>Ga0210390_10002617_pt1 | contig 15835 bp, 16 predicted proteins | sample IncBWH11OmetaG_FD_161050 | JGI IMG/M metagenome (GOLD analysis project Ga0210390, IMG submission 161050) | Forest soil microbial communities from Barre Woods Harvard Forest LTER site, Petersham, Massachusetts, United States - Inc-BW-H-11-O ... | reverse complement strand
CAACTTTGGGATGCCGGCCCCGATAGATATTCAGATAACCGGGGCCAACCTGACAGACAATTTTAACTTCGCGAGTAAGTTAACGCAACAGATCCGCCAGATTTCGGGGGCCGTGGATTTCCGGATTCAGGAGCCCAATAATGTCCCTCAATTGAATATCTCGATAGACCGCAGCATCGCATCGATCCTCGGCATCACAGCCCAAAATGTAACCCAGAGCGTGCTCAGCGCCCTGTCCGGATCAGAACAGACTTCGCCAAACTTCTGGGTAGATCCAGGGAATAGAGTTAGTTACGAGTTCAACGCCCAAGTGCCGCAATACGATCTGCCTTCTCTCGACGATCTGCGAAACCTCCCTATCCTCGGAGGTCAAGGACAAGGCCAGATTCTTGCTAATGTCGCTTCGATTTCGCGCAGTACTACGACTCCAGTCGAGGATCACTATAACATCGTACCGGCAATCAACATCTATGGAGCGGTTGATGGTAAAGATTTGGGATACGTATCGGATCATATACAGAAACTGGTAGATGCCTCCCGGAAAGATCTACCTAGAGGTAGTTTCATTCATGTCCGCGGGCAGGTGACCACGATGCATGCATCCTATACTGGGTTGTATGCTGGGTTGGCGTTTTCGATGCTGCTTGTTTACCTGTTGATGGTGGTCAATTTCCAGTCCTGGACGCAGCCGTTCATCATCATCACGGCGCTGCCTTGCGCACTTACTGGAATCATCTGGATGCTCTTCGTGACGGGCACTACGTTGAGTGTGCCGGCGCTGATGGGTGCGATAATGTGTATGGGAGTGGCTACCGCAAACAGCGTTTTGGTAGTCACATTTGCCGATGAACTGCTCGAGAAGTATAAAGATCCTTATCGAGCGGCGCTCGAGGCCGGATATGTCCGGATTCGGCCCGTGCTCATGACGGCGCTAGCCATGATCATCGGAATGGTTCCGATGGCCCTGAGTCTAGGGGAAGGCGGCGAACAGAACGCTCCCTTGGGCCGAGCCGTGATCGGAGGACTGATGTTCGCAACTGCAGCGACATTGTTCTTTGTTCCGACGGTGTTCCTGCTCCTCGGCAAGCTCAAGAAACACTCTGAAACGAGCGAATCCTCTCCAGAGCCCGCCCTTGGCTCAGGAGCGTGAGACCTTCTGCGCTCAACGCCCATTAAAACTTTGCCCTTTAATCGATTGGCGACGTAGCGGCCGTCCAATTCGCCTGCCTGCTTATTGTTCGAAGTAACCGTTGCATCTACGCTCCGGCAACCACTGTCATACCTGCTGCGTTCGCTCGAATCACCGCCGGGGCAATGCCTCTACTGTCGGCTGCGTTCAAAATCCTAGTTGGGCGATCACTCGCCGGTGGCGCGTTGGCCTTCCCTCACACGTACCGCTTCGGAGCCGCGCGCACCGGCCGGCGATAGCCGCAGCGTGCTGAGCGCCGCACCAAACACTGCGAAGCCGACACCGACCAACAGGGCTACCTGCGTACCGCCCACCGGATAGCGCGCCAGGAGCAGCGCCACTAGCGCTGCGCCGATTGTCTGGCCCAGCAGCCGCGCCGTGCCCAGCATGCCGCTCGCGCCGCCGCTGCGTTCGCGCGGCGCCGCCGCGATCATCGTGCGGTTGTTAGGCGACTGGAAGAGGCCAAAGCCGGCACCGCTGAGCGCCATGCGCCACACCACGTCCAGCGTCGCCGGATGCGCGGGCAGAAACGCGAGCGTGCCTAGTCCTCCGGCGAACAGCATTAGTCCGATGCCACCCAGAAGGCCAGCGGGATAGCGCTCGACCAAACGCCCCGCAAGCGGCGCCGCGAAAGCGATCGCGATCGGCCAGGGCGTGATCAACAGTCCGATCTCCACTCCCGAATAGCCAAAACGGTCGCTCAGATAGAAAGGCAGCGCGACGAATGCCAGCATCTGGGCGCAAAAAGACGCAATCGAGGTGCAGATCGACAGGGTGAAGATGGGAATGCGCAGCAGATCGACCGGCAACAGCGGCGAAGCAGCGGTGAGCTGGCGACGCACCAGCAACATACCAGCGATGGCCGCGATCACCGCTTCCGAAAGATAAAAGAGTGGTGTCTCGCCATGGCCGACACTGTCGATCGCGGCAATACCAAGGCCGAACGTGATCGCGCTCATCAGCGCGCTTTGCCAGTCGAAAGCATGGCGGCTGCGCGGGGTATGGGGCAAAGCCCGCATTCCGATCACCACCGCCGCGATGCCGAACGGAATGTTGATCGCAAACAGATACGGCCACGTCGCCGTCGCCAGGATGGCGGCGGCCAGCGTCGGCCCGACCGCAGCGGACACGGCCACGACGAGCGCATTGAAGCCAATGCCGCGCCCCAGTATCCGACGCGGATAGGTAAATCGGACCAAGGCCATGTTCACGCTCATGATTCCGGCCGCGCCAAAGCCCTGCACGACACGCGCGATGGTCAACAGGACCAGCGTGTGCGACAGCGCGCAAAATAGAGAGGAAAGCGTGAACAACAGCAACCCCGGCAGATAGACCCGGCGATAGCCGATGATCTCTCCCAATGACGCCAGCGGCAGCAGCGAGATCGTTATCGCGAGCTGATAACCATTGACGATCCAGATCGAAAAGGCCGGGCTGGCCCGCAGATCCTGGGCGATGGTCGGCAGCGCGACATTGGCGATCGCGCCGTCCATCACGGCCATAATCAGTCCCAGCGCGATGGTGAGAACGGCCCAGTAGCGTTGCGGCACCGGGAGGCCGTCCGCAGTGTCGGTCATGGCAGCTGGCATCTCGCTGTGGAATTGGATGTCGATTTTGTGTTCATCCAGATTGGCGTATCCAGCAGAGCTATCCCCCTGCAGTCCGCTGGGAAGTTTTATTTTCTTTGAATAGATCATCTTATCTCCTTGCCTGCTAGTGCTAGTGCACGGTTACATTTTAGGACGTTGATCGGGAGATCCAGAGTCAGGAAAAATACGATGACTGTCGCCGCCTTTCGCTTTGGCTTGCGAGGCCGGTCAGCTAAAACTTTAGTCGTCTCTATCTGAGTTACTAGTTGATTCATTTGAATAGTCCCCTCTTCTGGTTCTCTTCGCGTGGCATTGTCCATCAGGTAGAAGATGCTTGAAGAGCGCTCAGCGCGACGGCAGGAACAATCAGAGTCAGGCGAATATAGTTATTAGGATCAAGCGTAGCGGCGGCGCGCATCGGCATCACAGCCGTTGCCGATGTCGCCGACGCGCCCTTTTCGGATGGGAGGAATATTCAAAAGGGCCGCCACTGAAATGGGCCTTCACCTATCCGCCGCCCGTAGGTTTGAACACGACTCCTTACCAGGGGAGCCGGCTACTAAATACAGCGCTTGGTTCAGAGGATTTGGATCTCCGACTGCAGAAAGATGGGACGAACTATTGACACCCAACATGCCGTTTTGCTACAACTTTCGCACGAAGGATCCAACCTAAGGCCGTACCTAAAGCCGTATATGGCCATTGGATTCCCCCAGCAACCGCGAAGCGACGTTACCTTATGAAGAATATCGCTAGACTATTATGGTGTTCGTGGTCTTTGGATGCCGCGACGAAAAGGAATTCACTCGCCTCGATATTCTGCAAAGCCGTTCTCGTTGCGACTGGATTGTTGTGTCTGTGTTCCCTCCCCGCTTTTGCGGCTGGGGTTCCAAATGGAAGCAGCGCTCCCGCAAATGAAAGCAACCCTGCTTCTTTAACCAACCCTCCCTCTCCACCGCCCCCAACGGCACCGATGCCTCCTTCACCCGCGGTCCCCTTTGATCCCAGCATGCATTTGACCCCGGAACAAGGAAGGGAGTATTGGGATAGATACGTTACCGGCGACTGGTGGGGGTGGCGGACCCTCCTTCACAACCATGGTGTCGATTTTAACCTCGATTACTTCAGTGAGATGGCCACCAATTTCAGTGGAGGTAAGGACAATTTCAGCGGTTATCCGAAAGGGCAGAGTCAGTCCTGGCTTTATACGGATCAGGCCCTTTTCGGACTCGACTTGGACTTCCAAAAAATGATTGGGTGGGACGGAGCCAGTTTCGAGTTCTATGTGACTAAGCGTACGGGAGAAAATCTGAGCGCACAGACCAATCCAAATACACTCCAACTTATTCAGGAAGTGTACGGAAGGGGACAAACCTGGCGGATCACCGATTTTTGGTTCAAACAGAACTTATTTAACGACTTGTTGGAATTCAAACTGGGTTTGATGAATATGAGTCAGGAATTCGGAGGCTTTTACGCTTTCCCGTTTGAAAACCTGACGTTCACCTCAGGAATCACCGGAAACGTGGCGGGTTATAGCATGTTCACCTGGCCGGTGAGTCAATGGGGGACGGATTTACAGTGGAACGCCACCAAGTCATTATCCTTGAGACTCGGCGTTTTTGCTTTCAACAACTATTGGATTTCGAACAATTATTATCTCCGGATCGACAATCCGGGCGGGACCAGCGGAGCCGTTATTCCGTTCGAAATCGATTGGAAACCGAAGCTGCATATTTGCGGAAAGGATCTACCGGGACTATGGGTTTTGGGCGCCTGGGGCAACACGAACCGTGAAGAAACCACCGGAGCCGCCAAAAGCGTCTTAGCTGGTGCACCGACTGCGGGGCCCTTCTTAGGCTCCATGTTCACAGGAGATTGGGGTGTTTATGGTAGTATTTGGCAACAGGTTACTGCGCCGGATCCAGCGCGCCCAAAGACTGGATTAAGTGGCTTTGCAGGGAGTATTTTTTTGGATCCTCAGACCGCTTTTCAGCAGTTTCAAGCGTTCACCGGACTTTACTACTGGGGCCCTTGGTCGAAGCGACCATACGATTCCTGCGGTATAGCAACGGGTTATAACCGCGTCGCCAACAATGTACGGGATACCGAGCGACAATTCGTCGCCAGCCATCCTGGTTCCGGTTTCGGTGTACAGTCTAACGAGTTTGTCGAGGAAATTTTCTACTCGTTCGACGTCTTTCGCGGGGCAAACATTCAGCCGGATCTTCAGTACATTATCAATCCCGGCGGCTACCACAGCGCCACGAACATATGGGTGTTCGGAATCCAAATGAGCGTGCCGCTATAGGCACACCGTTTCCGACAAAAAGAGTGACGCCTCGCCACGTCCAACACCGTCAATGGCGGCAATGCCAAAGCCGAACGTGATTGCGTTCATCAGTGCGCTTTGCCTGGTTCGACGCTCAGGCCTTGCGCCAGTAGTTCCGCAGGCTTAAGATTCGGCGCGCTGCATCCTCCTTTCTGCTTTGAAATTCCAAGCCAGGAGATTTCCGATGATGATCAAATTTATCGTTGATGCTCAGGAGGTGGAAACAAAAGCCGATGAACTTCTCATCGATCTGCTACTCCGCCACGAATTCAAGATCCCGTGTGTGTGTTACCATCATCAACTCGGCCCGATTCAAACGTGCGACACTTGCATTGTGGAGGTCAATGGCCAACTTGGGCGCGCCTGCGCCACAAAGGTTTCCTCCGGCATGCAGGTGCAGACCAAGTCGGCCCGGGCTGACGCCGCCCAGCGGGAAGCCTTCGACCGTCTGCTCAAGGACCATATGCTCTACTGCACGGTCTGCGACAACAATAACGGCAACTGCACGATGCATAACACGACCAAGATGCTCGCAGTGGATCATCAGAGAATCCCATTCACCCAGAAACCGTACGAGGTCGACGCCACGAACCCGTTTTACCGGTACGATCCGGACCAGTGCGTCCTTTGTGGCCGCTGTGTCGAGGCCTGCCAGAACGTCGAAGTCAACGAAACGCTCTCCATCAACTGGGAGGATCCGCATCCGCGCGTTTTGTGGGACGGCGGAAAGCCGATCGGCGAATCGAGTTGCGTCTCGTGCGGCCATTGCGTGACCGTCTGCCCCTGCAACGCGCTGATGGAAAAATCGATGCTCGGGGAGGCCGGCTACATGAGTGGCCTGCCGAAGCCGGCGTTGAATGGGATGATCGATATCATCAAAGGCATTGAGCCGGACATGGGCTATCGCTCGATTCTGAAAGTCTCCGAAGCCGAATCGGCCATGCGCGAATCGCGCACCCGCAAGACCAAAACGGTCTGCACCTATTGTGGTGTCGGCTGTAGTTTCGATGTTTGGACTCGAGACAGGCACATCCTTAAGATCGAGCCCGAAGAGGGGCCGACGAACGGCATTTCCACTTGCGTGAAGGGAAAATTTGGCTGGGATTTCGTTAATAGCAGTGACCGACTGACGTCACCACTCATCCGTGAAGGCGACCAGTTTCGCCAGGCAAGTTGGGAGGAAGCCCTGACCCTGGTGGCGCAGCAATTCACCGAGATCAAGGCGAAGAACGGACCCGATGCGCTCGCCTTCATCTCCTCCTCGAAATGCACCAACGAGGAAAGTTATCTCATGCAAAAGTTGGCCCGAGCGGTCATCGGCACCAACAACATGGACAATTGCTCGCGCTACTGCCAGGCACCCGCCACTGAAGGTCTGTTCCGGACCGTTGGTTATGGCGGTGATTCTGGATCGATCCGGGACATCGAGAATGCCGGTCTGGTTTTGATCATCGGCAGTAATACGGCCGAGGCGCACCCCGTCGCGGCCACCCGTATCAAACAGGCCCATAAGCTGCGCGGTCAAAAACTTGTCGTTGCCGACTTGCGCAAGCACGAGATGGCAGAACGCGCCGATCTCTTTTTTCAGCCAAAATCGGGAACAGACCTCACCTGGCTTTGCGCGATCACTCGCTACATCCTCGATAATGGCTTGGAGAAAACTGAATTTTTGGATCAGTGGGTCAACGGTCTCGATGAGTACTACAAGAGCCTGGAACCGTTCACCCTGGAGTTTGCCGCCAAGACCTGCGGACTAACCGTCGAACTGCTGAAGCAGGTCGCGCGCATGATCGTGGAGGCCAATGGCGTCTGCATCCTTTGGGCGATGGGCATCACCCAGCACAGCATGGGTTCGGATTCCTCCACCGCCATTTCCAATCTGCTCCTTGTCACCGGAAATTACATGCGCACCGGCACAGGAGCCTATCCTCTACGCGGCCATAACAATGTCCAGGGCGCCGGCGATCACGGAGCCCATCCGGAAAACCTGACCGGCTACCAGAAGGTGCACGACCCGGAAGTACGCGCTCGTTTCGAAGCCGCCTGGAAGGTTTCACTCCCGTCCACCAAGGGCCTGGATAATTTTCAAATGATCGAGGCAATCCATGCCAGTAAGCTTAAGGCGATGTACCTGTTCGGCGAGGAAATCGCCTTGGTCGACGGGAACTCCAACAATGTCGACTCAGCGCTTGCCAAACTTGAGTTTTTCGTGGTGCAGGACGTTTTCTTCAGCAAAACCTGTCAGTTCGCCAACGTGATCTTCCCGGCCAGCCCAAGCCTTGAAAAGGAAGGCACTTTCACCAACACGGAGCGACGCATTCAACGGCTTTACCAGGTCTTCGAACCGTCGGAGGGAAGTCGGCCCGATTGGCGGATCATCCAGGGTCTGGCAAATCACCTGGGCGCAAAATGGAATTATCAGCATCCGTCGGAGATTTATCAGGAAATCGCCTCTCTTACCCCGTTGTTCGCAGGGGTGACTTACGAGAGGTTGGAAGGTTACAAGTCTCTACAGTGGCCGGTTGCCGCTGACGGAACCGATGAACCGTTGCTCTATGTCAAAAGATTTCCCTTCCCTGACGGGAAGGCCAGGTTGTACCCGGTTGCCATGTCCATTCCCGCGGAACCTGCCAACCAGGAGTTCGACCTGCATTTTAACAACGGATGCATGCTCGAGCATTTTCACGAAGGTAACATGACCTGGCGTGCCCCTGGTATCCGCGAGAAAGTCCCGCACGCGTTCCTTGAGGTTTCCCCTGAGCTGGCCGCAGAACGAGGCCTTCAAAGCGGGACCTGGGTGCAGCTCATCTCGCCTTACGGCAAACTTAGAGTCCGCGCCCTGGTCACCGACCGCGTGCGGGGCAAGGAGCTGTACATGCCGATGAACTCAGCCGAGGGCCCGGTGAATCTTCTGACTGGCAGCCACACCGATTCCGTAACCCACACGCCTGCATACAAAGAATCATCCGTGCGGATGGTCGTCTTGCCAGAAGTCGGAGAGAGTCCGCTCCCAAAAACGAATTCGCGCTTCGGCCATCGGACGCCTCAAAGCGGCGTCGAGGTCGAGCGCAAGTGGAAGAGGGCCGATTATGAAATGCCCAAGGGAGAACCCGTTCAGGATGCGGCCAAAAGAAATTAAGGCGAACCTATGGCCGAACCAATTCTCCTAAAACTCCCGCCGCGCGATCCCCGCGAGGCACTCTACCAACGGCTGAAAAATGCCCCGCACGAACATGCCGAGGCTTTGCTCACCACCTATGACATCCTTCAAGGCCTCCACGACCGAGGCATCCTCGAATTGGCAAAAGGCGCGCTCGGTTCAAGTGAAAAGGTGCTGCAAATCCTCGTTGATACGGCAAACACCCCGGAAGTGATTCGTGGAATTCGCAACGCGATGATCCTAGCCAAAATCGCCGACGCCATTGACCCGAATTTACTTGAATCTCTTGAAAGAGCTGTGCCGGAAGGACTCGCCGAGGCCCAGAAACCGAAGCCGCTTGGTCACTGGCAATTACTGAAAAAATTATTGAGCCGGGATACTTGGCGCGTTCTTGTCGCCGGAGCTTGTGTTTTGGAATTGTTGGGGAAGAACCTCGGTTCCCAAGGACCTCGCGGCGCATAGCTCCTTCCCACCTTGATTTCTTCCCACCGCCTCGCTCACTGCTAAGCCGGGGCTCCCGGGCGCAGACTCGGCTTCTGTCTGGGGCAATTCCTGTGAATTCGTAATCCTCAATTTCTTAGCAAAAAGGGCACTATTTCTCGCGCTCATTCAGGCTCGTCTCCAGAGCCCTAGCAAAGGGCCGTTTTGGCCAAGAGTCGGATCGGAACTCGGAAAGGCCAAATGGGCCATTCGCTCAGTCATGGCGGCCGTTGGTGCCTCTCGGCAGATGTCCCAAGTCTGGTCGGGCGGATAGGCTCCGACGACCAGAAAGTCTGGAGTGGCATCGAGACGACAATGGCCTGTGCCCGTCGGAAGGACCGCCACATCCCCAGCTCGAACTTCGACTTCACGACCTCCGGGGCCGCCCAGCGTCAGCCTTGCCGAACCGGCCGCAAACCCAAGCACCTCGTGTGCGGTAGAATGATAATGATGGAAGGAATAAACGCCATTTCGCCATTGCGCCGGCCAGCCAGTGCGCTCGAAGAGCGCCTCGAAGGCCGAAGCTGTTTTCTCGGCATTTTGCGGTGTCATCACGCCCCGATACAGCAGGATGGGAAGAACCGGATTGTTTGGCACCCAGTCGTTCGCTTGAAGGAGAAAGGATTCAGGTATCACGGGCGATCTTCCGTCTTGGCCGAGCGCTGCCAGGTTAGCCAAAGAACCCACCGCGCCTGCGGTTATCATTTTTATAAAGGTACGACGTTCTGTGTTCGACATCCAATTTGTTCCAATCGTTATTTTTATTCAAGTCGCCGACAGCGACCTCCCCAGCCAAGGAGGCGGCAAGCCGCAGCACCTGTCGACTCGACGGATCCCGCGCCACCGACATAGAATTTTAGTTTTCGGTCCGATATTGGGTAATATACAGATTTGGCTGTCGTACGAATCATCATAACAGTACCTATCCTTTCAGCGGATTATCCTATTTATCTCTTGCTTAAATGGCAGCAATCAATCCTGACGATTACCAGCGTACCATCAGCACACTCCATATCCACAGCCCGAAAGAGCGTTTCTTACCTGCCCTACAGAGGGATGCCAGGCTACAGAGTTTCAACCCTGGGAACCGTGACAATAAACGAATCGCCCTGAAGGAGCGAAAGGCTGGCAGATAAGTTTTGCTCCTTTGCTAAACGGTAGAAACTTGATATGCCGCCCGGCGGTGCAAACAGAACACAGGCTGGAAGCCTATGCTACGTTGGGCTTCTGGACTGTCGAGCGATCTCCCAGAGCCATCCCAGGGAGCTATCGCCGTGCACCTGGAGTGACGACGCGACGGCGTTAATGTGGCATAGGCTTCCAGCCTGTGTCGGAGCTGTTACTATCACTATTCGTGATAGGTAATCATGACATACAATTAGCCACTTCTTCCCTCTTAATAGAATCTAGAGGTATGAAAACTCGTAAATCAATTGATATCAATTGTCACCGTCGACTCCTCTTGATGGTTCCGGTGATTTTCTCAATGGCGCTTGCCGCGTGCTCCGATGTCGCTGGTACGCCGGGAAAGCCTCAGGCCGTCAACTTGCAAAGTGCTGTAATAGGAGCGCCCCAGACCGGCGATAATGTAACCATCGGTCCCGCAACCTATAACCCGGAAAGCAGAGGCTTCGATAGACCATGGCCATTTGGTCCCGAATCCGGTCCTCAATAATCCAAACCGGTCGGCGGCGCCGCAAAACCTCCAGTGATCGTTAGCTGTGACTTAAGAGCTGGTTGTAATCACTCGTTAGAGTCATTGCGAATCAGCTGACAATAGTAAAGTTGAATGCATGAGAAGTAAGATATTGATAACAATTTTAAGAGTGCTAAGGAGGGCGTTTTGGTCGGTGACGACTTGACGATCCTGCAAACCAGCACACTGCAAGAGGCAAACGCCCGCACTGTGGTACGGGAACACAACTGGATGACCTCCTCACCGGGTTATGCCGGCGTCAACTCTTTCGAGTAGGTAAGAAACGCTCTTTCGAGCTCTAGGTATGCGGTGGGCCTGATGGTAGGCTTATCACCTCCAGGATCAACGGTTTCGACTTAAAAAGAGCTAAGGTATCGTATGCCCTTCGCGTTCCCTTTGCCACTATGGCCAGGTTCACGGAGCTCCTGCAAAAAATGAAATCGTTGCGTATCCTGTATCTTGAAGATGACCCAAGGGACGCAGAGCTTGTTCAGGAGACCTTGGCGAGCGACGGCGTCGAGTGCCAGGTAACGCGGGTTGAAACTGAGGCTGATTTCATCGCCTCCCTTGAAGAGGGCGGCTTTGACTTGATTCTCGCAGACTATATCCTTCCCTCCTTCGACGGCCTGTCTGCCTTGAAGATTGCCCAACAAAAGTGGCCGCATCTGCCCTTGATCTTTGTTTCGGGAACCTTGGGCGAAGAAGTGGCGATTGAAGCACTCAAGATCGGCGCGACGGATTATGTTTTCAAGACGCGACTGGCCAGGATCGTGCCCTCAGTGCAACGGGCGTTACGGGAAGCCGAGGAGCGAATCGACCTCATTCGAGCCGAAGAAGCCCTACGGCGAAGTCAAGCTTACTTGGCCGAGGCGCAGAAATTAAGCCACACGGGCAGTTTCGGTTGGGAAGTTTCCAGCGGGAAAATCTACTGGTCGCCGGAAACCTTTCGTATCTTTGAATATGACCCCTCGACTGAGCCTACGTTGGAATTAGTATTTCATCGAACTCATCCGGAAGACAAAGCGCTAGTCCGACAAGGAATCGATCGCGTTTCACAGGAGCGGAAGCATTTCGATTTTGAGCATCGGTTGCTGATGCCCAATGGATCCGTCAAATATCTACGAGTTGTCGGTCGTCCCTCAAAAGGCGAGTCGGGCAGCTTTGAATTCATGGGAGCGGTCATGGACATCAGCGATCCAAAGCGCGCGCAGGAAATGCGAGCGGCCATGGCACGCGAACGGGAACGGCTTGCCGCTGAGATTCATGATGCGCTGGCACAAAATTTTACCGGCATCTCGATGCAACTGGGGGTCGCCAGGGAGCAACTAGCTGCAGGGAAAGGCGATCCTCTTAGCCAAATTCAGCGGGCCAACGAAATCGCAAAGTTTGGCTTAGCTCAAGCGCGCAGATCCATTCTGAGCCTACAGTCCAGCGCCATTGAGGAATCAAGGTTGACGACAAGGGTGCAACGTTTGGTGGAAACCTCAAACGTTGCGGATCTATTGCGCTGTGATTTCCGGTCCGATAACCTACCCGAAGAAAGATTGCCACCGAGGATACAAGATGAAGTGCTGCGCTTTGCCCAAGAGGCGATCAGCAACGCCGTTCTCCACGCCAGGCCTACAGCGGTCAGCGTGACGCTTCGCTGGGAGCCCCCTAATCTGATTCTTCAGGTAAAAGACGACGGAACTGGGATTTCCAGTGCCAATCTGGAGAAAAGTGAAGGCTTTGGATTGCGCAACATGCGCCTCAGAGCCTCACAAATCGGCGGGAAATTAGATATCAAGACGGTCGCCGGCCACGGAACAAGCATCGTACTGACCGTGCCAACCTCAACCTGAAAGGTTACCTAATATAGTATATAGACTAACTGGTTTGGATAAGCCCACGCCGATTGGCGATGGCAATAGCTTCGGTTCGACCGATCGCATCCAGCTTGGTCAGGATAGATTTGACGTGACCCTTCACCGTGTTCTCACTGATGTAGAGAACCTGGCCTATCTCTTTATTGCTTCTACCCACAGCCATCGACTGCAAAACCTGAAGCTCCCGCTCCGAAAGTTCAGGGTGGGCCATGGATTCCGCGAGCTTGGAAGCGATTTCAGGCTGCAGCAAGGATTGGCCTGCGGCAACTTTTCGAATAGCTTCCCGGATCTGCTGCGGATCTGCCCCTTTCACCAGGTAGCCTTTGGCTCCGGCCTTTAGTACTCGGCGAACATCCCCTTCGCTCTCGTAGGTTGTCATCACGATGATCCGTGGTTTGGGTTCGCCGTGCGACATCAGCTCCGTGATAACCTGCAGGCCATCTTTCTCCGGCATCCGGAGATCGAGCAAGAGAACGTCGGGAGCAAGCTCATGGTAGAGCTCACAGGTTTCCTTTCCCTCAGCAGCTTCAGCTACGACCTCGATGTCCTTCTCTGATTTCAGAATCGTAACCAACCCTTCTCGGACCACCGGATGATCGTCGGCAATTAAGACCCGTATAACCTTCGCGGCAGATGTGGAAGACGATTTCATGATGGGATGGCACAGTCAGGACGATGCTTGTTCCATGACTGGCGGCAGTATAGATATCTGATTTTCCGTCGATTTGCGAGGCTCTTGTAAAAACTGGATGGCAAAAAATGGATTTCCGTCGGTCTTCTCGTGCACTAATTGCGCCAGGAACGGTGCGCGCTTCAGAGCATCGGCGACCAGGCGGACGATCGTCGAGCCTGCGGGCCTCCAGCGCCCGCACTAGCGGGTGTACAACCGCAACTCCGTTGCCTTTATTGGCTCCGACACCGGCGGCTCAGAAATTCGCAGTCTCAGGATCAGGACCAATTCGGCCATCCTTGCGATCCAGGGCGGCGATCTTTGCTAAATCATCGGCATCCAACGAAAAATCGAACACATCGAAATTTTCGCGGATGCGCGACGGCGTCACCGATTTCGGAATCACAATGTAGCCACGATCCAGATGCCAGCGAATGACCACTTGGGCTGGCGTTCTGCCATGCTTTTTGGCCAATGCTTTGAGTGTTGGGTCTTCGAGCAAGGTGCCCTGGCCGAGCGGACTCCATGATTCCGTAGTGATTCCGTGCTCCGTATGGTAAGCCACCAGCTCTTTCTGTTGAAACCGCGGATGCAGCTCAATCTGGTTGACTGATGGTGCTACGCCCGTCGCATCCATAATTCGTTTGAGGTGCGAGACTGTAAAATTGGATACTCCGACCGATTTGGCTCGTCCCTCTTCCTTCAGCTTTACCAACGATTTCCAGGCCTCCAGATACGCCTTTTGACGCGGCTTCGGCCAATGGATCAAATAAAGATCCACCTGGTCGAGCCCAAGCCGGCTAAGACTTTCGTTCAGTGCATTACGTGCATTGGTGTGCTGATCGTTCCAAAGTTTCGTTGTGATAAATAATTCGGAACGCGGCACCGGGCTGGCAGCGATTCCTTTTCCGACGCCGATTTCATTTTCATAAATCGCAGCCGTGTCGATGGAGCGATATCCAGTTGAGATGGCGGTTCCGACCACTTTTGCTGCTTCCTCATTTGGCACCTGCCAGACGCCGAAGCCAAGTTGGGGAATTACGTTTCCGTCATTGAGGCTGATGGTTGGTTGGGTAGACATATAATGGTTGGTTCTGTTCCTTTCACTATCTTCTTTTCGGAGCGAACGGTCAGCCGTCTGGTCCTTACAAGATAATTATTATTTTTTATGCTCTATCACGAAATCTGATGTTTGTAGAGAGACCGCATGGCGCTAAGATGAGTGAATTGTCGAAGCGGCTACAGCACTCACCCCCATAAGCGCTAGGATAATGCGAGGCGCTTCGATGGGCTGGGCTTTCGTCCCGGAGGGACGGTGCGACCGTAGCCTGGCACGAAGTGCGTGGAGGAGTTTGGACGTTTCCAATCCGTGGCCCGAAGTGGCCAAAATAGCTTAGCCCAGGGTTTACCCGGGGTTTACCCTGGGTTAGTCGAAAATAAAGTTTTGCCCTGAAGGGGCCGGAAACGCGCACGCGATCCGGTTCAAACGTTCCAAGCCGATTGTCGCCGTATCTCGTGGCCCCTTCAGGGCTATTCGGGTGGGGAGAGCCGCCCAGGGTAAACCCGGGTAAACCCTGGGCTTAACCCAGGCTTAACCCTGGGCTCCGCTCTTTAGGCCACTTCGGGCCACGGATCGTCCGTATGACCGACGAGGTGGAAATCTCCGACGTGACCTTCTCCAAATGTGACGATTTCATGATGGGATTGGCACGGTCAGGACGATGCTTGTTCCACGACCAGCGGCAGTTTGGATATCTAATTTTCCGTCGATTTGCGAGGCTCTGGTGTGCATGTTACGCAATCCGAAGCCTTCACTTTTCTCCAGGCTGGCATTGGAGATTCCAGATCCATTATCTTTTACTTGAAGGATGAGATTAGGCGACTCCCAGCGAAGCGTCACACTTACCACTGCAGGTTTGGCGTGGCGAACCGCGTTGCTGATCGCCTCCTGGGCAAAACGCAGCAGCTCATGTTGGATCCTCGGCGGCAATCTTTCTTCGGGTATGTTGTCGAACCGAAAATCGCAGCGCAAGCGGCCTGCCACGTTCGCGTGCTCAACCAAACGTTGCAACGTCGTCGTCAATCCTGATTCCTCGATAGCACCGGAGCGCAGGCTGAGAATGGATCTGCGCGCCTCAGCTAATCCAAACTTGGCGATTTCGTTGGCCCGCTGAATTTGGCTGAAAGGATCGCCTTGCCTTGCCGCCAGTTGCTCCCCGGCGACTCCCAGTTGCATCGAGATGCCGGTAAAACTCTGAGCGAGCGCATCATGAATCTCGGCGGCCAGCTGATTTCGCTCTTCCAGAACCGCAGATTGCCTGGCAGCTTTTGCCAATCGCGTCAGATGAATGGCCAAACTGGCTTGGGTCGCTAAGGCTCGGGCGATTTGGGCAGGAACGGAGGGCGTCACTAACGCATCTTGTCAGTTTAATCCCCTTCCGGATTCGGCCGCGGCCTGCGAGTTTTGCCGGCTGATTGTGATGCTCCGCCTATGCCTGGCCACCCCGCTATGGACAACTAATTCGCCGCGCCTGACGATTGCGCTATTAATTACCAGCTCTGCTCTCGGAACCGATGGGTGGTTCAAAGCAATCGCGTTGTCGGTGTCGATATTTCGTCCCGGAGCAGAAAGGGTGCCCGCATTCTGGCTCTGCTGACGGAAGATCTCATTCAGGAACTTGCGATCGCCTTCTCCGATGGCTCGTCTCTCTGTCAAAACTGTACCGTATGCGACAAATAGGCAGACCACAGCCAGAAAAAGGAATATCCGCCACGGATTCATTTGGAGAGATTGCAATCTGCGTGCCAATAAAAAAGGCGAAACTGCATGGTTTTTGACCTGTCTTAGAGGTTC
>Ga0210390_10002615_pt1 | contig 15854 bp, 10 predicted proteins | sample IncBWH11OmetaG_FD_161050 | JGI IMG/M metagenome (GOLD analysis project Ga0210390, IMG submission 161050) | Forest soil microbial communities from Barre Woods Harvard Forest LTER site, Petersham, Massachusetts, United States - Inc-BW-H-11-O ... | reverse complement strand
GCGAAGATCGCCATACGGATGGTGTTCAGGATCAGTACGGCCGCCGAGACGATGAGCACGATCGCGACGATCAGGAACACCCACTTGATGACGTTGATCGCCGTCTCCTCGTTGTGGATCGCCTGCTGCGGCTCGGTCACCGCCTTCACGCCGGGCGTCCCGGTGAAGGTGCGGACGACCTGAGCGGCATCACTCAGGGCGACGGGAGTGCACCAGTAGGAGGTGGGCATCTCGGACACCGTCGTGGCTGCGATCACGTCGGACGGCAGCAGATGGCGGGCCTCGGAGAAGTTCTGCTGCTTGTCCCAGTACGCGCAGGGCTGAACCACGTAGTTGAGCTGGGCCAGCTGGGTCTTGACTGCGTTGATCTGCTGCGACGTGGCGGCCGGGTCCATCCAGACCGTGACCTTGGTCCCCCGCTCCAGGGTGCCGGTGGCGTTGGCCGAGCCCTGTCGCAGCAGGAGGGCGGCTCCCACCAGCGACAGCGACACGGCGACGGTCAACACCGCCGCGATGGTCATGAGGCGGTTGCGCCACAGGTTCGAGCCCGTCTCGCGGACGACGTATTCGACAGAAACAGGAGGCATGCGATCAGTCAGTCCGAGTCCGAGTCCGAGTCCGTCAACCCATGCCGCCGGCGGCGACGTCGGCACCGACGCGCTCTTGCGAAGCACCGTCGAAGCCGTAGACGCCACGCGCCTGGTCACGCACCATGGCACCGTTCGACAGCTCGATAACACGCCGGCGCATCTTGTCGACGAGCACCTCGTCGTGCGTCGCGACGATCACCGTCGTCCCCGTCCGGTTGATGCGGTCCAGCAGCTGCATGATGCCCTGGGAGGTCTGCGGGTCGAGGTTCCCCGTCGGCTCGTCGGCCAGCAGGATCAGCGGACGGTTCACGAACGCACGGGCCACGGCCACACGCTGTTGCTCGCCGCCGGAGAGCTCGCTCGGCAGGTTGTCGCGCTTCGTCGACAGCCCGACCAGGTCCAGGACCTGGGGCACCTGGTTGGCCACGACGTGGCGGGGGCGCCCGATGACCTCCAGCGCAAAGGCGACGTTCTCGAACACGGTCTTGTTCGGCAACAGGCGAAAGTCCTGGAAGACGCAGCCGATGTTGCGGCGCAGGTACGGGACCCGCCATTTGGGCAGGTCGACGATGTTGCGGCCGGCCTCGAGGATCTGGCCGGTGTCCGGCAACTCCTCACGCAGCAGCAGCCGGATGAAAGTGGTCTTGCCCGAACCCGAGGCGCCGACGAGGAAGACGAACTCACCCTTGTCGATCTCGATGTCGATGTCGTGCAGCGCGACGCACGAACCGCTCTTGTACGTCTTGCTGACGTTCTGAAAACGAATCATCTAAGAGGTCGACACCAGGGAATCTCGCAGGGAATTTCGGTCGCCACCCGCGGGCAACACGAGAAACATCCTAGTCAAGTCCACATTACGGTTTGCGGTCACCGGCTCCGGTGCTGGTCAGAGAGTCGGAAGTGATGGTGTCGACCGCCCGTCACCGCCGCACACCGGAGCGGTGGACGGACTCCTACGCGCCGGACTCCCGTTGGCGCTGCAACTCCGCTTCCATGAACGCGTCGAGATCGCCGTCGAGGACGGCCTCGACGTTGCCGGTCTCGTAGTTCGTCCGCAGATCCTTCACCAACTGGTACGGCGCCATCACGTACGAGCGGATCTGGTTGCCCCAGGCGTTGTCGACGCGTTCGCCGCTGAGGCCGGCGAGCTCGGCCTGGCGCTCGGCCCGGGCCCGCTCGGTCAGCTTCGCCCCCAGGATCTGCATCGCCTTCGCCTTGTTCTGGTGCTGGCTGCGCTCGTTCTGGACGGCCACCACGATCCCGGTCGGCAGGTGCGTCAGCCGCACCGCCGAGTCCGTCTTGTTGACGTGCTGGCCGCCGGCGCCCGACGAGCGGTAGGTGTCGATGCGCAGGTCCTTCTCGTCGATCTCCACCTCGCTGGCGTCCTCGAGGAACGGCGTGACCTCGACCGAGGCGAAGCTCGTCTGGCGGCGGTGTTGCGAGTCGAACGGCGACATGCGCACGAGCCGGTGGACGCCGCGTTCGGTTGCCATCAGGCCGTAGGCGAACCGCCCGTGCACGATGAACGTTGCCGAGAGCAGACCCGCCTCCTGTCCCTCGGTCGCTTCGTCGAGCTCGACGGTGAAACCGCGGCGCTCGGCCCAGCGCTGGTACATGCGCAACAGCATCTCGGTCCAGTCCTGCGCGTCGGTACCGCCGGCACCGGCGTGCACTTCGCACACCGCGTCGAGCTCGTCGTAGTCACCCGAGAAGAGCGACTGCAGCTCGAGCGCGCCGAGGCGCTTGCCGAGCGCGTCGACCGTCTCGACGAGCTCGGCGCCGAGCCCGGAGTCGGCCGATTCCTGGGTCAGCTCCAGGAGGGCGTCGGCATCGTCGAGTGTGGAGCGGAGCCCGTCGAGCTGTTCGAGGTCGGCGGTGACCCGGCCGAGCTCACGGGTGACCGACCGGGCATTGTCCTGGTCGTCCCACAGGTCCGGCTTGGCCACCTCGGCCTCGAGCTCGGCCCGGCGGGCCTCGAGCTTGTCCCGGCCCAGGTAGCGCTCGGCCTCGGCGAGGCGGTCCCCGATGGCGGTGAGCTCGGCGGTGAAGTCGCGGGGTTCCTCTGCGCCGGCCGCCGCGGCGTCAGGCGGCGCCATGGCAGAACTTGAACTTCTTGCCGCTCCCGCACCAGCAGGGCTCGTTCCGGCCGACCTTCTCGGTCTGCGCCTTGACGACCGGGCGGGCGGCATCCGGGTCAGGAGCGTTCGGCCGCTTGATCTGCGCCTTCCCGGCCCGGCGCCCGTTCCCCGACCCGTTCCCGGACCCGGACCCGTTGCCCGCCGCTCCCTCGGTCAGGCCGGCCTGGGTCGCCTGGGCCGCCTGGGCGGCGAGCGCCTCGGCCGGCGAGAGCAGCGTGGTCTGGGCCGGGACCTGAGCGCCGCGCTCGGCTGCCAGCGCACCGGCCAAGGAGGAGGTCTCGGCCACCGGGTCCTCGGCGGCGGCGTACACCGCCTTGTCCAGGTCCGGCTCGGCCGAGGCGGCGGGCTGCACGGCCTCGACATGGAGGATGTAGCGCAGGTAGTCGTTGTCGACCACTTCGAGGAGTTGGCCGAACATGTTGTAGCCCTCCTGCTGCCAGGCGTTGAGGGGGTCGGCCTGGACGGTCCAGCGCAGGTGGATGCCGTCCTTGAGGTTGTCCATCTCGGCGAGGTGGTCGCGCCAACGGGCATCCATGATCTGGAGGTAGACGTCGCGTTCGATCTGGCGCATCGTGTCCGCACCGCCGGGCATGGCCTCGCCGTGCTTCTCGTAGTAGTCGAGCGCCTCTTCGACGATGGACTCGACGAGGTCCTCGGTCGTGGCGGCCTGCTCGAGGTCCACCGACGTGAACTTCGTCGGGTAGTACTGCATGATCCCGTCGACGAGGGCCTTGAGGTCCCAGTCCTCCTCGAACTCGGTCGGGCAGTGCTCGGCCACGAGCTTCTCGGCGGCGCCGGCAAGTAGGTCCTCGGTGTGCTCCTCGAGGTCGTCGCCGTCGATGATCTGCAGCCGCCGCTCGTAGATCACCTTGCGCTGCTGGTCCATGACCTCGTCGTACTTGAGGGCGTCCTTGCGCATCTCGGCGTTGCGGGCCTCGACGGTGTTCTGCGCCCGCTCGATCGCCTTGCCGACCGTCTTCGACTCGATCGGCATGTCGTCGGGCAGCGTGCGGCCCATCACCCACGACATGGCGCCGGTGGCGAACAGGCGGAGCAGCTCGTCGTCCAGCGAGAGGTAGAAACGGGATTCGCCGGGGTCGCCCTGCCGGCCGGAGCGGCCACGGAGCTGGTTGTCGATGCGGCGGGACTCGTGCCGCTCCGACCCCAACACGTAGAGGCCGCCGAGCTTGCGCACCTCTTCGCCTTCGGCCCGGCATCGAGCCTCGACCTCTTTCTCGCGGGTGTCGAGGAGCGCGAGACCCTCCTCACCCTCGAGGTCGACGCCGTCCGCGGCGAGCTCGTGCTGCGCCAGCAGTTCGGCGTTGCCGCCGAGGATGATGTCGACGCCACGGCCGGCCATGTTCGTCGCCACGGTGACGGCGCCCCGGCGCCCGGCCTGGGCGACGATCTCGGCCTCGCGGAAGTGCTGCTTGGCGTTGAGGACGTTGTGCTTGATCCCCCGCTTGTCCAACAGGCGGGACAGCAGTTCGGACTTGGCCACCGATGCCGTGCCGATGAGCATCGGCTGGCCCTTCTCGTGACGCTCGACGATGTCGTCGACCACCGCGTTGAACTTGGCCTCCTCCGTCTTGAAGACGAGGTCGGGGTTGTCGCCCCGGACCATCTCCTTGTTGGTCGGGATGGGCACCACCGGCAGCGCGTACGTGGACGCGAACTCCCCCGCCTCCGTCTCGGCCGTTCCGGTCATGCCGGCGAGCTTGTCGTACATGCGGAAGTAGTTCTGCAGCGTGACCGTGGCCCAGGTGTGATTCTCTTCTTTGATCGACACCCGCTCCTTGGCCTCGACCGCCTGGTGCAGGCCGTCGGACCAGCGCCGCCCGTCGAGCGTCCGGCCGGTGAACTCGTCGATGATCTTCACCTCGCCGCCCGCCACGAGGTAGTCCTTGTCGCGCTTGTACAGGTCCTTCGCCGTCAGCGCCTTCGTCAACTGGTGCACGTAGTTGACCGAGACGTCGTCGTAGATGTTGTCGACCCCGACGGCCTTCTCGACCTTCTCGATGCCGGACTCCAGAGGCACGACGGTCTTCTTCTCCTCGTCGACCTCGTAGTCCTCGTCACGGACGAGGGTGCGGGCGATGGAAGCGAACTGGTAGTAGAGCTGCGCCGCCTCGTCGGCGGGGCCGCTGATGATCAGCGGTGTGCGGGCCTCGTCGATGAGGATGGAGTCGACCTCGTCGACGATGGCGAAGTTGTGGCCGCGCTGGGACATGTACTCGCGGGCGCGGGCCATGTTGTCGCGCAGGTAGTCGAAGCCGAACTCGTTGTTGGTGCCGTAGGTGACGTCCGCCTCGTAGGCCGCCTTCTTGAGCGCGGGGTCGTCGACGCCGGCGGTGACCAGTCCGACCGAGAGGCCGAGCCAGCGGTGGACCCGGCCCATCCACTCGGCGTCACGGGCGGCGAGATACTCGTTCACCGTCACCAGGTGGACCCCTTGCCCCCCGAGGGCGTTGAGGTAGGCGGGGAGGGTGGAGACGAGGGTCTTGCCCTCGCCGGTCTTCATCTCGGCGATCCAGCCGAAGTGCAGCGCCATGCCGCCCATGAGCTGCACGTCGAAGTGGCGCTGGCCGAGGACGCGCCAGGCCGCCTCGCGCACCGTGGCGAACGCCTCGATGAGCAGGTCGTCGAGCGTCTCGCCGTTCTCGAGACGCTCCCTGAACTCGACCGTCCGATGCGCCAGGGCGTCGTCGGAGAGGCCCTGCATCTCGGGCTCGAGATCGTTGATGAACGGGACGAGCTCGGCGATGCGCCGGACCTTCTTCCCCTCCCCCGCCTTCAGGACCTTCGTGAACACGCTCATGGCGGCGACGATCCTACCGGTGCCACGACCGGCGAAACCGCCAGCTGCGATCGGGGCTGCGTGCGGCTGACCTGGTCTTTGACCCCACACTCGCCTGCTGCGAGGGTGACGCGCCGGCGCCGGCGGCCCGAAGGCCCAACGGCACCATTACGGCGCGCATCGCCTCGTCTCCGCCCGCCCCCGACAGCCGGGGACGCAGCGGGCAGGGCTTACTTCTAAGCCGCACCATGCTCAGCGACCACAAGTCGCCTTACGTGGGTCGTTTTGCCTGCGGCTGGCCTCGACTTTCAACCACAGACCCGCACGCAGCCCGATGGGAAGTGTACTGACGGCCTGACGGCCTGACGGCCGCCACCCCGACGTGCCGCCGGACCTCATGTCCCGGGGACCGAAGCCGGACCCCGTGCTCCAACTCGACGACAGCGAATCGGTCCCCCTGTCGCCGCCTCAGCTGTACGTGGAGTGTGTTGTCGTAAAGACCGGGTTGTTGCCGAAGCCGAGATAGTTGGTGGGTGCGACCAAGACGCCGGGCAGGGTGTCCAGGATGGGGACGCCCGGGTCCGAGTTCTTGGAAAAGGCGCTGTTCGCGACCGTCGTCGGTCCGTCCCACACGATCATTCCGCCGCCGGTGGCGTCCGCTGAGTTACCCCTCACGATGCTGTTGTTGATCTTCATCGGACCCCCTCCAGCAAAGATGCCTCCACCGACGAATCCCGCAGTGTTGGCTTGGATGATGCAGTTGTTGAGCGTCGTCGGGCCCGTGTCGGACAGGCCGTTGGACACGCCACCACCACCGGCGAAGAATGCCGACCCGCCCGTCGAAGCGTTGTTCGAGACCATGGACGCGTTGAGCGTCGCCGTGCCATTGTTCTCGATCCCGCCGCCACTTCCGCCAGAGTTGCCCGACAGGTTTGACGCGTTCAGCGTCGTGGTGCCGTGATTCTCGATCCCGCCGCCGTTGTTGTTGGCAGTGGTGTTACCCGACACATTCGAAATATTGAGCGTCGCCGTGCCGTTGTTGTCGATGCCGCCGCCGTTGCCGCCCGAGGTGTTGGCGGACACAGTCGAGAAATTGAGCGTCGCCGCGCCGTTGTTCTCGATCCCGCCGCCGTTGCCGTAGGTGCCAGCGGTGTTACCCGACACCTTGGAAATGTTGAGCGTCGCTGTTCCGTTGTTGGCGATGCCGCCGCCGTTGCCGTTCGCGGTGTTACCGGACACAGTCGAGAGATTGAGCGAGATGACTGCTTGGGGGTCGTTCCAGATGCCACCGCCGTCGCAGCACCCCGCGACGTTGTTCGACACGACGGAACCGTTGAGGGTCAGGCTGGCCGGGGCGCCCGTACAGAGACCAAAGGACTGGAAGCCAGGATTGTCGCCGCAATTGAATATGCCGCCGGCCTCGCCATTTGTGGCGCTGTTGTTCGACACGGTCGAACTGTTCAGGGTCAACTGACCCATGTTGAACACGCCGCCGATGGCACCCGCGGTGTTATGCGTCACGGTCGAGTGGTTCAGGGTCAACTGACCGCCGTTCCAGATGCCGCCGCCCAGGTTGTCGATCCCAACCCCGTCCTGGATGGTCAGGTTGGTCGCCACCACGGTTCCAGAAGCGACGTTGAGCGTCGTCCCGAACTGGTTCGGGCCGCCGCCGCCGTCGAGGATCGCCGGACCGAGAAAGTTCAGGTTCTTGTCCACGTAGAAGTTCCCGGTGCAGGTTCCGCTCACCAGGAGCGTCGAGCCAGCGGCCGCGGAAAAGATCGCATCCTGCAGGTTGTCGGTCGGGCAGTTCACCGTGATCCCGGTGGGGCTCGCACCCGCCGGGGTTGCACCCGAAACTGCCAGAGAACCGCCTGCCATCAGACTTCCCGTGGCCGCGACGAATAGAACACATGCGCGAAAGAATCGCATTGCCAAATCTGCCCTCCCGATTCGGCGGCGATAGTCGCCGCGCGTGCGTTCCCTCCGAACGCGAGCAGAGCATGACACAGGCGGAATGCATCCGCAGAACAATTATTTGGGTCGATTCCGCCTCATCGGGAGATTCCGTCTAGGCAATTGGGTCAATTCCACCCAACCCGACCCGCACCCCCGACCGTTCAGGGTTCCAGGACCGTGCGAATGTTCGCCCGCGGTTTCGGACGCTCCGGGTGTGAAACCTCGGGAAATGGCGCCCCGCTATTGGCCGGGGACCGACGAGCCGGCCGAGCCCGAGCCCGAGTTGCCGGTCGCGCTGGCAGGGGTGGCGCCCTCGAGCACCGTCACGTTGGAGATCTTCCAGGTGCCGTTGACCTGTTGCAGGTCGGCGGTGAGCCGGACCACGTCGGAACCCAGCGACGTGGACTTGTTGTTGGCGTACGTCTGGTCGACGACGGCATAGATCGAAGCCGTCCCCGGCGGGTTGCCTTCCTGCTGCACGGCGAGGTAGCGCACGCTGCCACGGGACGACGCATCCGCCGTCGCAAGCTGCTTGCGGATCGTCGAGTTGAAGAACTCGTTGGCCTGCGACGAGAACGGGCCGGTCGCCATGGCCGTGACGGCATTGAAGTCCGCGTCCACGGTCTTGGGCGTGAAGTTGAAGAAGTCGGTCAGGAAGGCCCGCGACGCGCTGAGCACCGCAGGGTCCTGGACCGGGGTCGAGCTCTTCGTGACGTAGAGGACGCCGAAGAGCACGGTCCCGAGCAGGCCGAGCGCGGCCACCGCGGCGACGATGCGGAAGCGGCGGCGGCTCGGCCCCGAAGGCGTGCCGCCGGGACGGCGTGCGGCGGAACGGGGCGGCGGCCCCTGCGTAGGCGCCACCGGGGGCAGGCCGGCGGTCCCGTCCGTCGTGTTGTCATCGGCCGGGTCCGGGACTGCGCCCACGACCTTGACCCCTCGTTCCATGGTTTGGTTCCTCATGTGCATCTCCCTCCGAATCCTCCGGTCCTGCGTGGTGCTCTTTCGCTGCTTCTTGTCTCTTTGCGGGTTGTCCTCTTCATAACGACGGTCCGCCTCGATAACGACGGTGCGGCTTCTCAGGCCCGGCGCCGGGCGCGGCGGCGGGACGGGCGGGCGCCCCAGGCCAGCATCAAGGCGGGTGCGACCAGGGCACCGAGGGCGAGCAGCAGGGCGGCGCTGCTGCGGGGCACCCGGTACGAGGCGTTGCTGACCGGGACCTGCGGGCCGGCGTTGAGCTCGACGTCGGACTCCTGCGGAGTGGGCGCGACCAGGTGGCCGCCGGCCGCCGGGCTGAAGCCGGCCTGGGTGGCGGGACCCACACCCTGACCGAAGACCGTGGTGCAGCCGGCGCCGGGCAGCGTGTCGGGGATCGGGTTGGCCGACGCGTACGACACGCCCTGCTCGGAGAGGATCGGCGGCAGGAGCAGGCGGGTGCGCAGGAACACCTGGTTCTGGTCGGGAGGGCTGTTCTTGGTCGGCCCCTTGGCCGCACCGGCCACGGCGATCTTGTCGACGGCGCCGAAGAAGTACTGGTTGTAGGCGAGTCCCTGCGAGAGGTTGTTGAGGTTCGCGGGCTGGGCGAGGTTGGTCAGGATGTCGGCCGTGTCGTGCAGGAAGCAGCCGATGTTGGCCGACTGCGACGTGATGAAGTTGTTGATCTGCGTGAAGGCGGACGAGCCGTTGGCGAACAGGTTGTGCAGGCCCGTCTGCCCCTGCTGGGCGAGAACCTGGACGAGCGCGGCGGTGTTGACGAGGTCCTGGCGCAATTCGGGTGCGACCGCGGTGACGGCATCGAGGGAGGGGGGCGCATTGGCGAGGAGCTGGGTGAACTGTTGTTCGTAAGCGACGAACTCCTTGTTGAACGTCGTGCCCGCATCGATCAGCGTGCGCAGGTTGCCGGCGTTGCCCTGCAGCGAGGTGGCGAGCTCGCCGATCAGCTTGTTGAGGTCGTTGGCCGGGATGGCCTGGAGCAGCTTGGTCGCCGTCTCCACCACCTGGCCGACGTCGGCCGGCACCTCGTTGGGCTGCGCGGGCACGTTGGACCCGCTCGCCAACGTGTGCGGGTCGGTGTGCTGCTTCGGTACCAGGTTGACTACCTGCTCGCCGAGGTCGTTGGCGATCTGCACCGACGCCTGCACGTTGCTCGGCACGCTGATGCCCGGGTTGATGCTCATCGTGACCTTGGTGGCCGTCTTTGTGAGCGCGGTCGAGGTCACCGTGCCGACGGGGACGCCGTTCAGCTCCACCTCGAAGCCGGGGTACAGCCCCGACGCGTTGGGGAACTCGGTGGTGAGCACGGTCGGGCTGGCCAGTGGGTTGCCGAGCAGGTTGACGACGCCGTAGCCGACGAGCGCGAAGCTGACAACGAAGAAGGCGACGAGGTTGATCAGGAGACGGCGGTTGATCACGAGCCCGAGCCTCCCGACGTCTTGGCGCAGGAGAACGCCGGCTGCGAGTTGTTCGACCCGAGGCCCGGGATGCCGCAGACGATGATGTTCTCGTAGAGCTGCACGTAGCCGTTGCGCACGGCGTTGGGCAGGTTGGCGTTGGCGACCGGGATCGCCGAGAGGAGCGCGGCGAGGTCGGACTGGTGCTGGGCCACCTGGCTGCTAACGGCCTGGAGGGTCTGCAGCTGCGTGACGATCTGGGGGTAGTAGGTCTCGAGGAGGCTGCGACCCTGCGTCGACAGGTTGTCGAGCGACTGCAGGACGTTCTCGAACTGCTGGGAGTTCTGGGCCAGGATCGAGACCGTCTTGCTCAGGGTGTCGAGCGCGGTCGCCGTGGTGCCGCTGGCCGGCGCAAGCGTCGAGGACAGGCTGTTGAGCCCGTTGACGGCGCTGGTGATCTCGGCGGTGTGCTGCGAGTAGGTCGTGGCCACCGAGTCGAGGTTCTCGAGGAACGCCTTGAGCGACGCGGCCTGGCCCGTGAAGCCCTGCCCACCCGCCTGGATGATCTCCTCGAGCTCGGTCGTCGAGATGGCGCCGAACACCTCGGCACCCGCCTGCACCAGCTGTTCGACGTCGGCGGCGGTCGAGGTCTTGGTGATGACGGCGTTGTCGGCCAGTTGCGGCGCGCTGGCGGCGCCGGCGCCGGTCTGGCTCTTGGGAACGGTCAGCTGGACGAACTGGTCGCCGAGGATGGTGGTGCGCGCGATGGCGGCGCTGACGTCGGAAGGGATGCGGACGTTGTCATCGAAGGTGAGCGTGACCTTGGCCTTGTCGCCATCGAGCGCGATGGAGCTGACCGAGCCCACGGGCACGTCGGCCAGCTGCACCTGGGCGCCGTTGGCCAGGTCGCCGACGTCACTGAAGACGGCGGTGGCGGTGCGCTGGGACGAGCCGCCACCCATGGAGCACCCGGTCAGCCCGGCCATGAGTGCGAGGAGCGCGGCGACGACCAGCAGACGGTTGGCGCGGCGGCGGATTCCGGTGCGCATCAGAACCAGCTCGCGATGTCGTGGGCCCACTGCGAGAGCAGGCCAGGCGAACGACGGGCGTGATGGCCACGGGACGGGTCCTGGGGCAGCGGCGGCAGTAACCCTGCCGCCGGGGCGGTGAGGCTCGGGGCCTGGCTCGACGACGTGGTCGCCGGGGCGGCGATCGCGACGGCGTTCTGGGCGGCCGTGACCTTGTTGGACAACAGGCCGCCGAGGCCGCCGCTCGAGCCGCTCGACTTGGACGAGCCGGACGAGCCGGACGAGCCCGAACTCGAGGACGACGAGCCCGACTTGCACCCGAGGATCTCGGTGAGCAGGTTGCACGGCTGCGTCGTCGTGGTGGTGGTCGGCGGCACCGTCGTCGTGGTCGTCGTCGGACCCGGGCTCGTCGGGGCGTTCGCGCCCGCGGACGGCGTCGTGCTGCCGCTGCCCGCGTTCTGCGTCGCGTTCGTGATCTGCTGGAGCCCCTGCTGCAGCAGCGACTGCGCCGTGGTGGAAGGGCTCTGCCCCGTCAGGGAATTGATGATCGTCGGGATCTCGTTGACGAGCGGGTCGAAGAAGCTGGACGACGGGTTGCCGCATTGGGTGAGCGTGGCCAGGACCGCGGCGGACAGGCCGTTCGAGTGGTTGGCGGCCAGCCGGCGGCAGATGCCGGCCAACCGGTCGCGGATCAACCCGGCCAGGTAGGCGCCGCTGACGCCGGGGGCGGTCTCCAGGTTGAGGTCGAGCCAGTTGTAGCTGGGGTCGTAGGCGCGCTGGGCCCCGTGGAAGAGGTTGTTGCCGTTCTGGAGGATCTCGTCGACGTTGGAGAGGTTGCGGTCCAACGTCCGTCCGACGGTCGTCACCGTCCCGACGTCCGCCTCGAGGGGCTGGAGGTTCGGCACCAGCAGCTGGACCAGGTTGGCGCTCGCCTGCGACAGCTGGGTGATGGCGTCGTTCAGCTGGCCCGAGTGCTGCGCCACCGTCGAGGACACGGTGTCGTACTGCTCGATCAGCTGCTCGATCTGCGCCGTGTCGCCATCGAGCGTCCCGGTCAGCTGGGCCAGCGTGCCGTTGAGCTGGCCCAGGTCGTTGCCCTTCTCCGCCAGCAGCTGCACCGTGCCGGCGGCCGACGCGATCAGCTTGTTGAGGTTCTGGCCCTGGCCGTCGAGGTCGGTGGCCAGGTTGGACACGAGGCTCCCCACGGCGTGCGGGTTCAGGGCGCTCAGCGAATGCTGGAGCTCCTTCAGCAGCTCGTCGGTAGACACTGGCACCGCGGTGTGGTCCACGCCGATGGTCGCGTTCGAGGGGAGGTACGGGCCGCTCGTGTAGCCGGGGTTGAGGTCGACGTCGGGCGAGCCGAGCAACTGCGGCGCGACAAGCGACGCGAACGCGGCCGACGGGATCTTGGTGCCCTGGTTCACCGCAAGCGTGACGTGCACCGTGTTTCCCACGTTCTGCACGTTTGTGACGGACCCGACCTTCACGCCGAGCACGTCGACCGCCGCGCCGGTGAAGAGGCCAGGCGCGCTCGAGTACACGACGTTGATCGGATAGGTCGGCTTGCCCTTCGTGACCTGGATGCCGATCATCAGGCCCGCCACGACGATCACTGCGGTCACGGCGAACGTGAAGACCTTGGAATGGAGGATGCGCCGGATGCCCATCACTTCGCTCCCTGCAGCAAAGGTCTGATGAGCTGCGACAGCCCACCGAGTCCGGAGTTGGGGCCGCCGCCGGCGGCACCCGAAGGCGACGACGCCTTGGTCGACGTCGACGAACCCGCACCCGTGGTCGGCGTCGTCGACGACCCGTTCGGGAGGCTGGGACCACCACCGGGCTCCGGGTTCGACCCCGTGCCCGGCAGGGGCCCCGTCTGCTGGTCGCACGCCAGCGGGTCGGGACCGAGGACCTGGTTGAGGACCTGGTCGAGGGTGCCGCAGGGCCCGATGATGCCAAAGGTGTTGGTCAGCGAGGCGGGGTTCAAGAAGATGTTGCCCCACGACACCGGGGTGGACCCGCTGTAGGCGATCGACGAAAAGCCCTTGAGCGCGCCGCCGAGATAGCTGACGCCCTCCGCCAGGTCGTCCTGGTGCTGGCTCACGACGGTCAGGTCGGTGTGGAGGCTGCTGAGCAACGAGTTCAGTGCCGGCGAGTCCTGGCTCACCAGGCTGTTGCTCTGGCTCGCCATGGAGTCGACGTTGGTGATCAGGTTGGAGAGGGCCTGGTCGTTGGACGCAAGGCCGGTCGAGACGGTGTCGAGGTTGTTGACGACCGAGAGCAGCTGCTGGTCCCGGCTGGCCAACGTCGACGAGAGCGAGTTGGCCGAATCGATCAGCTGGGACACCTGGCCGCTGCGCTGGTCCACCGTCGTGGTGAGCGCACCGAGGCCGGAGATGATCTGGGCGACCTGCGTCTGCTTGTCCTGCGTGATGTTGGCGAGTGAGGTGACGAGGTTGTTGAGCGCCTCGGCGTTGGTCTTCGACAGCAGGGCGTGCGTCGTGTTCTGGAGTTGGTAGAACTCGGTCGGCACCGAGGTGTCGGTGATCGTGGCGCCCGACTTGAGCGGGTCGTTCCAACCGCTCACCGGCTCGAGCGTCACGTCGACGACGCCGAGGAGGGTCTCGACCTCGACGGCCGCCCGGGTGATGTGTGGGAGCTCGACCCCGTTGTTCACCGACAGCTGCGCGTCGACGGCGTTCCCGTTGACCTTCACGGAGCTGACCGAGCCGACATTGACGCCGGCCACCATGACCGACGTCCCGTTCGAGATGCCCGCCGCGTTGGTGAACTGTGCGTCGATCGTGTAGCCGGACGAGAAGAAGCTCCGGTTCAGCAGCAGGATGGCCAGGATGGCCGCCCCCATGATGATCACCGCGACGATGCCGACGAGCTTGGGATTGCGCTCGGTGACGGCCTTCACTTGTTGCCTCCGGCCGTGGACGGTGTCGTGCTCTTGCCGGCCGCGCCGCTGACCGCCTGCAGGTCGAGCCCGAGGCTCGACGCCGCCAGGGGTGACGCCGAGGACGACGAGGACGAGGACGAGGACGAGGACGACGCAGCCCCCTTCGACGAAGAGGATGCACTCGGGTTGGGCAGCCCGGGTGTGGTCACGTTCTGGAGCGGCGCGGGCAACGGCGGGCTGCCGAAGGGGCCAGAACCGGCGGGCGGGTTACTCGGCTGGTAGTAGGGGCAGACCGTCTGGCCGGCCAGGCACGTGTAGATCGTCTCGACGGCGAACCACTGCCCCCACTGCGAGATCTGGATGTAGGGCGCCAGGCCCTGCCCGAGCGTGCTGAGGCTGTTGGACAGGTTGGTCTGGTTGTTCTGGATGTCCGCCGCCACCGCCTGCAGGTTGTCGATGGTGCTGGTGATGGTCGTGTGGTTGTTGCCGATGAGGCCGGCCAGGTCGGTGGCCACCTGGGACAGGTTGCCGACCACCTCGTCGAGCAACGAGTTCTTGGACGCCAGCGCCGAGGACACCGTTTGCAGGTTCGTCACCAGGCTGTCGATGTCGCCCGAGCGTGAGGCCAGCGCGGTGAGCACCTGGTCGAGGTTCCCGATGATGGAGCCGACCTGGCTGTCGAGCGCCTGCACCGTGGTCGAGACGGCCGCACCACTGTTGATCAGCTGGTTGATCTGGGCGGTGTCACCCTCGAGTGCGCCCGACACGTTCTCGACGAAGGCATTGGCCTCGCTGGGGTTGATCGACGAGAGCACGGGACCGAGCGAGTTCAAGAACGTGTCGATACTGGCGTCGGTCACGTCGTGGCTCATCGGGATGGTGGCGCCGTCGGGAAGAATCGCCCCCGACTTGCCCGGGTAGAGCTCGATCTCCTTCTGGCCGATCACGTTGTGCCAGCGCATCCCGACGTCGGTCGAGCGCCGCAACGTCACCGTGTTGTTGATGCTCATGGAGATGAGGGCGTGGCCGTGCTGTACGCCGATGCTGCTCACCTGACCCACCGGCACGCCGGCGATGTTGACCGTGTCCCCGCCCGCGAGGCCAGTCACGTCGGACAGCTCGGCGTTTACCGTGTGGCGGCTGCTGAAGAGCGAGATGTTGCCGATCCTCACGGCGAGACCGACGAGCAGCACCATGCAGACGAGCGCGAAGAGCGCGAACTTGAAGGCCGATGGCGGGAAGTGGCGCCAGAACCTCACGACGATCCCCCGAGTAGCTGGTGGAGGATCCCACCGAGCGTGGTGGGCTTGGACGTGTCGGGCTGGCCGATGATGCCGTAGACCTGGTTGGCCGCCGCCGACCCCGCGCTGTTCGCGCCCGCGGTCGGCGACGTGGCGGTCGACGGCGTCACGACCGACGGCGTGGGCGAGCTGCCCTGGAGCGCGGCGAACGTGGAGAGCTGGGACGAGCAGTTGAAGGCGGAGCCTGCTCCCGCCAGCGCCTGCTGGAGCGGCTCGAGGTACGACATGCCGCCCGTCGGCGGCGCGATGAGGTTGCAGACGAGGCTGTTGACGTCACCGAAGAGGATGAACGTGTTGAAGTAGCCGTAGGTGCTGCCGTCGGGCAGCTTGTTGACGCCCGAGGTGCCTTCGGCGATCTTCTCGAAGTAGTGGTACGCGCCGTTGATGACCTGGCCGATCGTGTCCTGCTGCGCGAGAAGGACCCGCGACACGTTGTCGCCCGACGTGAGAATCGTGGCGATGTCGGGGTGGTAGGTCGACAACAGCGAGGCCAGGCGGTCCGAGAACGGGACCAGCGTGTTGATCAGGTTCTGGTAGTCGGCCTCTTCTGCGTTGAACCCGGGGAGACCCGCGTTGATCTCTGTGTTCAGGTTGTTGAGATCACCGGCCGCGGGTGCGATGGCCTGGGTGAACTTGGCGAAGGAGTCGAGCGCCAGGATCTGCGCGTTCAGCGTCCGGTCGAGGAGGCCGGCCAGCTGCGTGCCCGCGTCGATGCCCGCCGCGATCTTCGGCCCCTCGCCCTGCGAGGCCTG
>Ga0210390_10002610_pt1 | contig 15867 bp, 13 predicted proteins | sample IncBWH11OmetaG_FD_161050 | JGI IMG/M metagenome (GOLD analysis project Ga0210390, IMG submission 161050) | Forest soil microbial communities from Barre Woods Harvard Forest LTER site, Petersham, Massachusetts, United States - Inc-BW-H-11-O ... | reverse complement strand
CTAGTATTAGAGAAGATGGATGTATTCACGTCTTTGAGAAAAGAAGAAGAAGAATATGAAACATCATATCATATGTGTTGCGGATTCAGAGGAACATGCGCAAGAGATCTTTCGCACTCTTAAGCGCGGCGGTGTTCCAAAAGAAGACATGTTCATGTGGAGCTCTCATGAGGGAGGTGAGGATGAGTTCGCGGAACGGAAAAAAGCCCGAACGGGGACGCAAAAGTTTGGCGGTGGGCTGTTGACCGGCATCGGCCCGGCGCTTATTGGTGGTGCCGGGCATTTCACGGGTCGCAGGATGATGAAGGGCGGCGAACTCTCGAGTATCCTCGTTCGCTTAGGGCTATCCGAACACGTAGCACAACACTACGAAAATAAAGTGGCGGAAGGCGGCATCGTGATTTCGGTGCGAGCGGACAAAAGAGAAGCGGCGAAGGTGGTCCGCAACATCTTGGAGGAGGCTCACGGGCAGGAAATCTCAGAGGCGCCCAGGCGAGTTGACGTCCGGTAGACCGGAGGAAAACGCGAAGCCAAAGTGATCTGCCCCCGGCGACGGCAATAAGCCTTCCCGCGCGCAGATGCGCGATCGCGTGGCTTTGCGGTTCGCGATTCTGGATTCAGACGCAGAAGCGATGGATGTCGAAGCAGGGTGGGGTTGAGGCGATCAACGGATCAACGCCACAGGGGCAGCAGAGCGAAGAGCAACACAAAGTGGTACCGTGAAAACCACACTCGACCTGGTTGTGAAATGCTCCATTACACAACGCCGATGCATCGGAGCTGGAGAGTAACTTAGTGGGAGCTTCCTCAAACTCAAAGTTTACACTAAAAATTACCTTGCGGAATATAATTAACAGCGCCGGATCCTTCGGGTGCCGTACCACTCTGCACCTTCGGCGGTCCATCCTGCTGAAGTGGAACGCCTCCAAAGCCCGCGCCCCATCCAGAGCTCTCTGAGCAAGCTGTCACAAAGATCAACATGCAAAAAGCAAGAAGACCCATGCCGAACGTGAAATAGCCTTTCATACGTTCAATAATTAGCATTAGGCTTGCAAATCTCAAATGGTAACGGGCCGGACGAACTATTTAAATGGCCTAAGGCCTCTTTTTGCTCGCTTTGGCCAACTCCCGGGACGGCCCGAAATCACATCGACTTCAACGAAGTCAGCAATTACACTTAAAAAAGCAAGTGCCCATAAGGTAGCACAACTGCGCCGACGATAAGTGGAAAGTATGGGTTTTATGTATTGTGAGTGAAAATGTCTATGAGGTGTGGTTGTTTTCCGGCATGCTTCCGAGAAAAACGCTTATTCCACCCATCAATCACCAAAGATGCGGTAACGCAACGGCGAGTGTCGAGGGGTAGCCCAGCCCTGAAATGAAGTTGACGTTAATCGCGGCTCCGGTGGTGGCGTTGTATTCGCCTACTGTGCCGCTGCCGTAGTTCGCTACAAAGAGGTTGTTGCCCGACAATACAAGCGCGGTAGGTCCGTCCAACCCCATGATGAGAAAGTCGGCGTTGATCGCGACGTCCGTGGTGGCGTTGTATTTGCCCAAAATACTATCGCCGTCCTGGCTGACATAGGGTTGCCCGCGAGCGCTTCTAAGCATGGCCTAAAGCGCGACGATTCCGAGGAGAAGTATGCAAAGGGCGCGACGCATCGCGCGTGCGTTGTAATAATGGTTTTCATGGTTTTTCCGAATACCGCCTGTGCAAAAGAGAGGCGACAATGAGAACGCTTATTCGGTCTTGGAGCAATCGATTTGTTGCCGGATGCTTCCGGAGCAGGGTCAAGGCAATGCCAGTCGTGTTTTATCTATACGGGTGGCACGGGTAATCCATCGTTAGCTTTGAATGCGGATACCTGCACGACATAGGCAACCAACCGATCAATCTATCCTTTTCCATTTTGTGAATATGTTACTTAGACAAGGGTTAGGATGATTTCGTTTACTGTTTGCTGCACATCTGTTCCAAACCCACAGGTCCGTCATGCCTTTTGTAAACACTCCACATGAGTATCTAAATTGAACCACACACATTATAAAATCTTAATGTGGGATTAATGGATTCTTGCTCCTCCATAGCTTAGAAAGACAGTACAGCTCGTCTCGTGTCTTCCTCGGGAACGAAGTTAACCGGATTGGGCGTACTTGAGAGGAGAAGGTAAAAACCGCTCCGAGACCTATGGAGATATGGAGATGAATGGATGCAAGCTACTCATGAAAAGCTTTCTACCGCGAGATTTTAGATTACAATGAGGCGGGTAGCGTTCGGTGGAATGTTCTTGCTGATGTGTGATCAACGCTCCGCCGAGCCTAGAGGCTCCTGTTGGCATACTCGTCATTGGATTGCCTGCCGGAGGCACGATCGGACGTTGCGGCGGAGTACAGGCGATTTACGTAGACGGCAGATCGGTGGTAGTTAGTTAATGGAAAATGTATGCAAGCTTGCGTCCGTGACCGCATCCAACTGGTATCGTGAAACGCATTCGTCATTAATCCAAATAACGACAGATGAACTACAAATGTTCAGTGTTTGTTGCCGTGGCGGTACTTTTTTCTGCATGCGGCACAATCAATTCCACGAAAAGCGATAACCGCAACTTCGCTATCGACACTTACTACCCTACGACAAACGAAATCCGATTGGCCGAGCAGCGCGCCCGCAAATACTGGGAAAAGCATGCTTCAGGATTTGGGTCGAACCCGGTTTATCTCGCTGTTGAGACATCGAAAATATTTCCGGGCGAAGTTCAAGACCTTTGGCCGAAACTGATCAACTCTGAGACAACGGCCAGTTTCTTTGCCCACGGAATGGAGTCGCAGACTTACAGTGATCTTGATCTCCGTGGGATCATGATCTTTGACATCCGTACGAGTCATTTCGTGAGCAACCGCGGATTTATTGCGGTCGACACCCCGCCGTTGGGACATGTTGCGCGCTTTGACAATTTCATCGCCCGGTACATCGGTTTTGCCGATTGGGGCTGAACCGGGAGATTCGGTCACCGCACGGTTCTGGCCAATGATCGCGCAGCAAGGCCGACCTGCGGAGCAAGTATCAATCGATCTGGACCAGCGACCACGACCTGTCGCACGCGGCTGGGAACCTGTACGTTATCGACATGAGCCGCTTCGAGGTCGTTGAACTCCTAGTTGCGGCGCCATCCGGTTCACCCCTCCCGGGCGCGGGACGCAAGACTCCGGGAGGAAAGCCCTGACCCCCGTTGCCATCCTGGTCTCTGGCTAGGTGTAGCCCGCTTAAGTAAAACTGCAGAACGGTCTGATCCGAGTCGCGTTCTGGTTCCGAGTATCTAAACTGTTTCAACCATGAAACCTCTCAATGCAGCATTTCTGACCCTTGTTCTCTTTGCCGTTTCCGCGTCTGGCGCCTACTGGAAATCGGAAGATTTTGATTGTTCAATCAACTTACCGGATGGTCAGTCCTCCAATAGTCAAACCAACTGGACGACAATCGGTTCAACCGAAGAAGGAACTCTGGTGGGCGCATCACGCATCGATCGGTCGGCTTTCGTCTTTCTCGGTTACGTCGATCTGTCCAAGCGAAAAAATTTTCATCTCAACGAGAAATCGATCGAAGAACTGGAAAAACGCTTCTTTGGTTCAGGGCAAGGCTTTCGCAGAGGCCTCGAGCGGATTTCACTGCGCGGCATGCCTGGTTATCGATTGACCGGAGACGCAGTCTACCTCGGCGCCCATTATGGGCTGGTCGTCGACATGTTTGAAGCGAACAACAGGATCTACCAGATTGCCGGCATGAAACAAGGTGACACCCCGCTCAAAGATCCTGATATCAAAGGCTCCATGACGAGTTTCCAACTGCTCTCGCGGTGAGGCGTAACTGCGCACGAAAAAGTACTGGAACGCGGACAAACACGACCGAAGTATTCCGCAAACACTTCTTACCGGCGTGATGGAGTACTTTGGGGCAGGGGATTCGATGCCAACTATTCTAACGCGCTCCTCAGGGAGAATCGCCACAGCTCGGAAGTCGTCAATTAGCCCCCTGAGGTTGGTCTATCTTTCATTTCCCCGTTCCCAGGCGCAATACCCTCCTGGTCCATACACGAGGTCAAAACGAGCACCCAAGCCACAGCTAGAAGTGCGATATACCGTGGACATTGTTGTCGTCTCATAGGCGGAAAATATACTTGAAGAGTCGGAATGCATGTAAAGCACTTTTCACCGCTGCAAAAATATTGCCTGTAGTGGCTTGCTACTGCGTCTGCTCTGCTGTCGAGCGGCCAACGCTTGGTGATTATGGAGAATTATTTTGCGTGGAGTTTTGGGTCGATATTTTGACGTGCTCTTTGCGCTCGAGCTGTGTTCTGGCGTTCGATCCAGGGAAAGCGCCTCGGCGCAAGCCGCGGGATTGTCGGCAGACCGCCCATGATAATAAGCGCGCGACGATAGTCTTCGGTAGTATTTCCTGGTGTGTAGTGCAACATCCGGCCTCCATGGAAGGTGGCACCCCCCGACGGCAACTCGCACGCAACCGCTCCTGAAAAATCGAAGACCCCCGGGACGACTTCCAAACCGTGGACTCGGCGGTCATCCCCAATCGGCCGATGTTCCAGGACATCAAGCCTGTGTGAGCCTGGGATAAAATGCATACAGCCATTCGATATCGTGGCTGGCTGAAGAGGGATCCAAACGCTGATTGCACGGTGATCCTTTCCGGGGTCCCAATAGGCTTCGTCCTGGTGCCACGGTGTTTCGGCACCATGTTTGGGAGGTTTGTTGATCGCGTGATCGCCAAAAAATTTGGCCTCGGGGCCCAATAATTGGCGAATTAGTTCCTCGACGTTTCGGTAGAGAGCTGTCTCCCTGAGTTCGGGAAAATACTTGCTTGGCTGCAAAATCTGGACCAAAAGGGGCTCTTTACCCTCCTCATCGGCGCCTCCGAGGTCGAAATGATCCCCGACATTTCGACCGGTGCGACTTGTAAACATGCGGTCGTAAAGTGTTCGGATTTCAGCAATTTCTTGCTCCGTAGCGACACGATCAACAGCGAGATACCCGTTTTCATGGTAGAACGCGAATTGCTCCTCGTTGAGCTGAGTAACGATGATAGGTGGGTTCATAAAGTTTTAGGCAGGAGATCCTCTGCTTTAGCTGTGAGGGAGGATATCGGTCTTTGTGTTTGTTAGGTGTTGATTTCCCATCGCGAGTATTTGGGTTATTTCCTCGCTAGGACCATTCTCGGTTCTGCCCAAGACGTACGCGACTCGCACGGTCTCTCTCAATCCCCGGAACGTTTGAACCCTTTTTTTGCCGTTTTTCTTGGTCAAGGGATTTCGACTCCGCATAGACAGATTCCGCAAGATAAACCGGCGAAGCCCTCACCGCAAACCAAGGTGCGTCCCGCGGACGATGCGCTAGCTAACTATAGCTATGATAGGCGATCACGGACATACGGACATACTGCTTGACGAGCCGGTTAAATCAAAACACCGGTAGGAAAAATGGATGATGCTCGTAGAAGGGGTCCACCCTTGCTACTGTGTCAGATACCGGGAACCTAGCGATCTGGACACCGAAGCGCTATCCAGCCAAGAGGATATCAACGGTGAAAAGCTGACTGACGAACGGGTAAAAGAGACGCCCGAGCAAGGCTCCGGCGACAAGTGCTTCCTGAAATCGCCGACCCCGCTATTTCAGCTTTAAGCGGAACGAAAGGTCATGGGCGAGCCTTCAAAACTACCGACAAGACGGTGGTTTAATTGTTTAATTTAACTTTGCCCTCAAGCGCGGGCGGAATGCGCCAGGGCGCAGATTAGGCCACATAACGTGTTGACGCACTCCCACGGTTAAAGCGCGTGGGATTCAGCGTGAACTGGTCCCACCTTCTCTAGTTGAGATCCGGCAGTGACTAAACGCCGGTTGCCCGAGACTAGCGTCCCCTGGTCTTACACCGGCTCCTGGCCCGAGACCGCATCCAGCCTCGTCGAGTATTATGGGCGCAGCTTGGTCTCTGTCCCAAGTCTTGGCGCAACACTCGAAACTTCGTTCCCAGAGCTGCAATTTATGCTCTGCCCGACATGACGGACATACGCCCGTCATCCCACCCTGAAGTGGGTGGGGCTTTCTCGGGTCCTTTCTGTAAGCTGAGGACGATCATCAAGATTGTTTTTTGCGCAAACCCGAAAGGCGGAAGAGAATCTCTTGACGATCAAATCCAGCTACAAGGTTCATGAACTTGAACTTCAACACATGGTGATAATTGATGTGATGGACGTTTGTTTGGTCGACGTAATCCAGGTAGTCCGATCCGTCTATTGCATATATGTATGGGAAATATTCCATCAGTCGCTCACGGAACTCTGGGATTGATATCCGTCTGTAAATGTTCAGGCACCAGTGATTCATTTCGAGAAAGACGATGGGTTTATAGATGGTGAGCGTTTCCTTTGCCCCTGCAAATACCTCCAACTCGAAGCCCTCGACATCGACCTTCATAAAATCTAGGCGGTCCAGCGATAGCTCACAGAAGATTTTGTCCAACCGCTTTACCGCAACTTTGTGGGAAAAATGATCGCTGGCCGGTATTTTGTAGTTATCGGCAACAAACGAACTTGCGAAATTGCTTGGGTGACCCTGCATCAAAGCGAGTCCCTCTCTACTGCCTAGCGCAAAATTGAAAATCTTGATATTGCCCGAATCGGCTTCAGCCACGTTGCGTTGCAGGCACTGAAACGTGCGCGGAATCGGTTCTATCGCAGCGATCTGGCCACGCGGGCAGATCTGTGAGAGCGCAAGCGCCGTCATGCCAATGTTTGCACCAACATCCAAAACGTGCGCATCGTCGTCGCACAGAAGAGAGAGCAGATTGACGTTATCGGGTTCAAATTCCTGGCCCATTTCCCGGAGGTAATCGTCATCTCCGGATATCGCAAATGTCTTGTGCAGGATCTTTACGGACTTGGTGTTCATTCCTGACGGCTCCTGATCCCTTCTTGCATTGTTTTAGCCTTCGTTTCCCCCGTTCCGATAATATAGTCCAAATATTTTGATTTAATGGAAGCCATCATCGAAATCTCTGCAACCACGCGCTTCACCGGGAAGCGCCCATAGAAAGCCTGCGCAAGTGGGCGGGAGGTGTCTTTACAGAGGCATTCTGCCTTCGGAAATCGCGAGGTCCGATCTCGGAATGTGTGGGCCCTCCGTAACCTCAACCTGTAAAGGGCAAAGAGCCGCCCTCAAGGGAACGTTGACGAAAGATTCTTATTGGTCCGCTTGAAAAGGATCTCCGCAAACTGCTCCAGAGCAAGCAGCCGCCATGGAAATCTTCCGGGCGCACGCGTTCTCGACCAAGTTGTCGACGGATACTCAAAAATGCCGGAGTCCAAGTGCGTTGGCTGGTAGTTGGCCCGCAGGGACTCGATGGAAACCGCGATCACCGCTCAGAATCGGGAAGCGGAATGAATTAGACAAATTCCGGAAAACTCAAAGCGCATGAAGGCTCTTCATCGGGGCTCTGCAGGGTTTTGGAACTCCTGTCCCAATCTCCCCAGTCGAAGAAATGAAGCCTCTTCGCGGGCTCTGCAGGCATTTGGAAACCGGCACTGAGTACATGTTGAACGTGTCGAAGAAATGAAGCCTCTTCGCAGGCTCCGCGGGTAGATTTATGTAAGTTGTTGATTTTCAAAGGGCGCCAGGTAGCTGACTGATTTGCCGGTCTCTTCCGGCTCGCCCATCTACGGCTCGAATCAAATCCTCGTAGCCGGAGACCACGTGGCGGCCATCGGGGGGCGACTGCCGCCCGGTATTGACTGAGCCGATATAGCTCCTGGAGCACCTTTTGATTTCCATCGCCAGCTCTGGTGTTTATTGGGTTAAGGAGATTAATGTCGAAGAAATAAAGCCTCTTCGCGGGCTCTGCACGATGCTTAACGTAAGTTGTTGATTTTCAAAGAGCGATTGGCCTTTTTGCGAGAGGCTGATCTGTCTGTTGGTACCTTCAGTCGCTGTCAGTTGCAACTTTTATTTAAGTTACTTGTCTTCAACTTGTATCTCGCTATGCGGGGCCTGTCATTTTTACATCAACGGGGGCCTCGCAGAGTAAATCCAAAAGATTTCGTACCGAATTATGATCCTGATCCCAACGGCTGTTACACTGTTTGCACCGGTGCCAAACAGCGTGAGCGGCATCCCATTGCTCAAGAGACCCGCAGTTGTGGCATTTTTGAGTTTTGTTCTCCGCCGACAGTTTTTGGGCGGTTAGCCGTTGGGACAGCATGAGTCGCAGGGACGAGATTCCGGCTGCTGTACGCTGCCATTGAACGAGCTCGTGGGCCTGACTTTTTGTTGTAACTTGGCGTAAGTCGAAGTCTTCGATCCCGCAGATGGAATACTTCTTGGCCAGATCGGAAACGAACTTGCGATAGATCTCACGGCGGATGCGCATTAACTTATCGTTCAGCCCCTTTTTGTAGCGCAAAAGGTGAAAATGGTGTTTGCGCCATTTCTCCAGATCGGGCTGAAGCGCGGGATTCTCCCGGTAAATTTTTAACAGTGCGGCTGCCAGCCGGCGCGGGTTGTCTCCGGCCCAATCCAGGGTGGTCAGTGTGGGGTTTTCCGATTGTTCCGCTTTTTTGCAAAGCTCCGGGTGAGCTTCTTTGATCGCCAGAGCGGTTTGGTTGGTTTCTTGATCAATGATCGATCCCAGAGATTCCGCCTTTCTTTTTCCATCCAGCCACTGTTTTGGTAAGTAGAGTTCTCTCAGGTCGCCATCCTCTCCGAGCGCGACAGCGACCCGGAGGCCAGTTTCCAATAAGCGCCAACCTATTTCGATGGCGACTTTGGCTTTGTTTTTTTCTTTTTGAGATGGTTCCTCCAACGTCAGGCGCAACGTGTAGTCATAATCCTTTGTCAGGGAGATGTAGGTTTTACCGATTGCGCCCGATGATTTTTGCCGTTGCAGATGTGCCCATTTGATAGACCCATTGGCAGGCAGCATGCGATGCATCGTTACCTCGAGGGTAATCCATCTGGGAGAACCGTCCTCGTTGGATTGGACGCGGTAAAGCGCGCGGACGTGTCGCTCTTTTCCACGGATCTGACCTTTAGCTCGCAAAGCATTGGTATTGGCGATATTGGGTGCTATCAGGCGCAGTCGGGTGTCCTGACACTCGAAGAGTTCGGCAACACTGAGACCATTCTGGAATTGAATGGCGATGCTGCCTTCACCGGTCCACCGGTGGAATTTTGGGTCCATCCTTTGGAAGCGGGCCTGGTTGGCGGCTCTCTCGTTTTCCAGATAGTTTGGCCAATAGAGCCCCAGTTGTCGGCTGTAGTGTTTGCGGGCCTCTTTGATGGCCGAGTTCAATGCTGTGTTGGCTTGTTCTATCAATGGTTTGATAGACGGATCTTCTTTGGCGGCTTTTTTGACAGTCCTGATCTTTTCAAAGATCGGTTTCCGCTCTGTTCTCAGATACCGTAGCCTGTCAGACAGGTCCGGCTGGATTTTAGTTGTCCTGTTTTGTTTCTTCCAATCGGAGATCTCTTGCTGGACTCCTTTGATTTCGGTGGTGATCTCTTCGGCTTGTTTCTCTAGCGCCTTGATGTCCAGGCCCAGGTGTTCATTGATGATCTCTCGGTATTTTTCCCGTCCTTTCAAAAGGGTCTCCGTGAGGAGATTGCGATGCCGGTGCGTCAACGTGAGTTGATGCTCGACATGCGCCGCCTCCTCAGAGTAGGCAATTTTGCACGCGTAACTGAATACTTTAATCGCGTTGGCAGGTTTGTGGTCCTGATCCTCCTCTGGAGCGGGGAAGGGTGTTGAGTCGATCAGATCGATGGGGGCGTCCATGTTTACTTTTGATGAGATGGACTACGTGTACCTCAAAGCGTCAAAGTAGTAAGCGAGTAGTTTGCGCAACAATCGTTTAAGCTTCGAGAGATCATCGAGTCTGGGCTCCGGGCGGCCAAGTTGTTTTACTCAACTCCAGATCTGCGGTGCAAAGATTGCGAAAAAACGGCATACTCACTCGAGGCGCCAAAAACACCTGGAACCCTGGAACGGAAGGATAAAGTGATTTCGCTCGAAAGAGCGAGCCAAAGAATGAAGCCAAAAGCTACCTGGAAGAGTTGCTCTCGGATCTCGGAGGGAGCCCGGAAGCTTACTGGAGAGAGCGATCGAGAACGAAAGTGCCCAAGTATCTGGAAATACACTGAGCGACGAACCGATGAAGGACAGCGACGATTGTACGCAATGATCACCATCCGGAATGCGAACTGGTGGGCCCAATGGAATTTACTTCAACGTTCGGCTCAATGAAGAACGCAGCTATGTCTTGGTTTTGATGGGAGCGTTCGAAGATGGCACCAAAGAGCTGCTTAGCCGTCGTTGACATTTACCGAGGAAAGCAACTCAATCCAGGCGTGAACCGCTCCAGCTGCTGAAGCGCTGAAGCGTCACGGGTTAAAAAATCGCTCCTAAACTGGCCATTTGTGATGGATCGCTGGGTTTTTGGCTCGCCATCGATCGGGCCGGGCGCAGTCTCCGATCGGGAGCCACCCGTAAGACCTCGCAAGAGGCTTGTGGCGCGATTACCGCCGAATCCCATCGGGGTTTTAGCCGTGGGAGTGCGTCAAGGGCTGAACTCTGAACAAGCTAGACAAAGTCAAACGTTTCAGCAGGTTTTCGCCAAACTTCTCGAGGTTTAAGCATGTGTGACTTTACTAAAGCGATTGCCTTCAATCATGGGCCGAGGATTTTGCGCGGCTGTTTGGACACAAAAGAATTTCGATGCCGAAAGCTGAGATTATTCCAACTCCTAGTCACTATGACCGTCACGCTGCTTTGGTTGGGCCAGCATTCTCTCGGAGCTGAACACGACTGGTACGAGTGTCCAGTCGGACAAACTAAGCACGTGGATCTAAACAAGATATCCCTAATTAAGGATTCCGTAATTGGACCGAATCAGCATACGCTGCGTTTCTATGCCTTCGGTTCGCACTTTTTACTGGGCGTAAGTGCTACGGGCTTCTCGGATCAGATGCTAGAACAACTTGAGTCGATTCTGATCACAAAGAGTAATTGGGTGCAAATCCACGACACGAATAATTCTATTTTTGTAAATCTTGACTATGTAGTCGGTTGCTCTTCTGGTCCTGGTGGAGGCTACATTCTAGTCTTAACCATCGGAGAAGATGTTGTTGTGACCGCCGCGGACAACGAGGCGAGCTCAAAGATCAAGGAATTTGGATTTCCCTGATAGGGCATTGAGACGGTTAGACGCTCCCAAAGCCTATGTCTCCTTTGGATTTTCCCCCGGGGGAGAAACATGGATCTGACAGATGAACTGCGTTGGTGAAATCGCTCCTCGCGGCAACATCGGTGAGGCGATTGCCCGGAACTTTGGTTTATAGGGTCGCAGAAGTCCTGGTGCATGCGAATAAGTACTCGCACGCCGCCCTCTCAAAGGCGTGGAGGAGGTTGATACAAACAGGGGAACAGAACCTTGGACAGAGGCAAGGCCGAGAGAAGATAGAGCATGCTGATAAAACCACTTTCTCTTGCCGCAATGGTACTCGCAGGCGTTCGATCTTGCCCACCGCGTGCGAGGATGCCAACGGCGACGCATGGACCGAGTGCAGCAGCACTGCCGCGGGGGGGCTGGGAATAGTGTTCTCAATCAACAGGACTGGCGTTCGTCAAACGGTCGCCGATGTCGGACGTAATTCAGGTGCCGGAATTTTGCAGAGATCAAAAGCTGCGTTTGATCTGTATCTTTCAAGACTTTAAAAAAGTTCTTGCGATCAAATAAAAGTATCTCTATCAATTCGGTCGTGTTTACTCGAATCCACGGGGAATCAGGAAGACAAGGTCTTTGGATCGACCGATTGATTTTGGGGGGGAGTCAGCAATATCCGAATGATCGAATCCTTTTAGCATCAAAAATCTGAGGTAAAATGATTAAAAGTGCACTGGCAATAGCAGCTTTGTTGGCGTTGACCAGCACCGTGGGCAACGCGCAGTCGAAAGGAGATCAGGCTTTGCTTGATGCACTGGTGCGTAAAGGCATCCTTACGGATAAGGAGGCCACAGAAATCAGCGCTGAGACTGCCAGTGAAGTAACGACCCCACCGGTCGCGAAAATCCAGGTCGGCAATTGGCTGAAGGAACTAAGGCTTAGCGGCGATCTTCGAATTCGGAATCAGTGGGACCAACGGACTCCGATGATCCTGACAAATCCCAAGTTAGGGCCTCAGGACGTGGATATTCCGCGGGATCGTTGGCGGTTCCGGCTGCGCCTGAATGCAGATTTTCTCCTTGAAGACACTTTCTTCGGAGGCGTTCAGCTTGCCACAAGTGACAATCGCGGGGCGGACACTAAAAACGCGACCTACACCGGAGGCTATGACAACTACAATATTTACCTTTCTCGCGCATTCATGGGGTGGCATCCGATGCCCAGCCTCACTTTTATCGCTGGTAAACAGGCAAATCCCTTTTACACCACCGACCTCGTTTATGACCCCGAGATTGATCCAACCGGTCTGGTGGAACGCATCGACTTCGATAAATTCTTTAATCTATCCTTTGGGGAGCCTGTCGCAGCTATAAATAACGATGGCAAAACACCTGTGGCTTCTCCGGCACCAGCTCCGGGCGTTTCGCTGGAACTCAGTTTGATCGCCGCTCAGTTCATCTTCCAAAACAACAACGCGGACTCGGGAAATACGCAACTGAAGTGGGACGCTTACCAGTTCCAGCAACAACTCCTTGCTCGCCTGCATATCGGCGACAAACTCACGATTACGCTTGGTCCTGGGATCCTAGCTGATAATGATGCGGCTGTGGGCGCGACGACCGTTGCCTCAAACGGAACCCTTGTGCCACCCACCAACACATCGTTTAATGGGGGCCAGCCTCTGAACAACGCTCAGCCGTTCCCGGTTACCCAACGAGACCTGTTAATCCTTCTCGCACCGGGCGACATCACGTACAACATTTTCGGTAAGCCGCTCTCCCTGTACTGGGACTTTGCCTACAACACCTTGGGCAACAATCGGTTCAATAGGGATTACGGCCCCCTCTATTCGCACTACTTCTACGTTGGCAATTCGTCGACGCCCAGTTTCAGCGGTCGTTGGAGCCCGAGTCTCTCGGATAATCTAGCCTGGTTGGTCGGTTTGAGATTCGGTACAAACAGTAAGGCGGGCGACTTTTCAGTATCGGCCGACTTTCGCCAGGTGGGGATCAGTTCGATCGATCCGAACCTTAACAGCTCCAACTTTGCTTTGAGCAACCTGAACAGCGAGGGTTGGGAGTTTAACTTTGCCTACAATTTCACCGACTTTTTGACCGGCATATTGACGTTCTATTACTCTGATGCACTGACCAAGAACCTTTATGGCGGGTATGCAACCGGCAATGTTCCGGGCGTCGCCTCAACGCAGCAGTGGCCGATCGCCCGCGATCGCCACGACATGGTTTTGCAGGCGAATCTCTTGATGAAGTTTTAGCCAATTTGGGTGGCCCACAATAACCTCGGCGCGGTCCTGACCCAGAAGCAGAAGGGGCAGTTCGACGAAGCAATGCTTTTCTCAACATTACGCAACGACAATTATATTTACTCTTCCCACATCGCGAGGAAGAGATCCTCTCGGCTTAGTTGTCGTGTCCGACAGTTACGGCTGGGTGCGGCCTCAACTTTGGAAGGCTACATCATTTGCTGCGTTGCGCTTCTATGGCTCATTGCGTAGTGGCTCTTGCCGTCAAATTTCCAGGATGATCGAGTTGATGAACCGATTAATCGGTTGCCGCTAAGGTCGTCATCGGATCTTGGAAGATTATCTTCCACTGGAGGCTTATTTGCCCGGGCCAAGTTCTTCGATCTTCGATCACCGCTTCCAAGCTTCCAAAGCTCTGTAGCGTGTAGACGCTCTAGGAGACCCAAAGCCAGGATGCCCAGATACTCCGATACTCCCGCTGGGAGGAATTTGAGGAAAATCAGAATCGCTTGAAACACAACCAGCAGGCGCTTGCCCTTGAGCGACAAAGCGGACCGCCACGGGAGAGTCCCGCCCCTGCTCCAGGCTTGGTTAATTGCGGCAATTGCGGCAGGCGCATGACGCTGCGTTTATCACCAGCGCGGCGGTCGCTTAGAGTGCCGCGGCCCGTCTGTCAGAATGTTCCCAGCTGGAGTGGTCGATGACGCGCTCTCAGCACTGATTGTTGATAGCATCAGTCCGCTGGCTCTAGAGGTGGCATTGAACGTCCAGCCGTCCAGCACCAACTCCAAGAGCGTTTGGCTGAGGCTGACCGCCTGCGTCGCCAGTGTACAATATGACGCCGAACAAGCTCGCATCCGCTATATGCGGGTCGATCCCAATAAGCGGCTTGTCGCCGACACGCTCGAGGGGACCTCTGGAACGACAAGCTGCGGCAACCGGAGCAAGCGCGCGCCAGGAGTACGAAAACAACGCGAAAGCGCCGAGCGGACAATCTCCCAACAGCAGAAAGATCAATCGATCAATCGTAGCCTTAGCCGGAAGAGAGACCAAACCTGATCACCGCCTAAAGGCTTAAGTTTGCCAATGCCGCTCGCGGCGTGGCAAATGCGCAAGACCAAAGCGGAGATATCGTCGCCAAGATCGACCATTTGCTAGAGCGCTGTACAGACTTCTGAAATTGCTACCGAACTCAACAAAAAGGGTTGGCGCTCTTCAGCAAATCAGCCCTTCAGCGCATGGATCATCTACCAGCTGCGGACAGACCCAGGTACCGTGCGTTATGGCCGTGGCGGGCATGAGGATGGTGCGCCTTTTGACGGAACGGGGATTGGACGTGAGTGGCTACTGCTCATTTGGGAGCGGATCCTCTACGAACTGGGTAGCAGGTCTGGTCGCAAACGCAAAAAGAAGGCGGAACGCGTTGATTGTGCAACTCGATGGTTAATCAGTTCAGTGCATGTTTTTCTGTGTTTTTTGCATCTGTTTGATGGCTGAGTCTTCTGTCTTGTTACCCTCTTGCGCCGAGGTTATTTTGTTTGCACAAGCCACAGGCGATATGCCATGTTTCAAAAACATTACCGGCTACTGATTACATCGGAATTTATGCGTTACTAGCTCGCTAATAAAGAAACCATAATACCACGTCAACGACTGTCAGTTAAAGCAGACAGCTTGTAACTAGGCTCCGCTTCGCTACGCTATGCGCGTCCGAAACATCAACACCTGCTACGTTTGGCCGATTGACTGCGGCCCTGCGCGAGATTTCCCGTGCAGCGTTAGCGTCTGCATTATCCGTGTGTCCACAAGCCACGCAGACAAACTCCGCTTGGCTTTTTCGGTTTCGCTTGTCGACGCATCCGCACTCGCCACAGGTACGCGAAGTGTTCCTTGCATCGACAAACTGGACCGGGACACCGGCACGCTTGGCCTTGTACAGGATAAACTCCTGCAATTGGCCAAACGACCAACTGTGCAGACTACGGCGCTGCTTTTTATTAGCCCTTACCCGACCGCGTATGCCTTTGAGATCCTCCAGGGCGATACCGCTTTCGGTGCGTTGAGCAGCACCCACTATCTCCTTGGAAATCTGATGGTTCACATCACGAGCAAACCGTTGTTCTTCTCTTCGGCGCCGGCGCATCAGCCGCTTGGCGGACTTCGTGCCCTTCTTCTGAAGCTTCCGCCTCAAGCGAGCATTGCGAGCCCTTCGACCGTTTACGGTGGATCCAGCGAAGCGTTTGCCGTCCGATGTCTCCGCAATCGACACAAGTCCCATGTCGACGCCAATCCACTCGATCGCCTCGCGCTCTTTCTGATCGGGCACCTCAACAGTCGTAAAGAGAAACCATTTTTTGTCTCTGTAAACCAAGTCTGTTTCTC
>Ga0210390_10002609_pt1 | contig 15868 bp, 18 predicted proteins | sample IncBWH11OmetaG_FD_161050 | JGI IMG/M metagenome (GOLD analysis project Ga0210390, IMG submission 161050) | Forest soil microbial communities from Barre Woods Harvard Forest LTER site, Petersham, Massachusetts, United States - Inc-BW-H-11-O ... | reverse complement strand
TGTCGCGGTGGCAATGTTGCCGACGACCTGGGTCGGACTTCCGTCTCCCCAGTTGATCGTCCAGCTCGTCACCGGATGATTTGACGGCGCGCCGACGGCCGAAAGGTTGAGTTGGTAGTTTGCGCTCTCATTAACCACCGACAGGCCACTAATTGCCACGGTCGGTGCGACGACTTGGACGATTACATCGACCGGCGACTGGGCTGGGAATGTTCCTTCATCCTCGATGGCAGACGCGGTGATTGTGTAGGGAACGCCGGGCTGTGTCGCGTTTAAATAGATGTGTGTCCAGGAGCTCTGATTACCCGAGACGCTTTCGATGCCTGTGTTGTCCCCCCAATTGATGGTCCAACCAGTGATCGGATGATTGGACGGCTCGCCCGTCGCCGACAGGTTGAGCGTGTAAGTCGCATCCTCGTTGACGGTCTGAGCGCCGCTGATCGTCACCGTCGGCGGCACGACCGCAACTGTGACATACACAGGCGACTGGGCTGGGAATGTTCCTTGGTCGTCGATCGCCGATGCGGTGATCGTGTACGGCACCCCATCGGGGCTCGCATTTGTGTAGGTGTGTGTCCAAGAACTCGGATTTCCCGATACGCTTTCGAGGCTGGTGTTGTCGCCCCAGTTGATCGTCCAACCGGTGATCGGATGATCTTGAGGCTCGCCCGTCGCCGAGAGGTTGAGCGTATAGGGTGCACCCTCATTAACGTTGAGAGGCCCGCTGATCGTTACCGTGGGAGCGTCAACCACAACGGTGACATCGAGCGGCACCGCAGCAAACGTCCCTTCATCCTCAGTGGCTGACGCCGTAATCGTGTACGGAGTCGCGCTCGCCTCGGCATAGACGTGCGTCTGCGAGCTTGGATTATTGAGGACCGTTTCGGGATCCGTTCCGTCTCCCCAGTTAATGGTCCAGCTAGTGATTGGATGATTGGACGGCTCCCCCGTCGCCGACAAGTTCAGCGTGTAGGTAGCTTCCTCAACCACCGTGGGATTACCACTGATCGCCACAGTGGGCGGGACCACCGCGACCGTGACATCGACCGGCGACTGGGCTGGGAATGTTCCTTCATCCTCAATGGCAGACGCGGTGATTGTGTAGGGAACCCCGGGCTGTGTCGCGTTTAAATAGATGTGTGTCCAGGAGCTCTGATTACCCGAGACGCTTTCGATGCCTGTGTTGTCCCCCCAATTGATGGTCCAACCAGTGATCGGATGATTGGACGGCTCCCCCGTCGCCGACAGGTTGAGCGTGTAAGTCGCATCCTCGTTGACGGTCTGAGCGCCGCTGATCGTCACCGTCGGCGGCACGACCGCAACTGTGACGTTTACCGGCGCGGCGGCAGGCACGTCCCCCTGATAGTCGTTGGCTGTCGCCGTGATTGTGTAGTCGCCGGCAGCGACGAAGACATGCATCGCGCTGCTCGGATTCCCGCTATATAGCTGAGGCGCGCTGCCGTCTCCCCACGTGATCGTCCAGGAATTGATGGCGACCTGATCGGGATTGTTCGACGCAAGAGAGAGCGTGTAAGTGGCATCTTCATTGATACTCGAAGGCCCGCTGATCGTGAACGCGGGCGGAATCGGATTGACGATGACCGCCAGCGAGTTCGAGTCGTAGGTTCCGTTCTGGTCCGTGGCCGAGGCGCTAATTGTGACCGGGCCTGGATTGGCATACGTGTGGGCTACCGACGACGGATTGCCGCCGACGACCTGTGTATTGCCGTCTCCCCAATTAATCGTCCACGAAGAGATGTTGTTGGGATTTGGCTCGTCCGACGAAAGATTGAGGGTGTAGGGCGATTCGGCGATGACCGATGACGCGCCGGAAATCACCAGCGTCGGGATGGGTGCAGTGACTTGCACGTTGAGCGAATTGGCATTGAACGTGCCGTCCGCGTTGACGGCCGAGGCGCTGACTATGACCTGCTCCGGCCCGGTCTGATACACGTGCGAAACGGACGAAGGATTGCCGTTAACGACCTGAGTATCGCCGTCGCCCCAATTAATCGACCACGATGTCACCGTCTGGGTGGGGTTAGTGTTAGTCGCCAGACTGAGCAAGTAAGTGGAACCCGGCGCGATGGTTGCCGGGCCGCTGATTGTGGGGTTCGGCAGCACATCGTTGACCAGGACATTGTCCATCGCGGTGTTTGTCGCCCCCGCGATGTCGGTGACGGTCAGCTTCACCGGATACGTGCCTGCCGTTGCAAAGTCGTACGACACCGTCGCCCCGGTTTGGGTGCTCCCGTCAGGCAGCGTCCAAAGATAGGAGTAAATCGGCGCAACGTTCGTCGTCGACGCGCTCGCGTCGAACGTCAGAGAGGCACCCGTCGTTGTCTGGGTCAATCCGGCAATGATTGCATTTGGGCCCAGGTCATAGGTGAGATTGACGGTTGCTTCGCTGGTGTCCCCCTGCCCGTCCGAGACCTCAAAGACAAATTGGTGCTGTCCGGGGGCCAGGTTCGGCGGCAGATAGAAAAATTGATTCCCCGAGATGGCAGACGTAATATCCTGAAATGCGGCTCCGTCCTGTTGCACCTGAAGCTGCGTCACCGTGCCCGTCAGTGTGCCCGTTAGGGTCGGGTCCGTCGTGATCCCGTCTGTGGAGTAGCTCGCATTCGTCGAGCCGCTGGGCGCCGTGTCATGCAAGAGTCCGGCGGTAATGCCCGGTGCGGAGCTGTCGCCGACGATCTCGACGGAAGTTTTCGTGGTCTGATCGTTGTTAACAAGGCGCAGGACGAGTGTCCCGACAGCCCCGGGTTGCAGCGACGAGATATCGACGGATAACCGCTGGCTGGAAGAGTCGAGAGTCGTTCCCGACCCGAGAGCGGCCGCTTGCCCGTCCGTGATGTTGAAAAATGCGTCACGGCCGGAGGCGAAAGTCGGAACCAGGCTGTTGCCGCTGGCATCGACGAAAGATGCCTCAAACGCATCGTTGATTTCGTGGTTGGTCGCGGAAGGATCGAAGCTGAGGTCTTGGTAGCGGAACGTGAGGATCCCGGGATTTTGCGGAACGGTCACCTGGTACTCGGCGAGCACGTCGAACGAATCGCCTTCGGTCAAGACGAGGGCGCCATTGTTCAGATAACCCGTCCCCTGACCGCTCGGGCTGCCGCCATGCTGAATGATGGTCCAACCTTCGAGGGTGTTGGTTGGGACCGAGATCGCGTTCGGTGGTGGCGTGACGAGAGGAGTCACGGCAGGAGTAGCCGCCCCAGCGCTGCCGCCCGAGGTCGAAGATTTGGGCACCGATGGCGACGACTGGGATTTGCTCGCTCCGCTGTTTGTGGAAGTGCCGGCTGAACCGGTGGGCGAGCCACTTGGCGATGTACCCGACGATGAGACAGGGGCGGTTGAGCTAGAGGCGATTGGACCGGAGGCTGCGCCTTTATGCGTCGCACCGCCGCCTCCACCCCCAGTACTGGGGCTCGTCGGAACGGCGGCGGGGGCAGCGCCGGGTGGCTGGCCCGCCGGACCGGCAGAAATGCCGCTATCAGTCCCGGCTCCGCCACCACCTCCGCCACCACCACCACCGCCGCCGGAACTGGACGTCGCGGGCGGCGCGCTTGGTTCGGGAGCTCCGCCGCCATCGCTCGGTGTATGATTAGTTGACGAGTTGCTTCCGGACTCTAGAGACGCAGGCAAGGACGGAATCAGACCACCGGATTGACCGACCGTGGTTTCGGTGCCGGTGCTTTTGACAGGAGGAACCGTGGCTTGTGGCGATGGCGATCCGGACGTTCCCACCGGCGAGCTCGGGGTCCCTCCGGTCGTGGTCGTCCCGCTGTTCGTGCTCGCTGTGTTAGCGTTTTGTCCGCTCGTCGCGGTCTTGGTGCCGCTGCCGGACGAGTTTGATGCCGAGTTTTCGCTCTCTGGCTTAGGTGTGGGGTCCGGAGGCGAGCCTTTGGCAAGACTCGTGGCGAGAATCCCCGACGCCATCGCATCCCCGGGCATCACCCTCGATTCGAGGGCTTCGAGCGAAAACAGACTTCGCTTGGGCGAATTGAGCAGCCGGCGCCGGCCACCACGTCGGGAACGGCGTAGCGGATAGAATCGCAATAGCGAGCTGTGCAGACGGTGTCGTGCGGATCGGCGTGCACCGGAAGAAGTTCGAGCTCGCCCTCGGAGCCAGAATGGACGTCGACGTAGAGCGCTCAACCAGCTCTGCAGCAGCATGGAGTCCCCTCAATCCGATTCAACGCCCGAAATTGCCCGAGGACAAAGCCTCGAGCGTCAGCGCGCTTTGGGAGCGACGTCTTGGAACGAGGGCAGTACCGCAAATCCCTGAACAGGGATCGGTGCGGGGGCACCCTGGAGAAACTACGAGACGGCGAGATCGGCCGGCCTGCATCCCGCGGCTGCAGCAAATCGGAACGCGGGGCGCACGATCTGCTCGGGGCGGTCAAGAGGCGGCGGCTTGAGATGGAGAGGAGCCGCCGAATCGACTCGGACCGCTACAACCAACGAAACGCCGTTACTGTCGGAAACCACGTCCGACCGGCGGGAAGAAACACAGCCTCGTTGAGATGGGAGAATCGAGGCCGAGGGCTAGAGATGCGAGATTAGAACTCAGTCTGGATCGGGAAAGCCGCCATCTGCAATGGGCGACCAGCAAGCATGGCGTTGGTCCAAACACTTCGCGGATTGGCGACCGTAACCTCCCTGTACGGGCGGCGACGTCACTCGTTCGCGGTGGCCCCCGCGATCCATGCAGCCTCCTCGGTCCACACCCGGCGAAGGGTTTGCTTAACCGTTCGCCGTACGATCCCGCCGCCGCGTTCAGTAGCCGCCTCCGCGCCGAGGCATTGCCTTAACGGAGTCGAGATGCAACGAACCTACAGATGAAGAAACTGCAAGTCAAACAAATTGTTTAGAATTTTTTTAGCAGGTCCTGGGGAGAAGCCCTCCCGTCAGGCATCCGCCGATTCAAGAGCAATCAAAAATAAATTCGAAATCAACCCAGTCGGACAGCGGCTCGAAGACCGAGGGATGAACAAGACGTCCCCCCTTTCCTTCGCCGAGCCGCCTCAGCATGTATTCGTGAAATGCACACATCGGCTGCCAATCACACTTCGCAGGAACATATGCTTTCAGCTGCACGCTTGCCGATTCGGGCAGGGTCGTTGATGGATCGCCCGTGGTGGCGAGCGCGACGATCGCACGTCGCAAATCACGATACCATCGTTCAAAATTTGAGGGATTCCACTGTTCCGGCCGACAGTGTTCCGGGTGCTCCCGGTCAACGCCGAGGATTTCGAGTCGGACGTTGATCCAGGAGTTGGTCGCTGGATCGGAGTCATACACCATGCAAAAGGTCCGGCGGAGCGGCCCGTCCTTCTCCTCGGCATAGGTGGCAGCGATCACCCGAATCTGGTGCCCGCCCGCGCCTTTGTTGACCCACTCCGTGAACCGACTTTTTCGTCCATTTGGGTCGGAAACAAGTGGCGGCCCGAGCTTGCGGTAACGTTTGTCGACGGATTGCATGATCGACACGATTCGCTCATGCGTTGACGATGGAAGTTCACGAACGTGCTCTGTGACATCGCGCCAACGAACAGTTTGGGACATTGAAGCGATTCCTTATCGACCTTGAGCCCAACGTCCGTAAGAGGCCTTGCGGAGATTGCCAATGCCGACTTTACGGTTTGACGTCCTGTCAGGTCGGAGGATCAGGGCTCACTTGGCCAGCCCTGTGTTGACGTAGGAGTTTCGCAATCACGCCGAGACGATGATGGGCCGATGGCGTATTCATCCTAGTCGGCGTCGAGCGGTGTGGGCAAACGAAAAGGTCCTTGATGGAATGACGTCGTCGGGTGTACGTTTGGTCTCGCGGTTACGCGACCGAGTACACGCAGAATGGAGCTGGGAAAGCCACCTTCACAATCGGGGAGAGGCATGCGTCGGCGTCGGATCATCTGGGTGAGCGTTGTGGGAATCTGCGCCGTTGCGGCTTGTACCTACATGATTTTGCAACAAGACCATGATCGACGAACCAAATCGAGGAACAACCTCAAGCAGCTCCTTTTATCGATGCGCGAATATCACAAGTTCAACTTCATGTTTCCCCGGGGCACACGCCCGAACAAGGATCTCAATCCGGAAAGAAGATTAAGTTGGCAGGTCGACCTCATGCCCTATTTGGAGGGTGTCACCGTCTACGAGCTGCTCGACCTGAACAAATCGTGGGACGACCAAGCGAATCGGCAGGCCCTTGCTGTGGAATGGCCGGTGTTCATCAATCCGGGCGTCGGAGAAGCTAAGAAGGCGGGCTATGCCCTGACGCACTATGTGGGGTGGGGAGGACTGGGCGGCGACGGCCCACTGCTCTCGGCAAATGACCCCAGGGCCGGATGCTTCGCATATGATCGCGGGACACGGATAACTGACATCAAGGACGGATTGTCCAATACGGCAATGGTGAGCGAATCGTCGAATGACTACGGTTCGTGGGCGGCTGGAGGCCCACCGACAATTCGGTCGCTCACAAAAAAGCCGTATGTCAACGGTCCCGACGGCATTGGCGGGCCATACCGAGGCGGGTGCTTTGTCGGCTTTGCCGACATGTCCGTGCGCTTCATCTCGAAGCAAATCGACCCGTCGGTGATGGAGGCGATGATGACCATCTGTGGCGGCGAAGCCATCGATATCCACGCGGACGAGTGAGACCAGGGTTTGCCGCCGAAACTCGCGTTCCGACCTACGGAATTCGTCTACAGGTCCGCGGCCGTTTTCTGGCCCCATTGCGGCAGGGCCGATAAACATCGTCGATTCGACTGACAGAATCGACGATTGCCGCCACGGAGGCTTCTGGGTCAAGCACGATCTTAGCAACCAGAAAGCGATTCGCCTTGACGCGTTGCCCCGCGCTGACGACATTTCGCGGTCGACCGTCTTCCGAGGGCCGGGAGTTTCGCGCATGGAAGTCGCCAAGACTCAGGCAAGAAAAATCCTTGCCAATCCGAAAAAAGGCAGAGGCCGTGATGCGCTCGTCTGTGTCGCCCTGTTTGTCGCCACGCTCTTGGTCTATTTCCAGACCTTCCGTTTCGGCTTTGTCTGCTATGACGACCCGGCCTACGTCTACGACAACCCGCACGTGCTCTCCGGCCTGACGCTTTCGAACGTGAAGTGGAGTTGGACCCATTTTTACGATACGAATTGGATTCCGTTCACCTTCATGTCGTTGATGGCCGACACGAGTTTTTACGGCTGCCATCCGGGCGCATACCACCTCACAAACGCCCTTCTGCATGCCGCCAACTCGATGCTCTTGTATCTGGCGCTGGCCGCCGCGACGGGGGCCCGGGCGAAAAGCGGGGTCGTGGCCGCTCTCTTCGCGCTGCATCCGCTGCATGTCGAATCGGTGGCGTGGATCGCGGAACGCAAGGACGTGCTCAGCACGTTTTTTGGTTTCTTGGCGCTGTTCTACTACGTTGGGTATTCAACCCGCGGTCGAATGTGGCGACTGGGCGTTTCGGCCCTGTTTTTCGTCTGCAGCCTGCTCTCCAAGCAGACGTTTGTCACCCTCCCGTTTCTCCTCTTACTCCTCGATTACTGGCCCCTGGGACGCCTGGGAGTGGGAACAGCCCGTGCATCGCAGTCAGCCTCCGCTCGCGACAGCGCCGCTCGCGGCCGCGCCGCAGGCTCGAAGGGCGTGGCAACCGTGGAATCCGCGACATCGCAAAAACGTCAGCCCGTAAGCCGGCTCATCCTCGAAAAGCTCCCGTTTTTCATTTTTTCGGCCGGATTTTCCGTGATCGCGATGGCCGCTCAGACTGGCTCGGAAATTTCCCTGAAAGTCCATCCGCTTCCCTGGCGTCTCAAAAACGCGATCTACGTGTATGTGGCCTATCTCGAAAAGATGCTGTTCCCGCACGACCTCGCTGTGTTCTATCCCCTTTCGCGCGCCAGCTTGAGCTGGACCCTGGTCGGTCTCTCGGCGGCGGTCCTCTTGGCGATTACGGCCGTCGCGGTTGCCTGTTATCGCCGGTTTCCGTTCCTGTCGGTCGGCTGGTTTTGGTATCTCGGCACGCTGGTGCCGATGATCGGCCTGGTGCAGATCGGTTTGCAGCAGATGGCAGACCGTTATACCTATCTGCCGCTTGTGGGCATTTTTATCGCGGTCACCTGGCTGATCCCCGACCTGATCCCGCCCGGCTTTTTGCGGAGCCGGCTGCTTCCCGCCGCGGTTGCGGCGAGCATCGCCCTGCTGGCGGCGGCCGCGTACAGGCAAGTCGCGTTTTGGCATGATGGCGTCACTCTGATGCGGCATGCGACGGAATGCACGCCCCAGAGTCCGGCCGCGCACGAATTCTTGGGCGAAGCCTTGCTGCACGAGGGGAAGTGGGGGGAGAGTGCCAAAGAGTTCGAACAGTCCATACGCATGTTGCCGACCCATCTTCCGGCCCGTCTCGGGTTGGGAGACGCCTACCGTAAACTAGGTCGGTACGACCAATCCATCGCCTGTTTCAAAGAGGTGTTGGCGATTGATCAGAAGTCGGCCGAAGCTTATCGCGGACTCGGGCTCACGTATTGTGCACAGGACCAATACAAAGAGGCGGAATACCACTATCGCAAGGCGCTTGAAATCGATCCGCAATGCGCGGCCGCTTTCGTTAATCTGGCCTCGCTCAAGTATGCGACGTACGACAACAAATCGGCCATTGACTACAGCGAACAGGCCCTCAAGATCAGCCCGGGAATGCTGCGGCCTCAAATCTGCATCGCCGTGGCTCTTGGCCAAGAGGGCCATTTCGACGAGGCGATCGAACGCCTCGAACAAGTCGTCGCTCAGATGCCGTTCGAGCCACAGGCCCAGCAGATACTGGACCGAACGCGGCAGATGAAACAGAACGCCCTGAGGAAATGAAGGAGCGGGATTCTTCCGTCTCTCAGGGAACAGCAAAAGGGACAGACGCGCTTTCTCAATCCTCACCTCGAAAAGCGCGCCCGTCCCCCTTCCGCTTACCGGAAAGAAAACTTTCTCTGACCTTGTCAGAGAATCGATGGAACTCCACAAAAGCTCCGAGAAACCATGCGACCTCTCGAAAATTGTGGAAAAAACGGTCTCCGCGCCTAACTGTCAAGCAGAAGGACAATTAGCCCGAACTCGCGAAATCGCCTCTTAATCAGTTGCCGTGTTGCGATCCGATCAACGCCAGCGTCGCCGTGCGAATCGCCGCCGGCAGACCGTCCCATGCCGCGATCACGCATTGCAGATCAGCGTCAAGCGACGACAGACAATTGAGACCGCCGGCATGCAGCGCCTGTGCAGCGCAAGAGGATTGGCACAGATCGCCCACCGAAAGGGAGGGCGACAGACTTCATCGCGACGCTGAGTCGACTCTAGTCGACCTCTTTGGCCGTCTCGATCAACTGCTCCTGTAAGCTGAACTCCCACGGCAGAATTGAGCCTCCGATCGACGCCCCCCGACGGTCCACACGGCGCGCTGCCTGGGCCGAAATCGGCCGCTAGAATGCCGCCTGGCCGATGGTGCGTCCGTGCCCGATCTAACCCGCATCGCCTTATGCGGGAACTTCTGCCTTGAGGAGAGAATCGTGAGAAAACGAGCATTGCAATGCCTTTCGATCGCAGCGTTCGTCCTTGTGCTCGGGACCGTTCGGGACGCGCAAGCCCAAGCTCGGAGCGGCGTGGTAGCCGTGCGGCCAGAGGCCGGCGAGTTCGACCTGGCTCAGTACAGTCTCGTGGGGAACGAAGCGGTTCGGAGCGTTGGGGGTCAACGACGACCAGGCATCGAAGCTTCAGGATGTGAGCGAAGATGTCACTCGTCAGCGAAATGAGATGATGAATGCGCTCGGAAGCGATTTGCGCCGCAACGATCTCTCGCCGCAGGATCGCGAGCAGTTGCATGCCAAGCTGGCGAAGGTCAACAAGGCAATCAGCGACAAGTTTCGCCCAAAGTTGGAGACGATTCTGAACAAGGACCAGGTGGTGCGCCTGCGCGAAATCGTTTTCCAAGTGGCCGGACCGGAAGCGCTGAACGATGCGCGGGTTGTTGGAGATCTTGGACTGTCGAACGAGCAGCTGGACCAGATCGCTTCGATCGACAACGACTACGACAAAAAGAGGCTCGAATTCCGCGGCGGCGAGGGAGAGGAACCGCGCGCGAAAGTTGACCGACTCCGCCACGAACAGTTGGTCAAAGTCACGGGAATTCTCACCAAGGAGCAGCAGACGAAGTTCGCTAAAATGAGAGGGAAGGCGTTCGACGCGTCGAAAATGCAGGGAGAATTCGGTCGCCGCGGAACTTGAATCGTATTGGCCCCTGTACATTGTGGCCAAGTTGCTCGGTCTTCGTGAGCCGTGGGCGACACCCGCTGCGGGGTTGATGTCCGCCGTGTCCGCCGGCCCCAGGCTAAATCGAGCGATCTCGCGCCGATACCGCCGCTAGAATGACGGCATGAGCCCCTTGCTCGCTCGTTATATCGAGATTGACCCAGCGACCCGTATGCTAGCGCTCGCCATTGTCGCGGTCGTGCCGGCGCTCGCGCTTGGGGCCTTCTTATGGTTCGCTTTCCGCAAATAAGCGATGACGGCATGAGCGACGAACCGAAGAAACGATCGCGAGCATGGATTTGGTGGATGCTGCTCGCACTCTTCGCGCTGTATCCGCTTTCGGTGGGGCCGGCCACGCGGCTGGTCACGTCGCCCGAAAGCGACGAAACCGCTAGCGCGATCTACGCCCCGATCTTCTGGCTAGCGAGCCAGTCTGTTTGGGCTGGGTCCGCGCTCGAATGGTATCTGAGCGTTTGGGTTCACTGAACTACCGTGCCAACGCCGAGGTGACGGCATGAGCGATGAACCGAAGCCGGACGGGAAACGTTGGCGATGGATGACGAAACAACTGGCCGGCTTCTTTTTTATAATGACATTCATCGTGTTCATTGGGCTCGTTGGCTTGTTTGCCATTGGGCCGATCGACGAAAGCCTGCTTCGGGCAAATCTGTTTCTGATTGCGTGGACCGCATTTTTGGCGTCGTGGGCCATAGGTCACTGCGTCTGGGCGGGGGCGAAGGGATATTCTCCGCTAGTAGGCATTCCGCTTGCTCTCATGCCGATTCTGGGCGTAGCTGCGCTCGCTTGGTACTTGCCAGACAAGCGGTGGTGATCCGAGCAACACGACTCGCACGGCGTCGGAAGTTTTTGTGCAGCCGCCCGAGTTTTGGCTCTCGTCCCGCTTCCGGTACAATCGCGGCATGAGCGGAGCCCAGCGATTTTGGCTTATCATCTTTGCGATGATCGTGGGCGGATGCGGGACGATCGTCGTTGGCGACCCCCTGTGGGTGAACGGCGCATCGGGTGAAGGCGGGATGGGGCGCGCGTCCTACCTGTACGTCCTCGTCGCACCAGCTGTCGCAGTCGGATGTGCCATTGTGTTGGGGTATCTGACACGAGACCGCCCGGAGCATTAAGGCCCCGAGTTTTTGTGCAGCCGCGCGACTTATTGTGCAAACGGGGGTTTTTGTGCAAAGCCCCCCTCGCCACTGACTTTCCGGGCACGCGAAACGAAGACGACATGAGCGACGAACCGAAGAAACGGTGGCGAGCAATTCGCCTAGCGCTCTCAATGTTGGCCGGCGTGTGGATCGGCTACGTCCTTTCCCCCAGGCCAGGAAATGCGCTGGATCATTGGGATCGGGCGCCGCCGGAGATTTACACCGTGGGCGGTGCACTAATCGGTCTAGCAATCGGAATGGCGCTGAACTCCCGTGCCAATCGGCAAAAACCCGGTTTCAAACACGGACACTACCCACGGTGGAATCGGCAGAATGACGGCATGAGCGACGAACCGAAGAGGCGGTCGTGGGCATGGGCGACGTGGTCCAATGCGATCGGGCTATTTCTGCTCGGCCTGTTGATGCTTCTGTTCGCTCGTGAATGCGCGAGAAGCGATCGCCTATGTCGTCCACTGTGGCATGCCGAGAAGTGTGAGACCGAAATTCGATTGCTCGGGGCCTTGGCTGGGCGTCAAACCGGTCGCCCTCCGCGCGACCGTGTTCCTTTGTATTCGTAACCACCGACGATGTCTGGATCCGATTCACTCCGCGATGACTTGGGTAAGGCTATCGCCTTTATTCGAGACGGGCGAGCAAGTCTCGCGATTCCGCTGCTCAACGGCATCATCGAATCCGACCCAAACTGCACATTGGCACTGCGGTGGCGGGGCTTGGCTCAATCGTTTCGAGGCGACCACGCTAAAGCGTTCGCCGACTTTTCCGCAATCATCATCCAACAGCCCACGAGCCCCGAAGCGTATGTAGACAGAGCGAGTGCCCGCCGACGCGCCGGCGATCTGCGCGGAGCGATAGAAGATTGCTCCGCGGCAATTGCCCTCAATCCGCACCACTCTGTCGCCTTCTTGCAGCGAGGCCGGATAAAAGCCGCATGCGGAGATTGGTCTGAAGCAATTGCGGACTTTACGGCTGATATTAGGCACTCTCGAACGGGCCAGTTGTCGGGACTGCTCAATCGTGGTCGGGCAAAGCACCGCTCGGGCGACTTCGCTGGAGCCATCGAGGACCTGTCCGAGGCCATGCGCCTAGAGTGCTCTCCGATTTTTGCTCCTCTCTTTCGAGGTCGAGTCAGGCTGGACGCAGGGGACTACCGAGGCCCCATTGCAGATTTCACCGCGGCGATCGAGGCCTTTCCACAACTAACGAATGCCTACCGATACCGCGCTGAGGCCAGAGCGATTATCGGTGACAGCAAGGGGTCGGCAGAGGACTTGCATAAATTTGAGGAACTCGGGGGGCGCGATCTTCCGGCGTATGAATAGCTTGTGCGTACGAGTTCAAATGGGTGCTTGGGGCGTCGCTGTCTTCTCGGATGATCTCGCCGCGGATGTGCGCGACGAGTTTCGCGACCTGATTGGCGAAGGCCTTTCGTCAACCGAAGCCGTGGAGAAGCTTCTAGGCGAGTACGCCTCATCCGTTGACGACGATAATGAGAAATCGGTCTTTTGGATTGCTCTTGCATTGACCCAGTGGAAACTAGGTCATCTCGAAGAGCGAACCAAGAACGAGGCGCTAGGCGGGCATGAGCGACGAGCCGCGCGGAAAGTGGCCGAGCCGAACACTTTCCCTGCTAATCGTGCTGGCGTCGTATGAGACCGTTCACTACGCCACATCGGCGCTCGGTTTCAGTCGCGGCGGGGGCTGCAAGGGTTATCCCACGCACATGATCGGAGAGAAAGAATCTCCCGCGTGGGTTGACCATTTCTTATTTTGGCCAGCGGATGCGATCGACCATCTGATCGGAGTCGATCCGTCGTGCTGGTCACGGCGCTGAACTCCCGTGCCAAACCGCAAAAACCCGGCTTCAAACACGGACACTACCGGTGGCGGGGAGTAGTGTCCTAATTTGAAATGGGAGGCACCCGGACCGCGCAGGGCACCGTCGCCCGGCGGCGCGTTTCTCAGGTTCGGCGCGATTCGAGCCCCGCTAGAATGACGGCATGAGCGACGAACCGATCCGCCAATATTCTCAGACGCAACGAGGGCTTCAGGCCATCGCCTGGGCGTATCTCATCATGCTTGTTGTCATGCTTGTCGTCGGGCACCTCACGGGACTGCGCTTTGTTACGCCGCGATACAGAACGGCACTTCCACATGTGGGCTTCGTGCTAATCATCCTGGCCTACCGTCGCCCCGGCCTAAAAGGCTGGATTTTGCTCGCGATTGCGTTGGCCATAGCAGCGTCCGCAATCTACGACTACTAATTCGCCCCGCTAAACCCCCGTACCAATCCGCAACTTTCGTTCAGGATGCGCCCCCACTACCACCTTGGCATTAAGGACTCAGGCGATGCGCGGTGCGCTCCGGCTGGCGATTGTCCTTTCGGTCGTCGCGCCAATGATGGCCATCGCTCGAAGCCTCACTACGAGCTCGCCGGCAAGGTCGTGAAGATCGCGGACGGCGACACGATGACGATCCCCGACGGGGCGGACGCCCAGCACACGATTCGTCTCGCCGGGATCGACGCACCGGAGAAAGGGCAGGCGTTCGGGACCAAGGCTTGGGAGGCGTTGGCCGGCAAGTGTTCGGTCAGACCGTCCGCATCGAAGTGATCGACGTCGACCGTACCGCCGCGAAGTCGGGAGGATTTACCTCGGCGATCGCTTCATCAACATGGAGATGGTCAGGGACGGCTTCGCTTGGCGCTACGTCATGCACGACAAGCCCGGCGAATTCACCGCTGCGGAAGCCGAGGCCCGCGAGCATCGACGTGGGCTGTGGGCTGATCCGAAACCGGTGCCGCCTTGGGAGTGGCGACAGCAGAAACGCCCGGCGTCGCGGTCTCGCTGACCATCCTTCCCGGCTCGCATGGACCCCAACGGCGGGTTCGGGCTCGACTCGCTGGATGGTTCTCGCGCCCTCGCTCCTCGGCGATTGAAGTGAACACCACCCACCGATCAATTGGTAACCGTTTGGAAGACCCGGTTCCAAGCTGTTATTGCGAGCGGGCGCGATTGATCGTCCATGTTGCTTAAAGGCAACACGGAGGAGGCGTTGTTCAGGGTGGCACGGCTTGTTTCCGACGTGCCGCGCACTAAATTTGATTTCGCGTCGCGAGTATTCGCGGCAAGCGGAGTCGAGCAAGACCGCGATCGGAGTTCGTCGTGCCGTCACAACTTCAAGAAATCGTCGATGCGATCCGTCGACGACCGTTCGTCGAGCCCTTGATTGAGCTCGAGCGGTTCGCGAAGGACGAGACGCTTCACGGACAGGGCGGCCAAGAACGGCGGCGCTTCCGCCGTTACTCACTGATCACGAACGTGGTCGTCCTGCCTCTTGACGATCAGCTGCGTCCCATCGGTGAACCGTTCGTGGCACTTTCGAGCGGCATGTCGCTCGACGGAATGCGGCTGATTTATACCGATCCGCCGCCCACCGACCACCTCTTCATTGAGATTGACGGCCAGCCGGTTCGCTTCGTGCTTTCCGTCCTGCGCAGTCGCCCGATTGGTCACTGCTTCGAGATCGCCGGCCGCCTGCTGAATGCCGACGTTGTGAACCACGAACCGGCGTCACCGGTTCCAACCGGGGGAAACTCGATCGCGACCAGCAGCGACGAGTTCGCCACCTCGCCCGCTGAAGTTTCGCCCGCCTTCGATGAATTTGCGCACTGGGCCGGCGTGAGTGCGGCCGTGCAATTGCTCCGCGCGAACCTCGGTGCGAAGTCACATCGCGCGTGAACCTACGTTGTGAGCGCAGCGGGTTTGGACCGGGATCCAGCTTGCTCGTCAGGTAGCGGCCGAGGTCGACGAAATGCGCGGGCGGATTCTCGTCTCTCACGATCAAGGTCCGTTCGGACCAATGCGTTCGATCGTGACGCCCTCGACAATTCGCACTTTTCGACCTTCGATTTCCTGCTGCTCGCGGGGCTCAACTTTCTTGGAACGGATGAAGACAGTTTTCCCCTTCTCTTTGGTGTGTTCCTCATTCAGGTTCAGCACCCCGGTAGCCGCGCAGATCCTCGTTGGCCTGCCAATGAATGACGAGGAGCCCGGCTCCGCGACCAATGCCCGGTGCCAAACCGGAGCGCAAACTCTCGCACTGCCAGCGACGCTGGCTGCCCAAGCTTCGGTTTCGAGATAGATGCTCATCCGCCGTATAGTCGGGGCCGTAAAGGCTTTTTTGTGTGCCGCCGATCGTACTCACGGAAATCTCAACTCGAAGGTCTTGATTTCAAAACCGCGGAGGTCGAACCGCAGCGTGTTGTTTTCGACACCCTGCGGCGCGCCACGATCTTCGAGCAGATTGCATTCGCACGCTGCCGCGAGGTTGCGGCGAAATTGAATGGCGACGTTTTTGGCCGGCCGGTCGGTGGCTTCGTAGACGCGCA
>Ga0210390_10002607_pt1 | contig 15887 bp, 43 predicted proteins | sample IncBWH11OmetaG_FD_161050 | JGI IMG/M metagenome (GOLD analysis project Ga0210390, IMG submission 161050) | Forest soil microbial communities from Barre Woods Harvard Forest LTER site, Petersham, Massachusetts, United States - Inc-BW-H-11-O ... | reverse complement strand
TCCTCTAATGTTGCCGTCCAGTCGCGGTCATTCTTATAGTAAATAATACGGGACGGGCTTAAATTCCATGCCGTATCATCCTTGCTAACCCTGTCCTGAAAATGCGGATACCCGGCAATTGAAGATGTAAAAAGTTGAAGGTTTTTTGTACCGTAATATACTTTAGCAGAATACACAGCTTTTGAACCCCTACGCAAAAAAGCAGTAAATTTATCCTTTGGTTTGTAATGGTAGTTATCTGCGGCGTATAAACCCATGTCGTTTATAAGTTGGGTAAACGCCTCGTCTGTTATATTACGGTCAAACAAAAGGCATTGCGTTTCATATTCTAAAGGGTAGGTAATAAGCAGGTTGGATGTTTGAGTATATTTTTCCTCGTATTTATTAAAGGATATAGCGCAGGACGTGAGTATATCAAATTCATCTGCTGTCAACTCCTCGATGTCTGTAAATGAGTTGTGCGTTATCTCATACCCCGGTGTTGGGGCGCAGTAAGATAACACCCCGCCTGTGTAAATAGCTATACACTCTTCGCCGTTTTCTTCCCGTGCCAACGATGATTTAGAGGTAAGTCCCTTGTATTTGATATATACGTGAAAACCATTGTTTCGCGTTTTTTCAATGCAAACCTTGCTTAGTATGTCATCGTCGATCGATGAGACGGCTTTAACCCATTGCGTATAAAGAGACTTATTAGAGGTATTTTTAAGGTCGAAATCGATCATACCGAAAGGCGGGAATAGCTTTAAACCTATCCCGTTAACCTCTTTTTCCTTATGATTGGCAGGTAAGAAAGTTTGATAATTACTTTCGTTATAGGATTCTGCCGTTATAGTGCTATGTTCGATTACATGGCTCTTTGCTACTCGTTCGGTTGCGCTCCATATTAAGGGGATTGGCTTTAATCCTATTTTAAAAAGGTCAAGGTATACAGATTGGTTCATAATTCAGAAATCCTTTCCTGAATATCTTTTTTAAGTTTGCCTTTAAATATACCTTGCGACAATCCCCAATTCAGGTAGTCAATTTCCTCTTTTGTTGACATGGATTTTATAGCACGACCTTTGTACTTTCCGAAATGAAGTAGCGATGGCTTATTTTCAGACAGGTTAGTTATATAAGTACCGCATTTGCAAGTGGCTTTGTAATGAAGCGATGGTTTAGATATGGTGAAATCATTGATAGAGCCGCAACGCTGGCAGATAACATCTTCGCCGCAGCGTATTGCAAGCGTCATGTTTATTAATTCCTTCTCAAAGTTATCTAAATAGAAATCGCCGCCGCTATAATAAAACGGGGAATATTTATCACCGTTGGTTACAAAAATTCCCTCTGCCGCATACTCTCCCTGATAAACCATGTACGCCCGGTAGGTTAATGCGCCCTCCAGCAAAACGATAGTGTGTTTTTTAGCCTGCTCAATAGCCCGGTTAACTATATCCGGCGGCGCGGGATCATCGCATAATTTGCAATAAGTTTCAATTTCTTTGAGATAGAATAATCCCTTTTCGGGGAAAAATTCCGTGGTGTAGCCAAGTTTAGAGAAAAAATAGGCGTACTGATTCTGAATAGTATTCATAATTAGGGATAAAAAATCCCGGTGCCAAAGGTGAGACAGCAACCGGGAAATTGTGTTTAATTATAAATCCATTGCAAATATACGTGTCTCACTGCGCAAAAATGCAATTCCTAATTCCGTTGTGTAATATAGCAAAAATAGAAAGCAAAAAGCGCGTTTTTTTATCAACATTTGCACACTTTTAGTTTATCCCTGACAGACGACTCACTCCGGCCCAAATACTTGCCCATATTCTTGTAAGTTATTTCCTTTTTATGGGCTAATATGTAATCTAACTCAAGCTGACTCCAAACCCGATAAAACGCAGGTCGCGCGCCGTTCTTTCTAAATCGCTTCTGTTGCCATGCGGTTTTTACCGCTTCCGCTGTTATGATTTCAGCGAGTTTTTCGCATCCGCCGTTAATCTGAATAAGGCACTCAAATTGAAGCAACAATTCACGACCGGATTCAGTCCATTCAAATTTGCTTAAATTCGCTCCCATACCTCCATTAATAAAACCTTGCGCAAATTATCAACGTTGCTGGTAATGTCTGGCTTAATACGGTTAATGTAATGCAGGGTGATTTTTTTACCCTCCAAAAAAGCAATCTCTAATTCACAATGAGTGGACTTTATTCTAAACCTGTCACGGATAGCAAATTCACTCCGCTCAATAGGCTTTTGCTTTAAGGTAATCACAGGGTCAAAAATGGGTTTCTTACTCACTTCGCCAATACAAAGCTGAATAAAAAACCCATTGTTAATAAAGTGTTGAACCATCAAATTATCTTTAGCCCTTTGCAGATCGATTTCAGGAACGGATATATGACGCTCCCTTAAATCGATGGGCCACTCAATTTGTTTACCCGCGTTTATCCAGTACTCATCACCATGTAAGGAGATAGACTTCGTATCCGTTGTCTTGGTTCTTTTCGACTTTGATGCCATTGTTTTGAAGCATTGTGATTGTTTTAGGATCTATTTTAAGCACCCGGTATTCAAATTTAGCATTTTGGGCGCAGTTCATCAGAGCCTTGCGAATCGCCCGGTACTCTATGGTATCGGTGCGCTCGCGAAGGATTGTTGACAGGATTTTTTTCATGGGTCTAAAAGGGCAAATCGTCCTCGTCCCGCAGTTGCTCAACATCAGGCTTTTTAGCCGTTGTTTTCGCGCCGAATACAATTTCCTTTCCGCTTCCTACATACTGTTTCGCATTACCAGCTTCGCGTTCCTCTTTAGTTTGGTTTACGTAAACGGTGTGTGTGTTGCCGTAGTTGTCTGGTGACTTTCTTTCGTCAACAACGAATTTCGCGTAAACCTTTTGGTTTTTCTCGCTTTTCTTGCGAGCTTCTGCGGGTATATCCGACAGGCATAAATCGATAATAATCATATAAGTGAATTTGTTATTAAGTTAAAAATTTCAGTTGATTTATCCAATTTTGATTTTAGTAGCTTTAGTTCGGGTTCGTAATCAGAGGCATTTAACCGCTTTAAAATGAACTGTAATTTACCGGGGTATAAAGGATGGTAAGAAACGAAATCAATCCACCTGCGCCCCGTGATAAGCAAATAGCCCATGCATTGCCAAAAGTACTCGGGCTTATCACGTAAATCCTCTAATTTATGCTCCAAATGCGATGTTATGGTAAACGGGCACTTGATTTCCAAGATACCCTCATCACCCACTAACCTATCAGGCGATCCGCCTGAATTTTCGCCGTATTCTATGTAATCGCTATCCGTGGATTTACAGCCCTTGACCTCATCGTAAATAGCTACTGCAATAGGCTCATTTTGGATACCCCAATCCGTGAATTTAGATGTGAAGTCCTCCTTTGCTTTTGTCCCGGTTAGCCTTTCTGCAACACACTCGTATACATATGTAATTGCACCATCGGATAAATTGCCTTTTTCTTTATCCTCTTTTTTACGCGGCTCTGTCATTAGCCTTGAAAATTGGCTGCATGAGAACCTGCCCAATCGCTGCGCCATCCATTCCGGCGTACGCTGCAATTCGTTTGGTGTTCCTGTGATCGTTTCCATTATTCAGTAGATGCTAAAGACTGTTTGATTTCGTCAAGCGGAACTTCTTTAGAATACGCTGGCATAAACTCCACTTCTTCGTTACCACCTCCAAATAGTTTTCCTAATTTTGACGCTGCGTTTTTAAGTGCAAGGCTTTCGGCAGCCGGGGCGTTCTTTTGGATAGCGTCAGATATAATGTTATTAAAGTCTGTAGGTGCTGAACCTTTGTTTAATTGTATAGGCCATGCGCCGATACCCGCCAATTTACGCTGCCTTCCGGTTACCGGGTTAATGATGTACAAATTTCCTGTTACGCATATAGAATTAGCGATGACCTGAACAGATTGAATTTCCCAATCATAATCCTGAAATATGGTTATCAGGTTGTTCTTTACCCTGTCAATAGGCAGGTAATCGTTTCCTTTGTGATTCTTGTACCAATTCTTAGGTGGCTGTGTGTTTAACAGCGTGTTTAGGCTATCAACCTGTATGGCTAATCCTAAATCTCTTGTAAGTGTTGTGATTTGCACCTTCGGGGCTGATTTCGTTAGCCCGGTGCTTTTTTGTTTTTCCATTTTTTCCTATTTATTTAATCTTATCATTCTGCCGGGTATCGTAGCGCATCAGGCTCGTGTACCACTTAATCCCCTTCACCCTAAAGTCAATCAACTCCACTTCAAAGGTTGGAGGGACGAGTGGCATCTGCTTGCTATCCGGCAGGATGCGGGTGGTTTTGGGGTCGGGTTTGATTAGTTTGAGGGTGTTTTTCATATCAGTTTAGTTATTAAATCATCAATTGTGTAATTAAAAGCACGGCTGACCTTATAAACAGACAGGATACTCAAGGTTCTACCCTCTGCGATCGCACCCACCATTGAATAAGAAATACCAGTTTTGGTTGCGAAATCCTGCTTATGCATATTCCCTTTTCTCATTATTTTTTTAACGTTGTTTGAAAAGAAATATATAAAGTTTTCGGTTTCCATAATTCTATTTAGTTTTCCAATGATTTTGTGCGTACTGTGCAAACCTGCCGAATTTTTCATTTATAACCAATAGTTTCTCTTTCCACGGCGCATCATTATCGCCGCCGTACTGGTTCAAAAATGAATTTATAATTATCGTTTGCATATCGTTATTGCCTTTGTAAATATCATTCAGGTGCAGGTAGTTTTTTAACTTCCATTCCAACTTGCTTGCGCCCGGTAGCATCAGGCGGTCTTTCGACTTGTTTTTTCTGCTCATAATTCTTTCCCCCTTCCTTCCGGGGTGGTTAGAGGGTTAATAATCGTCGTCGTATTGTTCCCGGTATTGGTCTTCCATTCTCCTATCGTCTGTATCATGACACCTGGAGCTATCACACAGGTAGCCACGCGGACTTGAGCATGTAGCCGTTGAACCGCATATATAACAATATGAAGGATTGTCTTGTTCATTAACGCACCATTTACAGTATCCATTTCTTGCCGGGCTATCTGTGTAAAAATTATGACCACATCCGGGGCATCTTGAATTGTTCATCTTATTCAGCCTTTAAAGTGTTAATTTTTTCAAACCTCATCATCGCATTATACAGCCTTGTTGCTATCTTCTGATAGCGCAGATATTCCTCTGCTATCCCCAAGTCAAAATACAGGTCACGCGCCCATTCAGCGTCAGACCACATCTTGCGGATGGATTTGTAGCTAAGTTTTTTACACTTTTTCATATCATTTCAAATTGAGGGGTTACAGGTGAAACGGGCTTACACTTTTTGGTATAAGCAAATATGGCTAAAGTAGATTCGCTTACCACGATAGCTTGCGCCCGTTCATGGTAGTTGCTATACTTTATAGGCGATTGTGCCATAGCTTCAATTTCGTCCAGTTCACAATCGAACAGGCTGAATGTAAGGCTTGATATTTCCGGGTTCTCTTTAACTAAGTTATGCGTTAAAGCGCGGATGTCTGATATTCTGTCTTGTAGGTTCATAATTTATTTTCTATTTGTGATTTTTGAATTAAATAATCAGTTTCCAGTTCTAATATGATTTTGGCATTGTTGTCCAGTTCTTGCTCCATACCTTTCAGGACTTTCTTTTGGGTCAGACCGCAGCGCAGACAGCGACGGTATTTGAAGCCATCAATAAAGGCGTGGCCGAAGAGGAGGCAGCGAAGATTCATAGGTCAAGTGCTTTAAATACATCTGTAATGGCTTGATCGTATCCATCGCCAAAAATTGTCAAATTCTCATTACTCACACTAACCAAATTTATCAATTCACGTATTTGTTCCTCTGCGATATCGGCTGAAATATAACCCATTTCAAACCCGGATAATATCTTACTTAAGCTCATTTCTTCACCAACTCCTTTCCTCTTTCCAAACTCATCCTCAACGCCTTAATCTTTTCAGGTGTTATTTTGTTACGTTTTACCATGCTTTCGTGAGCGGTGGCTGACATTGGTTCTGTTTTCATTGTTTTAAGTTTATGAAGGGTGAGGGGGCTAAAATCCGCAAATCAGTTCATCGGCAAGGTCACAAACAAATTCTGCTGATAGTTTGTAAAGGTCGTCTTTGTCGATGCTGTCATCATTTCGCCAGCCGCCGCTTTCCATTACAAGTGTCCTTTCACTAAAGTGAAGCTCTCCATCTTTAAAATGCGTTAGCACTATTTTTTGAGCCGCGCTTTTTAGTTCTTCAAGTTGTTCAGTAAATACTTTCATCTTTCCTTTTCATTTATGCCGTTGGGCGGTTTGTACGGAACAAAGTAAAGTAATGTTTGGGACTTATGAAAATTTATTTCAAACAAGTTATTAACACAGTTTAATACAAAATGTTAATAAGTTTATTTTGTGATATAATATGTTTGTTGTATGTTTGTATTGTTATCGGGGGATTCACCAGCATTATAAGTCCGGACAACGGCTGGTGGCGTGTCAATACAGCGACTTAGCGGTTTCTGTGACAATAAGGAAGAGCGGGTTCGATTCCCGTTCCCCCGACATTAATATAATGAGATATGAACAAAATAGAACCAGTAGAAGTAAAACCGAGTATTGCGGATGTTATTTCGGAAACACCTATTAATGGTACAATTCAAATACATGCTGACCGGATAGCTTCTTTTAAATCAACACTTAACCGCCTTAATAGCAATCAGGGCGTTGATAGTAAATTGTTATTTTCATATACAGGAGTCAAAAACGACTACTGTACAGCAACACGCATAGCATGAAAACCTTCGCCCCTCCCACCATCCCCGGCATCATCATCCGCCTGTGGCAGTTTTGGCTGTTCGTATTGATCGTCCTGTCCTTTACGGGATGGGGGATATGGGCTGTAATGAAACCAGTGAGGCATGGCGACAACGTGGAGTTGTTGCAGGGTGGGGATATAGTAAGGAGTTTAAAAACCAAATGATATGAAAAGAAACCAAACCGAGATTGACAGCATGGTACAAAAGCTATCCGATCTAAAAAAGACGCTCCCACAATATTCATTTTTTGGAGATAATAATTGGGAAGCCATTGACGAACAAATGCACGTCATAAAAAATGACATTGACCAAGATGAGATATATGAGGGAAATCACGACGATAATGTAGAAAACGCAGCTATCTCGGCGTACCAATGGCTCAATGGCGAAATAGAGGAGGACGAATTTATATGAGATTAAAAATAAAAGTCACCAAAGAAGTACTTAGGAAAAGTGCCTATTGTACTGGTAGGGCATGGGAAAACTGCGCCATATCAGTAGCTATATGTGATGTATTCCCGATTGCAGATGTAATGAACGAGGAAATCCGTATTGGGGGATTGCCTTACATATCCCTACCGCAAAAAGCGCGTGATTTTATACTTGAGTTTGATAAAACTATATTACTCACCAAGCCTGCGCCAAATAATGCCCGAACTGGAATTTGAAATCGACCTGCCGCAAGAGGTTATCGACGCTATCAACATCGATGATATTGTAAGGTCTGAAACTTTGGAGGTGGTGTAGTAAAATTTAAAAGAAATGAACGTGAGCTTATCAATAGAATTTACCGAACATATTTGCATTAGTTGTGGATGTGTGTTTTATGTACCCGATACCTTTGACACACAACGCAGGCGGGACAAGAAGTCGTTCTTTTGTTACAATGGACATTCGCAGGCTTATGTAAAGTCAGCAGAGGAGGAAGTTCGAGAGGAGATGCAACGTAAACTTGCGGAAAGGGACAGGGTTATTCAATCGAACGCAGAGTATAGCACAAGGCTTTCACGGGAATTAAACGAATTAAAAAAGAAGTGCAAACCCGTTGATGAAAAGCCAAAACCACATGGCAATACAGGTAAACGGAAAGCAAGGAGGGTATCCGCATGAAATCTTTAACCCTCTTAACCGCCCTCCTACTAACCTCTTTGGTGGGGTTGGGGCAGACGAAAAAGGATACCCGTATGTTTAAGATAGAACACGGAACCCCACCTGAAATTGAATGGCAATTATTCACAAATGAATCGCATATATGCCAATTAGTGGTTTCGATTGGTAATGATATGGTTTGCGTTAATTATAAAAATGGCAAACTGATTTGTGATACTCCGTTTACCGTTGTTAAGCACCAACACGCTATTATTATTTATAAACGAGATAAAAAGATTGGGGCTTTTACTTACTTTAAAAAACCATTTGAATTAACGGATTTACACTTAAATTAGAATGAAAGCACTCTACATAACCATCGCACTTGCCTTAGTAGCTTCGGCAGGAGTGGCGCAAACGAAGATCGGCAACATCACTATTTCGGATAGTTTGGCACAACGGTACTTCCTATACCTATATCAGCATCCCGATACGGTTAGTGAAAAAAGCGAAGATGATTACCGAACCATACATTGGAACGCAGACCATACTTCGGGATATGCCGACCCTGAAACTTTTGAACAAGGACAGCAGATAAAAAACATGGTAAATGAATTTAACGGGAATTTGCATCATGCCGCTATTGGTAAGGCGTATAAATCGGTTCATTACAAGGCGCATATTGATACGGAATGGAAAGATATGTGGTTTGGAACTGGCGGGAGCGGGCATTCAAAAGATTATACCAAAATAGTTAATGTTCCCGATACGACCGAGCAGGAATTTATAGGCTTTCTTGTGCCGCGTAAACCTACCGAACAGGATTTTATAAAATGGATGGCAAAACATAGCAAATGAAACTTATAACCCGCCAACGCCGCATCATGATGGTTTTGGAGGGGATTAAAGAGTATTTTAGTAAATTGAAGATATGAAAGAATTTGAGTTAAAATTAGGTGCAACAACCTATAAATGTTCGTCGAACGTTTCCGATGTAAATCATCAAAATTGGAATATATCCGGCAAATTCCATGACCTTAATTTGAATATGTCCATACCGATAGAATCTAAGGTTAGCTTAGATAAAGTGTTGGTATTTGTTTCATCGTTAGACGAAGCACTTAAAAAGGTTCAGCATGAAAAGGCTAAAGAATTAACTTTTCTCAATCAATTAACATAATTAACTAACTTTAACAACATAAAAACAACAAAAACATCATGTCATTTATCTCAAACATCTTAGGCGGTATCGGAAAACTCTTAGAGAGCATCTTCCCATTTTTATTCAGCGCATTAAAAGAGGCGTGGAACAATTTAAGCACTACGCAGCAGCAAGCCCTTATCAATTCAGGCACTATCGGGCAATACCTTAAAAACAATCTTACCATTTTGGGTACGGATTTGGTTAACCTGATAGCGAAAGACACAGGACTTGACCCATCGGTCGTTACAAATACTTTAATAGGGCTTGCAGGCACTTTCGGGCTAACTACCACGGATATTAACGCGGCGGTTACTTTCTTGCAAGGAAAGCTCCAAAATGCGTCGTCGGATGCGGAGTGGAACGGTATATTAAACATCATACTAAACGCCGGGGCAACGCTATTATCGGGCGGTACATTGAATTATGTTCATATCGCATTAGGTTTGGGCGAATGGGTTTACCAAACGTTTATAGCCCCTAAGACTGCCGCTATTGTGGCTGCGAGTGCGACGTTTATACCTACCCCACCAATAGGTTCAGCTGTGTCCGGGGGTACACAAACCGCAACCGTCCCGAACCCGTAGTACATTGGTGGGAGTTTTGGAAGTGGTGAAAAAGATATAAGAAGTTAAAACCGACAAGGAACCACGGAAGCAACGTCAACGGGACTGTTTGCGGCACAAGTCACGAGTTGGCTTTAGGAACGCCGTCCAGTGATTGGCAGTCACTTCTTTACTTTAAAGGGCGCGACACCTGCCTACGACGAGGCAATTTAGATTCAAACTGTTAGGCGAGGGGTGACAGCCTCGCCTTAAATTGGACAATAACCTTTAAACGGACAGGAACTGCGCTTGAATACCATGTTATGCAGGAGGTCGCGGTTTGCGCATAGTCCCGGCGATACGGGCTTATTTTAATGATTAAAATATTACTATGGAAGAATATGGTTTAATAAGTGTGGAAGATGCAATTGATGATGGATTGAGCCTCGTTTCTAACATCAGTGTCTATAATATCCACGGCAAAAGACTTGGACATATATCAGCAGTACAGTTTGGTGCATCCGAAGGAATGTCCTATGTTGATATTAATGGCTCACCCGAGATTTTTGGCAATACCAATATTTATATAAAGCCATGTAAAACATGCGGTGAGCCGCTTAACATGGATGACCTTTGCCCAATCTGTGATAATTATTTATATGACCACCAATAAATCTTAAAACCATGACAAAACTTGAAGCAGTAAAAATATTTGAAGAAAACGGTATCGAATGGACAATAGACAAAGGCCGCAGACTTCTTGCGCTTTGTAAAATGACAACACGAAGCGGTGACGATTGTAGTGAATGGATTGAAAAATCCGAAATGCTTGAATTGATACAAAATAACATAGTAAGATGTCCGGTATGAAAACGCTTGAAGAGTTAATATCGGAGCTTGAGAAAGAACATCGGAGAGTTGTCGATAAATCAATATCTGTATTTTACCAAGACGAGTCCAAATATTGGAGCGGAGTTTCCGATGGGATTAAATATGTATTGGACGAAATAAAGGCGAATGAAAAAACCACCGTTAGTATGAATTGGAAAGACCACGTAGACGGGATTGGAGGATAGACATGAAAAACGAATACTATTATTACGAGGATGGGCAAGTAAAAGTTAGCCAAACACCAATATCTGTAACCATTACCATCAATAAGAAAAAATATAAATGGTTCTTTTGGTCGCCTTTTAATGAATGCTGGATGGATAACGGAGAGGGTGTATCTAATTGGATTAAACAGGGATTTACAGTAAGAAGATTTAGAATGTAATTCTTATCACAATGAAGTATTTAAAATCAATATTAGTCGGGTTACTCATAGGTATAACGGCACCGCTATGGATTTTGGGCGTTATGGTACTATGTGTTTTGGTCAGCTTTTTCGATGAAGAAATTAAGGAGTCGGAGTCGAGTCTGTGGTAGGGATGATTAAGAAAGTGAGATGAAAAGATTCCTTACCCAATTATTCTGTAAACACAAATGGACTATGGTTCACAGTCAAAAATATAGCATCTTTTCAAATGATGGCAAAGAGTTTAAGGGTCGTGTCCGACTCACTATTTATGACTGTCATAAATGCCTGAAAGAAAAGTTAGTTCCGACAGAACGAGAGGACAGAGATGGGAAAGTTATTTATTAACCCGTAACAGTCGGCTCTCCGGTCGGGGGTGGATTAACAATAGTAGTCGGGTTGTTTCCGGGTTGACTTACGGTGGTATCTGGTTTCTTAACGCTCGGATTACCCCCAAGCAGATAACCAATAGCCCCGGTGATTAAAGTACCTGTCAGGAAGCCCAAAGCAACGTTAGCGGTCTGTTGGTTAGATTGTGGTATCGGAACGAATATGATTGCAGTTAACAGCAAAAGACCCGAAAGAGTGCTGAAAACACAGAACCAGTAGATGAGTAAAAATTTGCGATCTTCCATATTAATGTCCGTGAATATTCGTTCTTGTATTAGCACAACAAGTTTGAGTAACTACCTGCTTTTCTCCATTTCTAAAGGTATGCTCATATTCGGTTACTTCGTTAATGTTTTGCATGTATTTACGCAATACTTTTGTATCAACAATCGGATTAGGATTTAATGCCGATGTATGAACTCTTTTGCCGTTAATGTAAACAAATCCCATCAGCTTACAAATAAATTATACTCATCCAATCTCCTTTGATGCAGGTCGGAGTTAACAACCCCATTCACGTGCGACCACATCAAAAAAGCGTTCTTTAAATCATCGCCAAAATCATTCTGATTAACCAATTTCAGTACCGTAGAGCCTTTAAAACCGCCAGTACCTATATTGTACACGAAAGAGAACAAGGCGTTAAACTGGTTCTGATTTAAAATGGGTACAGTCCAGTAATGTACAGCGTTGGCGTATTGCGGTGAAGTGGCACTTAAAAGCTGTTGCGCCTGTTCCTGCGTAATATCCGGGTCGCCCATCTTTACAGGTGTCCCGTCCGCGTAGAACGTCGATCCATATCCAATTGTCCAAACGCCGGCAATATCTTGATACGGATGCAGTACACACCCCTCATGTTGGGCTAAGAAGTCAAATCCGGCTTGATCTAATTGGGTTATCATAAATAATACCTCACCTCAAATATAATCAATAATACACAAACCACAAACATGACCCAAAGCCATTTGGTTTTCGGGATGTATCTGCCGGGGCGTAGACACTTGTCCTGAACTATTTCGTTTAAGGTTCTCATGCGTACATTAATATATCTTCAAATTTATGCAATTGTCTTTGATAGGACTTAAAGCTATTGCATCCATTAAAAACAATATCATCTAATTCAGAAAATCTGTTAATATGGTCTGTCATTTGGGATTTCATCTCATTGTGAAAATAGTCGCGTATAAACTTTTTACGAAAATGCCGCTTTAAAGCCCCTTTTTGTAAACAAACAGGATTATCATATTTAATTCCGTAAGCCGCCCTTGTTGTGTTTGGAATCTTCATCTATTCCTGTTCAAAACAACCAACCCCGTCAATATAACGGTCAAAAACACGGCTATGATAAGTCCTGCGTCGGGTTGCATGTATTAAAGGTATGTTATATTTGGGGGATTTGCAAGAGGCTATTTTTGTTCTGTGGGTGGAGTGGGTAATATTTTGGCACCATTGCAAACATCGCAAACAATAGTCATTGGAGCCGTGGTTGTATATGGCTTGATATTTGGCAAATAGCCCTCGCCGTTGCATTTGGGGCATAGTTGCCATTTTTGTTCGCCGTTCTCTTGCTGCCAATTGGCACCCATACAGATTAAGTCAGCGTAAACGTTTAGCATGTGCCAATGAGATTCTATATTTTTCTCATCGTCTATGTCTGGATAGCCAAGACATTCTAATGCCCAATCAATAGCGTATTTTCGCAACTCGGGGGTGGCGGTTTTAATCATGTGTGTATTGAATTTTTCCTCTGCCACTTGTGTAAGTTTATCTGTCATGGTTAAAAAATTAATCCGCTTTTTTCGTAATCGTCAATTCTTTTTTGGTGCTTAATGTAAGGCATAAAATTGTTGTGAATTGAACCAAATGTATGTTTCATAACATCATTTAGTCCTTGTTTTATTTCAGCCCAATCCTCTTTACTCATCATAGTTTGAATACTATCGTAGGCATAAATATCATCAGCGACACGGGCTAATAATTTGTCGAGCCTTAATTCTTCTTCGGTCATGGTTATTTTAGTTTTTACCCTTAAAGTAAAATAGGGTGGTTTGTTATTTTAGGTTTTGTGTTTGTCATAGTGTTGCTTTTTTAAGTGCTTGTTCGGCTTGTTCACGTGCTGCTATAAATTCTTCATCTTCACGCGCCTCAAATAGGGCTTTCAGCGCTTCGTACAATTCATCGCGTTGTGGTTTGAATATTTCAGCAGATGCCATAAAACCACGATTGAAATACCTTTCGTGATTTGTGCCCACCCAATACCTGTTTTCATCCCATGATTTATTTAACTGTTCAAGAACTTCTTCAGGAGTAAATTTAATCTCGCTCATTGCTTTTGGTTTTTAATTGTTGTGTTATAGTATTCTATGAATGAAAGGACGGCTTGGTATGTGGTTTCGATTTTGGTGTCGGCTTTAATATCATCGCTTCCGTCGAAGTTTATACGGCAGGTATTTGCAAGCATAACTACTGTATACCCCATCGCCTCTATCTTCTCTACAACGGGCATTAAAGCGTTCCAGTCTTTGTGATATTTAAGATTTTTAACCTCTACGGTATCATAGTAATTGTAGTAGCGTGGCCCTGAACCCCGAAGATGACCTAATTGGGTACAATCATCAAAAAGTTGTCTACTTGTCATAAAAATATCAATAGCGATATTTCCGGCTTTCTTTTCTTCGCTCATAGTGGTAATCATTAATATAAGTCCTCGCTGCATAAAATCTGATCGGCATTGTTTTCGTCGTAAAAATTATGAATGATTTGTTTTTGAGCCAAAGCTATCCGAAAGGCTTCTTTACGGTTAACGTACCTATCCTCGCTTGTCATAAAGCCCTGGGCTGCACGATTAGCTAAATTCTTATTATACTTATCACCGAGCATTAATGAAGCATTGGTGATGCAGTTATGATGCCTGCGTCCACAAATAACTAAGCCTGTATGAATATTTTTAGCCTGATGTGGATATTCAATACCGTCATCGTAATGGATTGCTGAACAAATAATAAATTCAGGTCGCTTTAATTGTTTGTGATTTTCGCTTGTTAGATGTTCACCCCGCTCGTTTCCATCATCCGTTTCTTTAAACATTTTACCGTAGCTTTCCCCTGTTTGTTCACTTATAAACTTATCGGTATCGGCTTCCAGTTTTTCGAGGTCAAGTCCTTGTTTGATGGGATGGACGCGGTAAATACTCTCAAACTTAGATAAATCGTTAATAGAAACACCCCACGTATGTTCATTCCATTCATTTATTACAGAAGCGACCGAAACCAACTCCCCCTCATATTCCCCATCCCCTACAGCATTACCGGCTGTGTCGAGGCACAAAATGTCGTTGAATTTTCCGTTTTTGACTTGTATGTTCATGGCTGTGCTTCCTTCCAATTGGGTGATAAAACATAGGTGTCGGCATTAATCTGCACAATCATCCCTTTCCTATCTAATGACTGAATTGTACTTCTATGACAATACGCAGACAGTAACCCATCTTTAAATAGTGGGCACAACATACTATGGTTTTTATTTAACTTTACGCTATTTCGCTCATCCAAAAGATGGTCGATTAATTGCGCTTGAGGGGATGATAATTTTTTCATATCTTATCCTTTATTTTGTGTGAAGAGGTTAATCTTGTTCGGGTTCAAAATCTAAATCCTGTAAATCTGCATTAGCAAGATTGCCGATAAATGCGCTTAAATCTGCTTTTGTTACCTTGTGTGATTTTGGATACCCGTAATAATTACGATAGCAGTTTTTTAAGTCTTCTAATTCAAGGTCTGTTTCAATAGTTATTTTCATAATTCTATCTCCTTTAATGATCTGCCTGTGGGTTAATTATCCTGTGGATTTCGGGTCGTAAATGAAGCTCTAAGGCCACTACACGCTATATCCCTAAAGTTTCGCACCTCTGATAGTATTCTATCTTGGTCTTTAAAGCCTAAATCCGATTCATGTACGAAATCTTTAATCTTTTCGTAACTGTCGCTCATTTGATTAATGAAGTTGGTAAATTCTTTTTCTGTAATCATAATCTTACTTAATTTTTATCCAGTTATTTGCGATTCAATGGCAGGGTCGTTGGTTTCAATAATCTTAAAACAATACCGCCATCTATAATCTTTTTTGTGGTTAATTATATGCCGTTTTTCAGTGTGTGTTTGAACAGAACGAGCGTGATCTACTGCGAACATATTAATATAATATTCGTTCAATTTTGGACGCTGGTCTATAACGGTATAATTATAGCCCTTTATTGAAACTTCCTGTTTCGCCTTTACTGTTGTTGGATGTTGTGTCATTTTGAGTGGGGGTTAATCTTTAGTTATTTTTCCTATCAAATACCATAATCCTAATCCTGTCGCATAGAATAAGTAATAAAGAAGTGTATTTATTACGCCTGTTCTTATGTCCTTAGAAAGCATACAGACTCCAAGTCCGTTAGCCCACATTACCAATATTATTATGTCTGATTTTTTCATCTTCTTTCTCTTTATTCACCCCCTTTTGGTGAGGGGTGAGGGGTTAAAGGCTTCTTGTTAAAAAT
>Ga0210390_10002605_pt1 | contig 15888 bp, 16 predicted proteins | sample IncBWH11OmetaG_FD_161050 | JGI IMG/M metagenome (GOLD analysis project Ga0210390, IMG submission 161050) | Forest soil microbial communities from Barre Woods Harvard Forest LTER site, Petersham, Massachusetts, United States - Inc-BW-H-11-O ... | reverse complement strand
GGATCGCTAACGAGAAGTCTTTGGGCTGTATCTGAAGTGCCCACGCGACGAGGCATCGCTGAGATAGGCAGCGAGGTGGGCACTTCAGATACAGCGACTTGAAGGAAGCCGCAGTGTCGGCGGATGCTTATGTAATTTGAATGGGCCGATGGATACCGGCAGTTGCGACATCGCCGATGTTTTGTACGCTTGTTCGTGAGATAGAGCGCCGGGGGTTGACCGAAGCTGGACGTTCCGGGGCGGGGTGAAGAGCGGCTGCGGTCGCAGGAGGCCGTTGCAGGCGGAATGAGGCAGGGCTTTGCTCTGCGTGCCGATGAACGCGAAAGTATCCAGATGGGGGATAACGGTTCATGCTGCGCACATGGCAGTTTTCGGTGGAGAACGGAGTAATAGTTGGGCCGCGGAGATTGGTTCGATGATGAGCATGGTTCCGCCGCAGAGTGGGCAACGCCAGTTCGAACACTGCTCAGTTGCGGAGCCGACCCTTGATGGTGTCGCTTGTTCGGTTGAACGGGGTAACAGTTCGAAGCAGATGGGCAGCAGGCTGGCGCGGCGGCGGTTGGCGAGGAAGCCGAAGTTGCGGATGCGTAGGAAGCCGCGCGGGAGCAGATGCAGCAGAAAACGCCGCAGGAACTCGTCAACGGGCAAGGTCATCAGCTTCTTCTTGTTGCCATGGGCCGAGTCGCGCCAGGGAAAGGTGACGTTGCCGTGGTGGAGTGCGACAAGTCTGTGGTTGGAGATGGCGACGCGATGGGTATAGGCGCCGAGATAAGGCAAGGCGTGTTCGGGGCCTGCGAAGGGGCGCTTAGCGTAGACGACCCAGTCGTGACGGAACAGAGTTCGCAGCCATGCTGCGAAGGCACGCGGTTCCGACAGATGCAACACGCTGCCGTGGAACTGAAGTGTGCCGGCCGGAAATGCGGCCTTTATGGCGGCGACGAACTTGCCGCGGAACACCCTGCTGAGCACCTTGATGGGAAGGAAGAAGCGGCGCGAAGAGCTGATCCATCGGGTGTGATCCGGGGACAGGCCGCCGGCCGCCAAAACACAATGAGCATGCGGGTGAAACTGCAATCGTTGGTCCCAGGTGTGCAGCACGGTGAAGAAGCCGATCTCCGCTCCCAGATGGCGCGGATCGCGGGCTACCTGGAGGAGCGTCTCCGCGCTGGCATGAAACAGCAGGTTGAAGATAACCTTCTTGTTCTGCAAAGCCAGCGGCGCCAGTTCACGCGGTAGAGTGAAGACTGCGTGCACGTATCTTGTGGGCAGCAGTTCCCGCTCCCGCGCAGCGAGCCAGCGCAGGCGGGCGTTGCCCTGGCACTTGGGGCAATGCCGGTTGCCGCACGAGTTATACGAGATGGCGACGTGGCCGCAGTCTGAGCAGCGATCGCGATGTCCGCCGAGCAAAGCCGTGCGGCAGCGCAGGATCGCCAGCAGAACCTTGCGGTGCTGCCAGGTGATGCAGCGCCGGCTCTGTTCCAGGAACGACTCTGCTGCACTGCGGATGATATCGGCCACCTCCAGAGGCGGCCGGTTCATGCCTTGTGGGTTCGCGCTCCTGGTTCGCTGATGGTCCGTGCATGCAGAGGACTGGCTGTCGCACTGAGATGCCTGCTGGATAGATGTAGATAGATGGTCGTCTCTTCGAGGTCACGGTGACCGAGCAGCAACTGGATGGTGCGCAGATCGGCGCCTGCTTCCAGCCAATGGGTCGCGAAACCGTGTCGAAGCGTGTGAGGGTGGATATGGCGATGTGCAAGTCCGGCGCGTTCGGCTGCGTGCTGACAAGCATCCCAAAGAACCTTGGTCGTGATGGGGCGATTGCCCGTGTGCCACCGGTTGCCCGGAAACAGCCACTCGGTGGGCTTGCGCCGTAGTCCCCGCCAATAGCCACCAAGCGCATCGAGCAGCTTCTGGCTCAACATCACGTCGCGGTCGCGATTGCCCTTGCCGCCATGAATGTGGACCACCATGCGCCGACTGTCGATATCCCCGACCTTCCGGTGCGCCGCTTCAGTGCGACGTGCCCCGCTGCCGTAGAGAGTCATCAGCAGGATGCGATAGAACGGAAACTCAGCCGCATCGATCAGGCACGCCACTTCCTCCGGGCTGAGAATCTCCGGCAAGCGGATGACCTTCCTCGGATAGGGCGTCTCGGCAACGCTCCAGTTCTTCTTCAACACCTTGATATAGAAGAACCGCAGAGCGCCAAGGCGTTGTGTCACGGTGTTCGGACTGAACTTTAACTTGGTGAACAGCATCGCCTGATACTGGCGAATGTGCTCCGGGCCCAGCTGATCAGGACGGCGATGGAAGTAACGGCTGAAGTGTTCAACACCGTGGACATAGGAACGGATGGTTGTTTCGGCGAAGTTGCGGCGGTGCAACTCCTCAATCATGAGCTGACGTAGATGGGTCACAGGGAGGACCTCCTTCCTGTAACCAAAGCTAGTCGGCAGCCATCAATGTCGGTTCACGAACACGCGTAAGCGTCCGCCGCCGCAGCGGCTTCGTTCAAATCGGCTTCTGTTCAACGATCTCGCCGATTCTTACCTGTTGCATACAGTTAGCTTCTGAGACGCTCTCTCAGCGAGGCTAATACGTTCTCAGCTCATGGCAGTGCATACCACGCGCCGCGTCCACTGCCATGAAGGGCGAGATGGCCTTGAGCTACGAGTTGGCGGAAATGTTGTTTTAATGTGTTTCTGCTCGTGCCAGTCAGCCTTACGATGTCGCTGATGGTCACTCTTCCGTGTTCGCGGGCGTGCTCAATGATTCGCATGGAGATCTCCGGCAGGGCTGCAAGAATGATCTTCTCGCGTTCAACTTTCTTCGCCAAGCGCTTCATTTGCTGCTGCAATGCGCGCAGGAAAAAGAGAACCCAAGGCTGCCAGTTTGGAGCATCTGTTCGGATCGTCACTTGGGTCTGACGGAGCGCGAGATAATAGCCCTCTTTGCTCTGCTCGATCACGCTTTCAAGTGAACTGAATGGTACGTAGGAATAGCCTGCGCGGAGCAGCAGAAGAGTTGTCAGGATACGGCTCAGTCGTCCATTGCCGTCCTGGCATGGATGGATTTCGAGAAGAACAACTGTGAAGATCGCAGCTACTAATAGAGGGTGCAATTGCCGCGATGAGAATACGTCGGAAGCCCAGGCGACGAGTTCGGACATCCGCTGTGGGGTATCAAATGGAGTCGCCGTTTCGAACACGATTCCGACCTGTTTTCCGGTCTCGTCGAATGCTGCGACATTATTCGGTTGGGTCTTGTATTTGCCCCGATGGTGCGCGTCCTTTTCGCTGTATCTGAGCAGGTCGCGATGTAGTTGCTTGATGTGGTTCTCGGTGAGCGTGATCTCGGCCCAGGACCGAAAGATCAGCTCCATGGTTTCGGCATAACCGGCGACTTCCTGCTCGTCTCGAGTTGCGAAAGATTTGATCTCCAGATTTGAGAGCAGCCGCTCCACTTCGCGGTCGGAGAGTTTGCTGCCTTCAATGCGAGTCGATGAGCCGATGCTTTCGATGGTGGCGACGCGCCGCAATGCGGAGAGACGTTCCGGAGCCAGGGTGCCAAGAGCCTGCCATGCGCCCTTGAACTCATCGAGTTCTGCGATGAGATTTAGTATCTCGGGAGTGATCTGAAGCGTGTTTGGACGGATCATCACACCCAATAATACACCCAATTACACCCATTTATGATACCCGAAAGCGCACCCGATTACGCCCATTCCAAAATGACCTAAGCCACGATCCGCTCTGGATGGTCGGTCCGCGCATCTTTCCGAAGCTCGGAGACGGGGATGAGAACCCGGCCACCAATGCGCCGTGTTGGCAGCCGTCGCGTCGCGATCAGGTAGTCCAGTGCCCTCTGGCTAATCGAGAGCATCTGCGCTGCCTCTTCGCGGCTCGCCAGGATTTTGCTTTCCACCGCCACGGTGATTCTCGCGGGCGGTTTCTTGTTCTCGCCGTCTGCTGATCTCATATCCGATGCTCCCGATAGTCAGCCCGTCTTCGCGCCCCTACTGCGCGATGAGCTGGAGGATTTGCTTGCATCTGCAATCAGCTACAGCTTTGCCCAGTTTTGATTGCGTGTCCAAGACCTTTTACTTACAGCGCCATTCCTAGAAGGCATCGCAGAGTCATTAGTGGTCATTCAGCGGCGTCTTCGCGCATTTAAGGGCATGGCCGAATGTAAGCAGATCAAAAACATTCTGGACTTGAGATTCGTCGAGCTGTGCACCTTTGGTTTTCCGTTTGCGACGATGCCTACAAGGCACCACTCTTCACCTAAAAGGTATTGGACTCGCGCGAGAGATGGCGTTATGTTGTCGAACACGACGGAAGAAATCAGGGCATGTATCCCGTTCGGTGCTGCGCACCGGGTGAATCTCGACTCTCCACCCCTGAAAGGGAACTGCCCAGATACTTTGGTATCTCGACAGATACCACTGAAAACACAGCACGCTTAAAAAACGCGGTATCTGGCCAGATACCACGTAAACGGGATGGAGATCACAATGGGTGACGTTCAGACAATGAGGGATCGACCCAAAGAGAAGCTGCGCGGGCGTGATCGCCGCTCGCTCAACTTGAGTACGAAGCTCACTGCGGCTGGAAAGAGGCACCGGGAGAAAGTAGCTCGCAAGTCAGATGCGATCAAGTTGTACCAATCGCGCAAGGCCGATGTAGTCGCCGGAAGGAAGCTTCCCGAGCTGCGCAACAGCAAGGTTGTCACGCTGTCGGAGCTGATCGATGACGTGCTCGAATTCGTCGCGCATCACAAGGACAATCGGAGCTACACAAGCAAAGGCGAAATCGTTCGGAAAGCGCTCGGCTCTAAGCCTGCTGCTGATCTCACTCCGCAGGAGCTGGAACGGTGGCTCAGAACCCGGTGCAAGACACCAGCTACAGCGAACCGCTATAAGGCCTTCATTTCACTCTGCTATCGCGAGGGTGTTCGCAACGGCAAAGTGACCGTTAATCCCGCGCGCCTGGTGCGGCAAAGGAAAGAAGGAACGGGTCGGCTTCGCTTCTTAAGCCGCGAGGAATACGACCGGCTCCACAAAGTGATTGCCGCGCGATTCCCGGAGCATTTAGCCGAGTTTGTTGTTAGCGTTCACACAGGAATGCGGCTGGGTGAGCGGTACTCGTGCATGTGGTCGCAAGTCGATCTGCAACGACGAACAATCGAGCTAACGAAGACAAAGAAATGGCTCCGCGCGCACTGTGCATCTCAACGCCGACGCGATGAGGTCGATTGAGTCGTTGAAGCGACCACTACAAAGAGCATCCGATCCGGTCTTTCCGCGCGAGGGATCACAGGGCCGATTTGATACCCGATCCTGGTTTGGGGGGGTCGAACCCCCATGACCGCAAGGGGCCGGCGGATTTTGAGTTTGCCGAGAACACCGTAAATCTATGAAAAATAAGGTTAATTGAGCGTAATCTAGCGTAACCTTAAACCCTGTGTTCACCGTAATTTAGCGTAGTCCCATGTAAACAAGCCAAACTGATGTGTGTACCCGAACCTTACCCCAAAAATCACTGCCGAAAAGGCGCCGGGTTCCTCTGACAGCCGAGTCAATCGCTAGTGCTAATCCGGCCTAACTCACTCCGCACGCAATGCGACCAAGGGCTCGATACGAACGGCCCTAAGGCTGGAGATGAGGGTGAAGGTTGAATAGACAGCTACCGATACAAACACTTCAAGCCCCGCTGCGGACGTTGAGAACATAAGCGGCTGGCTGAGGCGCGCGGCGACGGCGCGCAGAGCGAGGTAGCCGGTGCCCATACCTGTGCCGCAGCCGATCAATGCCTCCAGCGTTCCCTCGGAGAAAAACTGAAGGAGAATATCTCCTCGCGTCGCTCCGAGCGCGCGTCGGGTTCCGACCTCGCGAGTGCGATTTCGTATGCCAATCCATGTGACCGCGAAAACCCCAAGAGACGAGACCACAAGCGCGCTCCCTGCGATCCAGCGGACTAGGAAGGTTAGGCGGCCAAACGTAGAGAGCTGAGTTTCGAGCAAGCTTCTACGGTTTTGTAGGGCAAAGTCGTCTTCCGCTGGCGCAACATACCGATGTCGTTCTTCAAGCAAGCGTCGGACTTGCTCGGTCGCGTCATCCATCTGCGACTGGGAATCGACGTTGAGCAGAATTGCGTTGAAGTAGTCGACATTCAGAAGGCGATGCATAGCTGTATCCAGAGGGACATAGACCTGATCGTCTTCATTGGAGGCGTCGAGGCCCTGCCCGCGTTGCGACATAACGCCTGCGACGATGAATGGAACCCTGTTAACGGTGATACGGCTCCCGGTCGGATCGTTTTCTCCGAACAGGTCTTGCGCCGCAGTTGCGCCCATCAAAGCGACTCGTGCTTGTTGACGATTGGCTCTTTCGTCGAACACCTCGCCACGGACTGGAGGCCAATGCTTGATCGCGAAGTACTCCGGTGTGCACCCGACGACGGTCGTGTTCTTCGTGAGGTCGCCGGCGCGAATCCGAAGCACGCCGGCCACCGTGGGCGAAGCCGATGAAATGTCGTCCACGGATTGTTTGATCGCTCTGTAGTCCGCGGGGTTCAATGTCGTTACCAGAAAGCCGGTGCGGGCACGTCCTCCGACGGCCCGGCTCTGTTGCGGCGTGACGATGATGACATTTGTGCCCAGGCTGGCGAACTGGTCGAGGATCTTCTGCCGTCCTCCAGCCGCATACCCGGTTGAAACGAGCACCGCGGCGGTCCCAGTCATCGTGGCGACTACGATGAGCGCAGCCTGCAAGCGGAAGCGCCGGAAATTACGCACCGCGATCTGGAGTATCTGTTGAACGCGTAGAATCGGCACCGCACTAGTCCCGCAACGCGTCGATAGGATTGGTCATCGCTGCTCTCCAGGCTGGGTAGACCCCAAAGAGCAAGCCGAGCCCGATCGAGAGCAGAGTTGCCGCGAGCACCGCTTCCGGTTGCAGCAAGAAGGGGAGACGTTGAAGCCGCGACACGACCTGGGTTCCGCCGATGCCCAGGGCAATGCCGACGATACCTCCCGCGAGGGATAGCAGAACCGCTTCGAGCAGGAATTGCGCCAGGATGGCGTTTCTGCTGGCTCCGACTGCGCGGCACACCCCAATCTCTTTCCGTCGCTCCGAGACGCCAATCAGCGTAACACTCATGATCACGATTCCGCCGATCCCAGTGGCAAGAATGGCGACGATCAACAAGAGCTTGCGAATGGTCGTGCCCATCGTGGTGACCTGAGCCATCACCGCCCGCGGATTGGTCACATTGAAATCATCCAGCACGCCGGGCGCCAGATGGTGCCTTGCGCGAAGCAGCGCCTGAATCTGCTCAATTGCTAGCTGTCCTTGATCCGATTCCTTCAGTTGCGCGATCAGCATCGTGAGGAAGTCACGATTAAATAGCCTTTTCGACGCGGTTGTCACCGGGATGAAGATCAGGTTGTCGAGGCTTCCGCCCGCCGGCCCGGCTCCACGCGCGACCATCACCCCGCGCACAATAAATGGCACGTCCCCAATTCGAATGGTCTTCCCAATCGAATCTTCGTCGGGAAAGAGCTGCTTCTGCGCATCCGCGCCCAGAATGGCGACCCGCGCCAGCGACCGCACATCGTCTTCTGAGAAGAACTCGCCTTCTGCAACCTCGTCGCCGCGAAGCTCCAGCCAGTTGGACGAAACCCCGAAGATCGCGGGCGTTCCGCTGCGATCCCTATACTTCACGTCAATGTCGAGCGCATTCTGGACCTGCGCCAACTGACGGATCTCGGGGACCTGCGTCGCAATCGCAGTCGCATCATCGAACTTGAGGCTCGGTTCAACGTTGGTTAAGGAAACCATGCCGCGATTCTTGCTGGATCCTGGCCGGATAATGACCGTATCAAAAGTACCGAGCATGTTCTTGAATCGCTTCATGGTTTCACGGCGCGTGCTTTCGCCGATCGAAGTGAGGATCGTCAGCGAAGCGATTCCGATGGTCACCCCAGCCATCATCAGCATGGCGCGAACCTTGTTGCGGGAGAGCGTCCGCACGATCGAGCGAAAAAAATGAAGTACATTCATGCCGTCACCTCCGACTCGCGCAGCACGCCATCTCGAATCATCAACACTCTTCGGGCGTGGGACGCCACCGCATCGTCGTGGGTTACGAGCACAATCGTTCGGCCTTCGTCATTCAAATCATGCAGGAGGCCCATCACGTCAGCACCTGCGCTTTCGTCGAGATTGCCCGTGGGCTCGTCGGCGAGGATGAGAGCGGGATCATTGATGAGTGCTCGTGCGATCGCGACGCGCTGTTGTTCGCCTCCTGAGAGTTCTGTGGCAAAATGGCGCTCGCGGTGGGCCAGCCCAACTCGGGCAAGCATCGCCGCGGCACGCGAGCGGCTAATCTCCCGGTCGGCATAAATCATCGGGAGTTCGACATTCTCAATGGCAGTGGTGCGTGGCAGTAGATTGAAAGACTGAAAGATGAATCCGATTTTCTGGGACCGGATGCGCGAGAGTTCAGCGTCGCTCTTATGCGAGACATCGGCGCCATCGAGAAGATAAGTACCGGAGCTGGGCGAATCCAGGCAGCCGAGAATGTTCAACAGGGTCGACTTGCCTGAACCCGAGACCCCTCGAATCACGACGAGGTCTCCGGCGTCGATGTTGAAGGTCGCCTCGCGGAGAGCAGTGACGGGGACCCCCTCTCGGGAGTAAGTCCTGGAAATATTTTCGATTCTTATCATGGTGCGGCGACTCCGGTCTCAAACTGAACTCGATCATTGGGTCCGAGGCCGCGAACGATCTCAGTCTCATTTGCCATGCGCGTACCTACTGAAACAACACGCTTCAGCGGGACGGCCCCAGGACGCTGCACATAAACGAAAGACAGCGGCCCATCCCTGTGAATGCACTTGGTTGGAATCAGCACTGCCTGATGCTGCGATGTGTGAATATTTACATTCGCCGTCATGTCCGGTTTCAACAACGCAAGGTTTCGCTCGATGGAAATTGCCACCTCGTAATTGACTACCCCCGAGATGATGGTGGCCACCGGAGCGATTCGGGTCACAATCCCTTGGAATTCGTAGTCCGGGAAGGTCTCGGTTGTGAAGATGCCCCTCTCTCCCTGGCGAACGTTTCCAATGTCCGATTCGTCGACCATTGCGATTACTTCCAGGGCCGCCTCCTGAATAATAGTCACGAAAGTCGGGGTCGCGAAGGAGGCGGCGACGGTTTCTCCCTGCTGCGTTGAGATGGATGCGACCGTTCCGGCGATAGGCGCACGGATGTCAACGTAAGCCAAGTCAACCTGTGCCGCGGCCAGTCCGCTTTGCGCAGCTGCGACCGACGCCTTTGACGCCTCCAGCGCTGCCTTCGCGTCATCGAACTGCTGCGCCGGTACGAGTCCGGCCTCTATCAGCTTTTGTGTTCGCGCAAAGTCTGTCTCTGCCTTCGCCTGAGATATCTCCGACTGTTCAAGTTGTGTGCGAGCCTGATCGATCCTGGCCATCACCGGCCGGGAATCGATCTCGGCGATCACTTCTCCCTGGTTTACGTGGGAGCCTACAGTGACGTTCAGTCGGCGCACGATGCCAGACAGCTGCGCCCCTACCCGCACTTCCGCACCGGTCTTCAGCTTGACTGTGCCGGTGGCATTGACGTCGGTAGTGATCTTGCGAATCTCCGGCGCAACCCAGTTGTACTGATTTGAATTAGCCTCAGCTGCAGTTTTGCGGTGGAAGGCCCACCAGCCGACAACTGCGAGTGCGCTCACAAGCAGAAGCAGCAAAAGCCAAACACCGCGCCGCTTGCGGAGCCCGGTTGCCTGCTTCGAAGGAGCCGTCATGGTCATCGTCGCCATCGCCTACTTGTCCTTCGTGAAGACCATGAGCATGGGATCTTTGCCTGGCGGCGCGGACTCCACATACATCGTCTTGCCATCCGCCGAGAGGTATCGGGTCTCAATGCGCGTTGTCGTAGTGCCGGCGATGGCGCCCGCGCTGTTCCACTCCGTAATCAGTCGCGTCCCTTCCCAGTGGCTACGAGTGGTGGCTTGCCCTGCCATCGTCGAGGTATTCGTGACGGGTCTTCCGGTGAGGTCGTAGGTCGTGTGCTGGTTATCCGCCTGACCGTTGAAGACAGAGTTATCAGCGACTACTAACTCGGTCTTCGATTGAGTCACAGTCGTCTGAATTTTTGCTTGACCCATCATCCCGACGTTCTTACTCTGCGCCGAATCAAACGTCCAGTTGCCAGCGAAATTCGCCGGTGCGGAAGCTGCCTGAACGACTAGAGCGCTAAGAAACAGAAGCATTGTCACTATGCTCTTCTTCATTGAAACGCCTCCTTTGGCTACGGCCTGTTGAGCGCGACATGCACCACGATGAGGCCGGCCACGAGCGTCATCGTCCAGAAATGAATGCGCCGCAATCCGCGGCGATTGGATTGAGTTGGGTTGCGAAGCATTAGGCCCACGGCGATCTGCCACAGCATGATGAGGAGAGCGCCAGTTGCGATCCATACGCCGGCAGCATTGATACCGCGCATCTTGCCGATGCGCATCGTGAACCATGCGTGTACAAACGAGACAAGGAATGCCATATATCCAAGCCAAAAATGAGGCCACATTCGGCGCAGATATGGAGTCTTAGCGCCGCGCGTTCTGCGCAGCAGGTAGGGCATGGCAAGTCCCGAACCGAAGAGCGCAACCCCGCTCCAACCGCTTAATGCCGTTTGCAAATAATCGTTCATCGCCAGGTCACCGCGCGCTTCCCGACAGGCAAATGTAGCCGGTAAGGATCACGACCTGCTTCGCACGGAGGACTCGGTCTTTGTCCAGCGTGCCTGCGAGTTGAACAATCGCGCCTGCCGCAATGTCTTGCGGCAGGCCCATCACGACGGATGTCTCAGGGGTGAGGATGGCAACAACCGGGGAGCCGCTTCCGATTGGGAGGCGGTAAGCGGTATCGCTCTCCCGTTCCAGCAGGGTGCCCTTCAAGTAAGCACCGACGACCTGATCGAGGCGGATTACCGCGTTCGCGGGGCTGCCCGGCGCTGTTCTGGCAAATACAGAGGCCGAGGTGTTCGCCGTTTGCATCCTTCCGGCGCGCTCTAGAACCCCTCTCACCACCCACACCGTAACAAAGGCCAGAACAAGCAGAAAGATGGTCCACTTCGAAACTGCCGAGTCAAAGGGAGCTTTTCGATCCTGCATACTTTGCTCTCCTGGCAGTCGTCAACGCATGCCAACCGCCTTTAAGAGCAAGTCTGGACCCTGTACCTCGGTATAAGGTCAAGCACTAATTCAGAGTTTTATTTTTTGCTGGACTAGCGGAAGACGGGGCACGCCACGGGAGGCTCCTCGCCGAGGGCTGTGACCAGCGAGGTTAACTCAGATCGCATTAAACTCAAGGCTCTGATTTTTTCGTCAATCAGTTCTAGGCGCTCGTTCGCCATCAACACGATCTCCCGCACCGCCGCCGGCTTCTTCTTTGGCGTCCCCCTATATTCAGTGACGCTCTTGTGCAGAACCAGCAGTTTGTCGATCTCCCGCAACGTAAAGCCAAGCCCCTGGCAGAGGCGAATGAAGCGGACCCGCTCAAGATCGCGTTCCGCATAGCTTCGGTATCCGGAGGCAGTGCGCACCGGCCGGAGCAGCAGGCCTTCACGCTCATAGAAGCGCAAAGTCTGAATGTTGACTTCCGCCCTCGCTGCAAGCTCACCGATTCTCATAGCAACATTCTCAACCTTATACCCTAGTACAGGGTGTGGAGAGATTCGATTCCGCTATGTCTAAGAGTGCCAGTCTACGTTCAGTCGGAACGCACCAATGGCGATGCGTGCTTGTTAGCATTCTATCCAGTGGTCCACGATAGTCCGCCGCGCAAGCCGTAATCGAGCGTAATCAGGGCAAATTAGGCGTAAACAGCGAAATCCAGAAGAGCACGCATTCCCCCTAAGTCTCAGAAAATAGAGAGGATGCGCACTGTACCTGTTCTTGTACCCGGAATGCGACTCCAGAACTGTAAAGTCAGTCTGCGACGTGAAGATCAGAACTCATAAGCTGATTGGGATCAATGACTTAGCGATGGCGATGTATGGTGCCGGAGGGGGAATCGAACCCCCATGGAATTGCTTCCGACGGATTTTGAGTCCCCCTCCCGATTCTTCTAATGCTCGAAAAATCCATCACTTACAAGCATTTGCAGGAAACTGCCCGGTCGGGTCTGTGCTGGTTTGTGAGGGTCCGTTAGGGTCGGATAGTCACGAATTGGTCACGCCACGCCGGTGTACCAATGTGCTACTTGTCCAGCAATTCGACGGTCGCGCGAGCGCAGCGACCGCTCAGACTACTCATTCCCGCATAATTGGCAAGGGATCACCTAAGCCGCAGTGCGTGTAATGGTGATGACGCTGATGTCGTCCTCCTGACCAAAGTTCTGGGCTGCGCTGGCGAGCGCCGCGGCACTCAGGGATGCGTCCCGCGGAGTCAGATCCACCGTCTCCCACTTTGAGTACTCTCCTTTTTGTGAATTACTGCGCCACCGTTACGGCTGGCGGCTTCCATGTCCCATCGATGATTGAAGGCGGAGTGTCCTTCGGCCAGTACATACGCAACATTGGGATGAAGTCACCCTTTGGTGCGGGTAGCCAGTTGGCTTCCTTGTCCTTGCCCGGCGACTCATTCTGGAAGTAGAGCGTCACCGAACCGTCAGCATTGTTCTTCAAATTGTTGCGCGGGCTGACGGTAAACTTGTTCAGCGGGTTTGGAACGAACCACCATCCGTCGCTCTCGACCTCGTACATGGTGATCGACCAGAAGCCGTTCACCGGCGGGGTCTCTCCCTTGGCGAAAGTCAACGCGTACTTGTTCGCGCCGTTGAGCGTCTTGCCGCTATTGTCTACAGTGGTATACGGATAAACAGCGTCCAGTTGCAGATTGGCGGGCCAGCCGAAGGCAGCAACCACCGCCCGTTTCGTGTAGTTCGTCCCGTAAACGCCGAGGTCCTTGGTCACGACCCAGCCGTTTACCATGTCGCCAAGCTTGTCTTTGTTGTCCTGGATGCGCTTCATGGCCGCAGCATTGACGCCTTTAAGGGCCTCCTGAACGGCCAGATCGAGCTTGGACATGTCGAACGGCTGGCCGGGGACAATACCTATCTTGGCCATCCTAGCCAGAATAGGTGCATCTTCCGGGGCCGGAGGAGCGGCGCCCCCCATCAACTTCGCCATCAAGTTGAAATACGTGGAGGTGTCCATCGCGTTGATCACCTTCTGCGGCGAATCCGTCATGCTGAAGCCCGGATTCGGGTTCACCGGGGGCGCCTCGTATTTGTAGGGCTTCCCATAAGCGCTCAGCGGAACGATGGAGTATTGCGCCTGTAGCGCATTGACAGTTTTGTAATCCTGATCGGTCCCGTTGGCATATGTGCGGCCCAGGATGACTATGTAACGAGTCGCTGCCTTGATCTGCTTCATCCCGGCAGGCACGGAGCCGTTCCAGTCCGGCCCGGTTATCAGGTATTTGGTGGCCGCTCCGCCCTGGGTGCGGGTGCCAGGCGTATCAAAGTCCGTCATCCACAGATCGGTCATCTCGAACAGATAGAAACGCTTACCCATGTCCGGATGGCTGAACACCTGTGGCTCGGCAAGGTCAAGCCAGGCTAGCGAATACAAGGTGTCGGCATTAGGCGCAGATACGCCGCGGTAATCCCCAGGTGGGTAGCGTGGGGCATTTGCGAACTGCCCCATGGGCGCGTGCATTCCTTCGGCCTTAGGGAAATTGCTCATCTGTACTCGCGTCACTTCGGTGGTGATTAGCGAGTACCCATACACGTAAGCGTCAGTCGCCGTACTGACCGCTTCTTCTACACCTGGCCCTTGCGCCTCTGAAGCCGTGTTGTTGCCCTTGGAGCATCCGCACAGACATGCGAGCAGGGCGGCGGAAAACACAATAACCGACAAACGAACATTCGATTTCACAGACTCCTCCTAGACGTGGCGGACCGACAAGACCGCACTGTTATTTCAGGCGACTTGTGACATTGAAGGTAGTTTTGGACCTCCTTTCACGCAACTGGCAAAAACACCAGTCAGGAACTAGAAATATTGCCAATCTCACGGGAGAAGGCTCAGGCGATAGAAGCACTCGGATCTCTCGGCACGTGCGGCATCGTCGGAGCGGAGCCACTAGGCACAGAGGTGAGCTTTGACGTGAACGACCTGATGATATCCGGTAAGGGGATACGCGGCTTTGGCGTCGGATTCCTGCTTTTCTTCGGCCAAGCGGGCATACTGCACGGCATCGCTGCCGAGCAAGAGGTGTGCAGGAAGTTGCTCCTTGGAGGCTAGTTGCAGAATGACCTGTGCGACTTTTGCTGGAGCGCTCATCTCATGCCCCCGGTGGCCCTGCAACATCTTGATAAACGTACCTACAGAGGCCTCGTAGTCGGGTAAAAGCTCCGGTATGCCAGCGGTTGCCCGCTTGCCCCAGTTGGTACGCATACCGCCCGGTTCCAGTGCACACACTCGAACGCCGAAGGGAGCAAGCTCCGGTGCAAGTGATTCTGTGAAGCCTCCGACGGCCCACTTTGCCGCGCGATAGGCTGCGTTTCCAGGAACCCCCAACCGGCCACCGACGGAAGAGATCTGAAGGATGCAACCACTCTTCTGCTTCCGCATAACGGGGATCGCCGCTCGAGTCATATAGACGACGCCGAAGAAGTTGGTGTCGACTAAAGCGCGAAAGTTCTCTGAACTTAGCTGCTCGAAAGGGGCAACGTCTCCGTACCCAGCATTATTGACGAGGACATCCAGCCGTCCGAAGACCTCAACAGCCTTTTCGACAGCGGCCTTTGCCGCTGCCTCATCTGCGACATCGAGGGGCTTTGTATGGACCTGCTCGCCATATCGCTCCACCAAATCGTTTAACCGGTGTGGATCGCGGGCCGCCAGGAGGCGATCACCCGAAGCAAGAACTGCCTCTGCGATATCGCGACCCAAACCACTTGCGCTACCTGTTATCAACCATACTTTGGACATCAAAACCTCCGTTCTGACGATTGGATACAGCATAACGGAGTGAATACTCATTAATGTGGTGAGAAATTCCTGCCAGGCTACTTTTTGGCTGCCGCGCTCCAAAAAGCCTCGAAACCTGCGCGTCGGTATTGCTCCGCTTTGCTTGGATTGGCCACCATGGACGCCATGGTCGTCTCAGCCATCGCGAGCAGGAGGTCTGACGCAAAAGCTGGAGGCAGACCGCTCAATTTGCCCCGCGCGACAAACTGCTGCATGGCTTCAGTAGCGTCTTCGAAGCCCGCCTGCCCCTCCTGTCTACTTTGGCCGGTGATGCGCTCAGAAACGGTAAGCTGCATCATCGCCCTGCGCTTCGCGGGCGACTCCATACCCCAGGTGACGTAGGCGTTCCAGATATGTTGTATTCGCTTCCGAAGCGAGCCGGTCAAGGGAAAGCCCGCGATCATGGCGCTTCGCATGTCGAGCTTCAACTCGCAGTAGAGTTCGTTGAGCAGCTTGTCCTTATCCGGGAAGTACCGGAACAGCGATCCCTCCGCTACCCCCGCAGCCTTCGCAACACTAGCAGTGGACGCGCCAATGCCATCTTCAGCAATCGTCTTGGTGGCTGCACGGAGGATGGCAGCACGCTTGTCTCCGGTCTTCGGTCGCGGCATCGCTACCCATAGTGTATGCAGTTCCGGATAAGGATTGGAACGTGCTGGAGGATAGTCAGCAACTCAGAAGTTGGACCACCGATGAACTGGGTCTGAGCAGAGAATTTCGTATCAGTCTCGAACGGCAACGATGAATGACCCATAGCCCATGTGAGGGGGTTGTTCTCAACGGGTTCTCCGTTTGTTGCAAAACAGACCAAAGCGCGC
>Ga0210390_10002604_pt1 | contig 15894 bp, 14 predicted proteins | sample IncBWH11OmetaG_FD_161050 | JGI IMG/M metagenome (GOLD analysis project Ga0210390, IMG submission 161050) | Forest soil microbial communities from Barre Woods Harvard Forest LTER site, Petersham, Massachusetts, United States - Inc-BW-H-11-O ... | reverse complement strand
GCTTACCGCGAGAATGAGCAGAACGACGGCGAAGCCGGCCGAAACCTTGGTGCCGATGGTGCGGTCGGAGATGAATGACAGGCTGGACACGCGGTTATTCATTGCTGGAGACCTCCGACCCGACGACACGACGATTGCGGCACGCCGGTTGCGCCCCGCTGCCGCGGGCGGCGAATGTCAACGCGCGACGTGAACAATTGGCTAACGGCGACCTGGGCAGCTATCTTCACCATAAATCCACCGACCAGGAGGGACAGATGGCGCCGAAGATCTTGCTGACCGATAATCCGCTGAGCGCGATGGACATCGCCCGTGAACTGGTGCCATCCGGTTTCGACACGGTGATTGCGCGGGCGGGCAGCGCGGAATTCAACGCAGCACTGGCGGATGCCGAGTACATCGTCGGCCTCGGCGAAGTGAAGATGGATGATGCGTTCTACAAGTCGGCACCAAAGCTGAAGCTGGTGCAGTTGCTGAGCGCCGGCTATGACCGCGTCGACATTGAGGCCGCGCGCCGCGCCGGCGTTCCCGTGTGCAACAACGGCGGCGCCAATGCGATCGCTGTGGCCGAGCACGCGATGCTGCTGATGTTGGCGGTGTGTCGCCGGCTGACCTGGCTGCATGAGATGGTGAAGTCCGGCCGCTGGCGGGGCAACGACGTGGCGAGCGTGCGGCTCTACGAACTGCATGGCCGTACGCTTGGCATCATCGGTCTTGGCAACATCGGCAAGAAGGTCGCGCGCCTCGCGCAGGGCTTCGGCATGGCGGTGCAGTATTTCGACGTCGCACGGCTCAGCGAGGATGCCGCCGACACGCTCGGGGTCAAGTTCCGCCTGTTCAACGAGGTGCTGCGTACGTCGGACATCGTTTCGCTGCATGTGCCGTTGGTTCCGAGCACCAGGCACATGATGGGGGCGGCGCAGTTCAGGCTGATGAAGCCGGCGGCCTATCTGATCAACACCTGCCGCGGTCCGGTGGTGGACGAGCCGGCGCTGTATGAGGCGCTGACCAGCGGCACGATCGCTGGCGCCGGGCTGGATGTGTTCGACCAGGAGCCGCCGCCGGCAAACAATCCGCTGTTCACCTTAGACAACGTGATCCTGACGCCGCACTACGCCGGGCCGACCTGGGACAATCAGTCCGCCCGGTTCCGCAATGGCTTCGACAACGTGGAGCGCGTGGCGCGCGGCGACAAGCCGCTATGGGTGATCCCGGAACTGCGCGAGTAAGCGCAGGAGGCTTAGGCTTGTTAATCGAGTCGCAAGCGGCGTCATCCGTCGTCATGGTCGGCCCGCTGGTCGGGCCGAAGGCCCGCCCGAGGACAAGCTCCGGCCGGCCATCCACGGTTTTGCTTCGAAGCAGCCGACAAAGACGTGGATGGCGGGGCCAAGCCCCACCATGACGAAGGAGCACGACCGTGCCCAACTCGATTCACTTATTCCCCAGCACGCCCTTACGCGCGCTCGTTACAGGAACTGGCCCGGCGGCTGGATGCCGAGCATGATCTGTCCCACTGACTCGAAATGCGCGGTGCGCGACTGGATCTGCTGCGACAGCGTGTGGATGTCGCGGAAGCGCCGCTCGAACGCGGTGCCGAGGAAGATCGCATCCGTGCCTGCGGCCTTGTACGCGTAGTCAGCCACGGCCTCGGCGGTTTGGATGGCAAACGCGCAGGCCAGGCGCACGCGTGCCCGCGCCGGCAAGTCGATGACCCACGCATCGTCAGCCGACCAGATGTCGGACAGCGTCTCCACAAGGAAGGCGCGGGCCGCACCCAGACGCGCCTCCATTTGCGCGACGTTCGATTGCACCACTGCGTTGTCAGCGAGGCGCACGAGGTTGCGCGGCGTTTTCCGCATCGCCAGGTCCTTGAACGCATCCAGCATGGCGCGCGCGATGCCCATTGCGACGCCGGCCACGCCAACCGCATAGAGGCCCTGCATCGGATAGGCGTACAGCCGGCCTGGCTCGCGTCGCGATGACGGATCATCGCGCGTGCTGCTGAATGCCTCGGGCACGAACACATCGTCGAGTAGATAAGCGCCTGACATGGTGCCGCGCATGCCGATCACGTTCCATGTGTCGTCGAGAAGTACCACCTGCGAGATGGGACACAGCAGCGTCCGCACCATGGGAGTGCCGGCAGCATTGAGCCGGAGCGAACCGTCAGGTTCCACCACGCGGCAATGCGCGCCCATCCAGGTCGCCTGGCGGCAACCCGACGCGAAATTCCACGTTCCCGTGACGCGATACCCGCCGGACACTGCGATCGCCTTCGACTCGTTCGGCGGTCCCCAGGCGACGATGGCACGAGGGTCAGCGAAGATCGCGCGCATCGCCTCGGGGTCCAGGAACGGCGCGATCAACGCCGAGCTGTTGGCAACGAACATGTTCCAGCCGACTGAGCCGTCCTGGCGACTGACTTCCTCGATCGCACGGAGGTAGATCCACGGCTCGACCTCGTCACCGTCAACCGAACGCGGCAGCAACATCCGGCAGCTTCGCGCGGCATGCAGTTGCGACAGCAGCGGCTCGGGAATGCGCTGCGTTCGTTCGATCTCGTCAGCGGTGGCCGCGATCGCGGGACCGAGTTCTCGTGCGCGTGCAACAGGGTCTGCGGCTGAGGGTGTGACGAAGTTCATGTGACATTAGCGACGTGGGGCATGGCCGCTGTCAACTTGCCGACCGGCCCGCAAAGGGCGATGCTGACCCAGGCGTCACTGCAAGGAGGATCATCTTATGGCGACCAAGAGCAAAGGCAGAATCCGCCACTTCGCGATCAGCGTTCCGGATCCCTGGGCGGCGGCCGAATTCTACAAGCAGGCGTTTGGGCTTGAGGAGCTCGGCGAGACCGACGGCAAGCTGGCGGAAGGCGTGTTCCTGACCGATGGCGTGGTGAATCTGGCGCTGCTGAAGTTCAAGGACGACCACGCGGCACAGGGCACGGGCAAGGACTACGTCGGGTTACACCATGTCGGTTTCTGGGTGGACGACGCCATTGCGTCCGGCGAGCAGGTGAAGGCGGTGGGCGCCAAGTGGATCATGGGCGATCCGAACAATCCCGGTGGCTATGAAGTCAAGTACAGCGACCCGAACGGAGTGATCTTTGACATCGCCCAGGAGGGTTGGGCCGGCGCACAGAAGAGCCCTGGCGAGGCGGACAACATCGCACATCCCAACACGCGCAAGCGCGTTCCGCGGTTCGACGAGCGGCGTGAGCGGGCGGAGCAGGATGTGGAAAGCCGTCGTTCGAAGGTTCCTGCGTAGTTACACAACCACTGTCGTTGCGAGCAGCGCAGCGGTCCCGGACGTGATTCGGGACCGCTGCGCCTCCTCGCAATGGCAGGTCGTGATCAGCCGCCGCCGGTGCACAACCGGAATCCAGGCAGAGGCCATCCGATGATTGAGCAGACTTTGGATATCGTCACCGAGGCTGGCGCCATGGAGACATTCATCTGCCATCCCGAGCGTGGTGGCCCGTATCCTGCTGTCTTCCTGCTCATGGACGCGCCGGGCATCCGCGAGGAACTGCGCGACATGGCGCGCCGGCTCGGCACCGTCGGTTATTATGTACTGCTGCCCAATCTGTACTATCGCGCTGGCCGCGACACGATATTTGGACCGGATGTGCTGGAGCAAGGCAGCGCCGAGCGTGAGCGCATGCGTGCGGTGCGTACCAAGATGACGATCCCACCGGTGATGGACGACATTGCGTCGATGCTGGAGTTCGTCGATGGACAGGAAGCGGCGAAGCAAGGGCCGGTCGGCGCGCATGGCTACTGCATGAGCGGACCCTATGCGCTGGCCGCCGCCGCGCGCTATCCGGATCGCGTGATCGCTGCCGCGTCCTTCTACGGCACGTGGCTGGTGAGCGACGCCGAGGAAAGCCCCCACCTCAATCTCGGCAAGGTAAAAGGCGAACTGTACATTTCCTGCGCGGAGCACGACGAATTGGCACCTCTGCCGATGGTCGAGGAACTTCGCGGCCTGTTCGCCCGCGCGGGTTCACCGGGTGAGATAGAACTTCAACCTGGTGTGCATCACGGCTTCGCCTTCCCGCAGCGCTGGTGCTACGACAAGCCCGCCGCGGAACGGCATTGGGAGCGTTTGATCGCGTTGTATCGGCGACGCCTGGGATAATTCACACCGACCAAGGCTTTACGTCCGGTTCGTCGCGGCGCTAGGCTACTAACCAGTAGCTGCCGAAAGACGAAGCGAGGAACGTGCATGTTGCAAAGCCGAGAAGATATCCGCAAAGACAAGGCGGTCGATGCATTCACCGACGCTATTCTTCAGCGCGATCAGCCGCGTACCGCCGAGTTGTTCTTCGATCTGGTGCAACGCGACGGCCGGTCGATGGGCGATGCGCTCAGCCTGGTGACCGAGGCCGAGGCGCCGTTCGTCCAGGTGCCCAATCATGTCGATGTGCGCGATGGCCAGATCACGCTGATCAACAACGACCACACCATCCTCGGCCTGCGCACCTCGGCTGACCTGACGCAGTATTTGCCAGAGGAGTATCGGCTGCTCGGGATGCTGCAGAGTGCGTGGTACATCCCGGCCGGCCTCGACATCTGGAATCAGCTGCTGGGCAAGTATCCCGGCCGTTATGCCACGATGAAAGGCATGAACGTGCCGCCGCCGAGCTACGGGCCGGTGGTGTGGAACCAGGACCAGGAACCGATCGTCGAGCAAGGCACGCTCGAGCAGCGTTTGCATTCGCACATGATCGCGACGATCAGCGGCGACGTGAAGCGTTCGTATGGTCTGTTCCTCGGGCTGGCAGCGGATGAGGCGGCGCGCCCCAGGCTGCGAGACCAGTTGCTGTTCCTGGGGCTGATCGACCTCCAGGACACCGTAGTGGGGCGCAAGGCGCGCAACACCGGCCACAAGGCGCTGCGTGCGCGGGCCGTGGTGGATCTGGCCGATCATATCGGCTGGGACCGCGCGCATGGCGTCTTTTATACCGGTGTGCCGGACATGGCGGTGGGGCCGCTGTACTATTCGTTGTACGACGCCGTATGCGTGACGTTGACCGAGGCGTTTCCGGATGCCGGCAAAAGCCTGAAGCAGACCAATCAGGCTCCGCTGACCCCCGAGCAGGTCGAGGACATGGTGCGGCTGCTGATGGAAGCCGACGGTCAGACCGTGTGGGACCAGATCACCAAGCATCTGCGCAACGGGGTGTCGTTGCGCAGTCTCGGCGACGGTATTCAGTTAGGCGCGGCTGAACTGGTGCTGCGGACCACAGTGCCCCGCAAGTTTACCGAGGGCCAGCATCCGTTCGACTACTGCAACACCGCCAACTACTGGATGCGCACGTCTGACAGCCCCTATCAGCCGCGCGTCCTGTATCTGATGGCCAACTTCGTGAATGACGCGGCACGTGCCAACAAGCTGTTCAGTTCCGTGATCGAACAGGAGTTTGCGGCCAACGACCTGGGCGGGCGCACGCCGGAGGCACTGCTGCGCGAGCAGGACGAAGCCATCATGGCGTTCGACTTCGCGCGGGCGACCTCCGTGGCGAACGCGTATCTGCAGACCGGCGCCGATCGCAGCAAGCTGCTCGCTCGTCTCGCGGTCACGGCCTGCAAATTCCAGGACGATCCGCACAACCAGAAGATCAGCCACTCGACGTTCGAGGAGTATGGCCACAATTCCACCCATCTGCGCGATCGGCTTCTGCTGGCCACCGCGCGGCTGCTCGCTGGCTGGCCAAAAATGCCGGGCGAGCGCGACTGCTATGCTCGCTACATGAAGGAGTGGATCAAGCACTGAAGGAGGGACGACCATGGCTCGCGCCTATAATGTCATCGATGCCGACGGACACATTCTGGAGCCGCTCAATCTCTGGAGTGACTACATCGAACCAAAATACCGCGATAAGGCGCCGAAGCTGATCCGCGACGCGGATGGCAAGCAGCGCCTCCAGGTGGGCGAGCAGTTGCTCGGCAGCAAGAAGGGGCTGGGCGCCCTGGGCGGGGTGGGCGCGCGTGACGGCACGGTGGTGGACGACGCCATGGAATACGAGCAGGGACGCAAGGGCGGCTTCGATCCGCACGCGCGCATCCCGGACATGGACCTTGACGGCATCGACGCCGCTTTCCTTTATCCCAGCATCGGCCTGTTCGCCGGCGCGGTGGACGATCCGCCGACCGCCGCGGCGATGTCACGCGCCTATAACCGGTGGCTCGCCGACTACTGCAAGCCGTATCCCGACCGGCTGTTCGGCATCGCCATGATACCGATGCAGGATGTCGACCTGGCGATCGAGGAGATGCGCTACGCGCGCGAGAAGCTGGGTTTCCGCGGCGTGTTCCTGCGGCCCAATCCATATAACGGCAAGATGATCCATCACCCGGACTACGAGAAGTTCTGGACGATGGTGGAGGAGCTCGACATATCGGTCGGGTTCCACGAGGGTGGCAACAGCGGCATGATGCAGGTCGGCATGGACCGCTTCGAGGAGCGCGGTGCGCGCCACATCATCACCCACACGATGGAGATGATGCTGGCGTGCATGGCGGTGATCTGGGGCGGCGTGTGCGAGCGGCATCCTAAGGTCCGCATCGCCTTCCTGGAGTCCGGCGGCGGCTGGATTGCCGGTTGGCTGGATCGCATGGACCGGCATTTCGACGACAAAGGGTTCAACGATTCCGGCCTTAAGACGCGTCCGAGCGAATTGTTCAAGCGCAACTGCTGGATTGCGTTCGAGCCGGTGGAGCACTGCCTGAAGGCGCTGGTGGATTACGTCGGCCCGAATAAGATCCTGTGGGCCACGGACTATCCGCATCCGGATGGATTCTTCCCAGGCGCACCCGCGATGGTCCGCAAGCTCATTGAAGGGGCATCGCAGGAGACGATCAGCCAGGTGATGGCAGGCGGTGCAAAAGGGTTCTATGCACTGCACTGACTGAAGGAGCGTGGGTTCCCCGGGCGGAAGCTGAAGGGAACCCACCGTCTCGGCAGGGAACCTGGCGCACCGAAGAGGATCGGACGATGAGTGCGGATCAACGTCTGGCCGACCTCGGCCTTACGCTGCCATCGCCGCCGAAGCCGATCGGCAACTACGTGCCGTTCCGACTCGCTGGGCAGCGAAACTGTGCGGGTTGAACCTGCTGGTCAACATGATCGACACATGATCGCCGCAGTCGGGACGCTGGAGGGCGTCGATATGGTGTTGAAGGTCCTGGGCATGGTCAACGCGGTGCCGGACTTCACCCAACATCCCGAGGTGATCAACGGCTGCACCGATCTGCAGGTGCAGGTGTAGGTGCTGGGCAAGGCCGACCGGCCGGCGCGCTCGGCGGTCGGCGTGGCCAGCCTGCCGCGCAACATTGCAATGGAAGTCGAGGCGGTTGTGCTGGTGCGGGGCATTTAACGGTATCGCAACGTAAGTGGTGGCATGATGCATGGTTCCCAAGCGCCAGAAGGACGCGGCTTCAAGGCCAATTCGGCTACGTCCAATGATAATTCAAATCAGACCGTCACCGCGGTGGGCGCTGGCAGTGATGGTGCCGCCGCGGCGAAGATGCCGCCAACAAGCGAGCCATCGCCGCGGGCAGAGTCGCTCCCGCCGCGTCACCAATCACCAATCCGACCTTGCGCCTGGACGCCGCGCTTGGGATGCGCAACGACAGCGGCGCGATCACCTCGTCGGTCCCCAGCCAGCGCCAACTCGCAGCCTACCAGAAGTGGGACGTGACGCGCTTCGGTCCGACACCGGCCGGCGTACATTGGCCGCCGGCGCAGACGGTGTCGGCAACAGGCATCGAACTGCATAATCGGGCCCCATCGACACCGGACCGCAGCCTCAGGTCGGCAGCGCCGAACACGGCGCCAGTCGCGACACCTCGCCAGTCACGGCGGCAACCTCGATCATTGCCTGGGTAAAATTCTCCTTCGGCAGCATTGCTTGTGACGCCGTGCGGCGCCCGGAGTGGAAGGTATCCGCGACCATCAACAATATGTTCATGTCTCGCTGCTAGGCACGGCGAGGAAAGTGCGTAATTTACAAAACGAAGCACGGTCTTGGACGAAGTTTTGGGCTCGCACTCCGCGTTGGTATGAGAGGAGTTTTTTTAGTGGAGACGGTTGCTCGACCAAGTGAGCGTGTTAGTTCTTGCTGGCCAACGTGCGACGTTTGAACCAAGAGCATCATTTGGACGCGATCAAGGTCGTCATAATCGGCGCCAAGAATCCCGAAACGGCGCGGATGATGTCAGCCATCAACGATGCGGAGGCTGCCCAGACCGGGATTCGCCACGTGTTCCAGGGATTCGTTGATAACGATCAGCGTAGGCAGGGAACCGTGTTCTGTGGCCTGCCCGTGTTTGGTGGGTTTCAGGTGCTGGACACGCTGATCGAACAGGGATGCAAGTTTGTGAACACTATTACGGGTTCCACCCTTGCCCGCTATGAGACCTCGCGAGCGGTGCATGCTCGGGGCGGCAGGTTCGTCAACTTCATCCATCCCACCGCCGGACACCCGGAGCGGATCGGCGTCGGCAACTATATTCAGGAGCATGTCCTAATGCAGGCCGGCGTCAGCATCGGAGACAACTCATCGATCCATCTTGGAGCGGTGATTTCACATGAATCACGGATCGGCAGCAGCACATTCGTGGCGCACCGGGTCAGCGTGTCGGGCGAGGTCGACATAGGCGATGGCGTCTTCATCGGGACGAACGCAACACTTGTACCCCGGATCACCATCGGTAATTGGGCAACCATCGGCGCTGGAGCCGTGGTCTTAAAGGATGTCCCGCCGTACGCCGTTGTGGTGGGTAATCCGGCCAAGGTGCTCCGTCTCAATGAGGCGAGGTATGCCGACGGGGCGTTGGGATGACGGCACGGATCGCGTAGCTCGCCCAGAGCATGACCGGAGCTGAGTGACTCGGGGGATTCCGGCGCGGGAGATTATGTGATTCATCCTGCTGGCTGGGCGGAGGCCAGCTTTGGATGACTCGACCGTATTCTGTGGACTTGCGAGAGCGCGCCGTTGCTCTGGTCAAAGACGGCCATTCCCGCCGCGCGGTTGCCCGGCTGCTTGACTTGGGTGAGTCGACCGTCATGCGTTGGGTGCGGCGTGAGCGCGCGAGTGGCAGCCCAGCCGCAAAGCCGATTGGCGGTCGTCGGCGGTTCGCTCTATTGCATGAGCAAGAGTGGCTGATGGTGCGGATGGCTGCCGGACCCGACTTCACGCTGCGTGGCTTGCGGGCCGAACTTGCTGAGCGTGGCACCGAAGTCAGCTACGACGCGGTCTGGCGCTTTGTGCGCCAAGCGCGCCTCACCTTCAAAAAAAGCCTGCGAGCGAGCAGGATCGCGCTGACGTTGCCCGTAAGCGGCTGTTCTGGCGGCGCTATCAAGGATTGGTCGCGGCCAGCCGGCTGATGTTCATCGACGAGACCTGGGCAAAGACGAATATGACGCGCACCCATGGTTGGGCAGGGTGTGGCAGACGCCTGGTGGCCGCAGCTCCACATTCGCGTTGGACGACGATGACGTTCATCGCCGGCCTGCGCACCGAGGGTATCGTGGCGCCTTGCGTCTTTGACGGCCCGATCAACGGCGAGCTGTTCCTGGCTTGGGTGGAGCAGTTCCTGGTCCCGACGTTGCGCCCTGGCGACATCGTCGTTCTCGACAATCTTGGCAGCCACAAAGGTCGCGCGGTTCGGCGAGCCATTGGTCACGCCGGCGCGCACTTGTTGTTCCTGCCGCCGTATAGCCCCGACCTCAACCCCATCGAGATGATGTTCGCCAAGCTCAAGACCCTGCTGCGCAAGGCCGACGCTCGATCCATCGCCGCCGTCTGGCACAAGACCGGCTCTCTGCTCACCGAGTCCCGCAGAGTGCGCCAACTACATCAGGCACGCAGGATATGCATCAGTGTGATCCGGTCTTGCTCTAGCCGGCTGAATCAGGCCGATAGAGTGTCGCCGCTCACCGCGGCAACCGCCAGCAACTCGTCGGCGAAACGATACTCCGGCAGCACGGTCTGCGCGCCGAGCAGCGCATCGGTAAGCGTGCGCGCCAGCCACGCTGCCTCGATCGGTTTAGCGCAGGCGAGCACCTTCAGCAGCCCCGGCAACGCGGCACGCAGCGATGCCGCTTCTTGCTGCATGCATGGCAGCCAGCGTGCCCGGAATATCTCCTGCGCGGCCTGCATCAGCTCAAGGCGCTGCGGCAACGGCAACCGCACGGCCGCGAACATTTCCATGTGTGTGTAGGCGTTGGTGATCAGCGGTGTCCGCCAGCGTTGCTCGCCTAGCACATCGTCGAGCGGCACGCCGCGGTTGCCCTGCTCGGTGGAAGAACGCGCAAGCTGCAGCACTGGCTTGCCGCCGCCACGCCGCCAGAACAGCGGCGCGGCAACATGGCGGATCTCGCCGTAAAGCGCCAATTCCGCCAACATACAGTGATCGGTACCAGCGCGATAGCGGATCATCGACCTCTGGTCCACCGCATCACGGCGATACACCCCCCAGAAGCTAGGTGCGCTGGTGTAGTGCCGCATGACATGCTTTGCCCGCTCCACCGGGTCGCAATCGGTTGCTTCCAGGCAGTGCTCCGGCGGATAGTAATAACTGACCTCTCCGGTTCCGCTGAAGACGAGGCCCGCAGCATGGCACATCGCACAGCCGGGATGCGCCAGCAGTACGCCCATCGACTGTTCGATGTAATCGGGCGCGATCAGATCGTCGCCGGTCTTGAGCATGACATAGTCCGCGTTACCGAACCAGAACGCGCGCTGAATGTTTATTCCATCTCCGGTATTGCACCTGTTACGCCTGATATCAATTGCTGCATTGCCGGTTGCGTAGTTCTGCAGCACCGCGAATGTGCCATCGGTCGACGCGTTATCGATAACGGTAAGCGATACGGCGGGCCAGGTCTGATGCAGCACGCTTTCGATTGCTACACCGACTGTAGACACGCTATTATATACAATCATGTTGACGTCAACCACGGGCAAGCTGGCCATCTTCAAGTCTCCTACTTGCGCCGCAGGTATCCGTCCGGCGCGACGGTCACAAGCAGCCTATGGGGAACCGCAACGTCGATCTCGAACTCCGGATGGCTACGGAGAAACTCCCAGACCGCTGTCTTCGGGCTGTTGCCTACGTCCCATGGGCGATCGGGGAAGGAGCCCGTGGGCATGTCCTCGATGACCGTGTCGAACACGACGCAATAGCTGCCCGGCGTCACCAGCGGCGCATAGGCCGCAAGTTCGGCAAGCACGTGATCGTGCGTGTGATGGGAATCGAGGCATACCAGCACCCGCGCTTTTCGACCGAGGCTGGCCACCTTTTCCCCGACCTGCCGCACTACGTCGGGTTCGACGCTGGATCCCTCGACGAGGTCGATCCGGCTGGCCAACGGATGCCGCTCGATCGCTGCGCGGTTGTGGCTACGGATATCGATGTCGATCCCTATGACCCGTCGCCTCGGCCGGCACGGATCAATTCCCTGACCGGCTGTCGCGGCATCACAGTAATCAAGCAGTGTCAGCATTGCCGCGCTCAGTATGAGCGATCCGCCCCGAGCGATGCCGGTCTCGACGATGACGTCGGGTTGCGTTGACCAGATCAATTCCTGCATCATGACGATGTCGTGGGGATACTGGATGATCGGCAAACCAAGGGACTTGAAATGGTATGAATATTTGTGCCGCGCCGTCTTGACCAGCCAGTCGATGCTCCGCGCCGCGAGTTCAGCATCGGCGCCCTGAGCCGCGATTTCACCGCTGCACTCGCTTTCGAATTGCATGTCCATAGTCATTTCACGTTGTCGCCCCTGCACGCTGCTCACTGCGAAACTCGCAACAGGACGTCAATCACCCGGCTGATGTCATCGTCTATCATATCGTGATAGCTGGGCAGATTTATCGCGCGTTCGGGCAGATCGTACGCGTTAGTGTTGCCATATGCGGGATGAAAAACGGGCAGTGAGCTCAGCGGCCAGAAGAACACGCGCGCGTCAATGTTCTCCGCGGCGAACGCCGCCAATAGCATGTCCCGAGTGACGCAGGACTTCTGCTGGAACACTGCCGTCGGCATCCAGAAGCCATTGCGGGTGCCCACCGGCTCAGGGTTGAGCAGGATTTCCCAGTGCCCTGCGAGCATTGCCTGATAGCGCGCGAATATTTCCCTTTTTCGCCCCAGCAACTCGTCGATCCGTTGCATCTGGCCGACACCGATCGCCGCCTGGACGTTGGACATTTTGTATTTGAAGCCGATTGTATTGGGCCAGAATTGTCGGGTCTGACCGCGCGCGCGCCCGTGGTACGAAAGCGCCAGCACCTTCTCGTAGAGAGCCTCGTCGCTCGTCACGAACATGCCCCCCTCGCCGGTCGCGACCGTTTTGCTGCCGTGGAATGAGAAGACCCCGAATTGGCCGATCGCCCCGGCCTTGCGGCCAAGCCACGCTGATCCGAGCGCCTCCGCGGCATCCTCGACAACGGCGATGCCGTGGCGTGCGCCGATCGCCAGCAGGGCTGACATGTCGCACATGTTACCATAGAGGTGCACGGCCAGGATCATCCGCGTGCGCGGCGTGATGGCGGCCTCTACGCAGGCTGGATCGATGCACCACGTATCAGGCCTGACATCGACGAAGACCGGTGTCGCGCCGAGATAGGTGATGGGTGCCGCCGAGGCAATCCAGTTCGTGTCAGCGATGATGACCTCGTCCCCGGGTCCGAGGCCGAGCGCGGCCAGCCCCATGTGCAGCGCGCCGGTGCAGCTTGACGTTGCGATCGCATAGGGTACGCGGAGATGCTCAGCGAAGGCTGCCTCGAAGCGATCGACGTAGTCGTAGCAGTGCTCTCCCCAGCCGTTCATCGCGGCGTCGGTGGCATAGGACACCTCGAGCGCGGTGATCGAAGGTTTCGTGTAGAGGATACGCGACTTCTTGCGCGGTCCGGCCTCTCGGAAGCGCCGGTCGGGCGGCTTCCGGCCGCGGTCCCCGTTGTGGACCCTGACGTCGATGTCATAGCCTGGCTGCGCGGGCATCTTGCCCTCCTCTCGATAACGGACCATTAGCCCCTGCCGCACCAGTCCTGCCAGGCGTAGCGCAGTGCAGCGCCGAGGCTGCGGCCGAAGCGCGGAGCGTCGCATAGCGGGCTGGCCTTGACCTGAGCTCGTAGCCTCGATCGCAGAGCGGCAAGTGCCTCGATGTCCGAGGCCTTCTTCACCGCGAGCTCGATATACGCCGGGACATCAGGCGCTACCCAGTCGGATAAACCGGCATTGCTCATGTGGCTCACCGAGTGACGCGAGGCGAAGATCTCACCTGGCACCGTCACGGTCGGCACACCCATCCATAGCGCCTCGCACGTGGTAAGGCCGCCGGAATAGGGAAATGGGTCGAGCACGATGTCGATGCCGTTGTACTCTCCGATGAAGGCGCGATGTCCGGATGGCCCGCGCAGCGCCAGCCGTTCGGGTGGGATGGCGTGCGCGGCGAAGGCCGCACGCACCCGCTCCGCCGTGGCCGGGTCGGTGAACGGATGCGTCTTCAGCACCATGTGGGAGTTCGCCACACGATGCAGGACGCTGCACCACGTGGCGATCACGCGTGGCGTGACCTTCGCCAGATTATTGAAGCAGCCGAAGGTGACGTATCCGTTTGCGATAGCCGGCAGGGGCGCGACATCGGGCGCATAGGGGGGCGGGCTGTAGCACACGTAGCCATCGGGCATTTGCAGCAGGCGCTCGGTGTAGAGGTGCGCGACCTCGGGCGGCGTCTCCCAGCGGTCGGTCAGCATCCAGTCCATGTCCGGTAGGCCGGTGGTCTGGCTCTGCGCTCCGACCCACTTGATCTGCACTGGTGCCACCCGGTGTGCGCAGGCGGACATGCGTGAGCCTTCACCATAGCCGCCAAGATCGATCAATATGTCCAGCCCGAGATCGCGACCCTTACGAGCCACTTCTTCGTCGCTCAGTGCGGCGATGTCGTGCCATTCGTGGGCGACGGTGCGGAAGCGTCGCGCGATGACGTCGGACCATGTGTTGTGCGCCAGAGCCACGATGGTGAATGCGGCAGGATCGAGCGCTTCCAGACCGCCAATGGTCAGCCAGCCGACTGGATGCGTCTTGAGAGTACCTGACAGGAGACCGATCACCAGCGGACGGTCGGGCTCGACGGTGTTTGCGAAGGCCGGCGCTGCGGCGCGCGACGTTCGCTCTGCGCAGGCGCATGCGGCAGCCACAATGTCCGCGCCAAGGACGCCGTCCTGATAAACCAATGCACCCAGCAGGGAACGCCGCGGGTTCAGCGCATCGGGCGCATGATCTATGGCGCGTCGCGCCAGCGCGGCCGCGTCGGTCTGCAACCCGAGACAGCAGGTGGTGTTGGCTAGGTTGCACAGGATCTGCCAATCGTCGCCGTACTCGTCGATTGCCGATTGCAGAAGGGCGCGAGCCTCGCCATGGCGTAGCATGCGCATCAGAGTGGCGGCGTGATTGTTCCGCAGTTTCACATTGGCTGGGTCCAGCTCGACTGCGCGGCGTAGCGCGATCTCGCCGTCATGCAGACGCGTCGATAGGGCCAGGACTTCGGCAAGATGCGCTGCTGGCACTGCATCATCGGGAGCCAGCGCAACGGCGGTTTCGAATGCCTCAATCGCCGCCGCGCGGTGGCCGATGTGCTCGAGCAGCACGCCGATTGCGAAATGTGGCACAGGATTCAGTGGATCCGCTTCGCAATCCAGTTCAAGCCGCGCGAGATCGGCCCCGGCGAAGTTCGCCTTGATCGCCGCATCGACCCGGCGGAGCGCATAATCCAAAGTGAGCGGAGCACAGCGTTGAGCCTTGACGAATGCGCCGTAGGCCCGCGCAGATTCGCCAGAATTGGTCAACGCTATGCCAAGTGTGTCCCAGGCTTCCGCACGGTTCGGGGCGACGCCGCAACAGTGCATCAGCAACGGTTGCGCCCCAGTCGCATCGCCCCGATTGATAAGCAGACCGGCGAGTGCAAGCAACGCTTCCTCTCGATGCGGGTTGACCGCCAGCACCCTCGCATAGGCTATCTCGGCGGCCAGAGGATCGCCGCGGGCGCGCAGGCTTTCCGCGAGCCGCAATGGTGGTTCGTCCCAGTCCGGCAGACGCTGTTCCAGCTCCTGCATCAGCCCGGAGGCCCGCACGGCGTCCCCGGCACGATCCTCGGCAATCGCCAGATTCAGCAGTGTCGGCGGCGAGCTGTCGCCAAGTGTCGCAGCGTTGCGCAACGCGGCCAGAGCGTCCGCCGGCCGGTTCTCGGCCAACAGGACCATGCCAAGCGCGGCGTTGTGCTGCGCATTTCGCTCCGCCGATGGGCTTGCTTCCAGCACCTTCAGAGCCCCGGCGGCATCCCCGGCTTGCAGGCGCGCGAGCGCCGCTTCAATAGGCATCGCCGCGCTCCAGCTCGACGACAAGGCCTGCCACTGGCGCATTGGCCTCGCTGCGCAGTACCTCAGGCGTTGTCCGGCGCACGATAAAGCCTGCCGCGCTGGCTTTGCCGATCACGTAGTGTTTGGCATGGACGTAACGGCCTAGCCTGCCGAGCACCCATTCGCTGTTGCCGTGAGTGACGCTCCGACTATCGGGCTGCAGCAGCTCAATCGTGAACACGAATCGCCCACCGGCTGACAGCCGCGCATGAACCAGCGCGAACAGCTTCTCCAGGGCGCCAAAATAGCACAGCACGTCGGCGGCCAGGACCAACGGCCAGGACCGCGCATCGTCACGCAGAAAATCCACCACGTCGGCTTGGTGCAGCTCGGCGTAAAGCTGCTTGGCCGAGGCGTGCGCCAGCATTTCGTTGGAGACATCAACCCCGACAAACGGACCGTCAGTCAAGTCCGTCAGTACAACGGCCAGCAGGCCAGTACCACATCCGAGATCAAGTATTGGG
>Ga0210390_10002600_pt1 | contig 15907 bp, 14 predicted proteins | sample IncBWH11OmetaG_FD_161050 | JGI IMG/M metagenome (GOLD analysis project Ga0210390, IMG submission 161050) | Forest soil microbial communities from Barre Woods Harvard Forest LTER site, Petersham, Massachusetts, United States - Inc-BW-H-11-O ... | reverse complement strand
GGGGTGGGGGCAAGGACGTAACGGGTGGACGGGCGGGGGTGGGGGCAAGGACGAGAAATACTGCCCAGAACGGAGGGGGTGTGACCGTTCGCCGGAAGGTTAGCCCCCCTTCGTTCCGGATAATGGTTTGGAATTTCCGCTGCCCGGCCCGTGTACCTTCGTGCCATGACCGCAGTTGACGCGCTCGTGGTCGGCGCCGGCGTCGCCGGCCTGACCACAGCCATCTCGCTCGCCGAAGCCGGCCTCGCTACCCAGGTGCTCACCGCGCTGCCCCCGTCGCGCACCACGTCGGCGGCGGCCGGGGCGATCTGGGGACCGGTGCGGTGCGGCCCGCCGGAGCGGTGCCTGCAGTGGTCGCGGGTCGGCCTGTCCGTGCTCAGCGAGCTCGTGGGCGAGCCCGCGGCCGGCGTGCGGCAGGTGAGCGGGCGGGAGATGGCGGACGAGCCGGCCTCGCCGCCGGAGTGGCTGGACCTGCTGCCGGGCGGCGCGCGGATGTTGCCGGTCGCGGAGCTGCCGGAGGGGTTCGCAGCCGGGTGGTCCTACACCGCGCCGGTGGTCACCATGCCGGTGTACCTGGACTACCTGCTGGCGCGGTACGTGGCCGCGGGTGGCACCGTGTCGGTGGCCGAGGTCCCGGCGCTGTCGTCGCTGTCCGCGCCGGTCGTGGTGAACTGCTCAGGGATCGGCGCGCGAGACCTGGTGCCGGACCCGCACGTGGTGCCGGTGCGCGGCCAGGTGGTGCTGGTGCGCAACCCCGGGATCGACGAGTTCTACATCGACCACACGCTGCACGGCACCGACTACGTGTACCTGTTCCCGCACGGGGACGTGGTGCTGCTCGGCGGCACCGCCGAGGACGGCGCGTGGGACCTGGAGGCCCGGCCGTCGGTGGCCGAGCGGATCGTGCGCGACTGCTGCCTGGTCTATCCGCGGCTGCGGGACGCGGAGGTCGTGGAGCACCGGGTCGGCCTGCGACCGTACCGGCCCTCGGTCCGGCTGGAGGCCCTTGACCTCGGCGGCGGGCGGGTGCTCTGGCACAACTACGGGCACGGCGGCGGCGGCGTGACGCTGTCCTGGGGCTGCGCCCGCGAGATCACCGAGGCGGTGCTCGCGGGCGCTGCGACGGCGTAACGCCGGATCACGGGACCGGCGGGCGAGCGGGGGTCGTCTCCTGGGCGGGCATGCTGTTGCTCGTGGGGAGCGGGTAGGCAATGCCGACGTCCAGGGTGCCAGTGAGGGCGTTGAGGACAGCCTCTTCGACCACGGTCACGTTGCTGCCGATCGAGGTCGACGGGAGCGCGGGCACCGTGGTGACCGGGGTGTTGGTGAGAGCGAGCGCGCCGGTGAAGTCGCCGGTCACGCTGCGCCGCCAGGCGCTCAGGTTGGGCACGGTGACGCCGAACCTGGTCTCGATCAGGCGCAGCGTCGAGGTGTGGTCCAGCGTGCCCGAGTACTTGTACCCGCCGGCCGAGAACGGCGAGATGACCAGGCACGGGGTGCGGAAGCCCAGGCCAATCGGACCGGGGATGCCGCCCGCGCTGGACGGCAGCGTGCCGGTTAGGTACTCCCCCGCCGTGCCTGCTGGCGCCGCGACCGGCGGCACGTGGTCGAAGAAGCCGCCGTTCTCGTCGTAGTTCACGATGAAGACGGTCTGTGCCCAGACGTCGGGGTTGGAGACCAGGATGTTCAGGATCTGCTGGACGAGGTACTCGCCCCACTCCGGCGGCGCGGCCGGATGTTCGCACTCCGCGAGCGGCGGGACGATCCAGGAGACGCTCGGGAGCGTGCCATTGCGGACGTCGGACTGGAAGTCGCCTTCGTACGTGGGTGTCAGTCCCCGAGCAATCAGCTCAAGGCCGGTAAGCGAGAAGATGTCGGTGTAATTCTTGAAGTACGACAGCACGCCGAGGCCGAGCAGGCCGGTCGGGTCGTTGTAGACCTTCCAGCTCACCCCGGCCTCGAGCAGCGCTTCTGGCATCGTCTTCCAGTTCAGCGCGCCCGTCATCGCCACCCGGTCGGACGCGGTGGTGATCACCGGGCCGCCGGCTTTGCCCGCCGGGTCGATGTTGGCGGAGATCGCCATGAGCCGGTTCGGGTCCGTGGGCCCGAGCACCGAGCAGAAGTAGTTGTCGCAGACAGTGAAGGCGTCGGCGAGCGCGTAGTAGAAGGCGAGCTCGGAGCGGGTGAAGTAACCCATCGTCACCGGCCCGTTGGTGGTGCCGTCCGCGGCCAGGTGGGCGTTGATGAAGGAGTCCATCTTGCCGCTGTTCCAGCTGTCGTGCTGGGTCACCCAGTCGTGGGCGATGTCGTTAGTGGCTTCACCGTTCTCCGATGGCGGGTCGTTGAGCAGGTTGAACGGCTGCGTGTAGCCACTCGTGTCGACGCCGGTTCCCGGCTGGTAGCCGAACTGGTCGAACACCGGGTAGGTGACGCCGCCGACGGTCTGGGTGGGCACCGCCGGGTCGGAGAACCCGCGCACGCCCGACAGGGTGCCGAAGTAGTGGTCGAAGGAGCGGTTCTCCTGCATGAGGATCACGATGTGCTTGACGTCGCTCAGGCTGGCGGCGCCCGCGGAGGCAGCGGTCACCTTGTCGAGCAGCCTGGCTTGCGCGTCGGTGATCGGGTGGTGCTGCCCGGCCCGGGCGGCCGCGGCGCCGATGGCCGCGGCGGCGCCGCCGACCATGAAGGCGCGCCTGGACGTCTGGTTCTTCGGTTTGTCCGGCGTCGGTTCCGGCTTGTCCTGCTCGCTCACTGGCCCATCCTGTTCGCTAGGTCGGTGGGATCGGTGAGCTGAGCGTAGGAGCGGCATCTTGCCGTCGCCTGGCCGGTTGTTGACGCGCCGGTAACCTACTGCGGAACATAACCGGCCAGTGTCCAACACAATAGGGCCTGCCGGGCACCCGTCTGGGTTTACGATCGCGCTTGTGAACCCCGCGAACCCCGAGACCTCTCCCGAGGTGGGCACGACCGTTCGGCTGCTGCACCGGCGCCGGGGCTGGATCTGGACGGCGGTGGGCAGCGCCGTCGCCTGGCTGGTGACCCTGGGTCTGCTGGGCTCGCTGGACCCCAACGCCTCCGGCGCCGCCATCGCCGTCCCGGCGATCTTCGTGCTGTTGCTGACCGCCGTGTTTGTCGTGGCCCTGGTGGCGTCCATTGTCGAGACGGTGCGCCTGCACCGTATCTCCCCGCACCTGCGACGGCAGGCCAGCGGTCGGGTGGCGCACCATCCGGTGCGGGCGCACGCTTACCGGTATCCGCCGCGGCACCGGTTCACCTGGGTGTTCGCCTGGGTGTTCATGGCGATCCTCGTCGGGATCGGCGTCGCCGCGCTGCCCGGCTTCGTCGACGGGGTGGGGTACTTGTCGGGCGCGGAGAGTAACGCAACGTTCGTTCCGGTGTCTTATGGGCAGCAGTGCAGCCGGAGCGGATGCAGCACCGTGACCAACGGTTACCTGGAGTCCGGCTCGGCGGCGTTCTCGGGCTCCGGGGGCGGGGGCGGGGGCGGGGGCGGGGGCGGGGCGGTTGGCGGCGCGCCTGGGGGCAGCGTCGGCGGCGGCACCTCCGTGACCTGGCCGGGGCAGCTGCCGCTCGGCCAGCCGGTCACGGTCCGCGCGCCGCTGATGAACTGGGGGTTCGGGAACACGCTCATCGACGGGGACGGGACCGCGATCGGCTACATATTCGCGGGCGTGCTGCTCGACGGGGGCGCGGTGCTCGTGCTGTTCGCCGCGTACAAGCTTTTGCGGAACTGGCTGCGGCACCGGCGTCAGGTGCCTGTGTCCGGGATACCGGGAGTGCCGGTTTAGCTGCCGTCGCGCAGGTCGGCGGCCGCGCCGGGGGTGTAGGTGATGCTGTCGAACACCGCCGTGCAGGCGGGACCCTGGGGGGACTGGGCGAGGAAGCCGACGCGCACGCCGGATGCCTCGCCGAGCGTGAAGTAGCGCACCAGCCGCCACCAGGCGCCATCTTCCGATGCGTGGAACGCCCACGCCCGTCCGGACCGGGTGATCCGCAGCCAGATCGGCTTGCCGTTGGTCTCGAACGAGTTGCCGTCGTCGGACGTGCCCCTGGTCACCACCGACACCACGGTCGGCCGGCGCTGCGGGGACAGTTCGTAGCAGAGCTTGGCCCAGCGCCGCTCGCTCAGGTACAGCACCAGCACGCCCGCGTCGAAGACGTTCCCGAACTGAACGCTGACCCGCGCCGCCAGCCTGAAGTCACGGTCCCCGGGCAGCCCCGTCAGCCGTCCCGCGTCCGGACGCGCCCCCTCCTCACCGGCCGGGTCGATGAACAGGTCGGACTTCGCCCCGCTGGTCAGCGCCAGCACCCCGTCGGACACGACGGCCTGGCATGACGGGTTCCCCGACGGCTGAAGCGGGAAGGGCAACCCGGGCAGGACCAGATCGGTCATTCCCGCAGTCTCCCATGGACACCGTGGAGCATGCGGTTCTGGCGATCACGTTTCAGCAGCGACGACAGCCGCCCCGCACCCTCGGCTTCGCCCCTCCGGCCTCCATACCTCTTCTTGCTGTTATCAGGTGGAGTCGGGCCGGGTACGGTCGCGAAGCGGACCTGTAACTTTCAGTAGGTCCGACGTGGGGTTTTCATAACGTACAGGCTTTGGGCGGCGGGCGCGGTATAGCGCGGCGCTTCGGCCTTGACATTGGATGGGCCGCGCTCACACGATGACGCGGAAATTACCCCTATGTAACGCACTGGTCATCGGCTGGCGTGATAGCGAGGGGCGCGCGCGCCCGAGCTTGTGCGGACAACACGTCCAATGTGTACGGAGGTGCCCGTTGATCCCATCCAGATCCGTTCTGGCGACCACGGCCGCGCTGGTGCTTGTGTTCGGCGGCGTGGTCGCCGCGCTCTTCAGCGGCAGCGCTCACGCCGCCACGACAACCTTGTGCTCGGAACAGACAGCCCCGGTTGGCGGCTCATACATCGTGCAGAACAACGAGTATGACTCAAGCGCGTCGGAGTGCGTCACGACCGACGGCAACGCCGATTTCACGGTGGCCAACTCGTCGATCTCCAACAGCACAAGCGGCTCGCCCGGCGCATACCCGTCCATCTACCAAGGCTGCCACTGGGGCAACTGCAGCGCGGGCGGCCTGACCACCACCCCCATTCAGGTCTCGAATCTGACCACGGGCAAGGTGACCACGAACTGGTCCACCACGCAGCCGGGTGGCAGCAGCGACTACGACGTCGCCTATGACATCTGGTACAACCAGACACCAACCACCACCGGCCAGCCGAACGGCACCGAGCTCATGGTGTGGCTTAACCACAACGGCCCGGTCCAGCCGTTCGGCTCCGAGGTGGCGAGCAATGTCAGCCTGGGCGGACACACCTACAACATCTGGGAAGGCACCCAGTCCAGCTGGGACACGGTGACCTACGACATGACCAGCGGGGCGACCTCGGTCAGCGGTCTGGACATCGGCACGCTGACCCAAGACATGGTCAGCCGCGGCTACACCAAGAGCAGCTGGTACCTGATCGACGTGGAAGCCGGGTTCGAGCTGTGGCAGGGCGGCGCCGGGCTGGAGACCAACTCCTTCTCGGTCAACATCAACGGCAGCTCTACCCCACCGCCCACCACAACGCCGCCGACCACGCCTCCGCCGACCACGCCTCCGCCCACCACGCCTCCGCCGACTACACCTCCGCCGACCAGCCCGCCCCCGAGCGGCTCGACGGCCTGCACCGGCACGTACTCCGTGGTCAGCAGCTGGCCAGGTGGTTACCAGGCACAGGTCGTGGTCAAGAACACAGGCTCTGGAACCTTGAACAGCTGGCAGCTCGGCTTCCCGTTCCCCAGCGGCAATACGATCAGCAGCCTGTGGAATGGCACGTACACCCTGTCGGGCGGAACCTTGACGGTCACCAATGCCTCGTACGACGGGACGCTCGCCCCAGGCGCCACCGCGACTGTTGGCTTTACCGCGACGGGTAGCAATTCGACACCGTCGAGCGTGACCTGCACATAGTCCGCACTCGCCAATGGCGGCACTGACGCCGCCATTGGTCGAAGCGCGGTACGTCGGGGCCGCATGTCATTGCGAGTGAGGATGGCATGCGGCTCCGGCACTTCGGCTGTAGCCGCGCTGTGCGGCTTAGTCGGCGGCTTATGGCTCCACGGCCAGCGCGGCAGCCAGGATGTTCGCTTCGCGCCTGAGCCTGCCCGCCCGGTCAGTGTGTCCCGCACGCTCGTAGTCGCGCGCCGCGGCCTGGCGTTCGGTGACCTCGGCCCGCACGATGGCACTCACATCATCGTCGCTGAGGCGGCGCCGTTCGGTTTCGGTGGCACCGAGCCCCGCGGCGGCACCGGCGATATGCGGGCTGCTCGCGCCGGCGGCGGCCGCGGTCCCGGCGGGGACGGCGGGGACGGCGGGGACGGCGGGGACGGCGGGGACGGCGGGGACGGCGGGTCCGGCGGGGACGGCGGGGACGGCAGTCGCGTTGTCGATCGCGCCCAGCGCCGAGCGCAGCGCGGACACCGCGACCATGTCGCGTGACTTCAACGCGTCGCCCAGCGCTCTTCGCAGCTGGTCTCTGACGTTGGGAGTGCCCATGTCCGGGACGGTATAGCCCGGGCCCGGCTGGCGCCAGCGAATTTCAGCGGGCGAAGGACGGCGGGCCGGCCTCGACCCGCCGCCGGACCTCGGCGAGTCCGGCGCGGCCCGGCTCGATCGTCCACCAGCTTTCCACCCACCAGGTGGCGCCCGCCGCTGCCCACGCCGCAGGATCCGGCGGATCGAGTTGGACGAACTCGCCGGTGCTGTCCGCCTCGATGACCACGTCGAAGGGCCCGGCATCGAGCCAGGACGCCTCGCGCAGGCCCGCTACCTCGCCGATCAGGTCCGCGAGCTCATCGGGTCCGCGTACTTTCCTGGCCTCCCCGTCCTCGATAACAGCGGGCAGCAGGCCATCCCAGCGCGCGGCTCGGCTCAGCGACGGCTGTGTGCTCCGGCCCACCACGCGCGAACCGACCACCCAGACCGGCGGCCGGGGCCGTTGCACCGGCGGATCGGGGACAAAGAAGTCGGTGGGCTCAGCGGAAAAATGCCTGCCCTGGTAGGCGAACGGCTGCCCGCGCATCAGCCCGTCGTAGATGGCAAGGCATTCATCCAGCTTCTCCGCTCTGGTGCGGCGACCCTCGTCGGCCTCGAAGGCGGTCCACCCCTGGTGGAGCGCGCCGAGCCCGACGCCCATGATGACCCGCCCACCGCTTAGCCGGTCGACGGTCCCCACCGCCGATGCCAGGTCCCACGGCCGCCACCGCGACGCGGGCGTCAGCAGCGTGCCGAGCCTGATCCGGTCGGTCGCTGTGGCGGCCGCACCGAGCGTGACCCAGGCATGCACGCCCCAGACCGCTTCCCAAGTGAACACGCCATCCCAGCCGTACCGCTCGCCGAGCGTGGCGAGTTCCGCGAACTCGCGCGCGTCCGCGTGAGGCACCACAAATCCGAAGCGCATATGGCGACCGTAGCGTCCACCACTGACATTCGAGACCTCAACTGGGCGAACGGCCAACTTGTGTGACTGTGACCGATAGTTGGCCCTGCGACTGATGCTTTGCCTCACGTTCAGAAGAAGAACAGAGGTTACGGTGAGCCGGACCACGGTAGTGGCGACTTGTTCACGATGATTGGCATCAGGCGGTATCGACTGCCGTCGTCGGTTGACTGGCACGTTGCCTCAGGGCGGGCACCTGCACCAGTCGGTGATCGCGTCCAAGTCGACGGGGCCCGTGGTGTTCACGTGAATCGTGTCCGGGATCGGCAAGGGCCTGGCCAGTGCCCAGCGCCCTGACTCGTCAGGCGGCTCGCCGTGGATGGGGTGCCGGGCCGGCTGGCGAGCGGCGAACCGTTCCCTGGCGAGGGTGGTCTTGCCTGCTGCGGGCACGCCGTTCACGAGAATGACCAGCCGCCGGGAGTAAGCATCCGCCATGAGCGGATCACTCAAATCCGTTTCTCCGTTTCCGTGCAGCTTCCACACGTGGACATGTCGGCAGCTTAGCCTAGCTAGGGGACGCCGCGGATCTCGGCGGCCCGCGCTTCCCGTCCGCGGCCGAACCCCCTTATGGAACGTAGCGGTAAGCCGGAGGCGGTCATCGCTGAGCGGATGAGCTATGCGTAGCGCCGGGTCAGGCTGTCGGATTTCGGCAGGCACGGTCCCCCTAGTGGGCGGCCGTGCCCGTTGGCACTAGTCTCGGTTTGCCAGAACAGTTGTCGCAGAGTGCGTGCACGACGTAGGTCGGTCGCGGAGGGTATGTTCCCGCTCGTGGCGATATTCGCATTGTGGAGCGCACCTCGCGCGCGATCGACGGCCTTCTTCCGCTCGATGGCCGAACGCGGAGATCTGACGGTGCTTCACGAGCCGTTCAGCAACCTGCAGGACTACGGTGAGACCGATGCCGGGGGGCGAACGTTCGATTCGCCCTCGACGCTGCTCGGCTGGCTGGGCGACCAGGCGCACCGCCGGGACGTGTTCTTGAAGGACACGATGGACCACCAGCACGATGAGGTCCTGGCCGACCGGCGGTTCCTTGCCGGGGCACGGCACGCGTTCCTCATCCGCGGCCCCGAGGAAATTGCCGCGTCTTACTACGCCCTGTTCCCTTCGATGACCATCAACGCGATCGGCATGGAGCGGCTGTGCGAGATGCAGACCGCTATCAGTAATGCCGGAGGGACCCCGCCCGTCGTAATCGACTCCGACGACTTGGTGACCCGGCCCGCGGCCACGATGGCGGCGTACTGCGCGGCCGTCGGGCTGTCCTTCAACCCGCGGGCGCTCACCTGGGAGCGGGGCGAACAGCCCGAGTGGCGTCGGTCCGCCCGCTGGCACACCGACGCCAGCAACAGCTCCGGCTTCGAGCGGCACGAACGCGAATACCCGCACACCGTCGAGAACTCCGAAAAGCTGGCGCGCTATGCCGCCCGCCACCGGCCCTTCTACGAACAGCTCTACGCGCAGCGGATGGATGTCTCGCCCTGGAAGCACATGTCAGGCTCTTAACTCGTCAGCACTGGTACCGAAAGACAGATGGCCCGGCACAAACCTCTGACGGCCATCTGAGCGCGGGGCCAAGTATCCGTCACAGGGGCCAACTATCGTTCACAGTCACAACTTGGTCAGACGGGGTACCTCATGGGTCCTTGCGTGTAGGTCCGTCCGCTCGGCGTCTTCCACTGGTGCCAGCCCGGGCGGGGCTGAGTGACGGTCCACCCCGTTGACTGTTTGACCTTGTGGCAGCGTCGGCTTCTGGCGCCGGCGTTGCAGGCGCAGGTGCGTCCGCCCTGGTCGTAGGGGAGGGCGTGTTCGAAGTCCGATTCGCGGGCAGGCCGGGAGCAGCAGGGGAAGGTGCATTGGCCGTCGCGGATCTGTACCAGGTGGCGGAGCAGGTCGGTGGGCTGGTAGCCGGGTGATTCGTAGCGGTGGTCGCAGTCGGTGACCGGGATGGGCAGCAGGGCGACGTCGAGTTCGCGGCCGTCGGGCAGGGTGAGGGTCCAGGTCCCGTATCCGCCGGGTGGTCCTGGGTCATCGCGTGGGGTGAAGGCGGGCCTGCCCGTCGGCGGGCCGTCCCGACCGCCGCCGGGCGGTGGTTTGCCTTTGCGTTTGCGGGCGGGCCGGGCGCAACCGTGTCCGATCGCGATTCCGTCGGCGTCGGTGACGGTCACGCACCAGGTGCTGTGCGGGCTGCGGGCGGCGGCCGCGGCTAGGTCGCGGGCGAGTTTGGGGTCGATCGGGCCGAGTCCGTGCCCGAGTCCGGGCCGCTGCGCCAGGCCGAGGTAGGTGCCAAGCGGAAAGGTCAGGTTGATGTTGGCGGCCAGTTCCGGCCCGGCATCCCCGGCCGCGGGCGCAGTTCCCGGTGCGCCGGGGCTGTCACCGTCACCGGACAGGTTCCCATCGGCGGGGTAGTCGTCACCCGTCGGCCAGTCGTCATCCGCGGATGTGTCGTCATCCGCAGGAGGATCGTCATCTGTTGGCCGGTCCTCATCTGTTGGCCGGTCTTCATCGGCGGGCCGGTGGTTGTCAGCAGGCGGGTGGTCATCGCCAGGCTGGTCATCATCGGCAGGCTGGTCATCATCGGTCGGCCAGTAGTCATCGGCGACGGGATGCTCATCGGACGGGTCGCTGCCACCGCGGTGGTCGTCACCGGGCTGCCCGGCTGCGGTATCGGCCTGCTCGTCGGCTTGGGTTGGCGCTTGCGCGCTGGCCTGGGCGGCGCGGGCACTGGCGATGCGAGCCTCAGCGGGGGTGCCGTTAAGGATGTCCAAGAACGCCAGCACCCGCAGCCGGTCCATCGTCGCGTCCGGGTCGACCTTGGCCTTCTTGTACCGGCGGGCACGGGCTGCGATGTTCGCGTTGGCGGCTAGCGCCGCGTCGGTCGGCAGCGCGTAGGCGGCCAGCGCGCACGCGCCGCTGCTCTCCCGCCAGAACCTGACCCGGGCCTCTTCCCGCTCAGCCCGCTCACGGCGCTTGATGCTGCCCTCCGGATCCACCGTCGCGGCGGCCTGCGCGGCCAGTCTGCCGGCCATCCACGCGGACTTGCCCGCCAACTCGCCCACGATCAACGCCTCGGCCTGCGCGGCGTGCTCGTCGTCGAGGACACTCAGCTCATCGACGACGAGCCGGGCCTTGACCGCATCGATCGTGCCGTCGGCCAGCAGAGCCGCGATGCCGGGCAGCCGCGCCTGCAGCTCCCACGCCAGGTTCAGCAGCTTGTCCGCGCCGCTCAGCGACTGCGCCAGCGCCGCCGCGACCTCATGCCCGGCGCCCTCATCCCAGGAATCCGGCAAGTCGCCATTCGCGCGCTTCTCATGACCCGGCTTCGCGCGGCGGCGGATCAACTCCGCCAGCACGCCCAGCTTGGCCGCCGCCGCCCACGACTCCAGCGCACCCCACCGCGACAGCACCCCGATGAGTTCATCATCGCTGGCCGGCCCGCACCGCCGGTCCGGGCCCGATAGCAGGTCCAGCGCCTCGGCCAGCCCTGGCCCCGGCTGGCACGTCTCCCCCACACCGCCGGACCCGAAGTCAACTAGCCGCAGCGCCCGCCCGCCGCGATCCGCTCCAGGCACGCCAGCGGGCACGCGAGGAGACGCAGACCCAGCCGGGGATGGTGAGCCGGGGGAACCGGGGGTGTCACCGCGCGCGTCGGGGTCGCGACCAGGCTGTTCACCTGGGCCGCGTCCAGAGGCTGGCGGCTGCGTCATGGGTTCCCCAGTTTGAGTGATCTTTTCAATCTGCTCTTATAGTCGAATTCTACAGCGAATCCCGTCATTATGCCGCGCCTATCGACTTACTTCAACGCTATAAGTAGCTAACCCTGCCACTTGGAAACGCCAGCGGACTCGGATAGCTCACTGGCGCCGGTTGCTGGGGTGCGCTGGCCGACGATAGCGGCGCTGGGCACGCGAAGGCACACACACGCGCGGGTGTGTATGTCACCAGCCATCGCACGCTGCTCGCAGGAGACATGATGGCTCAGGACGGGCGGGCCGCGAGGCTTGCCACAGACATCGCAGCGGCCGTGCCGTCAGGAAGCTGGCCGACTGTCCCGCGCAGCTCGAGAGCGCACGCGGCTGGTCGCGGTACGCACCTGCGTACAGGAACACGGACAGCACTGAAAGGGGCCGGTAGTGGATCTTGACGAGGCTATGCGCACCCAGAACGCGTGCCGCTATTACAAGGACGACGCGGTGCCTGACGAGGTGCTGTACCGGGCCGTCGAACTGGCTCGGTTCGCGCCTAACGGCGGCAATCGCTGCGCCGTGCGCTTCGTGTTCGTTCGCGACCCCCGGCTGCGTCGCCAACTAGGCGAGTGGTACCTGCCGTTGTGGGAAGAGGTCGCCGCCGCCGCCCGCGCGGGCGAGCAGCCGATCGCCACCCCAAGCGGGCAGCTGAAGACCACCAGGACCGGGTTTCGTGATCCGGCGCGGACGATGGCCGACGGCGATCAGTTCGCCCGGCGGTTCGGCGAGTATCCGGTGATCATCGTGGTCTGCGCGGACCTCGCGCAGGTCCATCCAACCGACACCGAACTCGGTCGGTTGTCCATCGTCGGCGGGGCCTCGATCTACCCGATGGCCCAGAACCTCTGTCTGGCACTGCGCGCGCAGGGCGTCGCCACAACGTTCACCACGCTGCTTGTCGAGCGCGAGACCGACGTGAAACAACTGCTAGGCATCCCTGAGCACATGTCCACCGCCTGCCACATCGTTGCCGGGTACCCGGCCCGCCCGTTTCCGACGCGGCTGCACCGGCCCGAGGTCAGCCAGCTTGCGTACGCCGACCGTTACGGCGGCCTGTTCACCGCATCGTGAGCCAGCCCGCGATGATAACAGCAAGATTGAGGTTCGGTGGCAGCGCGGGCGGGCGGAGGCGCGGGCGGAGGCGCGGGCGGGCGGAGGCGACTCGGGACGCTGGTGGCGGCGCGGGACAGATGGCGGCGCGGGACGGGGACGGCGGCCGCGGGACGATGGCACCCAGCACCATCGTGGGACGCGCTGAGTAGGTTTCTTTCATGACGGATGACGAGGCGCCGGACAGCACGGCGGTACGCGTGGCTCTGTGGCGAGCCATGCATGTCCAGGTCGACGCGCCGCCGCACGTGCTCGAGGATGAGGTCGGCCTGCGGCTGGCCGACCCTGACGACGGCTGGCGGGCGCGCGGGGACATGGACCCGCTCGGGACCAGCCTGTTTCGGGCCGGGGTCGTGGCCAGGGCTCGCTTTGTGGAGGATCTGGTGGCCGAGCAGGCGGACCTGGGAGTCGGGCAATACGTCATCCTGGGAGCGGGGCTTGACACCTTCGCTCAGCGCCGGGCGGACATCGCGAGCCGCCTGCGCGTGTTCGAGGTAGACCGGCCCGGGCCGCAGGCGTGGAAGCGCAAACGGCTGATCGAGCTCGGCTACGGCGTCCCGGACTGGCTGCGGTTGGTGCCGGTCGACTTCGAGGCCGGCGAAGCGTGGCGGGATCGGCTCGTAGCGGCCGGGTTTGACGCGGCCGCTACGGCCGTGGTGGCCTCCGCCGGGGTGAGCATGTACCTGACCAGGGACGCCAACGCCGCAACGCTACGGGAGATCTCGTCGCTGGGCACGGGGTCGACGGTGGTCATGACGTTCATGCCGCCGCTCGAACTCGTGGATGAGGAGGACCGCGCCGTACGGCAGTTCTCCGAGAACGGCGCGCGGGCATCCGGGACGCCTTTCATTACCTTCTACACCCCGGACGAGGTGGTGGCGCTGGCCCGCGAGACGGGATTCAAGGACGCCAGGCACGTCTCGGCGGCCATGCTCAACCAGTGGTACTACGCGGACAGGACGGACGGCCTTCGGACGTCCAGCGGCGAGGAACTGCTCGTGGCGACCAGCTAGCTTGTGAGCGCCGAGCGCGAATCATCAGATTCCGGGCATCAGGCGCCCGCGTAATGTATAGGATCGCTGCGCCCAGACGGCCACATTCACTGGGGGCGGCATGCGCCAGGTCCCTCTTTCGCGAAGCCGGGTTATCGGCTTCGCCGCGGTGTGCACGGTGCTGGCCGGCACTCTCACCGTCGTGAGCCTCGTGACGAACGGAGCCGGCGACGGCACCCGCCCCGCCGCCGCTGGCACCTCGAGCGGCCTCACCGAGGGACGCGATGGCCCGAACAGCGTGTCGGCGGCCCTGCTACCCGAGATGGCCGCCGCACCCCAGATCGCCGTCATGCCGAACTCGGCGTCGGCTCGGCGGACGCCGAGCGCGCCGCACGCGACCGTGCCCGGCAGCTACCCCGCGCCGTCCGGCACTTCCGCCTCGCCGCCAGGCGCACCGTCGGGCACCGCCACGGCATCTCCGGTGACCTCGGGTTCCAGCACCTGCACCCGGCCGCAGTTCGTGACGTCGGACCCGTCTGGCATGTGGAACCTGGCCCCGTATTTCGTCTCCAACAACATGTGGAACGCCAGCAACTACACGGTCTCCCAGACCCTCTACGCGTGCTCGTATAGCAACTGGTACGTCGTCGCCACCGCGAACAATGACAGCGGCGACGGGGCGGTCAAGACGTACCCGAATTCTCACAGGGACTTTGACAACAACCCCGCGATTGACTCTTTCCAGTCGATCACCAGCACGTTCGCCGAGACGAGCCCGCACACCGGGATCTACGAGGACGCCTACGACATCTGGCTCAACGGCATCGCGAGTTCGGGTTCGACAGAAGTCATGATCTGGACCGAGAACTACCATCAGGTCCCCAGCGGATCTATCGCGGGAAGCGCGACGTTCGACGGGCGCTCCTACACGGTGTGGAAGAGCGGCAGCTACATCGCGGTCGTCGCCAACACGAACTTCACCTCGGGGACGGTGAACCTGCTCGAGATCTTCAAGTGGATCATGGCGCAGGGCTGGATACCTGCCAGCTCCACGCTGGGCCAGGTCGATTTCGGCGCGGAAATCGTCTCGACGAACAACGTGCCCGCGACCTTCACCTTCTCCAACTTCGCGGTGAACGCCAGCTGATCCCGCCACCTGGCTACGCGGAGAACAAGGCGAACAGAGCGCGGCGGCCGTCCAGCGGCTCGCCGGACGAGGTGAATCCGAGCTCGGCGAGCTTGGCGGCTTCGACCGCGTTGAACGCCGCCTTACCGGCCTGGAGGGGGCCGGCGTCGGTGCCGTCGGCGGCGTGCAGGCCCGCGGCCTGGGTCGCGCAGATGCCCAGGGTGCAGCGGAGCTGGGCCGGCGTGAGGCCGAGCATCAGTCCCGCGGCCAGGCCTGCGCCGATCACCGCCGACACGGCCGGAAGTGACCAGCCGCCCGGATCGGTCAGGCTTACGAGCCGGGATTCGACGAGGGCGGCGGCCCTGACGCCGGCGCCGACGGCTGCCGTGACGCCGGCTGCGTCGGCGGCCTCGACGCCGACGGCCGGCGCGCCGCCAGGCGCGGCGGGGCGCTCGTCGCCGACGGCGGTGGCTGCCGCGCAGACGACGTACCGGACCGTGCGGTCGGCGGGCCGAACGGCGCGCGACCATTCCTCGCCGCGCAAGCCTTGTGCTTCGTCGCCGGCGATCGCCGCCGTGGCGGACAGCCAGGCTCGCCACGCGGGGCTGTCAGGCAGCGCGGGTGCACCGCTCGCCGGGCGCAGACCGCGCAGAGCCCGGACCACGGTGCTGTTCATGCCACGGGCCGCGGCATCGGCGAACAGCGCCAGATCCCCCGCCGCCTCTTCGCTTGGTGCCGCGTTCGCCGTCAGGGCGAGGATGTCGTCGGTGGTCGTCATGGGCGCTCCGGGCGGACGGCGGCGAACAGTTCCGACAGGTCGGGGGCGCGCGGCAGACTGTCGACCGCGGCGCGGAGGCGGTCCGCGTCCCCCAGGACCGGGGCGACGAGCGCACGCACCTTGGCGAGCAGTTCGTCGTCGGTCAGCGGCCGTGCGGCGCTCCCCCGCGTATGGTCGACTCGGATCACGACCGGGTCACCCGAGCGCAGGCCGATCAGCAGCACGGCCGCGTCGCGCGCGATGGCCGGATCAGGCTCGAGCGTGATCAGGCCGCGCAACCTGGCGACCTCAGGCGCCGTCGCCGCCTCGTCGCTGAACTCGGCCAGGCCGGCCCGGCCGCGACACAGCCCGACCGCGACACCGTGCCGTGCGCTGAACCGGGACTGGAGACCGTCTTCTGGCTGGGCCAGGCCCATGAGCTCGGGGACCAGCGGGTTGCAGCGCAGAGTTATCCCGGTCACCTCAGCGGTGTCGATCCGCGCCGACGCGATGACCGCCGCGTCCATCGCCGGGTGCGCCACCACGCCGCACGGATAGGTCTTGAACGTGTTCAGTTCGAGCTCCCAGGGCGCGGCGGAGGGGCGGGGGGCGGAGGTGGTGGACGGGGCGGCGGAGGAGCGAGGGGCGG
>Ga0210390_10002599_pt1 | contig 15919 bp, 11 predicted proteins | sample IncBWH11OmetaG_FD_161050 | JGI IMG/M metagenome (GOLD analysis project Ga0210390, IMG submission 161050) | Forest soil microbial communities from Barre Woods Harvard Forest LTER site, Petersham, Massachusetts, United States - Inc-BW-H-11-O ... | reverse complement strand
CCGCGGATCGTCGCCAGCGGCGTCAACCCGACGATCCTCGAGTACGCCGACGCCTTGGTCCTGAGCAGCATCACCCGGGCGGCCGGCCTCGATCTGGGCATCCCGGCGGACGTGCAGCAGAAGGCGCTTGCGTACCTCGTCGTGGTGCTGGAGCAGTCCTCAGAATCCCGGCTCGACGACGATGTGGAGCAGCTGGGCACGCTGCTCGGCGAGCTCGGGGCACTCGACGTCTATGTCTTACCGCCCCATGCGGGCACTTCGTTGATCACCGCACGAGAACGGCTCTTCTTCGTGAGCAAGGCAGCTGGGTGCGACGACATCATCGACGCCGTGATTCCCCGCGCCGCCATCCCCGACTACCTCGCCAAGGTCGCCGAGCTGGCCGCTGCGCACGAAACCTTCGTGAGCGGGTGCGGACACGTCGGCGACGGCAACGTGCACCTCGCCGTCTTCCAGCCCGACGTCCAAAAGCGCAAGGACCTCACCCGCGAGATATTCCGGGTCGCGGTGGAAGCCGGCGGCGCCATCTCGGGCGAACACGGCCTGGGCACCGAGAAGATGCCGTACTTCTTGGACTCGGTCGACCCGGCCGCCCTCGAGCTGATGCGGGCGATCAAGAAGTCCTTCGATCCGCTCGGCATCCTCGGCCCGGACCGGGTGCTCGGCGCCGGCGAGACAGGCGTGACGCCGTGAACGGTGCCCGCGCTCTCCTTACGACCCTGGTCGACGCCGGCGTCGACGTCTGCTTTGCCAACCCCGGCACGTCGGAGATGCACTTCGTGGCCGCGCTGGACGACGTGCCCGCGATGCGGGGCGTCCTGTGCCTGTTCGAGGGAGTCGTCACTGGGGCCGCCGACGGTTACGGGCGGATCGCAGGGCGGCCCGGGGCGACTCTCCTGCATCTCGGACCCGGGCTCGGCAACGGGCTGGCCAACCTGCACAACGCCCGACGGGCGCGCACGCCTGTCGTCAACGTCGTCGGCGACCATGCCACCTACCACGCCCGCTACGACGCGCCGCTGCAGTCGGACATCGCGTCGATCGCCGGCCCTGTTTCGGGCTGGTACCGCTCGACGGCGCGGGCGGACGACGTCGCGGGCGACGCAGCCGATGCGGTGGCGGCTGCGATGGGCCCCCCGGGGTGCGTCGCCACGCTGGTCCTCCCCGCGGACGCCTCATGGTCCGAGTCGGCCACCGGACCGTGCCCGGCCCGGCCGGTCGGGCGGCGGACGGTCGTGCCGTCCGACACGGTGGACGAAGTAGCCAAGGCCCTGCGCTCTGGTGAGCGCACCGCGCTCCTCCTGGGCGGCAGCGCGCTCCGCGCCGACGGGTTGCACTCGGCGAGCCGGGTCGCCGCTGCCACCGCTGCCGCCCTCTTGGGCGAGACGTTCCCCGCCAACCTCGAGCGGGGAGCGGGCATCCCCGCCGTCGAACGGCTCGCCTACTTCGCCGAGATGGCGCAGGCCCAGCTCGAAGGCGTCCGCCACCTGATTCTTGTGGACGCGACGCGACCGGTTTCCTTCTTCGCCTATCCGGACAAAGCCAGCGACCTCGTGCCGCAAGGCTGCACCGTGCACACGCTGGCTCGCCCGGGCGAGGACGCAACGGGTGCACTCGAGATGCTGGCCGAAGCGGTCGGTGCCTCGGTCGACGGGAGCGCACGGGCGCCCGCACTGCGACCGGAGCGCCCGACCGGCGCACTCACCACCGAGTCGCTGGCCGCTGCTCTCGGCGCGGTGCTGCCCGAAGGCGCCATCGTCGTGGACGAGGGCAATACCTCGGGCCTGTTCGTCTTTGGTGCGACTGCGGGAGCGCCGCGACATGACTGGCTGACGTTGACGGGAGGCGCCATCGGCATCGGGCTCCCGATGGCGACCGGTGCGGCCGTAGCCGCGCCGGACCGGCCGGTGCTCTGTCTCCAGGCGGACGGCAGCGCGATGTACACGATTCAGGCGCTGTGGACCCAGGCACGCGAGGGGCTCAACGTGACGACCGTCGTCCTGTCGAATCGGAGCTACGCAATCTTGAACATCGAGTTGCACCGGGTTGGCGCGGACGCCGGCGGTCCCCTGGCCCGGCGGCTGTTGGACCTCACCGAGCCCGACATCGACTTCTGTGCCTTGGCCCGAGGGATGGGAATACCCGCGCTCCGAGCCCAGAGCGCCGAGGACCTTGCCGCCGCGCTCCAGACGGGCTTCGCCGAAGCGGGCCCCTCGCTCGTCGAAGTGGTGCTCTGAGCGCGACCAGACATGGCTCAACAGGACGACAACGGTTCGATCAATCGGCCGACAACTCGACTTCTAATAGAGCCGAACGGCTCTAAGGAGCCTGCAACCCTACTGTCAAGATGCGACCAAAGGCGGTGCATTTGAGTGTTTGCATCGCCGGGCGGAGGACGAAGATGCAGAGGCAGACCGACGACGCCCACCGCATAAAGCGGCGAGCCGAGTTGATCGAGAGGGGTATCGAACAGCTCCGAAATGGTCTGGACGACGCACCATCCAAAGAGAGGGGCCTGGATCAGCTCAGGCGCGATCTGCGTGACGTGGAGCCTGACGAGGCTGACGGGGTCGAGGAGGCGGACTTTTCGGACAATCCACCCATCGACTACGAGAACTTTGCCTCAGAGGTGGAGCGCCTGCGGAAGCGATTGGCCATCTGGGAGATCTTTCTCCGCTACGTCAAGGACGGTGCGCGGACTTGGCCCGAGGTGCAGCGCGCCGTCACGCCGGAGGACCTCGAAGAAATCACTCGCGTCTGCGACGGCACGCCACTGCGTGACCTGTTGCTGAATCTGGGATAGGTCAGCCGTGATCTGGAGATGCCGTATGGCCGATCTGCGCTACGGCGACAAGTCCTGGCGACGGCCAAGCGCGCTTCCGGTCAGGGACTGGCAAAGTCAACGACCACCGGCGCGTGATCTGAGGGCTTTTTACCCTTTCTTGCGTCTCGGTCGCGGAAAGCCCCCGTGGCACGCCCGACCAAGTCATCGCTCACCAACACAAGGTCGATGCGCATTCCTCGACCATTGTGAAAATCCCCCGCCCGGTAATCCCACCACGTAAAGACTCCTGGCTCGTTGAAGCGTCGAAAGACGTCGTCGAGCCCCCAATCCTCGATATTGCGCAGCGCTGCCCGCTCGGGCTCGCTGACATGGGTGGCACCAACGTAGGCAGCAGGGTCCCACACGTCACCGTCGTCCGGCGCCACGTTGAAGTCGCCCGCGACGGCGAGGGACGATCCCGGCGGACAGGTCTGATCGAGCGTGGTGCGCAACTGCGCCAGCCATGCCAGCTTGACCGCGTAGAACTCGTTGTCGAGCGCGCGGCCGTTGGGCACATAGACGGAGAAGATCCGTGAGTCGGCGCACATCGCCGAGATGACCCGACGCCCGTGATCGTCGTCCGGAGTGCCGAAGCCACGCGTGACATCGTACAGCCAGACCTTGCTCGCTATGGCGACCCCATTCCAGCGACCATCACCGTTGGAGGCCGTCTCGTACCCAAGCTCCGCGAACTCCTTTTCTGGGAACTTGTCGTCGGCGAGCTTCGTCTCCTGCATGCAAAGCACATCCGGCTGGTTGGCCTCTATCCACTCCGTGACTCTCGGAAGGCGCGCCGTGAGTGAGTTGACGTTCCAAGTTGCGAGTCGCATCAGCTGGCACCCTCGTTACCGTCGACGATGACAAAGAGCAGATCGGCTTCGCACGCAGTCTGTCCACCAACGGTCGCCTTGCCGTGCCCCTTGCCGGCGCGGGCAGAGAGCCGGTCCATGGAGACCTCGAGCTCGAGTTTCTCGCCCGGAACGACCTGCCGACGAAAGCGGGCACGCTCGATCCCGCCGAAGAGGGGCAGCTTGCCGACGTAGCGCTCGTCGAGCAGGACCGCGATCCCTCCCAGCTGTGCCAGTGACTCGACCATGAGCACGCCGGGCAACGTGGGGCGCCCCGGAAAGTGGCCGACGAAAAAGGGCTCGTCCCCCGACAGATCCCAGAAGCCACGCGCCGACACGCCGGGCTCGACCGAAGTCACCTCGGTGACGAAGAGGAAGGGCGCCCTGTGCGGCAGCACCTCATCAGGACGCGGCAGAGTCATGCAGCGAGGGTATCCACCGGCGACATCACCCTCGGGCCTTGCGCGCTTTCTTGGCGGGTGTCTTCGTTACCCCGGCGGACTTCTTCCCCGCCACGTTGGCGGACTTACGCGGGGCCGCCTTGACTGTGGCGGTCTTGGGCGCCTTCTTTGCTTTGGCTGCCTTCTTCGCCGGTGGCGAGGAAGCAGCCGACGCCTTCTTCGATGGCACTTTTTTCGCCTGCTTCTTGGCCGCCGCCTTCGTGCCGGCGGGTGGTCCCTTCTTGGCCGCGACCTTCTTGCTCGGAGCCGGTCCCTTCTTCGTGGGTGCCGCCTGGCTGGCCCCGTGTGCCCCTGCATCCTTCTTGCCGGCCCTCCTCGCGGGAGTCGGCGCGGCCGGTGAAGGTGCGCCGGCGCGCTTCTTCTTGGGTCGTTCCGGGATCGGCAGTGCGAGCTCGGCCACGCGCCGAGGAGGGTCGAGGCCCGCAAGGACGAACGGTCGCACCTCGCCTTTCTTGAGCACCTTTCGTGCCTTGGTCGGGGGCGGCTTACCCATTGCGGTGAGAGGGATGTAGCAGTGCAGAACACCTCCGCCAGGCAGGGTCACGTCCACCATGGCGCCATGGGAGGTGAACGAGACCACCTCACCATCGATCGTGCTCCCTACGGAAAAGGCTGCAACGAAGTTGATGAAATTCAGTGGCTCGTTGACCGCCGGAGGCGGCACCGGCCGATTCTTGCGTTGCTTCCCGCCGCCCTGTTCTGGCTTGGTCTGCTGCGGGACTTTCTGCTTGCCAGGCGCCTCCTTCTTGGCCTTCGCGCTCTTTTGCGGGGGTGCCTTCTTCGCTGCGGCCTGCCTCTTCGACGCGCCCCGCGGCTTCTCCGGGGTCGGCGGATGCAGCGCTTCCTCAACGGCCTCTTCGATGGCGCTGGACACGACCGGATCGACCTTGGCCCGGCCGGGTGGAGGCCTGTCCGGCGTAATGGGCCATGAGGTGTCGACCGCGGTGGCAGCGACCTTCGTCGATGCTTTCTTTGACTTGCCGCCTCGCTTCGCTGCTTTCTTGGCGGCCCGCGCCAGCTCGGCCGCCTTGGCAGGTGCCGACGCGTGGTCATCCACCTTGGCCTTCGCCTCGGCGGTAGCCGCTCGGCTCTTGGGTCCGCGTATGGGCACCCGTGGCGTGAAGATCCACCCCACGCCAGGAACGGGCTTTCCGCCGATGAGCCGGCCGTCGTCGAACAGCCAGGGATGCTCGCCGTGGAACTCCTGGAAGGAGTCGTTGGACAGCACCGTCGCACCGGTTCGCTCGGCGATGCGCAGCACGAACGCATCACCGCGGCCGATTGCGCCTGCAGGTGGGGAGATGACCTCTCCATTGAGCATCGCCTGGCGTACCTGGTCGCGTTCGGCGTCCGACACGCGGTGCTCAAACGTTGCGTCGACCACAACGATGATGTTGGCGTTCGGATCTTCGCTCGCATAGGCACGAACGGCCTCATCGAGCTGCTTGAGACTCGGGGAGCTTCTGCCTTCCGTGGCGAGGTTGGACCCGTCCACGACGACGTGGTGTGTATCAGCCAATGGCACGCCGCAATAGGTCGGCCTGCTCCAGCTGGTGCAGGGCTGCGCTCCCGATGGCGGGACTGGCCGATTCGGCGCGACTCACGTGACGGAGGCGCAGACGATCGGGCATACAGGCGTGAAGTCGGGCATGCACAAAGGACCAGCCACCCATGTTCTCTGGCTCCTCTTGTAGCCACACGACCTCGGTCGCCTCGCCGTAGCGTGCGAAGACGGCGGTCAGTTGTTCGACCGGCCAGGGGTACAGCTGTTCGACCCGGACGAGCGCTATCTGGGCTGCGTCTTCTGGTGAGAGTTCTGCCCTGTGCGCCTCTGCCTCGTGTGCGATCTTCCCGCTGGCCAGCACGATACGGCGGACCGTCAACGTCTCTTCCACGGTCGGGTCATCGATAACGAGTTCGAACGAGCCACCCTCCAGCTCGTCGAACCGGGAGCGCGAGGCGTGCGCGCGCAGCATCGACTTCGGCGTCACGATGACAAGCGGACGCTTGGGAGTCGCCAGGCCCTGAGATCGCAGCAGATGGAAGTACTGCGCCGCAGTGGATGGGATGGTCACGCGCATGTTGCCGCGTGCCGACGAGGAGAGGAACCGCTCGAACCGGGCAGAGGAGTGCTCGGGTCCTTGCCCCTCGTAGCCATGGGGCAGGAGCAGCGTGAGACCCGAGTACTGCCCCCACTTGTACTCGGCGGCGACGAGGAAATTGTCGATGATGATCTGTGCCCCGTTGACGAAGTCGCCGAACTGGGCCTCCCAGGCGACCAATGCCTCCGGTGCTTCGACCGAATAGCCGTACTCGAAGCCGACTGCGGCGTACTCGGACAGAAGCGAGTCGCGGACCGTGAAGTTGCCCATCTCTCCCGAGGGCTCGAGCGAAGTAGCGCCGATACGCCGTATTCCGTCACGGATGTGCGCGAGGGGGACGTATTCCTCGCCGTTCGAGTAGTCAACCAGCACGTCGTGCCGCTGGCTGAACGTGCCCCGTCGTGTGTCCTGTCCCGTGAGGCGGACGTTGACGCCCTGGTACATCAACGATCCAATGGCCAGAGACTCGGCTAACGCCCAGTCCACCTCACCGCTCGCCACGAGTTCGTCGCGTTGGGCGAACTGGCGCACGAGCTTGGGGTGGATCGTGAAGCCATCGGGCACCGAGCGCACGACCGAAGACAGCGCGTGGAGCACGTCGGGTGAGACCCCCGTGTCTGCGGACGGTCCGTCGATGGTGAACGTCTTCGCTGCCGGCAATTCGGTCGGGGCGAGCGAGGGCTCACTGCGCACCTCGTCGAGCACTCCCTGAAGCTTGGCGTTGAAGTCATCGAGGGCCGCCTCGGCCTCCTCGAGGGTGATGTCGCCCCGCCGCACGAGCGTCTCCGTGTACAGCTTGCGCACCGAGCGCTTTGCCTCGATGCGCTGGTACATGAGCGGCTGCGTGTAGCTCGGGTCGTCCCCCTCGTTGTGCCCGTGCTTGCGATAGCAGACGAGATCGATCACGACGTCCTTGTGGAACGTCTGACGGAAGGTGAAGGCGAGGCGTGCCGCACGAACAGCCGCCTCGGGGTCGTCCCCGTTGACGTGGAAGATCGGCGCCTGGACCATCTTGGCCACGTCGGTCGGGTACACCGATGTGCGGGCCGACGCCGGCGCTGTCGTAAAACCAAGTTGGTTGTTGATCACCACGTGCACCGTGCCGCCCGTGCGGTAGCCGGAGAGTCCGGAGAGATTGAGCGTTTCCGCAACAACCCCCTGGCCGGCGAAGGCGGCGTCGCCGTGCAGGAGCACGGACATGCAGGGAAAACCGTCGGCTCCTTCGGCGGCAGCGGCAGGGGTGCCGTCAGTGGGAGGAGAGATCCGGTCTTGCTTCGCCCTGGTCATGCCTTCGACCACCGGGTCGACGGCTTCGAGGTGGGATGGGTTCGACGCCATCGTGATCGGCAGCTCTTCGCCGGCGCTCCCGTGGAAGACGCCGTGCGCGCCCTTGTGGTACTTCACGTCGCCGGAACCCTGGACCGATTCGGGGTCCAGGTTCCCTTCGAACTCCTCGAAGATCTCCTGGTACGACTTGCCGACGATGTTCGCAAGCACGTTGAGGCGGCCCCGGTGGGCCATGCCCATGACGACTTCGGCGACGCCGGCACCGGCCGCCGAGTCGAGCAATGCGTCGAGCAGGACGATTGTGGATTCGGCGCCTTCGAGCCCGAAGCGTTTCTGCCCGACATAGCGCGTGTGGAGGAACCGCTCGAAGACCTCCGCTGCGTTCAGCCGGTCGAGGATGTGACGCTGCTCGTCGAGGTTCAGTGTCGTCGGTTGACCCTCGACATGCTGTTGGATCCAGCGCTTCTGCTCGGGGTCCTGGATGTGCATGTACTCGATGCCAAGTGTGCGGCAGTATGCGTCGCGCAGGACGTGCAGGATGTCGTCGAGCGTGGCGACGTCGCGACCGGCCAGCCCATCGGCTACGAACTCGCGCGGCAGATCCCAAATCGTGAGGCCGTAGGTCAAAGGGTCGAGCTCGGGGTGGATGTGCGGCGGCTCGGCGTCGAGCGGGTCGAGGTGAGCGATCAGATGGCCGCGGACCCGGTACATGTTGATCAGCGTCTGGACGTGCACCTGCTTGACGAGGTGCTGCTGGCCGCTCACGCCGGTGTCGGCGTTCGAGTCGACCTGCCAGCGCACCGGCTCGTAGGGAACGGCCATGGACTCGAACAGGTCCTCGTAGAAGCCCTCGGAGCCGGTCAGCAGTGCGGCAACGCGTCCGAGGAACAGGCCGGACTCGGCGCCCTGGATGATGCGGTGGTCATAGGTGGAGGTGAGGGTGACGACCTTGCCCAGGCCGAGCTGAGCGAGGACGTGGGGATCTGCCGCTTCGAACCCGGGCGGATAGCCGAGCGCGCCGACGCCGATGATCGCGCCCTGACCGGGCATCAGGCGCGGTACCGACTGCATGGTGCCGAGGGTGCCGGGGTTCGTCAGCGACACGGGGGGGCCGGCGAAGTCGTCCGGGCTGATCTTGCCCGTGCTGATTTTGCGGATCAGCTCCTCGTAGGCGAGTACGAAAGATCGAAAGTCGAGGGTGTCGGCTTCCTTGATGCACGGCACCAGCAGTGTGCGGGTGCCGTCGCTCTTCTCCTGGTCGACAGCCAGTCCGAGGCCGACGTGCTTGTGATGAATGACGCCAGGTTTCCCCGTGCCGTCGACGTCGGGCACGAAGGCCGAGTTGAGCGCGGGCACATCGTGCAACGCCCGCACGACGGCGTAGCCGATGATGTGGGTGAAACTCACCTTGGCGCCGGTCGTCCGGGCCAGTTGGTTGTTGAGGATCAGCCGGTTCACCTCGAGCAAGCGGGCGGGAACCGTGCGGACGCTCGTCGCCGTGGGGACACCGAGGCTGGCTTCCATGTTGGCGACGATGCGGGAGGCTGCGCCGCGAAGCGGAGTGGCCTCCTCGGACGCCGACGGAACGGTGGAACGAGGAGCCGGTGCGGTGGCCGCCGCCGGGGCGGCGGCGGGAGCAGAAGGCGCGGACTCGGAAGGCTGGGCCGGGGAGACGGGCTGCGGAGGTGCGGGGACGGAACCGGGCTTGTAGTCCGCAAAGAACTCGCGCCAGCTCTCGGAGACCGACTCGGGATCGGCCAGGAACCGGTCGTACATGTCGTCGACCAGCCAGGCGTTGGGCCCGAACGAGCCTCCTGATCCGCCGAATTGGGCCATAAGCCGACTCTACCGGCGCAGGTTGGGGACGGGAGGCGGGTTGCTAGCGTCTGGCCTGCTCATGAGCTACCCGGCCGCACTCCACGTCTCGGCGCGGCCGGTCCCAGACGCGGTGGCGACGGTCGTTTTCGTGCATGGCTCGCTCGACCGGGGCGACAGCTTCCGCCGGGTCATGCGGCGTCTGCCCGATGTGACGGCCGTTGCATACGACCGTCGGGGGTACCAGGGGTCGAGGGGCGGTGGCGTCGTGGGGTTGGGCGGCCATATCGAGGACCTGTTGGCCGTGATGGAGGAGGCTCGTACGGGAGCCGGCCGGGGGCGGCCCGTCGTGGCGGTTGGGCACAGCCTGGGGGGCGACGTCGTGGTCGGCGCGGCGCTGGCCGAGCCGGCCGTGTTCGACGCGATCGGGGTGTTCGAGCCGCCGATGCCGTGGTTGGGGTTCCGACGCGAAGTGGGCGGCGACGAGAATGGGCGTGGGGGTGGGCCTCGGCCGTGGCCGGCGATCGACGAGGACCCGGGTGTCGAGGCAGAGCGCTTCTTCTCCCGGATGGTCGGGGCGTCTGCTTGGTCTCATCTGACAGAGGCCGGACGCGAGTCCCGACGGGCTGACGGGGCCGCCCTGGTGGCGGACCTCCGCAGCTTTCGCCGTGACGGAGCGCCGTTCGATGTGACGGCGCTCGAGGTGCCCGTGGTGTTCGGGATGGGTGGGCCGACGTCGCGATCTCATCACCGGCAGACGGTCGAATGGCTGGGCGCCAACGTGCCTGGCGGGGTCGTCTACGAGATAGAGGGGGCGCAGCACGGGGCGCACCTGTCGCACCCGGACCACTTCGCCGCGATGACGCGGCTGGTCATCGAGCGGGCGACGACCGGGTGAGCTGATCCCTGCCCGACCGGGTCGGCTCAGGTCAGGGGCTGGGCGCCGGCGTGGGTGCCATGGTGGTGTTTGAGGCGGCGAGACAGCATCTCGTCGTACTCGACACCCTTTCCCTCGCTCTTCATGCCGGTGATAAGCGGCGAGTTGGAAAGGAAAACTGCTCCCATGAACATCACGAGGAGTGACACTGCCTCGAGTGGTCCGTAGGCACCACCGGTACGCAGGGTGTCGCCGTAGAGGGCGATGCCAAGACAGATGCTGACAAGCGGGTCCACGAGGACCAAGGTGGACTGGGACGCGGCGAGTGGACCGGCGTGGAAGGCGTTCTGGGTGAGAAACAGTCCGAGAAGGCCGAAGACGATCACGCCGTAGGTCTCCCAATGCTCGAGCATCTGGACCCAGTCGATGGCCGCATAATTGCTGACCGTCTTAATGAGAGCCGCCGTGAAGGCGTAAGCGATAGCCGCCGAGCTCCCGAACATCGCCGCCTTCCACCAGCGCGGGCCCCATCGAGTCGCGACCACGGTCACGCAGATAAGGAAGACACAGCTGCCCCCGACGACGATCCAGCCGAGATTGGTTGGTACCTCGTCGCCACCACCCGGAGCCGCGAAGTAGAGGAAGCCACCGAGACCGAATGCAATCGCCCCGGCTCCGACCCACTCACGAACGGAGATGGAGAACCGGAAGTACGTGCCGAGAATGGCCACCAGAAACAGCAGTTCCATGGTGAGGATCGGCTGAACGATAGAGAGTCGCCCCAAGTGGAGGGCGAACGACTGAAACAAGAACGACGCGATCATGAAGCCGAAGCCGAGGAGCCACACGCCGCGACGGACTGCGTGCGCCAAAAGGCTCAACCGCATGGTCGACTCTTCCGGGGCGTCTTCGACGCCCATGCGCTGGAACACGCTGGTCAGCGCGTTGGAGAGTGCCGCGGCTATCGAAAGGACATAGACCATCGCCTCGTCTCAAAATGATAATTGGGCGTCGTCACAAGGCATGCAGTGCGCACACAGCTGGCACTCAGGTTCTGTTCGCTGCGTGAGACCGCCCCCGGCGCGCAGGAATCATGTGCCAGTCGTGGCGAAGCAGGGAATCGGGTCACTCCCCGGCGCGATCCTGCAGAAATTCTTCGGCCATGACCACCAAACAATGTGGCAGTTAGGTTACGTTTAAGGCAACTTCTGCCGATTCGGTAGAAGGGGGGTACCGACCGTCACCGGGGCGGCCGGCCGAATCATGGGAGTGCTATGGGACTGCAGGGGAAGTTCAGTTTTCGCCCATCTGAGCGTCTGAGTCAGGACCGTCCGCGCCGGGGCGGCGCGCTGCGGACTTTGGCCGTGGCAGGTGTCACGCTCACGACGATGGCCTTGACACTTGTGGGATCGGGCGCCAGCAGTGCCGGCGCCAGCGGTATCCCCACCGGAGGCACGAAGGTCAGTGGCGGGACAGTCCGCTGGGCCGAGCCGCCGGGAACTCCCCCGACCTACATCTTCCCGTTCATGAGCCCCCAGAACAGCAGCGTCGACAACATCAGCCAGTTCCAATATCTGATGTACCGGCCGCTTTACATGTTCGGATTCCCCTCGAACAATAAGACCACGCTCAATCCGACGCTCTCTCTCGCCAGCGCGCCGGAGTACAGCAACGGTGACACGACGGCCACCATCGCCCTCAAGTCGCAGTACAAGTGGTCCAACGGTGAGCAGGTGACGGCCAACGACGTGCTGTTCTTCTTGAACATGCTGCATGCAGAGGCGCCCAACTCCAACTGGTACGACTACGTACCCGGCTACATCCCGGACAACGTCAAGAGTGCCTCTGCCTCGAGCCCGAGTTCACTGACGATGACCATGACGAAGGCCGTCGACCCGACCTGGTTCACCTACAACCAGCTCTCGCAGGTCACGCCGTTCCCGGCGGCCTGGGACATCACGGCCAACGGCGGAGCCCCGGGCTCGGGCGGCTGCTCGACAGGCACGTACGGTGCCGCCTCGACGGACGCCGCGTGCACGAAGGTGTGGACGTACCTGTCGGGCCTGGCCAGTGACCCCACCAGCTACGCCTCCAGCCCGGTATGGGGAGTCGTCGACGGCCCCTACACGATCGCAGCCTCCAAGGGCGGGTCCTTCAGCACGTCCGGCCAGGTGACGATGGTGCCGAACAGCGCCTACACCGGGCCGCAGAAGGCCACGATCACGCTGCAGCAGCTCCCCTTCACGACCGACAACGCCGAGTTCAACTCCCTCGTCGGTGGCAACCTCGACATCGGATACCTGCCGCAACAGGACGTGACCCAGAACACCACGAACGCGACATCACCGGGTCCCAACAACCCACGGCTGTCCAATTTCTACCTGACTCCGTGGGTCCTGTTCGGCTTCAACTACGCGGTTCTGAAGTATGAGTCGACGGGGAACAACGGCAACGCCGGAGCGGAATACAAGCAGCTCTACATCCGTCAGGCGATGCAGAGTGTGATCAATCAGCCGGAGATGATCAGCAAGTTCCTGAAGGGGTACGCCGTGCCCACGTATGGGCCGGTACCGGTCCTGCCGACCAACGACCTCGTCGACTCCTACGAGCAGCAGAACCCCTACCCGTACAACACCTCACACGCCAAGTCGCTGCTGACATCTCACGGCTGGAAGAACGAGAGCGGCGTTGACACGTGCGTCAACGCCGGCTCGGGCTCGAGCCAGTGCGGCGCTGGCATCCCGAAGGGCGCTCAGCTGAACTTCACCATGGTCTACGCCAGCGGCACGCAGTGGCAGCAGCAGGTGATGCAGGTCGAGCAGTCCGCCTGGAACTCGATCGGGATCAAGACGGCGCTCCAGAGTCAGACATTCCCGACGGTCCTCCAGGGCTACGCCGCCCCCTGCCAGAGCGGTTCGCCCTGCACGGGCGAAGAAGGCTGGTGGGGCGGTGGCTGGGAATACAGCCCCGACTACTACCCCTCGGGTGAGACGCTCTTCTACACGAACGCCGGCAGCAACGCGGGCAACTACTCCAACGCGAAGGCGGACTCGTTGATCGCGGCGACGACCAACACGAGCACCAACCTTGACAACTACCAGAACTACATCGCGCAGCAGATTCCCGTGATCTGGGAGCCCAACGCTGACTACCTGTTGACCGAGGTGAAGAGCACCTTGCGGGGTGTGGCACCACAGAACCCGTTCGCCAACCTCTTCCCCGAATACTGGTACTACGTAAAGAGCTAAGGGCGGCGATCCGGACTCATTGACGAGACCAAGCCGGTCACGGGCCGACTGCAGGCATAGCATCGGTTCGTGACCGGCTTTCTCGTCCGGCGGCTGCTTCAAGCCGTAGCGGTGATCATCGGTGTCATCGCCTTCATGTTCATCCTCATCCACCTCATTCCGGGTGGCGAGGCCCGTGCGGTGCTGGGCCCCCGGGCCCAGCCCTTGGCGATAGAGAACTTCGACAAAGCGAACGGGCTGAATCTGCCCCTCTGGGACCAGTTCATCCACTACCTGTGGAATCTGGCGACCTTCAACCTGGGGCGCTCCTACATTTTCAACCAGACCGTCAACTCGCTGATCGGCACGGCGCTGCCGAAAACACTGGTCCTCGTGGGCATATCCACTGTCTTTGCCGCCGTGATTGCGATCCCCCTCGGCGTGTACCAAGTTGTGCGACGGAACAAGCCGGAGGACTACATCATCACGGGGTTCACGTTTGTGCTCTATGCGATGCCCGCCTTTCTCCTGGGCACGCTCCTGATCCTGTGGTTCGCCATCGAGATCCCCATCTTCCCTACCGAGGCACCGCAAAGCCAAAGTATCTGGGGGATCCTCGCTGACCCGCGAGCCCTCGTATTGCCCGTGATCACGTTGTCCGCGATCACGATCGCTTCGTTCAGCCGGTACATGCGCTCGTCGATGATGGAGACGATGACGGAGGACTTCATCCGTACGGCACGGGCCAAAGGGGCGGCCCCACGCCGGGTCCTCTACATCCACGGGCTGCGCAATGCCATCATCCCGATCATCACGCTGCTCGGGCTGTCGGTCGGGACCATCGTCAGTGGCGCCGTCATCACGGAGAGTGTGTTCAACTACCCCGGCATGGGGCTCTTGGCCGTGAACTCGGCCTTCCGGGAGGACATTCCGACGTTGCTGGGGGTCACCTTCGTCGTGACGATCGCCACCATCATCGGCAACCTCCTCGCCGACATCCTCTACGCCGTCGTAGACCCGAGGATCCGCTATGCAAAATCCTGACGACCTACTGAGGGCGAGGGAACTCGAGCTGGGCGAACCGGTCACGCCGCGCGTCGGGTCCTACGCTCTCGACGAACAGGATCTGCTGTCGGCGGAGCTGACCGTCGACGCGGTCGCAGGGCCGAGCGGCGGCGACGTCGTGTCGCACGGCGGAATGGGTCGACGGATCCTCGGCGTCTTCGTCGAGAACAAGCTGGCCGTCGTCGGCGTCGTCCTCATCGTCTTCTTCGTTCTGTTCTGCTACGTCGGGCCGCTCGTGTACCACACGAACCAGACGGATGCGGCCGCCGCACTCAACGAGCCCTTCAATGCGCCCCCCGGACAGGGCCATCCGCTCGGCACGGATGCGAGTGGCTTCGACATCCTGGGCCGGCTCATGTACGGCGGGCAGGTCTCGCTGCTGGTGGGGTTCGCGGCCGCCGCCATCGCCAGCATCTTCGGGGCGCTCTACGGCGCCATCTCCGGGTTCTTCGGCACCTGGGTCGACTCGTTCATGATGCGGGTGGTCGACGCCTTCCTGTCGATCCCCGTGCTCTTCCTGGCGATCGTGCTCGCGACCGTCTTCCGGCCGTCGCTGACGGTGTTCATCTTCGTGATCGCGTTCGTCTCCTGGCTCATACCGGCCCGGCTGATCCGGGGCGAGGCGCTGTCGCTACGCCAGCGCGAGTACGTCCAGGCCGTACGGGTGATGGGCGGCAGCCGGACCCGCATCGTGGGGCGTCACATCATCCCCAACAGCATCGGCACCATCATCGTGAATGCCACCTTCAACATCGCGGACGCGATCCTGTTGCTCGCGGCGCTCGGCTTCATCGGGTTGGGCGTGCCGTCGCCACAGACCGACTGGGGCTCGATGCTTTCCAACGGCGTCAGCTACGCGACGGACGGCTACTGGTGGGAGATCTACCCGGCGGGCCTGTGCATCGTGCTCGTCGTCGTGGCGTTCAACTTCATCGGCGACGCGCTGCGCGACTCGCTCGAGGTGCGGCTGCAAACTCGCTGAGGTCCGGCGGGGCGGTGGTGCCCGCCGGGGGACGGTCCGGCGGAAACGGACCGGCCGTCGCCGTCAGGCGGTCTCGGCGGGCTGTGTGGGGAGCGCAGGGCTGAGGATCTGGTCGACCGATCCGCCGGTCGGCGTCTGCAGCGGGAAGTGGCAGGCCGCCACGTGGCCGTCGCCGAACGCTCGAAGCGGAGGTTCCTCCTCGGCGCAGCGGTCCTGTGCGAACGGGCAGCGGGTGCGGAAGCGGCAGCCCGAAGGCGGGTCGACGGACGACGGCAGCTCGCCGGTGATGTGGCCGGAGCGCTGGACGGGTGCGGTGGGGTCGGCGACCGGGATGGTGTCGATGAGCGCCTGCGTGTAGGGGTGCGCCGGGCGGTCGTAGAGGTCGCGGGCGGGGCTGAGCTCGACGAGCTTGCCGAGGTACATCACGGCGA
>Ga0210390_10002598_pt1 | contig 15921 bp, 10 predicted proteins | sample IncBWH11OmetaG_FD_161050 | JGI IMG/M metagenome (GOLD analysis project Ga0210390, IMG submission 161050) | Forest soil microbial communities from Barre Woods Harvard Forest LTER site, Petersham, Massachusetts, United States - Inc-BW-H-11-O ... | reverse complement strand
CCGCCGCCGGTCGCGACATGGCCGCCGTCGTAGTTGAATTTTTCAGTGGTCAACCGATTTTTGCGTGCTTCTTCGACAAGTACCGTGTTGATTTGTACGAGTTCGTCCCAACTGCTCGCTGGCGGCAGATTGACTTCCAAAACGCCGGGGTCAGGAGTAACGCTAAACGATCGCATCCGGGGATCGGAGGGCGGAGCGTAGCCCTCTAGCCATACAGGCTTTTGCAGATACTGGCACGTATCCTCGACCCCGGCAACCAGATCGAGATAGTCCGCAAGCCTGGATGCATAGGGCAGAAACACGTGCAGGCGGCCTTCTCGAGCCTGTATGCACAGCGATGGCCGGATCAGCTCCAGCGCAGTTTCGGCTGTGCTGGAGAGAGCGGGGAGCGGATCGGCCATTGGCTCTTTCGCAAATAGATCCATGCGTCGGACCGGGTTTGAAGGGAGCCTGACTCGATCTGCGAATGGCGCGGCCTCGAACTCGTATTCAAGCTCGTCGGGCGCCACCCAGGGCATCGACGCGGTCGGTATGCGATAACCTATAGGCGAATCGCCCGGCGTCAGGAGCAGACGTTCCGGACGAGGGAACCACAACTGACTCGACCAAGACAGCAGGGCCGCCGGTTGACGGCGACGAATCGGCAGAATGTACCCGGCTGGCTCCGTCGACTCAGCTTCGGGGTTGTAAGCAGGCAGCACATTTTCTGAGCCCACCTGCAAGCGGCGCGAGAGCGCTTCCGTGAAGCTGAGGGCATCGGCCGCGCCGAAGCCGTAGTCCTGATCTTCGCGAGCGATGAGATCGATATTCTCCCAGACAGGGACGCTGTCGCTGCGCCAATAGCAGCTAAGCGCCCATCGCGGCAACTGCTCCCCCGGATACCATTTGCCTTGTCCGAAGTGAAGCATCGCGCCCGGCGACGTCCTATTTCGGAGCGATTTTATGAGGGCCAAGCCGCGGCTTCGTTTCATAGGCCCCAGAGCATCGATATTCCATTGCGGGCTCTCGGGTTCGTCGATGCCGACAAAGGTGGGCTCGCCGCCCATCGTCAGGCGTACATCCTGTGCGTTCAGGTCCGCGTCGACGTTATGCGCAAGCTGTTCAACTTGGGCCCAATCCTCCTCGGAGAAGGGCTTGGATGGCCGAGGTGAGTCGTTCAGGCGGCGAACGGACATGGAATAGCTGAAGTCCACGTTAGCCGGTTCGACCGTCCCCCCGATCGGCGCAGCCTGAGAAGCATTCGGCGTGCAGACAAGGGGGATGTGGCCCTCGCCCGCGAACAGACCAGACGTCGGATCGAACCCAATCCAACCCGCACCAGGCAAAAAAGCTTCCGCCCATGCATGCAAATCTGCAGAGTCGGTTTGCGGACCGTTAGGGCCTCCTTCTTCCGCAGCCAACTGAATCAGATACCCGGAGACGAAGCGTGCCGCAATTCCCAAATGCCGAAGAATCTGCACGAGCAACCACGCAGAATCGCGACAGGATCCTGTGCGCTTTTCAAGAGTCTGCTCGCTTGTCTGGACACCAGGTTCCAGACGCGTCACGTAGCCAATTTCGTCTCGTACCCTGCGATTCAAGTCGACCAAGAAGCCGACTGTTCCGCGCTTATCGCCCGAAATGCCCCGAAGAAAAGCCTGGAGTAGGGGACCGGCCGGATCTAGCGAGCGATAGGGTTCGAGATCCTTCGCCAGCCCCGGCGCGTACTCGAAAGGATAGTCTTCGACTCCTGGTTCGAGGAAGAAATCAAACGGATTCAACGGGGATAGCTCCGCGACGAGGTCCACCTCAACCACAAAGTCGTTCGTTCTGTCTGGAAATAGGAGCCGCGCGAGATGATTGTGGTGGGGATCGAGCTGCCAGTTGACCAGGTGATGGGCGGGAGTGACGCTAAGTGAGTAGCTGAGGATCGGCGTTCTACAATGTGGGGCTGGACGCAACTGTATAACCTGTGGACCGAGAAAGACCGTCTTGTCGTACCGGTACTGTGTCCGGTGATTGAGAGCAACCCGTATTCTCATCCACCCTCATGCGGCGTATGTCTGGAGCGCCGAAGTCGTACTCATGGGTACTACCAAAACGTAATGGCGCGAAGCGCCTCGCGGAAGCTGTTGCTGTAAAGCCACGTTAACATATCAATCCCAAGAACGATATCGATTCTCTATAGTCAAGAAAACATACTTATGAATTCAGTCCCAGGTGGCCCGGCGTTCATTCCTGTGTCAGCCGAAAGAGATTGATAAACACTCTAGCGTTGAGTAAAGGGAAACATCGTCAATTGATGAAAAATCACCAAACCTCCCTGATCGGCGATCTGCCTGGCTCAATCGTCAAATGAGCCACCATTATCAGCCGATCACGGCAATTTTGAAGCCAGTAAAATGACTTCGGTCGAGAACGCGATCTAGGCGGACAGAGTGTAGCGTTGAAGGAAGTACAAGGTACGCCTAGCCAGCAAGAGAAAGCAGCAACCAGGCGCCGCCCACATATGGCATAGCGACTTCGGTCGGGAAGGTCGCGCTGTGGAAGTGCCTAAGCCGGAAAATCTCATCTAGTCCCTGACGACGATAAGGAATTGAGTCATGATTCCAATTTGAGCCCAATGTTCACTCGTCACGCGTATCGATTGAAGTCGCCGGAAGAGACCATTCTCCCTGATAGAGAAGATTCATTCTTCGTAGGGTGGTGGAAGTAGCCCTGTCATTGGAGACAAATTCCATAATTGGTCGAGACCAAAGGGCGGGGGCGTCACGGCGCACGTCGATTTTGTGCACAGGTTGTGTCATAACTTTACTGCTTGACAGTCGTGTGATATAACAACTCAACTTGCATTTTCTATTCCAGCTGCATGTTCATACGGCCTCTACCCTCGGCAACCTATAAGTAAAAGCCTTTTTAAGGCTCAGTCCCTTGAGTTCTCTGAGCGCAGGACGCTTCAATTGGTGAAGTAACACTGTATTAGAGAAGACCCTAACGGCCATTGAAGTTCACTTTGATGCTGCGTTGATGATTGAAATGTATAAATTCCCGATCTTGTTGATGTACTAGACAGTCCGAACGACGGATGATCGACAAGCCCCGCCAGACGAAACATGATTCTTCATGTGGGATTTACCGCCCACACTTAAACATGCTCAAGTTTGCACGAGGTCTGCCATGTACTTAAATCGCCATTTCCCCACCACTTTTCAAACTCCAACCACTACGCCTCCTATCGCTCCGCTCACGCAGGGTTCTACTTCCTGGCTCTCCGCGGAACGCGCATCTTCAACCTATATTACTGATCGATTCGGCATTCGTTTGCGTACACTCCGGAAGGCTCGGGGTATGACGCAGCTGGAGATGTCCATTGAGTTCGGAATTGACCGAAGCTTCATCAGCGATGTAGAACGCGGAAAAAAAGCGATCTCTCTCCCTTTGCTGGAGGTGATTGCAATCGGCTTCGGCATGTCCATGTCTGATCTTCTAACAGACGTGTAGGCATCGTCTTCTGTTCTGTGCACGGCCTAAGCCGCGCTCTCAGCTGCTGGACATAATTACGCTCTTGGAGCTAACGTGACTCATATGCCGTTAATCGCAAAGATCAGCGTGTGCAGCATCACGGCAAGATCTAAGAACACGCCACGATGTTCAATATAGTAGAGGTCATATTCCAGACTCTTGTGAATGACGAACTTGCGATCCGCGCTCAACTGCCAGAATCCAGTAATACCTGGCAATACAGTTAGACGCTGCGCCTCATATGACGTGTACTGATCGACAATGTATGGCATCTCAGGTCTCGGCCCCACGAGTGCCATCTCCCCTTGTAGCACGTTTAGCAGTTGCGGCAACTCATCCAGGCTTGTCTTTCGCAGAAATCGGCCTGCGGACGTAATGCGTGGATCACGACTATCTTCCGGCGAGCGTCCATACTTTGGAGCCGTAGTGTACATGCTTCGGAATTTGTACATCGAGAACGGTCTTCCATACCGTCCTATCCGCTCCTGCTTGAAGAACACCGGCCCCTTGGAGTTCAACTTGATCCATATAGCGATGGCAACCCCTAGCGGTAGGGTCACAACCACGATGCACAAGGCCAACACAAAGTCGATTACCCGCTTCGACCACTCGTAGGCTGAAAGGCTAGCCGCCCTGCCTCGAAAGAAGGACCGTACTACAACTCCATCCATGTACCGAACAAAGGAAGGCCCACGGTGTCCGCCTGGGTGCATCAGCCCAACATCTGAGATCTGGACACAGTTCACCGACGCAAGCTCGGCGATCTCCGCGCGTCGACCTGCCCCCATATGAGGATCCGCCAATAAAATATCCGAGATCTCCAGCCGTGCCAGTAGCCCCGCGTCAAGTGGACCGCAGTACACCGGCGCATGTTCTTTGAAACGATAACCGTGGCTATAGATCACCCGGTTCTCTTCAGGGTTCTGCTCATCAACAAACCCGATTGGACGAAGTTCCTGATCCGGAGAGTAAAGGAGGTATGAAAATATTCTGCGAGCCTCCGATCCCGACCCTAAGATAAGCGCCCGCCTTTTGCTTACCTCCGCCACGCCGTACCGCGAGATTAGAGGGCGGGTCACTTGCCTCAGTAGTAGGATCGTCATAGTGGCTAACAGCCAACTACAAACAAGGAGCGAGCGTCCTTGTGCGTGCGTAGTGACACAAATACTCAAATAGGCCAGCACAAGAGAAAACACTGAGACGCGCAGGACGGCGGCGCTCTCTAAAACTCGTAAAAGACTATGTGTATTTCTGTAGAGGTTTTCGCTCGTTCCAAGGAGTGCAAACCCGATCCCATACAAAACAGAGAACGATATCAGTTGAGATGTGCAGCTAGGATCTCTGGTCCTGCCGCAGACATGCGACACAAAGAGACCCCCGACACCGCCCGCCGCAATCGCGAACCAGTCCATCGCAATCGTAATCGGCACCGTGAATGCCAGTACGGAATTATCCGGATCGGCAATAGTTTCCGCTTCGCTCGCCGAAATCGCCGCTGAAGTTGCATAAGCGCTCTCCATTCCCGATTGCAGATCCACGATTGCTTACCTCCATACGTAATTGCCTACCTGCTTCCGCATGCATGTTGCATCCGGATGATCGAGCAGGAGTAATTCCCATTGGTGGAAGAAACTGATATGACCTAGAAGTACCACCTGGCAATTCTTAAGGTATCGGCTACTGCCCACAATTCCTCTGCAGCGAGAGTAGATGCCCTCTGCGATAGCGCTTCATCTTTCGTTGCGTTGCGCGCCCGATACAAATATCGGCTATAGCACACATGTTGGTCTTTGTGCTTGCTGTCGGCCAATTCCCACGGTATCTATGGAACTATACCTAGTTACGATTTTCATAGCTCAGTCATCTATACGCGGTCCAAATCGTTTTATAGGCAATCAAGGCTACTTTTACCTCTCGGAATACTTTCCTGGATATCTCACAACAGAGCGAAGGAGTACTTCTCTGTGAAGGTCATCGTTGTTAACGACAATGCACATATAAATGGAGGAGCCGCGAAGGTTGCCATCCAAGAGGCGGTCGGCCTTGCGGATCGAGGGCACAATGTTTACTTCGTCTGTGCGGTGCGACCGATCGCGCAGGCACTCATCCATTCCAATATCACTGTCGTTTGCTCGGAACAGCACGATCTGCTTTCCAACCCAAGTCACTTCAACGCCTTCATCCAAGGCTGGTGGAACACAAAGGCTGCGCGCATCATCGACCAACTACTCATCGATCTTGATCGGACTAATACAATCATTCATCTTCACGTCTGGACTCGGGCCCTCTCTGCCAGCGTTGTCAGAGCAGCTCTAGCCTCAGACATTCCCGTTATCTGTACACTGCATGACTTCTCGCTTGCTTGTCCCGCCGCAACTTTTTTTAACCACCCTCGTCAGCAGATCTGTCACCTAAGCCCTCTAAGCCCACCGTGCCTGTTGACGAACTGCGACACACGAAATTACGCTCAGAAGCTTTGGCGCGTCGGAAGACAGTTCATTCAGCTGCGGATCGGTCATGCGCCTGGAGAGATTAAGCATGTGATTGTTCACTCCAAGTTGGCAGGGGAAATCATGCAGCACTATCTCGCGCCAGGTTGCACGATTCATAATTTGCCGGTCTACATCGAAAGTACTCGTTCTCCTCCTGCTCATCCGGAAGCTCATGACACATTCGTCTACCTCGGCCGACTCGTTAGAGAAAAAGGCGTACTCCTCGCCGCCAGGTCAGCCGCCGCCGAGAATATACCGCTAACTCTTGTAGGCTCGGGCCCTCTCGCCGAAGAGATTCGCGCCGCTTATCCCCAAGCCTGCATCACGGGCTGGGTGGATCATGCCACCAGCGTCAACTATCTGAGGAAAGCGCGCGCGCTGATCTTTCCATCGATGTGGTATGAAACCCTCGGCCTCGTCGTCCTTGAGGCTGCCGCCCACGGAATTCCCTCTCTCGTTCCCGACACGGGCGCGGCTCGCGAGATTGTTTTGGATGGCGTTACGGGTCTCCATTTCAGAAGCGGCGACGAAGCCGATCTTCGAGCCAAGATGAAGCAGTTGCGGGATGGAAATCTTGCTCGTGGCTTGGGCCGCGCAGCATACGACCACTTCTGGTCCAGCAACTATTCCTCTCTCGAAGATCATTTGTCTTCCCTGGAGGAGATCTATCGAAAGGTACTCGCAGCCGAGCGGACCGAAAACAAAATTCTTGTTTCACAATTGGAGGTACCGAGTGTCCGATAATGCCGGCTTTACCGTCGAATCGAAACCGCTCAGTGTACTTCACGTGCTTGAGGCAACGCTGGGCGGGACTCTGCGATATATGGAGAACATTGCGGAAGCAACCCAAGGACTCCACATGGTCTCCGGGTTCGCCTACGGCACGGAACGCGCAGACTCCCGATTGGAGCCATTTCTGGCGCGTATCTCGAATCTCGGTTGGCGCTGTTATCCCGTCGACATGACACGCGAGGTTCATCCCCTCCACGATCTCAAGGCGTGTCTTCGGCTCCGCCAGATTATCGCCCACTTCGCACCGGATATCATCCATTGCCACAGTTCCAAGGCAGGCGCGCTCGGCCGCGCGGCCGTCTTCTTTCAACGTAGGCGTCCCGCCCGCGTATATAGTCCACACGCTCTTGCAGCGCCTCTTGGAAGCATCTATCTCAAGATTGAGAAGTTGCTTTCAAATTCCACAGACAGGTTTGTCGCTGTATCTGATAGCGAACGCCGTGAGATCATCAACTTTTCGCTTGCGCCTGAAAGTTCCGTCAGTGTGGTTTATCCCTCAGTTGACTCCGGGTACTTCCAACCAATGTCGCGGGAGTCCGCTCGGGAGCTCTTGGGCATAGGTTCGGCTCCACTCATACTTGCGATAGGTCGGCTCACTAACCAGAAGGATCCCGTCTCTTTCCTCCGGATCGTCAAGAATGTCTATGATCAGCGTCCTGATGTCAAAGCCATCTGGATCGGATCCGGAGAAGGTGAACGAGAATTTCGCGACCATGCGAGGGTAGCAAACATAGAACATGTTGTCCGCCTGGTTCCATGGCAGCATGATGTCCGAACCTACATGGCCGCGGCAGACGTATTTGTGAGTTCATCAAGATTCGAAAGCTTTGGCTATGTGACGGCCGAAACGTTCGCGATGGAGCGGCCCGTTGTGGCTTCGGATGTCACAGGGACCCGGGACATCATGTCCGATAGTCTCACGGAATGGCTTTATCCGCAGAGTCGAGCCGATCTCGCCGCCGATCGCGTTCTTCGGCTGCTGAGAGACCCGATGACGTCTGTCGCGATCGGCACTCTGGGCCGCGGCGAAGTAAAAAGACGCTTTAGTACAGAACGAATGCGCGATAGCCTCATGAAGGCTTACTACTCTGCATTAGGCCGACCCGACGTGGAACTCAGCCCCCAAGTAGTCGCGGCATAGTATGGCTTCTCCTGCACCAGATTGCGAAATCTCTTGACCACGAGAGCAATATCCAGAAAGGAAAGCAATGGATCTCCGGTCACCTCCTATAAGACTCGCTATCCTATCTCACCGCTTCCAACGAAACGATGGCCAGGGACGTGTTAACTTCGAGGTCGCAAAGGCAGCGCTTCAGTATGGAGCCCACGTGACTATCGTGGCGTCTGCCTGCACGGAAGAACTTACCGCGCATCCCCTCTGCCGATTCGTGAAGATTGGAAACGAGCGGCTGCCGACAGAACTGCTTAGGAATCTTGTGTTCGCAAGGAGTAGTGCGAAATGGCTCCGGGCGCACCGTCATGAATTGGACATTGTTCAGGCAAACGGCTTTGTAACATGGGAGCCTTGCGATGTGCTTGCAGCGCATTTCGTTCACGCAGCCTGGGGAAAAAGTCCTTGGTATCCCTTCAGAAACCTTCACCCCTACTCCCTATATCAACGCCTCTATACCATCCTGAACACTCGCTGGGAGAGGGGTGCCTTCCTTCGCGCTAAACGAGTTATCGCCGTCGCCAGACCGCTGGTTCGCGAGCTTGTACATATGGGAGTTCCAGAGCAGAACATTGAAGTCGTCTGGAACGGCGTGGACACGGATCAATTCCATCCGGGAGAAGCGAACCGAGAGTACTTCGGTCTTCCCTCCGATGTCCCCATCGCGCTCTTCGTGGGTGATATTCGAACCCCACGAAAAAACCTGGATACCGTACTTCGTGCTCTTCGAGAAGTTCCCGATCTCTTTCTTGTCGTTGCCGGAGCGGTAGAACGCAGCCCCTATCCCGCCATGGCACACGAGCTTGGAGTGTACCGGCGAGTCCGCTTTCTCGATAAGGTTACGGAAATGCCGCTGCTCATGCGGTCCGCCGATATGTTTGTATTCCCTTCCCGCTACGAAGCACACCCTCTAGTGCTGCTTGAGGCTATGGCCTCAGGCCTCTCCAGCATCGTCTCTGGAACCTTCGGTGCCGCGGAGTTCCTGGGTGATGGAGGACTTATCTTGAACGACCCCAATGACGTCGAAGGCCTAGCCGCATGTATGAAGTCTCTCGCGTCTAATCCCACCGAACGTAAATCGATGGGAGCCGCCGGGCGAAGACGTGCACTCGAGATGCAATGGTCAACAATGGCAAACCAATATCTACGTATCTTTCATAGTGTGTTGGAACAGCAGCTCTCGTCCCCGATTGAAGTCCTCGTCTAATTGAGTTCCTATAATCCTCTTCTTTGCCCAAGACGGAGAGTCGCGATGCAGACAATGCCGGGCCTACCTGATCAGACCTCACCGCATCCCGTGTCGTTACACATCGGCATAGAATGCGACCGGGGGGGCGCCGGCCGCGTAATCTCGGAACTGATGACGCATCTTCCGGAGGCCGGTTTCGGCTTTAGAGGCATCGTTGCTAATCCCCCAACCGCCACGGCAGGCAATAATGGAGCAGTCAAATCCTTCGCCCCTGCTCGGGCCAACCTCTTCAGAAGGCTGCATGGAGCGCGCACCGCGATTCGAACCGCAATCGACCAGTTCAAACCGGATATCGTAGCGTCCCACTTCGCCATGTATTCTGCCCCGGGAATGGATCTGCTGAAACACATCAGGATCGTCTCCCACTTCCACGGCCCATGGTCGGAGGAATCATCGCAGGAAGGTGCGGGAAATGCCGCTGTCGCTGCCAAGTTATATCTGGAAGGAACCGTGTACAGACGCGCGCATAGAGTCATTGTCCTATCCAATGCATTTGGAGAACTCATCACATCTCGATACGGCGTTGATCCAAGTCGGATACGGCTGGTTCCGGGCTCGGTAGATACAAAACGCTTTACCTTGACCGCCCCCCGATCTCACTCAAGGAATGCACTAAACCTCCCTTCAGATCGTCCGATCCTCGTTACTGTCCGACGACTTGTAAATCGTATGGGATTGGCATCGCTGATCGATGCCTTGAAATCGATAACCGCTACTGTCCCAGACGTTCTACTTTGCATTGCGGGCCAGGGCCCGCTTAGAACATCCCTCCAGGCACAAGTGGAACGACTCGGCCTCAACCACAATGTTCGCTTCCTGGGTTTCGTAACCGAAGACGCTCTGCCCCACCTCTTTTACTCAGCAGATATCAATGTGGTGCCCAGTATGGCCCTCGAAGGGTTTGGCCTCGTCGCCGCCGAAGCCATGGCAACCGGCACACCCTCCATGGTCACTCCGGTCGGAGGACTCCCCGAGGTCGTGGGAGGGCTTTCTCAGAACCTTATCTTCTCAGGAACACAATCGACCGATATTGCGGAGGGCCTCATCGCTGCCCTGACCGGCGCCACTAAGCTTCCAACGAGAGATCAATGCCGTAACTATATCCAGAATAATTTTAGTTCTACGCTAATGGCCCGACGCACCGCCCAGGTCTACCGTGAACTGATCGATGATGATCCTCTGCCATGTCTGGCGCAGGGCATGCGAGCGCCTAAACGATGACGAAACGACCTCAATCCATCGGAGTACTAATCGCTTCTTATAGAAGACCGCTACCTCTTGTCGCTTGTCTGAACTCACTCACGCAGCAACTTCAACCTCCTCACGAGGTCATCGTTGTGCTCCGGCGCGACGATCTGGATACTCAACAGGCACTATCTATATTCGACTCTGGGCTACCTTTGAAGATCCTCTTCTCGCCTGTACCGGGAACGGTAGCGGCGAGAAACACCGGACTAGAGGCGTGCACTTCCGATGTCCTGGCCATCCTTGATGACGACACAAAGCCTCACCCCGAATGGCTCATGCGCGTTCTCACCCGCTTCGCAGAAGACGCCTCGTTAGGTGGCTTGGGAGGCCGTGATCGGTGCTTTGACGGCGAAGTGTTCGACGACCGCCAGGAATCCGTAGTCGGCCGAATTCAGTGGTACGGACGAATGATCGGGAATCATCACCTTGGATTTGGAGATATTCGCGAGGTTGATTTTCTGAAGGGTGCAAACATGAGCTTTCGCGCTGAAGCGTTTGCCGAACAGCGTTTTGATAAAAGGCTCAAAGGCCAGGGCGCACAACCTCGCGAAGACACTGCTTTCTCCGTCGCGGTGAAAGCTGCGGGTTGGAAGCTCGCCTACGATCCCGCCGCGGCAGTCGATCATTATGCCGCCCGCCGTGAAGAGGCTCGGTACTATGTCGATGTGCAGGCCCTGGCTGACGAGAAATCCTTTCGCGAGTTTGCTTACAACGACACTCTCTCCATCTGGCCTGCGTTACAAGGGTTACGCAAGGTCGCCTTTATCACCTGGACCGTTATGGTCGGTACCCGCGTCTGCCCGGGGTTCATCCAGGCTCTACGTTTCACACCCAGGCTTCGCGGCGCCTCCTGGCACCGGTTCTATGTGGCTCAGCAGGGAAAATTTGAGGCATTTCGCGATCTTCTGTTCGGCTAAGCCTTTCCTACTAACAACGAATTCCTTGCCCCACTCCTATTTTTCTGATGGACAAGACTGCCCAGAATAAAAAATACGATAGAGCAGGTGGAGTACTGGCCTTCTATAAGCCAACCTCCTAACGTAGCAATCAGAATCGCAAGTACTGGTAGGCCGATCCGCAAAGGGGTCTCGTCAACATACCTGAGGCCCGCGCGAATGCCGAAAGCCGCAACCGCAATATAGAGCACTCCTCCGACCACGCCTAGGGAAATGAACATATCGCTGAAGTCCAACTCTGAACTTCCCTGATCGCTATCTGAGCCAAACTTCCGTGCGGCAAACGTAGTCGAGCCCAGCCCATGCCCCAACGGGCTCATGACTCCCTCCGTAAAGCCCGTGAGTACCATGTTCGAGTGCAGTCCTGCGCTCGAGTATTTTTGATCGAATGGATGGGCCAGGCCGCCTAGTTGGTGCGCCAATGCATCCTGCGCCGCGGAACCGCCCCGTCGAGCGGCATCCGCAGTCGATGCGAACTGCGCGGCGAGAAAAGAGAGGCTGGCAACGGATAGAACTCCCAGTGCCGCCATTCCCGCCAGAGTCATCGCGTTCAGCTTCTTGCCTCGTCTCACAACCCACAACACGGAAATCACGACGACAAGCTTGATCGTTAGCCCACGACCTCCCGATAGGATCAGGGCCGCCGCAAGAATCGGTACAAAGCCTATCCATATGCGACTCGATGCCATATAGGCAGCTACAGCCAAGGCGATCGACAACTCAAGCAACGTGGCATATTCCGCGGCCGAAACAGAGAATCCGAACGCCCTTACCGAAGCTCCCACATACAACGATGTATAGACCTTTCCCACCGCGGTGATCCACGTCTGTTGATAGGGCAGAAAGCCAATGAAATTTTGACATAGCCCAAGGACTCCAGCAGCGAGGCCCAAGGGGAGTACGACCCGATAGGTAACTCGATGCACCAGCGCAACTGAGCCCAGGCTTCGTCCTATCCAGAACCACATCACCGGAACGATGTAAAAGAACACGCCCGATAATCCAATGCTAAGGCCTCCTTGTTTTGGATTCACAACCTCAGCGCACATCACCACTAGCAGCGCAAGAACCGCCTTAGACAAAGGCTCTTTCAGCTTTAGGTTTACCAGCGAAGGAACAACCAGCACCGCCGTTACGACCGGTACTACTAAGAGTAGAGGGTCAAATGCGGCCGGCGTTGCGATATCTGCAATAACCCTTCGTATATCACCCAGCAACATCAGATACACAACGGTCCACACCAACGCCGACTCCTTGTTGTATACGGCTAGCAGAACAAGAGGCAGCGCAAATATCAGCGCACAAGCCAGATGGATTTGACCTGTAATCAGCAGCAGCCACAGGCCAAGCAACAGCAGCCCGCCACCCATCCACATCAGGCTCAGCTCTGTCTCTCTGCGGAGCCCTGAGGTTATCAACGCACTCACCATATTTGGGCCCACCCTTTATCGCAGAATCGCTGCAGCTAGTGCGGAGCCCGCCATGCTACCGACCAGCCCCGGCAACGTCGCGTCGACAAATGCTCTTCCTCTGTCATGAGGCACCACAACTATGTCCTCTGCGTAGAGTGTCTGATCTCCATTCGACTTCTCAGTCATTCGTTTAAGATCCAACGGAATAATCTTCGTTCCGTCTCCGGTCTTCCGAATAATCAAGGCTTTTGTTAGTGCGGCATCCGTCTTTGTCCCCTGAGCCAGCGCTAAAGCCTCAAGCACTGTTAGTCTCTTCCCGCCAGCCATAGGAAATTCGCCCGGTCGTCCTACATCACCCAGTACGTACACTGACGCCGCGCGCGAAACGAAGATCACGTCCCCCGCACTTACGTTGGTATGACTTTGCAGTTCCGAATAACTCGGAGAATCGACTGCGATCGTTTCGGGTTTCTGCGGATCCGCCGCATGTGTGATGGTGATGTCGCCGCCCGCCTTCTCGTTCGTCCCTCCTGCTGCAGAGAGCGCGTTATAAAGAGTGTGAGGCCCCAAAAGAAGATAGTTGCCTGGGTTCTTCACCTCCCCGAGCACACTTATCTCTTGGGTGGCAAATTCGGTAATGGTAACCGTGACCCGGGGATCTCTCATCACTTGTGTGTCAATCAGATGCTTTCCGATAACATCTGCAGCCTCGCGCGGTGATAACCCAGCAACAACCGGGCTACCAGATACAGGTAGCTCCACCGTCCCATCTGCATTTACTCGTAGCTTCCCCGACAACTCGGGGGTGTCGAATACACTCACCTGAACCATGTCCCCAACTCCTATTTGAAGCGACCCCTCTTCGCGGGAATGAAGCACTGGGGCGCCCGTTGGGCCAGCCTTCACCGCTTGTGCCGCAGCAGTCTGTGTCTTGCCGCCAGGAAGTAGTAGGAGCGGCCCCGACATTAGAAACCCAAGGGCCATACTCCATACGCTAGTCCGCGATCTGGGCTCGTTTGGCCAATTCCGGATAAACATACGACTCCTCCTTACGTCGGGCAATCTTAGCCCGGTGGGTTGATTGGCGTAATACGTCGCTTATGACTACCCCCTGAATTTTGGCGTTATTGCGCAGTAGCGTGTTGCAAATCTGCTTGAGATCTCGCAGGCGAGTCTGACCATCTTGAGCCACCAGCACTGTCGCATCTACCCAACTCGCCAACAGCATTCCCGCATTCGCAACCAGCAATGGTGAGGCGATTACTACGACATAGTCAAACTCCGCCCTCCACTTCAGGAGAAGAGAACGAAAGGTGGCGGAGGTTAGCAGATCCCACGACGGCAAGGTCGCATCTCCTCCTGTCACCATCAGCAAAGTATCCAGATGCGCCACAGGGTGTACTGGCCTAGGCTCCAACGATTCCCCTGCGAGATACTCGCCTAATCCCGTCCCGTTCTCAACTCCGAATTCGTACTGCGCCCGTGGCCTCTTTATATCCGTATCCAGTAGAAGAACCCGCGCACCACTACGCGCCAGCAGAATCGCTAGATTCGAGGCAATTGAAAGGCCGCCTTCACCGTCGTAACCGCTAGCCACCATGACGGTCTTGGTCTCCCCCGACAGAATCACGGCGTTGCGCAAGGCGCGGATTGCCTCTGACGCTCTCGAAGAAGGTTTCCCCAGCACTTCAGGTACTCGCCTTACTTCGATCTCTCCACGCCGCCCGGCCGCATTGATTTCCTTGAAAACACCGGGAATATAGGCAAGAACCGGCAGACCGAGTTCTCGTTCCACTTGCTGCGGTCCCCGGACTCGCCCCGAAGCTTCCTCAAGCACTAGTGCCGACACCACTCCAGCAAAAAGTCCAATAATCAAGCTGCCCAACAGAATTAGGATCTTCTTCGGGCCTGCAGGCTCAATCGGAGTGCGCGCCGCCTGCACCAGAACTGTATTCAGTCCACCCACCTCCGTATCGACAGTCGCCTGCTGAAGCTTGTGCCGTAGCGCATCATAGAGCTCTTTGCTCGCCACTACGTCACTCTGCAAAACGGCGTATTCAGCCTGATTGCGATTAAACTGATAGGCGAGCGCCATCTGCTTGTCGTACTCGGCCTTCAGCATGTCCTGCGCGCGCTTCGCTCCTGCGTAATCAATACTTAAGCGGTCACGAGCAGACCGCACCTCGCCACTGATCTCCTCGTCAATGCGTCGCATCTGCTTCGCCAGATCCAGCAGCGGGGGATAGTTCGCGCCAAACTTCGAGGACAACTGCGCATACTGCGCGTACAGTGTGCCTTGGGTCGCCTGCAGCGTGTTGAGCTTCGGATTCGGAAACAGGTTCGCCAACTCGCTTATGCTTCCGCCGCTTGCCGCCTGCATCTGGGCCTCCTTCACAATGCGGTCAGACTGCGCGACGGAAAGTCGTTCGCTCAGGAAGTGAAGACGATCCGCAATCGTGTTGCTCGCTCCACCCGTTCCCACCACATCGTTGGCCTTCTCAAAGTCAGTCAGCTTGGCTTGGGAAACCTCTACATGGTTCTTCAACTCATCCATCTGTGCTGAGAGCCACGTTCGCAATTGAGCGACCGAGTGCGCACGATCCTCAAACGTCTGAACTGTATAAGCCTTGATCAAATTGTTATCGAGCGCCGCAGCAACTCTCGGGTCTTTGTCCCTGACCGTGACGGAAATCAGTTGAGTTCCATCGATTTGCTTGGCCGTAATAGCTTGCTCGAACTTGCTGATCCACCGTTGCTGTTGATTTGACAGACTCTGCACATCTTGAGGGATCGGGCTAGCTCCTCGACGCGAGCCGGTGAATTTCGCAAATTCATCCTCGCTCAAGGTGTTTAGGGTTCTGATCCCAACATCATCGCTCTTCAGGATCACAATGTCAGTGTGAAGCGTCTCACCCGGCTCTCCAGACATCGTGGCAGGGCGATCCGTCATCGCCAGCGAATCGGCTCGCCCCTGGTCAATCCGCAACACTGAAGTAGCTTCATACGTCGCCGGTCTGAACTTTATATACAAAAGTGACAACAGGACACAGGCTACTCCACACGCAGAAATGAACCAGATATGCGCGAAGAGACCCCCGAG
>Ga0210390_10002597_pt1 | contig 15922 bp, 16 predicted proteins | sample IncBWH11OmetaG_FD_161050 | JGI IMG/M metagenome (GOLD analysis project Ga0210390, IMG submission 161050) | Forest soil microbial communities from Barre Woods Harvard Forest LTER site, Petersham, Massachusetts, United States - Inc-BW-H-11-O ... | reverse complement strand
CACGGTGACGAACTCGCCGTCAGTCAGCTCGCGCGAGCCGGGGTCGCCCGGCTTCAATCCCGGCAGCACCGGGTTCGGGATCGTTCCGCGCAGCGTAATCGTGTCGGTATTTTGCGCGACGGTCGGCGACACGTAATCGAGATGGCCGGTTGGTCCGTAGATTTTTCCGGTTGGCAGGCGCAGCCTGATCTGGACGGCGCTGAAGCCGCCTTTTGAGGCATAGCGGTCGCGCAGCTCGAGCCCGGTGCGAAGCGCAATCGGAAAGATCACATACATCGGGTCCTGGCTGACGAGCGTCGCCAGGGTTCCGCTCGTCGGCGTGACAACGTTGCCTTCGGTGACCGCTGTGCTGCTGATCCTGCCGTCGATCGGCGCTCGGATCTCGGTATAGCCAAGATTGATCTGGGCCACTTCCAGCTGTGCCTGCGCGGCGGCGATCTGCGCCGCCAAGGATCGTTCCGAAGCCAGTGCCGAGTCGACATTCGACTGCTGGCCGGCGACGGTCTTCAACAGATATTGCGCGCGTTCGAGGGTCAGCTCGGCGTTGCGGTGCTGCGCCTGGAGCTGCGCGACGTTCGCCTTGTTGTAGTCGACTTGCGCCTGAAACGGCGGCTGCTCGAGGAGGTAGAGGAGGTCGCCCTTCTTGACCTCGGCCCCTTCGACAAACGCCCGCTTTTCGAGAAAGGCGGTGACCCGCGCGACCAGCGCCACCCGCCCGACCGACTGGATGCGGCCGATGAACGCGTTCGTTTCTGTGATCTGCTGCCGCTCGGCGCGCACCACACCGACCGCCGGCGGGCCGCCCGGCGCCGGCTGCGCGCCCGCCGCACCCGACAGCATGCCGGTGACCAAGGCTGCAGCCAAACACCTGGCCCACCATCTGCCTGTCACTCGATCCCCCGCGGGCTCGCCTGTCCCTCCGGCCACCGCGACCTGCCGCATTCGCGCCTTCACGCCCGCAAGCAACATCGGTCCTTGCGCGAGCGCAAGTCGGCTGTACCGGGCGGACCCGCCCGCCCGCCGCTCGCGAGACAGCGCGGGTGCCCGGTCGGGCGAGCTAATAGCCCACCCGCGGCGGCTTGTCTTGTGCTTACGAGCGCCGGCTGCCGGGTGTCGCCGCGCCGCGGCCGATCGGAACCCCCAGTCCCCGGGGGTCCTGCAACGGGAAATTCGCTTGCGGCAGGCCGGGCGATGGCCGACGATCCGCCGCAACTTGGTTTCCGCCGGAGGATCGGCATGAACGAACGCTATCTGCGCAGCGGCATCTTTCTGGCGCCGTTCCACAACCACGATGAAAACCCGACGCTGTCGATGGAGCGGGATCTCGAATTACTCGAGCACCTCGACCGGCTCAACTATCACGAGGCGTGGATCGGCGAGCACCATTCGGGCGGCTTCGAATTGATCGCCTGCCCCGAGATGTTCATTGCCGCCGCGGCGCAGCGCACCCGCCACATCCGGCTCGGCACCGGCGTCGTGTCCCTGCCCTACCACAACCCGTTCATGCTCGCCGACCGCATGGTCCAGCTCGACCACATGACGCGCGGCCGGGCGATGATGGGAGTGGGCCCCGGCGCCCTCGTGCACGACGCGCTGAAGATCGGCATCGACCCCGGCGAGCAGCGGCGGATGATGAACGAGTCGTTCGACGTGATCGTCCGGCTGCTGAATGGCGAAACCGTCAACCAAAAGAGCGACTGGTTCAACCTGACCGAGGCGCAATTGCAGTTGCGCTCCTACACCCGACCGACGATGGAGCTGGCGGTGGCGGCGGCGCGCTCGCCGTCGGGCTCGCTGTTGGCCGGCAAGTACGGCGTCGGCATGCTGTCGATCGGCGGCACCAGCCCGGCGGCGATGGAGCGGCACACCGCCAACTGGGGCCTCTACGAGGAAACCGCGCGCGCCAACGGCCATGTGCCCGACCGCAAGGACTGGCGGGTGGTCGGGATGTTCCACATCGCCGAGACCCGCGAGCAGGCGCGCAAGAACGTGCAGTTCGGGGTGCAGGCCTTCGCCAACTATTTCCGCGACGTCGCGACCTTCCCGATCATCCCGCCCGACGTGCCCGACCCGACCGACTGGCTGATCGAGACCGGCACCGGCTGCATCGGCACGCCCGACGACGCGATCGCCTATGTCGACCGGCTGATGACGGGATCGGGCGGGTTTGGCGTGCTGTGCGAATTGGCGCAGAACTGGGCCGACTGGGACGCGACCAAAAAGCACTACGAGCTGATGGCGCGCTTTGTCCACCCGCACTACCAGCAGAGCCGCGAATTGTTGCGCGGCAGCTACGATTTCGCGACCAGCCGCCACGTCGACTTCACCGGCAAGGCGAGTGCGGCGATCCAGAAGGAGATCGACCGCCACGCCGCGACCCGCGATGCGCCACCCCGGCGCGACGCCGCCGAGTAAGCCCCTGACGGCAGATCCGATCCCGCATTCCCCGGATAAGGCGAAGACAGTGCGGGGATGTCGGCCGGACGAAGCACTTGTCGGAGTGTGACGTCCCTCACACCGGTCTCAGGGTTTCAGAACGATATTGCCGGGCGGGAACGGAGGGGCGGTCTGTCTCGGCAATGGGGCCTCCTATCCGGAAATGCCGGATTGATCGTCTTCCGGCCCCACAACCCTCAAGGACACGAAAATGACCGGCTTCTTGACCATCGCCCCGGGCAGCCCGCATTGGTGGCTGAGCCCCGATATCTGGGTCACACCCGTGGGCAGCCCCACCACTCCCCCCGGGACGGCCAATCCGATTGCCGGCAAGGCTTACAACGTTTCAGTCCGCCTACATGACAACTACCCCGATCCGGTACCCAGCGGCTGGAACCTGTTCGTCTGTTGGGTGATACCGACGACCGGGCCCTTCCCCCTCCCCACCGGCGGGCAAGTACTCAACAACGCCCCGATCACTGTCAACGTCCCCGCAATGAGCGCCGTTATTGTACAAACGGCAATGACCTGGACCCCATCTTTTGAGAATGGCGGCCACGAGTGTCTGGTCGCGGCGGCCTATGGCGCCGAGGAGGGGCTTCCTTCAGGCCTGAACGCCGACCCATCGAACCAGGATACTAACCAGGGCTATCTTAGCACTGCCCAGCACAATCTCGGTGTGGTGTCGCTCGTACCGCCGCCAAAGGGACCGCGCATCCACTATGCTTTCCAGGTGTGCAACGGCTTTGACGAGGAGCGCGAGTTTGTCGTCAGGGCGCAGCAGGCGCCGCTGTCGCAGATCGAGCATTTTCTGCCCGGCGTGCCCGGCGGCCGCATCCTGCTCGATCGGCCGGGCAAGGTCGAACGGCTCGGCCTCGTCGCCTCCGCCAAGCCCGATCCTAAGGAGCTGGAGGCCGCACCGGCGGTTCTGCCGCGCGTCAGGATCGCGCCGCGCAGTTGCCGGCAGTTCACGCTCGGCGGCAGCCTGGAAAGAGGCAACGCGCTGATCAACGTCACTCAGAGCCATGGCGAGCGGGTGGTCGGCGGGCTCAGCGTCTTGGTGATGGCCGAGATGAAGTGACCGCGCCCCCGACGCTCCGAGATCCTGCCTAGACAGTTGCCGAGTTCAAAGTTCAGGACCGCCGACCGAAGGGCGGTAGCCGTGCCGAGCGGCGCCGCCCTGGCGAAACAGCGCACGAGCTCCGGGATCAGTCCCGCTGCTGCCAACGGGGAGTGAGCAAATCCGAAGGCCGGACCATAGGGATGGAGCCTACCGAACGTCGCCAGCGGCCTTGTTATCGACCGGCTTCGCCGTCACACTGGCCGCTTCGGACTGGAGCTGTTGCCGATGAAGACGAACGCCCCGGCGGCGCGCAGCGGCCGGCATTTTCTGCAGATCCCTGGGCCGACCAATGTTCCGGACCGGGTGTTGCAGGCGATCGCGATGCCGACGATCGACCATCGCGGGCCGGATTTCGCCGAACTGTCCAAGGACGTCGTCGCCGGCATGAAGCGCGTCTTCCAGACGCAGGAGACGGTGGTTGTCTACCCGTCCTCCGGCACCGGGGCGTGGGAGGCGGCGTTGTCGAACACCCTGTCGCCGGGCGACCGCGTCCTGATGTTCGAGACCGGCCATTTCGCCAGCCTGTGGCGGGCGATGGCGGCGCGGCTCGGGCTCGACATCGACTTTGTGCCGGGCGACTGGCGGCACGGCGTCGACCCGGCCCAGGTCGAGGACAAGCTCGCCGCCGACCCGGCCCACCAGATCAAGGCGGTGTGCGTCGTCCACAACGAAACCTCGACCGGGGTCGCGAGCCGCATCCCCGAGATCCGCGCCGCGATCGACCATGCCCGGCATCCGGCGCTGCTGATGGTCGACACGATCTCGTCACTGGCCTCGATCGACTACCGCCATGACGAATGGCGGGTCGACGTGACCGTCGCCGGCTCGCAAAAGGGGCTGATGCTGCCGCCGGGGCTGGGCTTCAACGCGGTCTCCAAAAAGGCGCTGGCCGCCGCCGAGACCGCTCGGCTGCCGCGGTCCTACTGGGACTGGCAGGCGATGCGCGAGACCGAGCATTCGGGCTTTTTCCCGTACACGCCGGGAACCAACCTGTTGTTCGGGCTGCGCGAAGCCCTACACATGCTGCTCGACGAAGAGGGGCTCGACGCGGTTTTCCGCCGCCACGCGCGCCATGCCGAGGCGACCCGGCGCGCCGTCGCCGGCTGGGGGCTCGAGGTGTTGTGCGCCGACCCGCGCGAGCATTCGAATTCCTTGACCGCCGTGCTGGTCCCGGACGGCTACGACGCCGACCGTCTGCGCGAGATCATCCTCGACGCGTTCGACATGTCGCTCGGCACCGGGCTCGGCCGGCTCAAGGGCAAGATCTTCCGCATCGGCCATCTCGGCTGGTTCAACGATTTGATGCTGTGCGGCACGTTGAGCGGGGTCGAGATGGGGCTGCACCGCGCCGGCATCCCGCACCGCCCGGGCGGTATCGCCGCGGCGCTCGAATATCTCGGCGCCGCCTGATATTTCGGCGGGGTCGCGCCAAACCGCGGATCTTGCTGCTCAATACGTCGCCATGATCGAGGCGGTGCAGGAGGTGGTGCCGGTAGGCGCCGGCGAAAGTTCGATCACCACCTCCGACGTGGTGTCAATTTTTACAGGGACATCGACGATTTCGCCGGTGTTGACAACACCCGCGACACTTCCGCGATTGCCGGCCGTTTGATAGGCGATGTCGACAGTCGTGCCGTTCGGCGGGATCGCCAACAGTTCGAGCTGCTGCAGGTTGTAGGCAACCCCCGTGCTGCTGCATCCGACTGTGACATAATGGATTTCGGCGTTGAACTGCGAAGACAATACCGGGATGTTGCATTGCAGGCGGGTCGTCGTGGTGAACGAGCAGCCGGCCGAAGCGCCGATCGCCGCGGCCGACGCCGATTTGGGCGACGACAACAGCGCGACGAGCCCCAATAGGGCAACCGAGAGGACAGAAACATAGCGGTTTGTTGGCATAGACATGGCGGTCTCCCGAGTTTATTGCGCCGGCATTGTCGCGTGCCGGACCGTTGTGGTTGGTACGGATTTGTGCTTCGCGGGCGCGCCTTTGCGCCACGACGCTTTAAAGATGAGCCTACTCCAGCTGGCCCCGCGCGAGCAATCGATTTGTTGTGATTTTAATAGTCAAGCGTAATGTAGAACGAGTTGTTTTACAGATTAAGGCCGACATGACTTAAGAAACATTTCATATTTCTAGCTAGGCTGGCCGACCCAGATGTCGCTTCGCTTGATGTGCTCGATTCAGTTGTCGCGGGTCGCCCCGACCGGGGTATAGCCGCCCAGGATCGCGAGCGCACCGAGCCCGGCAAGAACGACGACGACCGCGAGCAAAATCGGGTTGGGTTTCATGGCAGCCATGTTGCGGGTGCGCTCGGCGATACAAGTCCGCCGGTGCTCATCATGGCATTCGCCCCCGCGGGCCCGCCAGCTCGGCCGGCGGCCGGCCCGCGGTCAGGCGGGCGCGAGGTCGAAGGCGGCGGCCATCAATGCCCGGGTGTAGGGGTGCTCCGGCTGGGTCATGATGCGCTCGGTCGGCCCGGCTTCGACAATCCGCCCGTCCTTCATGACCAGGATGTCGTGGGCGAGCGCGCGCACGACGCGCAGATCGTGGCTGATGAACAGGTAGGCGAGGCCGCGGCGGATCTGCAAGTCGCGCAACAGCTCGACGATCTGCGCCTGCACCGACATGTCGAGCGCCGAGGTCGGCTCGTCGAGCACGACAAGACGCGGCTTCAGCACGAGCGCGCGCGCGATCGCGATGCGCTGGCGCTGGCCGCCCGAGAATTCGTGCGGGTAGCGGTCGGCCGCGGCCGGGTCGAGCCCGACCTCGGCGAGGGCGCCTTCGATCAGCCCGCGCCGCTCGGCGGCACCCGCGGCGAGATTGTGGATACGCAGCCCCTCCTCGACGATCTGCGCGACCGACAGCCGCGGCGACAGGCTCGAATAAGGGTCCTGAAAGACGATCTGCATCTCGCGGCGCAACGGCCGCAGCCGGCGCTGCGACAACAGGGCGATGTCCTGCCCGGCAAATCGCAGCCGCCCCTGCGACGCGGTCAGCCGCAGCAAAGCCAGCCCCAACGTCGTCTTGCCCGAGCCGCTTTCGCCGACAACGCCGAGCGTGGCGCCGGCGCGCACCGCGAGCGAGACGCCGTCGACCGCCTTGACGTAGCCGCGCACCCGGCGCAAGAGGCCGGCGCGGATCGGGAACCACACCCGCGTCTCCGCCGCCTCGATCAGCACCGGTGCGGCCGGGTCGGCGGGGGCGGCGCGGCCCTTGGGCTCCGCGGCGAGCAGGCGCCTCGTATAGGGATGGCGCGGCCGGTCGAAGATTGCCGCGACCGAACCCGCCTCGACGATCTCGCCTTGCGTCATGACGCAGACCCGCTCGGCCATCTTGCGCACGATCGTCAGGTCGTGCGTGATCAGCAACAGCGCCATGCCGAGCCGGTCGCGCAATTCGCGCAGCAGGGCAAGGATGTGGGCCTGGATCGTCACATCGAGAGCGGTCGTCGGCTCGTCCGCCATCAGGATGTCGGGCTCGTTGGCGATCGCCATTGCGATCATGACCCGCTGGCGCTGGCCGCCCGAGAGCTGGTGCGGGTAGGCGCCGAGCCGGCTCTCGGCATCGGGGAGCCGCACCATCCGCAACAAATCGAGGGTGCGCTCGCGCGCCGCGCGCGGCGACATCCGGCGATGCACCAGCAGGATTTCGCCGATCTGCCGCTCGATCGTATGCAGCGGGTTGAGCGAGGTCATCGGCTCCTGAAAGATCATCGCGATCCGGTCGCCGCGGACCTGGCGCAAGGTGTCGGGCGCGGCGCCGACCAATTCCTCGCCGGCAAAGCGGATGCTGCTTTCGCCGGTGTGCGCGGCAAGCGGGTAGGGCAGCAACTGCAGGATCGACAACGCGGTGACGCTCTTGCCGGAGCCGCTTTCGCCGACAAGGGCCAAGGTCTCGCCGCGGTCGAGCGAAAACGAGACGCCCTTGACCGCCTCGACCGCGGCAGCACCGCCGCGCCCGGCAAACGTGACGGCCAGGTTGCGGACAGCAAGCAGCGGCGCCGGGCTTGGCGCTCCCGTGGTTTCGGTTTGCCCGAAACGAAGCGAGCCGCCCTCGCCCCCACTCAACCCGGGATCCCGGGCAAATGCGCGCGCGGTGGCCGGCCCCGAGCTGTCGGCGTCCCCGCTCACACGCTCACCTTGCGCGGGTCGAACGCGTCGCGCACCGCCTCGCCGACAAAGATCAAGAGGCTCAGCATCAACGCCAGCACGAAGAACGCGGTGAGGCCGAGCCACGGCGCCTGCAGGTTGGCCTTGCCCTGGGCCAATAGTTCGCCGAGCGAGGCCGAGCCGGGCGGCAACCCGAACCCTAGGAAATCGAGCGAGGTCAGGGTGGTGATCGAGCCGTTCAAAATGAACGGCAGAAACGTGATCGTCGCCACGGTCGCGTTTGGCAGCACGTGGCGCAGGATGATCGTGCGGTCGGGCACGCCCAATGCCCGGGCGGCGCGCACATAGTCGAAATTGCGCGCCCGCAAAAATTCGGCGCGCACCACGTCGACGAGGCCCATCCACGAAAACAGCAGCATCAGGCCCAACAGCCACCAGAAATTGGGCTCGACAAAACTCGCCATGATGATCAGCAGGTAGAGCACCGGCAAGCCCGACCAGATCTCCATAAAGCGCTGAAAGCCGAGATCGATGATGCCGCCGAAATAACCTTGGACGGCGCCCGCGGCGACCCCGATCACCGAGGAGGCGAGGGTCAGGGTCAGCCCGAACAAGACCGAGATGCGGAAGCCGTAGATCAGCCGCGCCGTCACGTCGCGCCCCTGGTCGTCGGTGCCGAGCCAGTTGACCTTGGACGGCGGCGAGGGTGCCGGGCTCGGCAGGCTGTAGTTGATCGTGTTGTAGCTGAACGGGATCAACGGCCACACCATCCAGCCCTTGTCCTCGATCAGCTTTTGCACTTCGGGGTCGCGATAGTCGGCCGCGGTCGGGAAGACGCCGCCGAACGCGGTCTCGGGGTAGCTCTTAAAAACCGGGAAATACCAGCCGCCGTCGAAATGGACGACGATCGGCCGGTCGTTGGCGATGAACTCGGCGAACAACGACACCGTGAACAAGACGAGGAAGATCCACAACGACCAGAAGCCGCGCCGGTTGGCGCGAAACGCGTCGAGCCGCCGGCGCGTCAAGGGCGCAATCGGCCGCCCGAGAAAGCGGTCGCGCCCGCCCGGCGCCAGCGTCCTCGGTGCGGCCGCGGCTGTCATGCTCCCGCTAACTTCCAGAAAGTGTCATTCCGGGGCGCGGCATGGCCGCGAGCCCGGAACCCATGAACACCAGCGTCGAACGATTGATGCAACCGCTTGCGAATGGCTGAGAGTCCGTGTGCATGGGTTCCGGCCCTCGCGGGCCGTCCCGGAATGACCCTCGTCGCGGGGGATGGGGTATTATCGCCGCTGAACAGGCGAGGGAGCGCACCGTGTCGTTTTGGGTCTATCTGCTCGCCAGTCGTAGGCATGGAACATTGTATCTCGGGGTCACCAGTGATCTTGTTCGCCGCGTCAGCGAGCACAAGGCTAAGGCAATACCCGGCTTCACGGCGAGATACGGCGTCGAGCGTCTGGTCTGGTTCGAAGCCCACGACGATCCGACTGGTGCGATCATCCGCGAAAAAGCGATAAAAAAGTGGCGGCGCGATTGGAAGGTCCGCTTGATCGAGGAGCAAAACCCGGAATGGTACGATCTCTTCCCGCGGATCGCCGGCTAGGGTCGAACTACGCTCGTCCCCGCCTGCGTGGAGAGGGCCGGGGTGAGGGGCCGACCACGCGTTGTCGCCCGCTAGCCCGCCTTGCGGCGCAGCGGCTCGACGTTCGAGCGCACGGGCGCGCGTTTGCCGCCGAGATAATCCGTGGCGAGGATTTCGGCGATCTGCACCGCGTTGAGGGCCGCGCCCTTGCGCAGATTGTCGGCGACGACCCAAAAGCTCAGGCCATAGGGCACGGTCGGGTCGCGGCGGATGCGGCTGACGTAGATCTCGTCCTCGCCCGCCGCCTCGCTCGGTGTCACATAGCCTTCGTCGGCGCGACGGTCGACGACGCTGACGCCGGGAAAGCGGCGCAGTGCCGCGCGCGCCATATCCTCGCTGAGCGGCTGCTCGAACTCGACGTTGACCGCCTCGCCATGCCCGATAAACACCGGGATGCGCACGCAGGTCGCGACGACGGCGATGTCGGGGTCGAGGATCTTGCGGGTCTCGACCGCCATCTTCCATTCTTCCTTGGTCGAGCCGTCGTCCATAAAGACGTCGATGTGCGGGATCGCGTTGAACGCGATCTGCTTGGTAAACTGCTCGGGCTTGATCGGGTCGTTGACAAAGATCGCGCGGGTCTGGTTGAACAATTCGTCCATCGCCGCCCGCCCGGCCCCGGACGTCGACTGATAGGTCGCCACCACCACGCGCTTGACGCGGGCGAGATCGTGCAGCGGCTTCAATGCCACGACCATCTGGATCGTCGAGCAGTTCGGGTTGGCGATGATGTTGCGCTTCTGGTAGTCGGCGATCGCCTTTGGATTGACCTCGGGCACGACCAGCGGCACGTCGGGTTCCATGCGGAACTGCGAGGTATTGTCGATCACGACCGCACCCGCCTTGGCGGCGCGCGGCGCGAATTGCGCCGACACCTTGGAGCCGGGCGAGGACAGCACGATATCGATGCCGCGAAAATCAAAAGTGTCGAGGTTTTGCACCTTGAGCACGTCGTCCTCGCCAAACGACACTTCCTTGCCGAGCGAGCGCGAGGAGGCGAGCGCCACGACCTCGTCGGCCGGGAAGTCGCGCTCGGCCAAGGTCGTCAAAATCTCGCGGCCGACATTGCCGGTGGCGCCGACCACCGCTACCTTGAAGCCCATTGTCCGACTCCGCAGCCGAAAGGGATTTGGGATGGCTGCTGACTTACGCCGCCGCCCGCGGGTTTACAAGCGCCGGGGCGACCCTGCTGCCGCAAGAGTCACTCGTCATACCCGCGCAAGCGCGTGTCTAAGGCTATTCGGAAGCATTCGGGCATGTCCTCCCTGGGCCCCCGCTTTCGCGGGGGCGACGATTGAGAGCAGTTATTCCATCTCGATATGACGCCGATGACCTACCCCGAATTCTGGCGCCGCTATCTGGGGGCGCACCGCGACCGGCGCACCCGTGGGCTTCACTATTTCGGCACGTCCTTGGCGCTGGGCTCGCTCGGCCTCGCCGCGGGGAGGCGCGACTGGCGCTGGCTTGCTGCCGCCCCGGTCGCCGGCTATTCCTGCGCCTGGCTCGGCCATCTTGTCTTCGAGCGAAATCGCCCGGAGACGTTCGGTCACCCGTTGTGGTCGCTGGCGAGCGATTTTCGTATGCTGGGCCTCTTCGCCGCCGGGCGGCTCGGCCGCGAATTGCGCCGAACCGGTATCGGAGAAGGCCGATGACGATGGTGCCGCTGGTCGAATACGAGCACGCCAGCCCCCAGGTGCGCGCCGTCTACGACGACATCATGGCGACCCGCGGCACCGACTGGGTCAACAATTTCTGGAAGGCGCTCGCCAACGACCCGCCGACCTTGCGGCGCACCTGGGAGAGCATCAAGCAAGTCATGGCGCCGGGCGCGCTCGACCCGTTGGTGAAGGAGCTCGTCTATCTCGCGGTCAGCGCGACGAACGGCTGCGCCTATTGCACGGCGTCGCATTCGGCGGCGGCGAAGAAGCAGGGGATGACGCCGCAAATGCTCGCCGAACTGCTGGCGGTCGTCGGAATGGCGAACGAAACCAACGCTCTTGCCAACGGCTATCGCGTGCCGGTAGACGAGAGGTTCGAAAAGCTGTTTTGATGTCGGCGCATGCCGGCGACGACGCGGCGGGCCCAGAAGGCGCGCCGCCGCGTTGTGCACGCCGATTACCATAGGCCGGGCGGCGCGTCGCCCTCCGGCAACGTTGGAGGTCCGTAATGGCGCAACAACTCTACGACCGCACTGCCGAGGATGTCGGCAACCTCGTCGGTCTCGAACACGTCAACCTCAGGATCAACAATCAAGGCCTGGCGCAGGAGTTCTACCTGTCGGCGCTCGGCCTGACCCGCGACCCGTTCATGTTCCCCGGCACCAACAACATGTGGGTCAATGTCGGCAACAGCCAGTTCCACCTGCCGACCGGCGAGCCCAACGTGCTGCGCGGCCATATCGGCCTCGTCGTGCCGTCGCTCGAGGAATTGTGCGAGCGTCTCGGCGAAGCCAAGAAAAAGCTCGCCGACACCAAGTTCGACTGCAAGCAGCACAATGCCTACGTCGAGGCGACCTGCCCGTGGGGCAACCAATTCCGCCTCTACGAGCCGGATGAGGAGCGGTTCGGCGCGATCAATCTCGGCATGCCCTACGTCGAGTTCACCGTGCCGGAGGGCGCCGCCGACGGCATCGCGCGCTTCTATCGCGAAATCTTCTATGCGCCCGCTTGCGTCAAGGAGAATGGCGAGGGCCGCGCCGCCCATGTCCGCGCCGGGGCCCGGCAGGAGCTGGTGTTCCGCGAGACCGACAAGAAAATTCCGGAATTCGACGGTCACCACCTGCAGGTCTACGCCCAGGAATTCTCGGGCCCGCATGACGAGCTCGAAAAGCGCGGGCTGATCACCGAGGAAAGCGACCAGTACCAGTATCGCTGGCAGGACATCGTCTGCCTCGAGACCGGCAAGCACCTGTTCACGATCGAGCACGAGGTGCGCAGCTGCACCCACCCGCTCCACAATCGCCACATGGTCAACCGCAACCCGTCGCAAAACAACCGTCACTACCAGATGGGTGCGGACGAGTGGGATTGGACCTTGCCGCGCTCGACCAAGAAGATCGAGCCGCAGGTGGCCCCCGAGCCGGCAACGCCGCTCGCCCGGCGCCGCGCCAGCCGCATGGCCGCGATGTAATAGAGAGAGCGGGTCGCGCTCATATTTTGCGTCATGACCGGGCTCGTCCCGGCCATTCACGCCTTAGCTGATCGGGATGAGCGGGTCGATCTGCGGGTCGAGCCCCGCGCATGACGGAGAGCCGACACGGAATTGTCGATGGCTGGCCTGCTCGATAACCGCATCGCGCTGATCACCGGCGCCGGCTCGGGCATCGGCGAAGCGATCGCCCGCGCCATGGCGGACGCCGGCGCGCGGGCGATTGCCGTGGACATTGACGGGGCCGCCGCCGCGCGCACCGCGACGTCGATCGGCGGTTCGGCTGCCAGCTACACCTCTGCGACGTCGCCGACCGCGGCCAATGCGACGCCCTCGCCGCCGCGGTGCGCCGCGACGTCGGCGCGATCTCGATCCTCGTCAACAACGCCGGCATCATCCGCCGCGGAACGGTCGGCGACGCGAATGCGCGGGCCGATTGGGACGCGACCCTCGCCGTCAACCTCGACGGCCCGTACAACATGGTCACCGCGTTTCTCGACCAGCTGCGCGAGACCAAGGCGGCGGTGATCAATATCGGCTCGATCCAGTCGTTTGTCGCGCTCCCCAACTCGGCGGCCTACACCACCTCAAAGGGCGGCGTGCGGCTGCTGACCAAGGCGTTGGCGATCGAACTGTCGCCGCTCGGCATCCGCGTCAACGCGATCGGCCCGGGTTTTGTCGCCACCCCGCTCAACGCGCGGGCTCGCGAGAACCCCGATTACATGGCGAACTTTACCGGTCGCATCCCGATGGGCCGCGTTGGCGCGCCCGAGGACATCGCCGGCCCCGCGGTGTTCCTCGCCTCGGACATGGCCCGCTATGTGACCGGCATCACTCTGCCGGTCGACGGCGGCTATCTCGCGCGCTAAGCCGGAGGAGATGGCCTCGGGCAGCCTGTCCTCAGCCGGCCACGTGGCGCCGCCAGACATCGTCACCAGCGCGGGTAGTAGTAATATCCCGGATTGTAGTAGCCGCCGCTATAGTAACTCGGGTAATAGGTCGGGCCGTAATAATGGTATGGGTAGGCCGGCGGGTAGTAATAGGCCGGTGCCGGAGCCGCGACTCCTAAACCAAACGGACCGACCTCAAAACCAAAATACTGTGCTTTCGCTGGCGCCAAGGGAACCGTAAACGCTGCAACCCCGATTGCGGCGGCTGTCGCGGTACCCAGAAACGACAGCCGGCGGGTCGTGGTGGATATCGACATGATTCACCTCCAACTCTAGTGAATGGCGACGATCCACCTTTTCAACACGATTACGGTTGCCGGCGTTCCGTGCCCTATTTTCCCGACAGACCGAATGGTACGACTATGCGGCACCCATCCCGGCGTGCAAGGCCGCGGCGCAGTCGGCGAGCGCGCGCCGCGCGGTGCCGATCAGCCGGCCATAGCGGATGAAGCCGTGATTGATCCCGTCGTAAACGTTGAGCGCATGCGGCACCCCGGCCTCATCCAGCGCCGCGGCGAGTCGGCGGCTGTCGTCCTGCAGCGGGTCGAGGCTGCCGACGATCAGGTGGGCCGGCGGCAACCCTCGAAGACCGCCGAGGATCGGTGCGGCGCGCCAATCCTGCCGCTGCTGCGGGCTGTCAAGATAGGTTTCCCAGATCCACCGCATCTGGGTTTGCGACAAGCCGGCTCCCTGGCCAAAGCGCTGCCAGGACGGGCTCTCGCTGTCGGTCGAGTAGACGCCGTAGATCAGCAGCATGAAGCGGATCGCCTGCAGCCTCTCGTCGCGCAACGCCATCGCCGCGGCGAGTGCCAGGTTGGCACCTGCCGAGTCGCCGCCTACCGCGAGCCGCGTCGGGTCGATGCCGAGGCCGGCGCCCTCGCGCGCCATCAGCCGGGTCACCGCCGCCATCTCGTCGAACGCCTTCGGGAAGCGGTGCTCGGGCGACAGCTTGTAGTCGACCGACAACGCCGCCGCCCCGGATTGCCGCACCAATTCGCGCAGCATCGCGTCCCATGACGGCAGGCTGCCCTGCATAAAGCCGCCACCGTGCGCGTAGACGATCAACGGCGGCCGCTCGCCCACGTCCGGCATATAGAGCCGGCACGGCACCTGCCCGTGCGGCCCCGGCAGGCCGAGGTCGCGCTCCTCTTTCAACGGAACCGAGCCCTCGCCGAGAAAGGCGCCGACCCGGTCCTGCGCCGCGCGCACCTCCGAGAGCGGCGCCTGGGTGCGGTCGGGCACGACAAAGCCCCGCTCCTGCAACAGCTTTCCGGCCGCAACCAGCTCAGGGTCAACCCAGGGCGCCGCGTCGTTCATTGCCGTTCTCCGATCGTCAGTTCCGTCGATTTAACCCCGCGCGCAACGACCCGCGCAACCCCAGGCCCCCGCACGAATTGACCCTCCTACAGCTTCAAGAGCCGCCGCGCGTTGCCGTTCAGCAGCTTCTCCTTGTCTTCATTGGCGAGCGGCAGGGTTTCGGTCCACTTGGCGCCGGGCAGGTTGTCGACAAACGGATAGTCGACCGAGAACATGATCCGGTCGATGCCCAATTCCATCATGCAGTGCAGCAGCGCCGGGTCGGAAAAGAACCCGCTCGTCGTGACGTAGAAATGCTCGCAGAACACGTCGCGAAAACTTTTGCTGGCCTGACGGTCGCGCTCGAACCCCATATTGATGCGCCACAGCAGAAACGGCAGGCCTTCGCCAAAATGGCCGATGATGATCTTGAGGCCGGGGTATTTGTCGAAGACGCCGCTCAGCACGAGGCGCACGCCCTGCGTCGCGGTCTCGACGGTAAAGCCCCAGGCGGCGCGCAGCAATGACGGGTATTGCTCGACGTAATCCTTGTAATAGGCCTCGACCACCGCCGGATGCGGGATCGACGGATGCAGGTAGAGCGGCACGTCGAGCGCCGCCGCCCGCTCGAAGATCGGCCAGAAGCGCTTGTCGTCGAGAAACACACCATTGGTCAGCCCGTTGACCAGCGCGCCCTTGAAGCCGAGACGGGTGACCGCGCGTTCGAGCTCGTCTGCCGCCGCCTTGGGGTCGGGGGTCGGGATCGCCGCGAACGCGGCAAAGCGGTCGGGGTGGGCGCGCACCGTTTCGTGGAGCCGGTCGTTGGCGCCCCGCGCCAGCCGCACCGCGGTCTCGGCGTCCATCTTTTGCATGCCGGGGTTGGCGTGCGAGAGGACCTGCAAATCGATCCCGGCGGCGTCCATCTCGGCGATGCGGCCCTGGCCGACATCGTCGAGGCGCTCGGTCACCCGCGGCGCATGTTGCGAGTCGGTGCCGGTGTAGTGCTGCTTGACCTCAGCATCGAGATAATGCTCTTCGAGCGCTACGATATAGGGCTTGGCCGCCATTTTCCGTCCTCCCGGGAGCCGCGATCGGGCTTCGAGGTTTTCTAGCAGCCCGTCCCCGGCCTGTCACCCGACGCCGGGGCGTCGAGGGGCGCGCTCGCTACATCACCAGGCTTCGCGGCCGCGGCCGGGCGGGTAATGCCGGGGCCGG
>Ga0210390_10002594_pt1 | contig 15932 bp, 19 predicted proteins | sample IncBWH11OmetaG_FD_161050 | JGI IMG/M metagenome (GOLD analysis project Ga0210390, IMG submission 161050) | Forest soil microbial communities from Barre Woods Harvard Forest LTER site, Petersham, Massachusetts, United States - Inc-BW-H-11-O ... | reverse complement strand
AGCGAGCGGGGAAAATCGGGCATATGCGCCTCGCGAACCAAACCGTGTGTTCGCTGTATGTTCTATCACGCCGCGCGGCCGCCGCGCCACTACAAATAGGGTCCCCGGACGCAGGGGGATAAGCCTTAATTGCATAACCGAAGACATGCGCATTTTAACGTGTAAATAAAGTTTCAAAACGCTTCTTCGAGCATTTAATGATCTCCAGATTACACACACAAGCCGGCACCGCCCGCGAACCATGACGGCACCGGCTTGTTTCTTTAATATTGCGTATTTTTAACCGCCCGGTAGTGCGGTTATGCCGCTCTTGTCTGTTGCCGCTGACGCCACAGACGCCATAGACCAACCCCGAGAATCCCAGCACCGAACAACGCCATGGTGCTGGGCTCTGGCACTGGGTCGGGTCCGCTGACCAGCTTAAACTGGATCGTAGGCGTGATGTCCCAGTCTTGGGCGTTGTTGAGTTCAATATCCATCACTGCATCGTCGCTAAAGTTGGCGACGATTGGTGATGTGTTCCACAAGACGCAGTCGGACTTGCCACCGGTGCCACCGGGGTCGCAACTGAGATCATTGCCGCTGTACTTTGCTTCGAACGAACCGGTATCGCTCATTGTGGCGACGCCCGATGGTGAAGTGAACATAAACGAGATGTTGATCGGATCGGTTTCGATATTGCCTGGTGGAGTAGGGCAACCCGATCCTTGGCATGAGCCGTCCGGCGAGAATGTCGCGAGACTAGCTGCGGTCGTATAGATGCTGCTCGTCGTCAGCGGGAACGAGAAGTTACCGCTTGTCCCGGTAGAAGTGTTAACGATGCTACTAATAATGCCATAGTCACCGGTGATCCGTGGTCCACCACCGGAGCCATTGGTCGTATCGCTATAGGTCTCAGTGATTGTATAGCTACCGGTGATTTGTGTCGCATAAGCGGCAGTTGAGGCGAGCAGACAACCAACCGATATTGCCAGCACTCCTACAAGATCTTTTGTACGTACTCTTTCCATGGTCTTAATACCTATCTCTTTTTAGATGGGATGGGGACCCCCCAACCCCCATCTCTCGCGTTTCGGTTAGGCTGCTGCCACCGACGCTCTATTGGCGTTGTGGCGGTTCTGCTTCCTGCTGGCGAAGAGCCCTATACCAATCAGCAAGGGACCCAGGATGGCAATGGTACCGGGCTCGGGGACCGCGTCCAGTCGCGAGCTGGCCGAATAGTTGATATCCGAGCCAGTCGACAGCGCAATTTGGAGCTCCTCGGTCACCGAATACGGCCCCGCCAGCGAGTTAACGGTCACCGAATCGCTCTCATTGGACGAGCCGACGGTCGTGATCTCCGGCGTTACCGCCGCCGTGCTGTTGGTGCCGGGGCAAACATTCTGCCCATCGCCCGAATCGATGCAGCTGATGTACGAGAGCGTGTTGGCGCTACCCGCGATAACAACGGTGGTACCGATCGCGCTTTCGAAAGTCAGACTGTCCGGTGGCGCGGTCGGGGCCGTGAAGCCGGTATCGCCGATCAACAGCGTGATCATTGCTGGTGTTGGCGACGTCCCGTTGTTGGTGATGCTGACCGCATCCGACAACAGATCAGCCAGGGTGGCGGTGCCCGGCGAATTCGACAGACCCGAGGTCAAGGTGAATGCAACGCCGCCCGTCGTGGCCGATCCGGCGCAGCTGCCACCGGATGCCGCTGAGCAGAGGGTCGTGAACCCACTGTTGCCGACCGATTCCTCGACCAACAGGCCCGCGCGCGCCGACGACATGCCGATCGCGATCATTGCCGCTGCGACCGCAGCGGTGCTTAGTAGAATTCGTCTCATAACAACGATCTCCAGAGTACGCCCTTCGATTTATAGCAACGCACAAGGCGGCGCCGCCCGAGGGCATGACGGTCGCCGACAGTGTTGCGCGAAGCAATGGGTCAATAGTCTTACAAGAAGTGTGCCAAGAAGTCTAGCGTTCTGAAAAATAGATGGTATTCAATACATTAAGATTTTATTAAGAGCAAAAATGTCAATAATTCCGTCTTAATCTTTGGCTAATCACTCGTGGCAATCCGTCATATTCTCAGCTATCGCTCGAGTGTTATAAACCAATCGCAATAATACTATCAAATTGTCCCAAGACACGGGACGCAGAGTCATTTATCTGCAATAACTGTATTTATATGTATGGGCGTGTAAAAATCATGACTTGTCTCCTGCTGTCGCGCGGTGACGCTATGAGGCGCGAATTTGTGCCGGTGGATTGAATTGGACAAGATTCCACGGTTCGCGGTTCGGTAATGCCTAGCGTAAAAAATTCCGACACCGCGTGCTCCGCTCGCCGGCAATCGCGTAGCCATGGCCGGATTGGTCGACCGAATGACAGCGCCGGGCGACAATGGCCGGGCTTTCTACCTGAAATGGATGCACGGCGAGATTGCCGATTGTGCGCGGGGAATTCGGCACGATCCACGACACGATGGGGGCAATGCTTGACGAGCTGCGCGAGATCCTCACGAAGGGACCCAGAGAGGCGGTTTCGCGGCCCGCTCCCGGACCGCCTTGCGCTCACCTCGGTCGGCGTATATCCGCGATTACCACTCAGGTCGCGCACCGAGGGTGGCAGGACAGACTGGGCGGCAGATCATGCTGCCCAGGAACATGGAGAAACCGGGCCGGGAGATGGGAGCCCGGCCATCGCGCTCTTTGACCCCGCCCTTGGCCTGGTTCTGGGACTTGCAACCAGGCTTGGTTTTAGCTCGGCGAGCAGGCCCAGACTGAGGGTTGAGTTCGGTCAGGCCGGTTGCTGAAGGCAACCCGTGGGCCGCAAGTAATTCCGTTTTCACGCGTCAAGGGCGGGTCGACGCCGACGAGTACCTGGCCCTTGAAGACAATTCTACCGGACGAAATTGGCGTCCGAAGGTCGTTGATCACCCGCCAGCGGCGCTGGCGCGGGCGAGGGCGTCAAAGAAATACGCGTCAAATCTCGGTCGCGGTTCACCAGCAGCACGATGATTGGGCAGAGGCGGTCGAGCAGCCGGCATCGGATGCCGTTGTCGAGAGTGCCGTGGCGGATGATTGCGCGCAATTCGGCCTCGACACGGATCACGGCACCTTCGAGGTGTGTGCGGCCTCGTTCCGCGCGGAGGTGGCGCGATCGCGGTCGTTTGGTCGGATTGATTACTTCTGGGGCTCGCGGCGTGCCGCGCTCATCACGGCCTCGGTCATCCGGTTAAACCCGAAATTCTCCAGGATCATATTCACCGGCTCGCCGTTATTTGCTGATACACGGGCAACCTGTCCGTTGACCAGCGTGCGAAAAGCCGCCTCATCCAGCACCACGACCAAAGAACCACCGCCGGGTGCCCCCGAAGCTTCGAGATAGGCCCGGGTCTTCGTCCACGATCCTTGCATGTGCGTCTGCAGCCAGCCGTCACCGTAAGGTGCGCCGGGCCTATCCAGTTGTTGCCATAAGGGGGCGAGCACATATCGCCCCCTCGGTAAAAAACGGGTTAATCGGGAGAACGGAGAGCCGGCGCCAATTGTCGCACTGCGGGCCGCTCTAAGTTCGGAGCTTTGATAAGGTCCGTCATCCGGGTACAGCTGGTCAAGACAGTGACACAGCTCGGCAACTCGCCCACCACCGCTGTTCTTATTCAATGAAATGAAAAGGCCCATTCCTGCAGTCGTCCCCATTCGAGCCCGAGGGAAAAGCTGCTGCGCCTGGTCGATCCCGATGCGACGGTCACACCACGGCACATCTCGACCTCGATCTCGTCCTCGATTTGGGCCTGATCCACTGGCTGCGGCCAGTGGATACGGATCTCGGCGTCGGCGCCGCCGAGACATATCGGTTCGAGGTCATCATCCTCGAATTTTGCCCGATCGGCTCATGCGACGCCGTATTCGGCGAGGACCTGACGCTTGCCGACGGTGATCTTATCCGACGCAAGCCTGTAGGCCCGTCACGAGATTTGAAGGCCCGCCCGGCAAGGCGGGCTTTCGCGTTCTAAGTCGGTTGCTGCTGGGCGCTGTCCCTCCCTTGCTCGATTAGCTGGATCAACGCTTGGCTGCGATTGCGCAGGCCGTGGCGCTCCTTGAGCTCGTCGATAAGGGCGACCGTCTCGCGCGGCAATGCGACGATGAGCTGATGCTGTCCCGCGTCCGCAAGACGACGGCGATAGGCGCGCATCTCTTCGGCTTTCGGGGTCGTGGCAAAATGCTTCATCGGATCGGCCCTTCCACGTAACTAGAGGAAAACGATACGACTACATCTGGTGGCTGTCCACCAGCACCGCAGTAGACGGTATCACTATACCGTTGGATTACTTATATGTTTTAGATCGTATCGGAAGTGGAATATTCCCCGCGCAAGTCGGAATTTCCGCGATCAATCGCGCGTGAACCCGCGAATCGGCGGGCAATGGCGGCCCTTCTACCGCGCAACGACGCTGGACGAAAACGGATGAATGAAAGATAGCCTTCTGGAAATCGAGAATTCTACCTTCGCAATCCGCGCTTCTCTTCCCACGCGTCGAGAGCTTCGAACAACAGTTCGTTGAGCTTCATGTCCGCGTCGGCCGCGCGCTGGCGGAATCGTTTTCGGAAGGCCGGCGAGACCTTGAACGCCAGCCCCTGGAGGTTGGCGGTTTTCGTCGGAACTTCGGCGGCCGAGGCTGCCGGCGTAGTCGCCGGCATGGATGCCGGTGGGGCGGCCCGCTGCGAAGCTTCCGTCATGGGTGCAGCGGCCTCGGATGTGAGTGCTGCTAGGTCAATGGTCGGTCGTTTTGACATAGAATTCTCGCTTTCATGAATTCGTGTTTTACATCTTTGTGTTGATCTCAGCCCAGAGCGCGCTTACCTCTTGCGCCGCAATGCTTTTGGGATCGGTTTCGAGTGCAGTCTTCCCGTGAGCGAACGTCTCGGCGTAGATCACCCGCTCATGCATCCGCGTGGTCAGCACCAGACCAAGGGCGTCAAGGGCCACCGCCGCGCCGTCGTTATTCCGCAAGTTGGGGCGAACCCTGGTCAGCACAAACTGGAAGGGCTTACCGGATTGCCGGACCAACGGGAGGCCTTTGACCAGGGCTCGAAGGTCCGCCGGGGTGGGATTCAGCGGAATAAGTATAAGATCACCAAGCGCAAACAAATCTGCATTGACGGCTCCGATGGAAGGGGCCGTGTCGATGAAGAGGTACGCGGCACCTGCTTCGCTCAGCGCCCGGACCCGACCCGACAAATCCGAGAGCGAGAGGGCGGAATAGCGTGGCGTCTCAATCCCAGCCTTCTTTCTCTGATTAAACCAGTCGGCCGCGGTTCCCTGCGGATCCGTATCAGAGATCACAACCGGACCGTCTCCGGCCTGCTCGGCGGCTGCGGCAAGGTGGACAGTTATGGTTGATTTTCCCGACCCGCCCTTCTGGTTTGCGACAACGATTGTTTTCATGAAAACGAGATTAGCATAATTAGCGCTTTCATGAACGCGGTAATTCTTGAACGACGCGCGTAGGGCGGGCAGGGCGTGACGCGGCGACAGCGGCCCATGCTTCACCAGGCGGGGTACCCTCGCGCCAGATTGTGCTTTGCGACGACGATTGTTTTAATGAAAACGAGAATAACATAATTATCGTTTTCATGAATGCGGTAATTCTTGAACGACGCGCGTGGGACTGGGCGGGGCGGATCCAATAATATTCGGCCAGCGACAAGGCACGGACTGCTGCTAAATGCCACGGCGTTCAGCGCTTAAGGGATGCTCCAGTGTGCTCGCCGTGCCCACGCTAAAGAACGCGTTGCGCGTGGCCCCGCGCGCCTCTGGCCGCGTTTGACCCGGCGCCCCTTACCACCTTCCACACATTGCGGAACTGAGGTGACGGGTGAGGGACGCTCGCTCGACACCGCAGCGCGCGAGCATGGGCATCCAGAATTCTTGATTTCTTGTTTTCTCTCCCGTGAACATTGTGCGGCCGGCGCGCTGGCCGCGGCAACAGTAAACCGCGGATATCCGGCCCGCCCGAGGCGGGCCGGAGAGCGACGGAGGAGGAGAGGGGGTCGCTTACCCGGCGGCCCCGATCGTCTCGACGGGATTCGAGAGCGCCTCTAGGGCGGCGTTAAATGCGCGGTCGAACTCGGCCTGTTCGGCGATCGCGTTTGCCAGCTCCGCCTGCACTGCAACACGCTCGCGCGGGGTGAAGCGGCAGCCGCGGAGCTTTCTGCGCAATTCCTGGATGTGGTCGTAAAGATCGAGCATCGCGATCTCCTTCCGTGTTGAAAGACGGAAGTGCGGGGGTCATGCCGGATTGGGCCGGGTCAACGACGCCGCAGGCGCCGCGCAGCGGGGCGCGGGGGAACCGATTTTGCCGGGTGTCCGGTTTAACTGGCGCGCGAGGCGCGCTCTTTGCGCCCGGCAAAATTGGCGGGACCGCAGCATCGTTGAGGCGGCCCGGTTCGGCATGACAGGCTGGGAATTCCGGCGAGACGGATTGGGTTGGGAAAATCCGCGGGGGGTGAAACAACTCTCCTTTTCGGCGGGTGTCAGTGGAAAGAGAAAGCCCCGCCGGCAGGTCACCGGCGGGGCGCGGGGTTTGCCTCGCTAGTCACGAGGCTCCCAGAGGGCGATGTGGGTGTTGCCGGCCGCGTCCTTTTCGTCGAGCGCGACGAGGCGGCAGCGCAGCCACGCATTTCCGAACTCAGGCGACCCCAGCTTGAGGTTGATGTACTCCTTGCCGCTCTCCTTCGCCTTGGCACTCCAGCCGGCGCCGATCTCGTAGCGGTTCGGGCCATAGACCCGGTAATCGGGTGCCTTGTCGGATGTGCGGTCGACCGGGACGATCGCGAGCGTGGCGGTGACATTGAGGGTCCGGAAAGTTCCGGCATAAGCGCCGTCGTCAAGTTTCGAGAACGTGCCGAGGGTGATGGCCATAACGCGTCTCCTTGGGTTGTCTCGCGGGGACCGTCCCCTGCGATGACGCGGGCCGGGGAGACCGCATAGGCCGCCGGTATCACCGCGAGCGTGCGAGCGGCCGCAGCAGCGCGAAGGACCCGGAAAGCGGGAAAATTTGCAGCGCAGCGGCCGCGAGGAGGAGGGCTTGCTCTCCGGGGAAATTTTCCCGCCGCCCGGGTTGGAACCGGCGGCCGCGGAATCCAGGTCTTGAGCGGCATGCAGGGACGGGGGCCTCGGGAACGGCCCAGGGAGGCGGCGGCTTGGCGTATCCGCGCATCGGCTTCGCGCTCGGCGCGTTTGCGGCTGGTGGCCTTCAATTGATCAAGCCGCGGGGATGTCACTTTCCGGGTCGAGTGGCGACCAAGTGCCTCGTGGGTATGGGTCAAGGCGCGCAAAGAACAATGCCGAGCCGGGGGATCGCCACAGGTAGTGGAGGGCAGTTTGGTGTATGGCCCTCAAGATTGGCACGCCGGAATTCGGCCAGGGAGTGGTGCGGGTCGCTGAGGTGGCGCGATGAGCAGCCGCGGCGTCCCGATCGGCACAGGGAGCCGCCGAGTGTCCTGCGGCCTAGCGATGCGGCCAGGCGGATGCGAATGTATTGGCAGAATTTTTAGCGCCAGGGGGGCGTCGCGCTCCGCCTGGCAAACGACAGGACGCCGGTTAGCGGCGTTATTCGGGGTATGCGCGAAAAACGCTTTGGCCGCGGCGAATGGCGAGCGGGACCAGAAAGGACAGAATGGTCGGCCGCCTGGCGCGCCCTCCTAGCGGAAGTGACGATCGCGGGCCTGGTGGAGGCATTGACCTTACGTGCGCCGCGGCGGGCCGGTTCGAGGATGTCGATCGTGCCGCGGAGCAGCGCACAGATGAAGCAGGTCATTGACAGTGAAACGGCGCCCTCAGGCGTCGCGCTCGGTTTGGGTGTCAACGCCGGAGAGAAGATGCATCGGCTGGCCGGACAAAAAATGCATCACGGGCGGGGCTAAGCAGCACCATGGCGAACGCCGCTTTCCAGTTCGATCAATAATATAAGAGCCTGCTTTCCCGTCCCGACCTGGGGAGCAATGGCCGCGGCGCGCAGCGTAGGGGATGGGAGGAGCGGAGCCACGCGCAGCACCGCGAGCATGGCGAGCACCGGACCTTCCCCGCAGCGAGCACCGTGGCAGGCTAACCGCCGGTCGGGTTACGTCCGCCGCTGTCGCTGCTTGCTCTGCTTGAGGCGATAGCTGTCGCCGTTCATTTCGAGGATGTGGACGTGATGTGTCAGCCGGTCGAGCAGCGCGCCTGTCAGCCGCTCGTCATCTGCCGTTCCCGCTCGATCAGCTCGAGTTCGGCCAGGCGCAGCAAATAGCGGGGATGATCGACCCCCTAGGCAGCGCATTGCTGGGCGAGCTTGTCGTATTCGCGCAAGAAGGTCGGCAGCTTGAGCGCCTTGAGATGATGGGCGAGCAGCAGTTGCGGCGTATCGCTCACGACGCGGCTCCGGCGAGCAGGTCGAGATAGGCCTTGGCCGAGGTCGTCGCCACGCTCGCCCGCGGCAGGTAGGGATAGACCGTCAGGTCGAGCCGCGGCGGCCGGCGCTCAATCCGGCACAGCACCAGATGTTTGACCGCATCAAAGCCGATCGCACCGCGGGCGATGGCCTCCCGGACGCCGGCCAGCACGTCCTCGGGGCGGAATGCCTCCAGCAGCCGCAGCACCTGGACGAACTCGCGTTTGCCGCGCTTGGCCATGCGGGCCTCCATCAGGCGGCGCAGCGTGGCAAATTCCTCGGGCAGGTCCCAGCCGACCAGCGGCGCTGCCTGGTCGAGAGCGCCAATCTTCTGTTCGAGCAACGCCAGGTAATGCAGCGGGTCGAAGACAAAGTCCTCGCGCTCGTAGGAGCGCGGATGACGGGCGATCACCTCGGCCCCGCAGCAAATCACCACCTCGTGGACATAGCCACGGATCAGTACCTCGCGGTGCCCGAAGGCGGTCGGCACCGAGTAGTCGGTGCCGCGATAGCGCACCAGCGATAGCGAGCTGACCCGGCCTGCCTTCTTCTCGCAGGCGTCGTAGGGCGCCGGCGGCAAGTCGTGGAACGCCGCCAAATCCCGGGGCCAGCCGTTCGCCGATCGTCTCGTCGTGACCGCGCAGCCGATCCCCGAGCCGGCGCCGACAACCCTCGAGCAACTGTTCGTTCAGCGCCGCCAAGCTGGCCGCCCGCGGCACCGGCACCAATTGGTTCCGGCGGACCCAGCCGATCAGCCCCTCGACCTTGCCTTTGTCGTTGCCTTTGCCGGGCCGCCCGAAGCGGTCGGCAAACACGTAATGGGATTGAAGCTCGCTGAACACACGCGTGCGCTGGCGCACCCCATCACCCAGGATCCGCGCCACCGCCAACGTCGTATTGTCGTACAGGATCGAGACCGGCACCTTGCCGAAGAAGCTGAACGCGGCGTTGTGCCCGTCACAGAACGCTTCGGCGGTCTCCGCCGGATAGGCCTGCACAAAGCAGGCATCGCTGTGCGGCAGGTCCATCGCAAAAAAGTGGATCTTGCCTTCCACCCCGGCGATCTCCGCCAGCGCCTCGCCAAAATCCACCTGCGCGTGGCCGGGATCATGCCGCAGCGGCACAAACACCTCGCGGTGCCGCCGCCGGCGCACACGCACATAGTCCTTAACGATGGTGATGCCGCCAGCGTAGCCGTGCTCATCGCGCAGCCGTTCGAAGATCCGCTTCGCCGTGTGCCGCTGCTTCTTCGGCCGTCCCTCGTCAGCTGCCAGGATCGCATCGATGATCCCGGTAAACGGATCCAGCTTCGGACGCGCCGGCGGCCGGCTTCGCCGGTACCCGGGCGGCACCGAAAACGCCAGCATCTTGGCCACCGTCCGCGGGTCAATCCCAAAACGACGTGCTGCTTCCCGCCGGCTCGCCCCTTCAATCTGAACCGCAAAACGAACCTGAGCGTATAGATCCACGCCCTTCATCCCCCAGCCCCTGCCGTTTGACGACAAGGGCGATCTGCTGCCGGATTTTTACTCCGGCGCCACCGGACGATCCGGCCGCTTCAGTGAGGGATTTTCGCTCCGCCGCTTACGGATTCGACCGCACAGACGATTTTCTAGCCTGCCAGGCGTACGCCCTCGCAGAATCCGCCGGCGCCACTGAACAGCGATACGGCCCTGAGGGGCGGGCGGACGGGTGTCGTGCCTTTGGGAGGCCTGAGTTGCCCGGAAAAGGTGCTCAAGATGCCATCATGGAAATGTGAGGTGGTCAGCTTGGTTGAACGACGACGGACATGTGTCCCGCAGTGCGCATCGGCGATGGCTTGACAGTCACCTCGACGTCCTGCCCGAGAATCGTCAGAAACTCCATCAAGCGGCCAACGGAGACCGATACAGGCCGGCAGCGCATCAAGGCTGAAACCTGGGCCTGCGTCGTACCGAGAAGCTCGGCGGCCTTGGTCTGTGTGAGATTTTGTTCCTTGATGAGCTTGTAGATCTGCACGCTGAGCTTGGCCTTGAGAAGCTCCTGCTCCGAATTCGGCAAGCCGAGATCAGCGAACACGTTGCCGCTGCTCTTCTCGAAATGGCTATTCATAGTCAGGCCTCCTTGACTCTTCCGGTGTGCTGGCGGTCCGCCCATTTCAGGCGCTCGCGAATGAGCTCTAGCTCTCGCTTCGGGGTCGCGATGCCGCGCTTCGATTTCTTCTGAAACGCGTGCAACACGTAGATGGCTGTCGCAAAGCGCACCGTATAAACTGCTCGATAGGTGTCGCCGCGGTGATCCTCGATCAATTCCAGCACGCCGGCGCCGCCAAATCCCCTGAGCGGCTTCGCGTCGGGCGGCATCTCGCCAAGCTGCGCGGCAAACAGCGCGACGCCGAAGGTGCGGCGCACGGCCGGCGGGAACCCCCGCAGGTCGCGGCGGCTCGACCCGACCCAGACGACCTGTTTCGCGTCGAGTTCGTCCATGGCAGCGATATATAATTATCTATATAATTGTCAAGTCTCTGCCCCCAACTTGTTATCTAATCGAGAACGACAACACGCGGATGGCCTATTACCGGGCCGTGTGCTCGTTCTTCGCCTGGCTCGAGCAGCACGGTCTCGACGAGCTCGCCGATATCGAGCCGTTCCACGTTGCCGCCTATCTGGCGCTGCGGGTGTCGGACGCCGGTGATCGCGCCGTCAAGGAGCGCACGGCCTCGCGACCGACCGTCAAGCAGCATCTGGCCGCGATCCGCATGCTGTTCGACTGGCTCGTCGTCGGCCAGGTTCTCGCGATCAATCCGGCGCATTCGGTGCGCGGGCCCAAGCACGTCGTCAAGCGCGGCAAAACCCCGGTGCTAACCGAGGAGCAGGCCCGCCGGCTGCTCGCCAGTATCAAGGTCAGGAAAACGATCACGTCAGAGAACGGGACGGAAGAAGAAGTGCCGTGGCTCGTCGGTCTGCGCGACCGCGCGCTGATTGGGGTCATGGTCTACAGCTTCGCCCGCATCAGCGCCGTCGTCGCGATGGAGGTCGAGGACTACTTTTCGAACGGCAAGCGCTGGTGGCTGCGCTTGCACGAAAAAGGCGGCAAGCGCCACGAAATGCCGGCGCATCACAAGCTCGAGCAGTTCCTCGACGACTATCTCGATGCCGCGGGCATCCGGAACGGCGGCAAGACCCCCCTCTTCCGCTCGGCGCTGGGCCGAACCGGCATGCTGACCGACCGCCCGATGCACCGCGTCGACGCCTATCAGATGGTGCGCCGGCGGACCGCCGAGGCCGGTTTAAAGGGAAAGCTCGGTTGCCATGTGTTTCGCGCGACCGGCATCACCGCGTATCTCGAAGCCGGCGGCACGCTTGAGAACGCGCAAGCCATGGCCGCCCATGAAAGCCCGCGCACGACCAAGCTCTACGACCGCACCGGCGATGAGATCACGCTCGATGAGGTCGAGCGAATCAACATCTGATCCGGCCAAATTGAGACACGAGGTTTGACGCCTAAGATAAAATGAACACAACCCAACCGGAACGTCAAAAAATGCTAACGGCCTCCTACGAGACCTATGTGTCGTTCTATGAGCGGGTGTGGGCAGAAGCTGCTGTCAAAAACCCCATGCAAAAGCCATTATTTGACCTCATTCTTTCCGTCCTGGGGGAACTCCGAACTCTTCTGCCTAAAATGGCAGCAGAGGCCGATTCATTTATTCAAATGATCGAAGTGACTGAATTTGACGAGGCTCTCGATCGGCTCGACAGAGAGCTAGCACATCGCGAGAGAAATCTGGCGAAGTTGCTCATCGGTGTGCTCATCGACAACCGCCGCATTGTTCGCCTCGAACATGCGCGCGGCCGTGTTGCTGACGTGGAGAGCGCCCTCTCCAATCAAAAGATCTTGCGGCTGCTGTCTTTGATCGACCGGATTGCTGAAACAAAAGGTTTTCTAACTCATGCGCCGGAAGTCAGTCGCTTGCACCACAACTCTTCTATCATAAGTGATGCTTATGCTCGTAGCATCGGAGAGTCTTTCAAACCAATAAGACAGAAACTCCCCCACAACCTTCTAAGGTTCTCTTCACGTTACGTGATCGATTTTGTGCGACGTAATCGTATCCGCGTCTTCGTATCTGTGATCTTGGTACTGGTAATAGAATTTATAATACATGCTGGGGAGCTTCTGCCTTGGGGTCTCGGTGGATTACTTGCCGTAGGTGGCCTGGTAGCCACGTGGCTTTTCGAGCGGATATGTAAACCGCAATGGACGAGGCTACACCGTTCGTTGGTCCAAAACGCAGCTCTAGCACTGTACGATTCATTCGCGCGCTTATCGGCCGACCTCGCCTACACCGACGTCGTTCATGAATTGGCTTTCGACGAGAAAGGCTTATCCCGTTGTCCCAGGTTAGCCGATATGTGGTATCGTGGCCTCGCGGCGGGGACGGCCGCGACGGGGGGCGGGGGTGGCGAGGGCGCGAACTCTGACCGAATTCCAGGCGAGTTTCCCAAACGAGTTGAGCTGCGCAGAGTTCCTGTTTGAGCGGCGCTGGCCGGATGGCTTCGTGTGTCCTGCTTGCGGCGACGGGCGCGCGGCGTTGCTGAGGAGTCGGGCGTACACCTACGAGTGCGTTGCTTGCGGACGTCAGACCTCGATCACGGCCGGCACCGTGATGCACCGCTCAAAATTGCCTTTGACCGTATGGTTCTGGGCCGCGCACCTGATGGCTACTCACTCCAATGGCATGTCAGCGCTCCAGTTCCAGGCGCAGCTCGGCATCACCTACAAGACCGCCTGGCTGCTGGTGCAAAAACTCCGGCGGTCGATGGTGGATCCGGAACGCGAGCCATTGGAGGGCGTCGTGGAAGTCGATCAAGCCGAAATCCCGTTCCGGGCCGACGACAGCTTCTTTAATCCTGTGAAATCCGGGAAGATCCTTATCGCCGGCGCGGTCGAAGTGATCGACCGTGGGGCCAATCAAGCAAAGCCCAGGCGCAAAGGGGCAAAATACTTGGACACTCGGTCTGGTCGTATCCGCCTCGCCGCCATTCCGGACAACTCCGCCGCTTCCCTGGAGGCCTTCGTGCGGGCCAACGTGAAGCCCGGAACAACGCTGCTGACCGATGGGCACCGATCCTACCCCGGGCTCACCGATTATCGGCACGACCCGCGGACGGTCGGCAAGATGGCCGCTCACGTCGTGCTGCCGTGGATTCACCGGGTCTTCGCGCTAATGAAGCGGTGGGGGCTCGGCACCTACCATGGCCTGCGCCGAAAGCACATCGACACCTATCTCAACGAGTTTGTCTTTCGTTACAATCGCCGCTTCTACCGGCACGTTTCATTCGAGACCGTCCTCGGCCTCGCCTCGCATCGCCAGCCAACGAGCTATTGGGACATCATCGGTCGTGACAACCCCCGCAAGGGCATGACCACCGTCCGACGCCGACCACGCCGGCGCAAAACGGCGACCGGAATTCGACAGGATGGCGTCTCACAGCCTATATCTTGATGCACCTGGGACAACGGGATAAGGCTCCTGGAGCGCCACCAGTCAATTACTTCTGTGATGTGTCTCGGATTATATTGGGAAGCGTGAACGGCGCACCCATTGGTGGCACCGCGCTTCCCGGCCCACGTAAAACCGCGTACCATGTAACAACCATATGCCTCCGTATTTACGGCTCCTACCAAATTTTCGGCAGAAAACGGAATTATACATCAACTGGTTTTGAATGGATTAACACGGAGACGGGCCACCGCTGGTTTTATGGCCCTATAGCGCACGAAAAGAACACCAAGTTTATCTGCGATGTGTCCGACTAAGAGCAGACCATCGCATACCTTTTCCATAAGGCCGATTATCGGACTTTTTGACGGGGCCGGCTCGGCTGATTTCCAGAGTAGACGTTTATACGGTTTTTGATGACAGCAGGGCGCCTGTTTCGAGCTTGCGGTTCAGCTGACGGCTTCCCATGTCACTGCCGAGATTAGCGAATCTCTTCTCGACGTCGCGAATTAGACCACCATTTCGGAGTAAATCTTGCTTAGCCGACCGCAACAACTAAAGCCTCGCGGCGATGATCCCGAGCCGATCACCCGGGCGCGCCAGGCGGCCGAAGCCTTGTTCACCTCGAAACCACCGCCGGTCAGCACGCCAACAATTCCGGCATCCCTGACGACGACCGACCGGTCGACCCGCAAACCGCGGGTGCTGCCGATACTGTCGCCGGCGGCACCGGTCCATCACGAGGAGCGCGAAACTCCGGCCGCCCCCGAGCCGCAAACGACGCGCGCGCTCGCGCGACCGCAATTTGCCCGCATCCGCGCCTTGGTGAAATACGGCATGACGGTCGCCCAGGTCGCCGAGGTCTACGGCGCCACTGTCAGCGAGATCGAGCGTATTCTCCGCAAAGCCTGACGGCGTTGAGCCTTTCGGGCGCGGACCACGCACCGACAGCCACACCTCCTCGGCTTATGCCTCGGCAACCGCGAGGCGCGTGCCGATGGTCAGGGCTGCCAGCTGATAGACCGCATTGCGGCCGGCGCGCCAGTCCGCAAGCTCCTCGTTATCGAGGCGTTCGGGGGTGTGCGGGTGCCATTCGCCGGCCACCGGCCGGATCACCGCGCCGGGGTCGATCTGGCCACAGTCGATGCGCATCGTGCAGCGAAAGCGGCGGCCGACCTCGAACGTCGATTCGATGATGGTGTTGCGTGCGAGGCGCGGCGGGATCGGTTCGAAGTAGGTGACTTTGCGGGGCGGGCCGCGGCGGGCCATTCCGATCCTCCTCGTTAGGTCAGTCAGACAGGGTGCGATGCGCCAGGTCGTCAATTATATGTCGGGCGCTGGCAAAACGATCCTCCCCTCAGATCTATGCCGGGCAAAAAAGGAGACCCTGGGTCATGATCTACAAGATATGTCCCCTGGTGATCTGGCGTGAGGCGGAGTGTCAGGGTTCGTTCCCGGGTACCGGGATCGACCGACGCGATGGCTATATCCACTTCTCTACCGCGGGTCAGCTTCGAGAAACTGCCGCGCGTCATTTCGCGGGCCAGGAGGGGCTTGCTTTGGTCGCAGTCGATGAGACGGTTCTTGGGCCCGCGCTCAAATGGGAACCAGCGCGAGACGGGTCTTTCTTTCCCCAGCTCTACGGCGATCTCACGTTAGCGGCGGTGCGATGGGCGAAGCCATTGCCTCTCGGATTGTGGGTCCAACCCCTCAGACCTGTTGCAATGATTTTGATTGCGATCCCGGCCGCCGATGATTGCGGTTCACTACAGATACCTTCGCCGAGATCATCTTCGCCATCCAGGCGAAGTCGGGTTAGCAGGTCCGTTGGGCCTTATTCCCATACCAGCAGGAAGGAAATGTCCAATGAAAGGCATCTTGTTAGCGAGTGCTGCGATTTGTCTGTTGTTGTCGGTTGAACCCGCCGACGCAGCCGGCTGTCTCAAAGGTGCGGCCTTGGGCGCCGTCGCAGGACACGTGGTCCACCATACATTTCTCGGTATGTTTGGTGGCTGCGCCGGGGGA
>Ga0210390_10002593_pt1 | contig 15935 bp, 14 predicted proteins | sample IncBWH11OmetaG_FD_161050 | JGI IMG/M metagenome (GOLD analysis project Ga0210390, IMG submission 161050) | Forest soil microbial communities from Barre Woods Harvard Forest LTER site, Petersham, Massachusetts, United States - Inc-BW-H-11-O ... | reverse complement strand
ATCTACCTCGTCAAATTCCGTCGACAGTATGCCTGGCACCGCCGCCTGCAATTGACGCTGGCGGCCGTGCTCTTTTTGGCAGTGGCGGCGTTCGAGGTCGACATCCGCATGCACCACGGATGGGAGAACATCGTCAAAGAGGCCCGTCCCGACATGGCGACCGAGAGCCTCGACTTTGCCCGTAAGGTGCTCTACGTCCATTTGATCTTCGCAATCTCGACGCCTCTCTTGTGGATCACGACCATCAGCTTGGCGCTGCCGAGATTCGGCAACCCGCCGTCCCCCTCCCGCCACGGCCCGCTGCACAAGCTCCTGGGCTGGAGCTCGGCGACCGACCTGGCACTGACCTCCGCGACGGGCCTGCTGTTTTACTACTTCGCGTTCATCGCGCAATAGGCGCACGGGGTGGCACTGGCGGCTTGTCCGCCAGTGTCTTCGCCAGCGCCTGAGAGGCTCACTGGCGGACAAGCCGCCAGTGTCACCCGACCGCTAAGCGGTGCGGCGAGACACCGACCCCGGTATGCTGACCTTGCGGAGGGCCTGCGCCCGGTCGAAAGCTCATGGGGGATCAATCGTGAAGATCGTCGTTGCCGTTCTGCTCGGTTGCGCTGCCGTTTTCTTCGTTCATCAACCGGCCCGCGCCGGCGAACTCAAGGCCGGCAAGGCCCGGATCGATATCACGCCGCCCCTGTCGCTCAAAGTCGCCCTCGGCGGGTACGGAGATCGGATGAACAAGCCGGCCACCGGCGTGCATGATCGCATTTTCGCGAAGGTGTTGGTCCTCTCCGACGGGACGAAGAAATTCGCGCTCGTCACGGTCGATGCGCTAGGCTTTGCACCGCCGGTGAAGACGGCCGTGCTCGATCGGCTTGCCGGCAAAGGATGGACGTCCGACAACCTGATGTTGTTGGCCAGCCATTCGCACACCGCGATCGAAATGAACGCGCTCAACCCGCTCAACGATTTCCAGGTGCCGCAACTCGGCCTGCACAATCCGCCGCTCTTCGAATTGACGATGAATCGGCTCGCGCAAGTCGTCGCCGACGCGGAAAAGGAGTTGGTGCCGATCGCCGTCGGGACGTCGAGCATCAAGCTCGAAGGCTGGAACCGCAATCGCCGCATCCCGGGCGGCACGATCGATCCCGAACTCACCGTCACGCGGATCGATCGGCTCGACGGCCGCCCGTTCGCCGTGTTCGTCAACTGGACGGCCCATCCCACCTTCATGGGGCCGGAGGATATGTGGTTCTCGGGCGACTGGCCCGGCAACATGCAGCGGACGCTCGAGTCGCTGATCGGGGACGACGTGCAGGCGATGTACGCCAACGGTGCCGAGGGGGATCAGTCGACGGTCTCGCGGCCCAATTCGGGCGAGTCGCACTGGGAGCGGGCCGAACGGTACGGCCGCGACCTGGGTGTCGAGGTCTGGCACCTCTGGCAGAAAACGTCGCCCGTTCCCCGGCCGGTCTTCGCCTACTGGCGCCAAGAAATTGAGCTGCCCAAACGGCAATGGCACCCGAACTTTCGCGAGACCGGCGGCAAAGAGTACGGCATGACCGAGGAGCTGTTGCGCGAAATGTTGCCCAAACTCTTCCCGACGCGAACCGACAGCGTTTCGCTGCGTTTGGGGGACTTGCTGATCGTCGGCATCCCGGGTGAGCTGGCGGCCAAGCTCGGCCTTGAAGTCAAGCACCGCGCGGGCGAAATCACCGGCGCCAAGCACCCGATCATCGGCGGACTGGCCGACGAATGGATCAGCTACATTCTGCCGATCGAGCAATACAACTTGGGGAAGTACGAGGCGAGCATGAGCTTTTACGGGCCGACGCTTGCCGACGTCATCGTGAAGGGTGCGATTGCCGGCGTCGAGAATCTGCAAAAACAGCCGGCGATTAGCAGCCAAGCGCGGCCCTAGCCGCAATCAGATGTCGTCCGCTGTTAGAGATCGGCCGTTGTTCGCGTCGAATCGCCCTCCGGGCTGACGCGTGGTTCGGCGCTCGGCGACTCGGTCTTCTTGGCACGGTTGACCAGGTGGAGCACGCCCGCCGCGAGAAAGGCCGCGCAACCGACCCCCAGCAGCAGGTAGGGCTGGTTTTCCCGAAACACCTCCCAGATGTGGCGGACGTGGCGGCCGAACCACAACAAGAGTCCAATCCACACCGCGACCCACAGCGACGCGCCGGCGATGTTGCAGAGCAGGAAGCGGCGCCAGGAAATGTTGAGGCTGCCCGCCAGAATCCCGTAAATCTGTCGCAGCCCTTCGAGGAACCGCGCCAGGACGATCACCCCGCCGCCGTACTGGGCGAAGAATCCCTCCGCCTTCGCGAGCCGTTCGGGCGTGATCCAGATGTAGCGGCCGTATTCCTGCAAAACTTTGTGGCCGCCGCGCCGCCCGATCGCAAAGCCGACCGTGCCTCCAAGCACGGATGCGACGAACGCGGTGAGCGCGACAGGGAGCAGCTGCAGCTCGCCCTTGGCCGTCAGCCAAATCGCCACAATGAAGAAGGCTTGCCCCGGCACGGGGATGCCGAAGTTTTCGATGAACAAAAAGAAAAAGATCGCCGGGTAGCCGTAGTGGCGAATTAAGTCGTGAACGTCGAGGTGAAACACGGAAATGCGAATCCGTTCTAACAAACCCGAGTCTGGCCGAGCGCGCGACGAGCGCCGGCTGGCCGTCCTTCGGGACAACGCCCGCGGCCGCCGATTGGATCACGGGATTACAACACCTCGCGGCGAACCTGTCAAAGAGTTCACGCCCCGAGCGGGCAGTGGCCGGGCGCCTGTTGTGCGCTTCTCCGGCTTGCGGTAGAACGACGGAAGCAACCTTTCGCACGTGGCCGAGCGCACACTCCGATGAATCACGAGTCCGCCATGTTGGCCTACGTGAAACTGGCGGCCGTTTCCGAGCGCAAGCACCAGCGGACCGGTCGCGATCGGCTGCTGGTGTTGGCGACGGCAGCCGCCGGACGCGCCGGCTGGATCGAGGTGGCCGACCGCTGTCGCCAGTTGGTGCTCGAGCACAATCCGGCCCACCTGATCGGCCGCTTTTCGACCGCGGCCGACGCCCTCCGCAGCCCCGATTTCACCCCGCTCTTGAATCAGCTCGAGCGGATGTGCAGTTACGAGCGGGCCGAGTTTCTGCTCAACGAACTGGGACTCGAGGCCGAGAGCGGCTCTCCCGTGACAGACGAGCCCATTACGGACGCGAGTGATGCCGACCAACCGGACGCGGGACAGATCGCTCTAGCGCTGCTCGGACGCCGGACCGAGTGAGCCGTCGGGCTCGACTCCGGCCGCCGCGCTCAGGTGCCTTCGCCGCCGGAGCCCATCGGCTCAGCGTCGCCGTCGTTCGCGCGTTTTTTCGTGGAAGATGAACTCGCAGCCCCTTCCTGCGAATCGACGTCTTGCTTGCGGCGCGACTGCTCGCTGGTGGTTGGCGGCCGTTGCGACAGATCGCGACCACCCCCGTCTCCGCTGCTCGAGTCGCCGCGTGACCGCAAGAAAGGGCCTCGTTGCACGGGCACGAAACGCAGCTGGCCGGTTGGCTGCTGAACCTGGTCGTCGTTGGCCGGCGGCGTCGGTCGGTCGGTCTCGCGCGGCTGGATGCGGGGCGTTTCGCGGACGCGCGACACCGGTTGCGCGGGAACCTGTCGCGTCTTGGGGGCGGTGTTGCTCGGATTGTTGGTTCGCGAAGTCTTCGTTTTCGACGCCGTCGAAGTGCTCGAGCGCCGCGCGTGCGAATGCTCGTCCGGAATGCGCAGCGTCATGCCCACCTTGAGCCGCGTATTCACCGTCGATAACTGGTCCCGGTTCGCGGCAAAGATCTCGCGATACCGGTTGGCGTCTCCCAACAAGCGCAACGCGATGCGGCTCAGCGTGTCGCCGCGGCGGACGGTATACGTCGTGCCCGAAGCCGCGGGCGGTCGGCTCGACGACGTGATTTCGCTGTGGTCCGAGCCTGTCATCGCCGGGCAGCCGTCGCGTCCGTCGGGCGGATGCTGCCAGGTCGCCGCATCGTCCAGGAGCGAATCGGGCGAATCGAAGGCGGGGGAGGCCGGGCGAATCGACAATTCGATCGGACGATCGACGCTGGCCGTGTTTTGCTTCACGCAGTCTTCCGTCATGCCGTCGTCTTTCGCCTGGTCGTCTCTCATGCGGTCGGCTGAGCGCTCTTTCGGCCGCGCCGGCGGATCGACCGGGGTGACCGTAGTCGCAACGACCGCCGGCCTTCTCCGTTCCGTTTGGACGGAGACGAACTGGTCGATCGGTGGCGGCGACGCCGGCGGATCGCGCGGGGTCGTCGGCACGTCTTGATCGAGCCGCGGCTTCGGGGTCGATCTGGTTGCGTGCAGGCGTTGGGCGACCTTCGGCGGGTCGGCCGGCTCGAAGGCCTCGATGCCGCCGAGAGTGACGGTCGGTTTGTTCGCCGGGGCAGGGGAGGAGTCGCGTTTGCTCTCCGCGACATAGGGCTTGGGGCCGGGCCGCCGGGCAATGCCTTCGTCCAGGATTTTCGCGCGGGCCAGCTTCAGCCCGTTCTCGACGAACGGCTCGTTGCGGAAGCAAAACGCGCCGCCGAATCCGATCAGCAGGATCGCCAGCGAGAGTCCCAGGACCTTGTCACGCCCCATGTCGTCACCGTCCCCGCCTGCGACTAAGAAAAGCGGACGAACACCCAGTCGGCAGAGATCGCCACAAACTGATATCGGGCTGGCGGGCGATTAGTTCGCAGCCGAACTTGTTGGGCCGCGCCGGCCTTGAGTTTTTTCGTCGGCCGGCGTCCAGATCGCTGGGTAATTCCAGCTCTGACGTGTTCCGGTTCGCGCGGATTCGGTGAAAAGACCGTTCACAACGAGGTTGACGGCGGGTCGACGCGCGTCGCTTCAATCGGGCCACTCACTGACGCGCCGCGAGCATTTCGAACGGCAGAACTAGCTGCCGGCACCGGCGCCGCGCATGTTGCCGCCCATCCGCCGCCCCCGACGGGGAGCGACCGGAGTGGCGGGCGGGGTTGCGGGCTGTCCGGGGACCACCGGCTTCGCGGCGGTCACGGGGGTCGCGTTCGGCGCCGGCGGCAGCGGGAGGGCTATCGAGGGGTCGTCCTTCATCTGACCCGCGCGTTCGAGCAACCCCTTCAGGTCGTCGGCCTGCTTGGCTCCGTTCGCACTTTGCATGCTGAAAATCAGCACTGCAGGCACGAAGCGCATGTCGTGAGTGGTGAGGCCGGCTTGCAGATCGGCGAGTTGCCACTTCGTCGGATCCGGCGGGACGTGATGGACCACGACGGGCGGCGCCGGCTTGGCCTCCGGCTTCTTCTCGACTTGCGGCGCGGCCGGGGCTTCCTCTTTTTCGGCTTCGGCAGCCGGTTCAGCGGCCGCCTTGGGCTTCGCTGATTTGCTGCAGCCCGGAGCGGCTGCCAACAGGCCGGCACAAATCAGGAGGCTGACGCGTCGCAGAATGCCTCGACGTGCGGCCGCCGAGCGAATCGTGATCATGCGGGAACTCCTCTGCCTTAAGACTAAGGAGCGGGGTGCCGCTCTGCCAGTGAACGCGTCCGCCACGGGCCCTTCTGTCGCTCCACACGCCCCCTCGGTCCCGCCCGGCGTCGGGTTCCTCTGTGGACGCTCGCCGGCCCGTCGCATCCGCCCGGCGGGCCGTCTATGATCTATCCAGTCTGCGGGAGGACCGTCTGCGGGAGGAAATGCGATGAAAATCTCTCTGGGAACCGATCACGCCGGCTACCTGTACAAGGAAGCCATCAAGACGATGCTGATTGAAGCGGGACACACCGTCCACGACTTCGGCACCTTTTCGACCGACCCGGTCGACTACCCCGACTTCATTAGGCCGGCCGCGCTGGCGGTCGCCAAAGGCGAGTTCGAGCGGGGCATTGTGCTGGGCGGCTCGGGCAACGGCGAAGCGATGACCGCCAACCGCATCATCGGCGTGCGCTGCGCGTTGTGCTGGAATCTCGAGACGGCGGAGTTGGGTCGCAAGCACAACGATTCCAACGTGCTGTCGCTCGGCGCGCGGATGGTCAGCGAGGACCTGGCGCTGGCCATCGTGCGCAAGTGGCTCGAAACTCCCTTCGAGGGCGGCCGACACGTCCAACGTCTGTGGAAGATGGATCACCCGGAGTAAACGGGCGTTCCCGACTCAGTCGGATCAAGCATGCATTTGTTGACTTGGTATCTGCTTCCACTTGTCCTCTTGACGGCAATCGTCTTGCTCCTCGGCTTGCTGCCCTTGCGGCAGCGAGCACGCGACGCAGCCGTCGCAATGGAACTCGGAGCACATGCCGCAAGCTGGGCAGTCGTTTTGGTCTCCGCGACGATCTGGATACCGCGAGCCGGAAAGATGTTTCAGGACTTTGGGATCGAATCGTCCAATCTCTCAGCGCTGGTCTTCCAGATGGCTCAGCCATTGGTCATGTTAATCGTATGCGCCATTGTGCTGGCTGTTGATGGGATCGTTTATTCCTCGCTTTGGAGAAACGATGTCTCGCAGACGGTTCGCAATCGTTTCTCGCTCTTTATGACTCTCCTACCGCTTCTGATTATGCTGGTCTTCGGAACAACAATTTATCTCCCGTTACTGAAGCTGCTGGGGTAACTGCGCTGGAGCGAGGGATTGGCGCTAATGACTCCGAGCGGCATCAAGTACTCCGTCTGCGGGCGGATCGACTCTAAGATTGCCCCCGCAACGGCGAATGCCTGATGGGACCGACTGAACAATTGCCTCAATCGAACCGAGCGGAGGCGAAGCCATGTCGCTGGTAGGCAACATCATCTGGCTGGTTTGCGGCGGACTGTTCGCCGGGCTGGGCTACATTCTCGGCGGGATCGCGCTCTGTTTCACGATCATTGGCATCCCGTTCGGCTATCAGCAGATCAAGATCGGCATCGCCACCTTGGCGCCGTTCGGGTGCGAACTCGTCGAATACCCGGATGCGAACTCGCCTCTGCGGCTGGTGCTCAACGTGATCTGGATCTTCACGTTTGGCTGGGCGATCGCGCTGTGGCACCTGGTTTGGGCGGCGCTGTTGGCGATCACCGTTATCGGACTCCCGTTCGCGCTGCAGCACGTGAAGCTGATTCCGCTGGCGCTGTTGCCGTTTGGCCGGGACCTCGTCCGCGGGCCTGCTTACGGACAGAATGCCTGGTACGACCCGAATTACGGGCGGCCGGCAAGTCCGGTGCGATAGACGAATCGCTGGCTATTCGGGCGTCAGCGACAGCAGTTCGAAGCGGACCTTGTGGCCCGATTCCTGCGACTCTTCCCGCACGAGCCGGCGGGACGCGTCGTACCAGACGTCGACGTGCGCATCCCCGGCGATCTTGTAGTGCGAGCAATTCGTGCGGCCTTCGCCGACGGTGAGCGTCTCTTCCCCAATGTACTGAATCTTGCCGACCTGGCATTTGCCTTTGTCGGAATCGAACAGCACGACCGTCGCCGTGTCAGTGTTGACGAACCGCTCCGGCAGGATCAAGTACGACGTATCCCAGATGTCCAGACTGGCCAGGGTGTCGACGCCGTTGGTGGTGATCTGCATACCCCGCGCGACGGGCGTCCCTTTGACCACATACTGCGTGCCGTTGTAGTCCGCGGTGTTTTCGACGGCGACGATCCGGCCGTTCTTCCACAGCTCGGTGCCGCCCGAGGTGTAGTGATATTTGTAGACCCAATAATCGACCTTGATTTCGCTGACGCTCTTCAAAAAGACTGCGCTGCCGTTGCTGCGAAACTGCGTTGTCGATGTGCCGCGACGCGTGCCGTCGATCGAAATCGAGAAGGTGCGTGTTTGTCGCTCGATCTTCCGGGTCGTGCGGGTGTCACCCGAGGCAACGTGCGCCGTCGACAGGCCGAAGGCGATCGCGCCCGTCAACGACAGGGCCGCAATCAGGCCGGACAGGGAGCGTTGCCGCGGGGCGGCAGGGGAATAAAGAGAGCGCAGCATCGACGGGTCTCGCGGCAAAACAATCGTGCGTGGTTACCGAAGACGAGGAGTCACGGGAAGATAGTGGAATCGGCCGGTCGGGCCAAGACCAGCTTCTTGCCGCGCACAAGGTGTGCGCCCGCGCGCAACGCGTCCGCGTCTGCTTGCGTTTGCCGGGAACCCGAAGCCGCGTCGGGACCTGAAGCCGTGCGTCGCGTGCTGCTACTTGCTGGGCTCTTCCAGCACGGCGAACGGACTGAGGCGGCGAACCTTCGCCACGATCGCGTTCTTGGACGCCTGGTCGGTCGCCTTGGCGTAGCGGAGCTTGAGCTTCTTGAGCTTCGACCGGCGGGAGCGGCGGCGGGCAATCTCACGGTCGCGTTCGACTCGTCCCATGTCTATTCGCTTCTGTCTCTACGTTTCTGTTCGCTCGGTTTTTTGGATCGCGAGTTCGCGGTGCGGCTCCTGTCGCGGCCGAATCGACAGCAGACAGGGAGCGTTTCTTGTAGCAAGACAGCCCAGCGCGGTCAACTCGCCGAAATCCACGTCCCACTCCGGCACTCGCAGGATGATGGTTCGGAAAGGACCGGACAAACGTTGCTCCAATCCACGGCAGCCACTCGCCTTAGCATCGGCAACCTCTTGCCCCGGCCGCGGAAAACCGGCCTTGTCCCGGTCCCGGGAATTGAGCTAAAACCGTCGCGGTGGCCGCCCGGAAGGCGGTCCTCTTTTATCGAATCGCGGTCCTAAATCTTAGCTCGGTGATGATTCCGTCCGTCGGAAAGGATTCCGCAATGGCGATCAGGGTCGCGGCGCTGGCCGAGTGGCTCGAAGGTGAAGTCCTCGGCAACGAGACGCTGCTGATCGACCGGGCTCAGTCACTCGGTAAAGCCGGTCCAGGGTCGGTTACGTTTTTTTCCGCCACGAGGGCCACGGGTCTGCAGCCGATCGAAGGGGCGGCCATCCTCGTCTCCCGCGAACTGCGCGCCCAGATTTCGTCGCTGGCCAAGAGCGGTTGTGCTTTCATCTTTGTCGATGAGCCCAAGGAGGCCTTCCTGCGGGCGGCCGCCAGCTTCGCACCGCGGCGAACCCGGCCGGAGATCGGCATCTCGGCCGACGCCTACGTGAGCGCCACGGCCCACGTCGGGCGGGACACGAATATCCATCCCGGAGCCCACGTGGCGGCGGGCGTGGTGCTGGGCGACCGTTGCGACATCCACCCCGGAGCCGTCATCGGCCGGGGCTGCCGTCTGGGCAACGACGTCGTGATTCATCCGAATGCCGTCCTGTATGACGACGTAATCGTGGGGCACCGCGTGATTGTGCATGCGGGAACCGTTATCGGAGCCGACGGTTTCGGCTATCGCACGGTCGACGGCCGGCACGAGCACATTCCCCATTTCGGCACGGTGCGTCTCGAGGACGACGTCGAAATCGGCGCCAACGCGACCATCGACCGCGCCCTGGTCGACGAAACGGTGATCGGGCAGGGGACCAAGCTCGATAATCTTGTGATGATCGGCCACAACTGTCAGATCGGGCGGCACAACCTCTTCGCCTCGCAAGTCGGCTTCGCCGGTTCGGTCACCACGGGCGACTACGTGGTGTGTGCGGGGCAAGTGGGTGTCGCCGATCACGTGCATCTCGGCAGCCGCTCCGTGCTGGGAGCCAAGGCCGGCGTCCACAAGGACGTGCCGGAGGGACAGCGCTACGTCGGCATCCCGGCCATTCCCGAAGCGGACTGTCTGCGTGCCGTGATGGCGACACACAAGCTGCCCGAGATGCGGCACCAGTTTAAGAAACTCGAGCGCCAGGTAGCCGAGCTGACGGCGCTGGCTGACGAGCTGCGGAAACAGATCACAAGCGCAGAGGCCCAGCCGGGCCCAAGCGCGGAACCTGAAACGCGACGTCTCCGCGACGCCGCCTGACACGTCTCGCATTATGGATGCACCAGGTCAAACGATTGCGCTGAGTAGCCGGGGAAGAATCGGTCTGCTGGCCGGAGCCGGCCGATTTCCCATCGCGTTCGCCCAGGCTGCGCGGAAGCAGGGGCTCTCCGTCGTTTGCGTCGGCGCCTTGAGTATGGCTCCCGACGAGCTGCGCGAATTGTGCGACTATTATACGACCGTTTCGCTGGGACGGATCGGCAAGTCGATCTCGATCTTCAAGCGGGCCGGCGTCAGCCGCGTAGTGATGGCGGGCAAGGTCGATAAGACGGTCTTGTTCAAGAAATTCCGCTGGATCCGCCACCTGCCCGACTGGCGGGCCATCCACATGATTCTGCGGTACGCCCGCGAGAACCGGAAAGACGACACGCTCTTATTGGCCATCATCCGCGAGTACGCGCGGGACAACATCGAATTCGATTCGGCTCTCAATTACTGTCCGGAGTTGCTCGTGAAACACGGATTCCTCACCCGCCGCAAGCCAACCCCCTCCCAGTGGCGCGACATTCGCTTCGGCTGGGAAATCGCCAAGGAGCTGGGCCGCCTCGACATCGGCCAGACGGCCATCGTCAACGACATGGCGGTGATTGCGCTCGAGGCCATCGAGGGGACCGACGCCGCCATCCGCCGCGCGGGCACGCTCTGCCGCCGCGGCGGCTTCACGATCGTCAAAGTGGCCAAGCCGCAACAGGACATGCGATTTGACGTCCCGACGATCGGCGTCGAGACGATCCAAACGATGCGCGAAGCGGGAGCCCGCGTGCTGGCGGTCGAAAGCGAAATGACGATCATGCTCGATCAGCCGGAAGTGATCGAACTGGCCGACCGCCTGGGCATCGCCATCGTCTCGCTCAAGGCCGAGGAAGTGAAGCTGCAGCTTGCGTCGTAGGCCAGGCTGCCGGCTTGCCGGCGCGCGGATCAGCCGCCCGCCATTTTCTTCCGCAAATCAATCCTTTCCCGATGTTCGAGTCCGGTCCCGTTCCGGTTCCCTTTCAATAGTAAGTGTCCGGACCGGACCCTTGTCCGCCGTAAGTCACTGCTGGGGATAGACTACGGCCGGACTCATTCCAGCGGACCCCAAAGAGACCGGACACGAGACCGGTCGCTGGTTTTGACCTGCTGCCCCATCCCATTCGTGTCCCGTCCCGACTTTCACCCTCGCCCAGTCGTCTGGGAGAGGGCCGGGGTGAGGGCGGTGTGTTCGGGTCCCGTCCCAATAAATCCCGTCCCGTCCTGACCTCAGTCCCGCAGGTTTTTTCACCACAAAGACGCGAAGGCACTAAGGTCAGATTCTGTACGGGATCCGTCTTTGTGTTCCTTCGTGTCTTGGTGACTTTGTGGTGAAGCTCCCCGCATTTTCCGGCGTCCCAGATCAATCCCGTCCCGATGGTCGAGTCCCGTTCCGGCTCCCTTTCAATCGAACGTGTCCGGACCGGACCGTTGTCCGCCGTAAGTCGCTTCTGGGCACAGACTACGGCCGGACTCATTCGAGCGGACCCTAAGAGACCGGAGCGGACCCGTGACCGGACACCGGATTTGAAATTGGAAGAGGGTCCCCCATTCATATGGGGGGCTCGGGGTGAAAATCCCGTCCCGGCATTCGTGTCCCGTCCCGACCTCGGACGTTGGACCGGGGACCTTGGACTGGGTCCGGGCGCACGCCGAGCGCTCCGTCTGCGACCGCCATTCTCGACCCTACCACGCCAAGCCCCGCCAGCCGACCCCAAGTTTCTACGGGCTCAGAAACAAGTCGGAAGATTTCCCACAGAGCGCCAGCGGTCCACGAGGCGTCCTCGTTGTGGAACGATGAACAAGACGAAACGCGGAGGATTGAAGCACCCCCCAGCTGACGCTGGAGGCTCGCCGGGCGTTATGGGCGCGCGAACGGCCCGGCGAGCGTCGGGCGTCAGCCCGATGGTGCCTTGAAGCTTTGTTGTGGCCGGGGGCGCCCCGCTTTGCGGACGCCCGGACTAGAGCCCAGAAATACAAACCGGGGCTTCCGCCTGGGGGAGCGCCCGGCGACCTTGCCGCGTTCGATAAACGACGGCGATCACATGCAATCGCATATGCGAACGCGCGCCATCCCCCATTTTCTAGTAGAATCCCAATCAAGCGGCTCCACAGTGTTTGACGAGATCAGTCCAAAGCGGTCTAATCGATCCGAACATAGTCAATACCTTTCTCGCCGTTGAAATGGACCGTCTCAGCATGGACTACCAACTCGAGAATTTGGGCGACGAACGATTCCAAGAGGTCTGCCAAGCGCTCCTGGCGAAAGAATTCCCCAAAATTCAGTGCTTCCCTGTCGGGCAGCCCGACGGTGGAAGAGATGCTATTCACTATCTCTCTAACAGCTCCACCACCGATTTTGTCGTGTTTCAAGTGAAGTACGTTCGTCGCCCGCTCGCCGAACAAAACCCGCACAAGTGGCTTGCCGGTACAATCGAGGGTGAACTCGCAAAAGCTCACACTTTGATTGAAAGAGGCGCAAAAGAATATTACCTTTTGACTAATGTCCCAGGCACAGCGCACCTCGATCATGGGTCGGTCGACACAGTGCATTCTCTGTTAAACGAGCGGCTCACGGTTCCAGCCTATTGTTGGTGGCGGCAGGATGTTAATCGTCGGCTCGATAATGCGTGGGATCTGAAGTGGGCGTATCCCGAAATTTTATCAGGTCCCGATTTCCTACGACTCCTTTTTGAAAGTGGATTACGGGAACACGCTGATCGGCGCACCAACGCGATTCGCGCAGCAGTTCGAACGCAATTTGACCGTGATGAGAACGTTCGTTTTAAACAGATCGACCTTCAAAATCGCCTCCTCGATCTGTTCATTGATGTTCCAATGACCGTCCGTGATCGGCCTACTCAACGCAAGAGGTCTAAATCCGAATATGGGGCAATCCTTGACGCAATCATGGCCCTGTCACCCGCAGGCCAACCTCCTCATCGCACCCCAATCGAAACTGCGGTCGGATCCGCCTCCTTTCTGCTCCATCCGATGGTTCAGCGACATGTCCCTCGGGTCGTGCTAGAGGGAGCTCCTGGCCAAGGCAAATCTACGTTAGTCCAGTATATCTGCCAGATTCACCGCCGCCGCCTTCTCGGGGAACCGTTGGATCTGGCCGCAATTCCTGAAGGGCATCGCAATCAACCGATGCGACTCCCGTTCAAGATCGATCTTCGGGATTTCGAGCTATGGCTCAATCGTAAAAACCCGTTTTTGGGCGACGAGACATCTTCGACGCCCGCAAACTGGCCGCGATCGCTCGAGGGCTTTCTAGCGGCCCAAGTTTCCTACGAGTCCGGTGGCATTGACTTCAGTGTCTCCGATCTTTCCGCAGTCGCAAAACTAAGCTCAATGCTCTTGGTTTTTGACGGCCTTGATGAGGTCGCCGACATCGCGACACGGCACGACGTTGTTGATCATATTGCGAAGGGTATCGCACGCCTCTCGGAAGGTGCCGCTTCCGTTCAAGCAATCGTCACGACCCGACCGGCCGCCTTCGCGAATTCTCCCGGGCTTCCCGCGGAGAAATTCTGCTATTTCGACTTGCAATCCATCACTCGACCATTGATCGACGACTACGCGAGTAAATGGCTAAAGGCCAAAAGGCTACAGGGCCGCGAGGCGTCGGACGTCAGAAAAATTCTTAAAGACAAACTCGACCAGCCACATTTAAGCGAACTGTCGCGTAATCCGATGCAGTTGTCCATTGTACTTAGCCTGATTCAACGGTTTGGCGAGTCACTTCCAGAGAAACGGACGGCGCTTTACGACGCATATGTCGAACTTTTTTTGAGCCGCGAGGCAGAAAAGAGTACGCTAGTCAAGGACCATCGCGACTTACTAATCGAGATACATTGCTTTCTTGCTTGGCGTCTCCATGTCGACTCGCAGCTTACCCGCAGCGGCGGGCGCATTGGCGAAGACGCTCTGCATAAGCTTCTCTTCGAGTACTTGGTTGGCGAGCAGCACAGCACCTCGATCTTGGACGATCTTTTCCGCGGAATGGTCGATCGGGTCATGGCGCTTGTATCGCGGGTGCAGGGCACCTTCGAGTTTGAAGTCCAGCCACTAAGAGAGTACTTTGCTGCGCGCCATCTCTATGTTACAGCTCCATACGCGCCCCAAGGTAGAAGCCGTTCTGGCACGAAGCCCGATCGCTTCCGAGCAATGGCTAGAGATTTCTATTGGTTGAACGTGAGTCGTTTCTATGCTGGTTTTTATGACAAAGGCGAACTCCCTTCTCTCGCCGACAATCTAGAGGAATTGTCCGACGAAGAGGGGTACCACTACACAAGTCACCCCAGTCGCTAGCGACAATATTGCTTTCGGATTGGGTGTTTGCGAGTTATCCGCGTGTGATGCAGCGTGTCATCACAATGGTGACTCGTGCGTCTGCTCTTCGGACGCTACTGACTACAGGTGACCGGCCTTACAGGCACGGGACGCAGCTTGTGCTACCAGAGCGATGCGGGAATGCTGACTTAGTTGCCCATTGCTTCGAGGTGCTGACTCAACTGCCTTCGCCCGACTACGGTCGGCTCATCACGCGAGTAATTAACGCAAATGCGACGGATGACGCACGAGCGCGAATGTGGGCTGACAAGTGTCCAGAGATGGATGGCCCCAAGTTTTCCAAATGGCTGACATATGGGCTTTACCTTGGAGTTATAGCGCGATTGGACAAGAATGACTTGTTAGGACTCGTTGATGGCCTTGAGGCTCATGAGCGTGTTGAACTGCTGATTCGAGGTGGGCGAGAAGACATTTATGAGGCATCCGAGGTTCGCTACAATGAGGCTGTAAAATGCCTTTGTGATGGATCGGTGCCGCTTACAATTCATGGAGGAAACACTTCTCTAGAGGTAGTTCGCGGAATGCTTTATACGGGTCAATATTTGTTGGCATTTCGGAATCCGCAGCCGTTCGGCCTTCGTGACTTGGCCAAGAGGACGCAGTATGGCGTCGAATTCGATAACAACGAAGTGACGTGGCCTGCGTTTGAAAGTGCGGGGCGACTGAAACAGTTTGTGGAGGCTGCGAACGAGCAGTTCGGTAGATGGGCGAGTGAGTGGGCAGTCGACCTAGCGCCTTGGGACACGATGGTGGAGGCGGGAAGGCGACTTCTTGGGGATCATTGGGTGTTCGATTGTCTAGCGACGGCGTCGGCGGGAATTCGATCGCGTGACGTGCGCGGAAATGAGTGCGACTCGCTACTCGATTCGAGGGAGTCGCTATGCAAGCGAGTAAGGTTTGCGCGGCTTCGTGCGGCGAACTATCGTTGGTGGGAGGAGCAATTTGCTGCACCCGGCGGAGAGGCAGCACGGATGTTAGTGTGCCTCGTTTTCGCGGCGTGGGCAGGCCCGTCTTGCTTTGTGCGACTTCATGACGTGGTTGGCAAGGCTCTGGAAGAGTTAAGCGAGTCGCAATGGGCTAGATTAGCCACCGCGTTGAGTAACAACGCGGTCGGAGTCGTGGCGAGTAACCAGCGATTTGACATTGACCTTGCCGCGCTGCCAAACAGGTGCTCGATGCGTTTGCTTGCATGTGTCGCAATCCGCTGCGATAGTCGCCGGAGTCGCGCGGTGTTTGAGCGTTGGTTGCGTTCGTATGAAGGCGACGATTTGGCGATTCTTCAAGTATGTGAACGGCATGTGTTTGGTATGCTCGCAGAGACTTCGGACGACCCTAAGAGATGGGGGCGAAGTTTGGCGATCATTAAGAGGGTCTACGCCAACAACCCTGTTGGTGTGTCTGACTATGCGATTAGATATTCGTTTGAGTCTGAGGTGCGGTCGATGTCTGTTGGATTGGCACATGAGATAATGAAGGACGCCGAACGCTTTCCGCCTGGACTAGTTAACATCGCCGAGGGTATCTGCCGTCAAGACGTCGCTTCCAAAATGCAGCCCGTTGGAGTGGTCGCAGAGAGCGAGAAGTGGTTCGGATGAATTTTGCGGTCGTCGATGTCTTGAGGGGCCGGAGAAATGCCGGAGGTGCACGATGCGGCCAACCTACTCGCCGAGCGGCACTTCGCAAATCGCCCA
>Ga0210390_10002591_pt1 | contig 15941 bp, 16 predicted proteins | sample IncBWH11OmetaG_FD_161050 | JGI IMG/M metagenome (GOLD analysis project Ga0210390, IMG submission 161050) | Forest soil microbial communities from Barre Woods Harvard Forest LTER site, Petersham, Massachusetts, United States - Inc-BW-H-11-O ... | reverse complement strand
TCCCGCGAGCCTTCCTTTTCGAAATTGCAGATATAGCCCATCGCTGCGGCTCGATAGTGCACTTCCCTTGACGTTCGGTATCGCGAGAAGCAATTCGTCTCCGTGCCCGCCACGAACGTAAGCAAGCGGTACGCCGAGCGCTTGCGACGCTTGCTCGGCGTTCATGCCGAATTGCAGCGGCGCGCCAGATGCCTGGGTTCCCCGCAGGAGCTGCTGGCTCCGGGCCGGCGTCAGCGAGGCGGTGGCCAGCGCCATGGATGCGATCGCAGTACCGATGGTCAAACTCTTCCGCAGAAAACTGAAACGCATCAGCATTTTACACCACCCTTGCCCCACCGCGTCTCAAGACCCGCAAGCGTATCCGGCCTTGCGACTTGAGCAGACCGTCCGAACCCGAAGCTGCTCCATCCTTTTTCCTTCATTCTGCGGGCCATTGCAAATATGCATTCGCTATGTCGGCTTGAAGCATATTGGCCCATGGCCTATTGAACGTCCATCGAGGCGCCGCTGCTTCTTCGAGATCTGGACAGAAAAATGAGCCGTTTCTGGAGCAGCTTGGCGCATGACCTGAAACCTTATGTGCCAGGCGAACAGCCCCGCATGGAGGAGGTGGTCAAGCTCAACACCAACGAAAGCCCATTTGGTCCTTCCCCGCGTGTGCTGGAAGCGATGCGCAGCGAGGCGACCGATGCGCTGCGGCTATATCCGGACCCACAGGCCACCGCGCTGCGGACCGCCTTGGCCACCTACCACCGGGTGCGACCCGAACAGGTATTCGTCGGTAATGGTTCGGATGAGGTGCTGGCGCACGCTTTCCGCGCTCTGCTCAAGCACGAAGCGCCGCTTCTCTTTCCGGACATCACCTACGGTTTCTACCCGGTCTACTGCCGCCTGTTCGGCATCGCCTTCGAGGCCGTGCCGCTGGATGAGGCCATGCAAATTCGCGTTGCCGACTATCGCCGGCCGGCTGGCGCGCTCGCCATGCCCAATCCGAACGCGCCAACGGGCATTGCGCTGTCACGCGCGGAGATCGCGACCCTGCTTGAGGAGCATCCAGACGCTCCCATGGTGATCGACGAAGCCTATGTTGATTTCGGCGCCGAGACCGCGATTCCGCTAGTCGCCTCGCACCCGAACCTCCTGGTCGTTCAAACCATGTCCAAGTCCCGGGCCCTGGCCGGGCTGAGGGTTGGGTATGCGATCGGCGATGCCGACCTGATCGAGGCCCTCACGCGGGTGAAGGACAGCTTCAACTCCTATCCTCTAGGGCGGCCCGCGCAGGCCGGCGCCATCGCCTCTCTGGAGGACGAGGCCTATTTTCAAGAGGGCCGCGCTCGCATGATCGAAGGCCGGGAGCGGTTAAACCGCGGACTGGTCCGACTTGGCTTCGAAGTGCTGCCGTCTTCCGCCAACTTCGTGTTCGCGCGTCATCCGGCGCATGAGGGCGCGGCGCTCGCTGCAGCGCTGCGCCGACGGGCAGTGATCGTCCGCCATTTTCCCGCTCCTCGCATCTCCGACTATCTGCGGATAAGCGCCGGCACGGACGGGCAAATCGATCGGCTGCTGTCGGCCTTGTCCGAGATCTTGGGCGGCGAACCGTCAGCTGCCTGACCGCGCCGCCTCGTTGTGGCCCGTTCGACCCTGGCGTTGCCCGGAAAAAATCGGGCCGCCGCCTACATCAAAAACACCGTTGGAACCTTTTATTGTCCGGTGACGTTTTGAATATCGCGTTGATCTGGCGGTCAAACAGGAGAGTGCGATGTCAACCCAAATCGTCATGGATCTCAACGGAGATACCCGATACCACTTCAATGCCAAGGACGCGAAGGCACTTTCGGAGGCCGAACGCCGCTTCAAAGAACTAACCGGTGCCGGTTTCACCGCTGCTACCCGAGCCGCAGATGGCGCGCCCGTGATCGCGCGCGCTTTTGACCCGACCGCAGAAGAAACTCTGTTTTTCCCGCGATTGGTCGGTGGTTGATCGGGATGATCCTGATAGAGCCGCTTTTTGCAGCCTGCTCACGTCGGGCAAAGGAATTTCTCGACTGGTATCGACGCCCGAGCAGGAGTGAGCTGCGGGGTCATCAGCTGTTGAGAGAATGGCTGTCGCCCCGGCAATTGGCGCAGTACGAAAGAAACGACTTTTTCGAGGTCACCGGCAGTCACACCGGAAAAAAATACTTGATCAGGCGAGGCACCGGAATGAACGTCTGCGAGTTGGACGACGCCGGCCTCCCACAATCAGGTTGGTGTTTTGTACCCAATGTTCATCTCGTTACCGGCGACGTCATGCTTGCCCAGAAGATTGCCTTGGAAACGGACGAACGAGCGGCGTTGGCGGTAGCAAACCGCTTCGACGTCGGATAACAAGCGCCAATTACGGACCAGCCTTCCGTCGGCGACGCGCACGGGCCGTGTCACACGCCGATGCGGCCTGCGCTGTCGCCTCCACATTCCCTGCCTCACGCGCGATGACAACCTTCGCGCTGCTGTGCGCCCTCGTCATACGCCAAGGGTGTACCGGCTCGCTGCTGTTGCGTCGCAACGAGCGTCGGGAACCCGAAGGATTCTCTTATTTGGTTGTTGCCGGCTCGAAAAATCTTGACTTAGATGGCTGCGGGCGGGGTTTGCTTGGCAGGAGGCAAACATGAATCCAGGAGGGATGGTATTTCAGCCTGAATTGATAGAATTGATGAAGTCGGTCCTTGAGGATGCGACGGCAACGCTTCCGGAATCGAAGCGCACGTCCGCGGCAAAGGCCGAGATGGCCTCGAACATTCTTGCGTGTGCCGGCAAAGGAGAGCGAGATCCGCAGGTCCTCAAGGCGAGCGCCCTTCTGACAGTCTGCGACACTTCGCAATATTGGCATGACATCTCGCCGGAGCGCCGCGCGGTCTGAGCCGGCTCCGCCGCGCGGAGTGCCTGCGGGCCGGGAGAGAGGCCAAGTATAGGTCAGTGACGGACTCGACGATGGGCTCGTGAGGCCCGCCGCAGATCCTGCTATCTGCGGCCCGTTGGTTAGATATCGTGACTGCGAAATACCCTTTGGCACGCCGACGTCAGCTTGTTGCGGTGCTGCTGGAGGCAGTCCTGCACCGCTCCATCATCACCGAGTTGCTTTCGGCAGAAGCGTGAAGCGTCGCGCGAGCAAGCCTGCTGCTCCTGCGGAGTTCCGGCGTGCGTGCCTTGGGCGAATGCCGCCGACGTTCCGACAAAGACAAATATCAAGATCAAGATCGATTTGAGCATCTGTGTCGTTCCGCTGCATAGCGACGATGACAATCCTCGTCTTGTGACTATGTTCCTCGATCTTGACTGGGAAATCATAAATTTGTTGGTTTCGAACGGTCTTCTCTGCCACCTCGTATTGGATCAGAAAAATTCAACAAGCAGGGAACCATTCGCGGGCATCAGGGAATTGTTTTCCGGAGGCATTGTTACCGAATGCGGATGACCCAAACGAACTCAGCGAGAAAAATCCTTGCCGTCGATGTCGGCGGGACTCACGTCAAAATTCTTGCCAGCGGTCAAAAGCAGGAGCGGGAGATCGCCTCCGGACCGAGAATGACCGCCCAGCAAATGGTCGATGGCGTCAAGAAGCTTGCGCGAGGATGGAGCTACGATGTGGTATCGATCGGTTTTCCCGGACCGGTTCTCCACGGTCGCCCTGTTGCCGAACCTCACAATCTGGGGTCCGGCTGGACCGGGTTCGATTTTGCGTCGGCGTTCGGCTTGCCGGTAAGGGTGATCAACGATGCCGCCATGCAGGCTCTCGGCAGCTACCGCGGCGGAAAGATGTTGTTCCTGGGGCTGGGAACGGGACTCGGGTCGGCGATGATTGTGAACGGCGCCATCGAACCGATGGAGCTTGGCCACTTGCCCTACAAGAAGGGCACGTTCGAAGATTATGTCGGCGCGAAGCGCCTCCGCCAAGCCGGTAAGAAGCGGTGGCGCAAGCTCGTAAAAGACGTGATCGAACGATTGGTCGCGGCAACGGAGCCGGATGACGTAGTTATCGGCGGCGGAAATCTCGTCCACCTGAAAAGGCTGCCGAAAGGATGCCGGGCCGGAAACAATGCCTATGCCTTCGTCGGCGGCTTCCGCATGTGGAACGGAAGGCATTCACCGGCGAACCGGCGCCGCAAGGGTAAGCGATCATAGATGACAAGATTGGACCGGGTCGACGCGCAATAACTCGTCAAGCTTGGCGTGCAGCGCGAGGCTGTCGTGCCGGTTGGCTCGGCGCGCTCGTAAAGAACCTACGGAGCGTCGTCGATCGGGTTGATCGGAATCGGCATTTCCTGCCGCCGGAACCATTTCGACGTTTGCTCGTTCAGCCAAGAATATAGTCCGGCAAATCATGGAGGCTGCTATGAACCGGTCTCAGCGGTCGTCAACTGATGTTGACCGCGCAAAAACCAAAGGCCTGAGAGAGGAGATAATTTCAGCGCAGTCCGCTTCGGCCGAAGCCAATTACAGACGCTCTGTCCGAGAGCGGAAAATTCAGGCTGCGGATGAATCGATCGAGCGCCTTGTAGCACCGGCCGCCATCGAACGCGCTTTGTCCGTCTACCAGCAAATGAAGCCGCGTGACCTTTCCGTGATATTGCAAGCGAGGAAAATTCTCACTCAGCGGATCTACGCCTTGGTCGATCAGGGAGAGAAGGACGAACAACGCTTGACCGTCGGCGGACTCGTTCACCTGAAATCCATCGAGCGCGACCGCACGATAAGGTCAGCCTCAGATTCTCGCCACAAGAAACAGCCTTGAGTTCGGACGATTGTGCCGCATCGCCATTTTGGGTAAGGCTCACAGGATTTTCTTTGCCGTGAAGTAGATATCCTTCAGCGAGTCAAGAAACAGGTCCCTTAATTCCTGCTCTTTTACCTTGATGGCCTCGCTGGCTCCCGCCGGCACGAGATAACTTGTTCCAAATCGCACATGCATCACGCGATATCGGGAACCGGCGGGCGGTCGAGCAGTTGCCTTTGCATACGAGGCACCCCATGCCACATCAGCTCCATATTGACGAAGAGAACAACAGTGCCATTCGCGCCGAAATCGGCGAACGCCTACGCGTCATTTTCCGGTTAGCGGGGCACCAGAAAGTTCCCCGCCCTATTCGGCGATCCTTGGATCGTCTGACCGAAGCAGACCGGGAGATCGAGCTGGAATCGTCACCCTCGATTGCGCCTTCGGCAAACGAAGGTTGGCTACGCCGCCTGTTGCCAAGGCGGCTTCGCTAATCTTCGAGCGAAGGACCGTCGACGGATCGCCGGCCTGACGGTCGCCGCCTCCGCAAGATGAGGAAACAATGCTCGGAACACTCACGCGTGGTAGCGGGGGAGGGACTCGAACCCCCGACCCCAGGATTATGATTCCCGTGCTCTAACCAGCTGAGCTACCCCGCCACGGCGCCGGCAGACGCGGCTTTCGATGCCGCCGTCGCGAACGCGCGGCATATAAGAAGCAGCTCTTGGCCCTGTCAAGCAAACCTGGCCGGGCAGCCAAATCCCGCATTATGCGGCTATTTCGGCCGAATGTCGGGATTGCCGCCGGGGCTGCCGGGCGGCGGGATCACCGGCGTGTTGCCGGCATTGGGCGTTGGAGCCCGGATCTGCGGATCGACGCCAGGCGGCGGACACAACACGCCGTCGGATCTGGCGAGCCTGTCGCCAAGCGGCTCGCTGGCTTGCCCGATCGTCGAACCCTCGGGCATGACCGTTCCGCGCGGCGGCACTGGCTTCGTTGGCGCGCAATTGTCGGCCGAAGCAGGTGGGGCCGTTGGAGCGGGTGGCGTCGCAGGCGACGGCGGGGCTTGCGCAACTGCCACCTCGACCGACGCCAGCAGCACACAGATCGGAAGGAACGCATGTTTTATCATGCGGACAAAACGGTCGACGCGGCGGAGGGTTCCGCGCCGGCCGATCACGGTTTTCAAACCTTGCGGTAACGGATCAGCGAAAAATGCCCCATCGGCGGCATCGGCCGGCGCTCGGTCAGGCTGACGCCGCCATGTTTGGCGGCCCATTTCACCAGACGCGCCCATGGAAATTCGGGCCGCCAGCCGAGCCGGCGCGCCAGCGGCGCGAACGCCAGTTCGAAGACGCGGCGCGCGCCGCTCTCGGCGCCGATGTGATTGACAAGAATGAGTTCGCCGCCGGGCTTCAAGACACGAATAAAATCATCAAGCGTTGCTTCGGGATCGGGCACCGCGGTGATGACATATTGCGCCACCACGGCATCAAAGGACGAATCCGCGAATGCCAGGTTCCTGGCATCCATTACCGCGAGCGTCTCGACATTCCTCAGACCCAGCGTTCGCACGCGGCTCTGCGCCTTGCGCAGCATTGGCTCCGAAATATCGACGCCGCAGAGTTTCGTGGTGGGAGAATAATCCGACAGCGATAATCCCGTGCCGACGCCGACGTCGAGAATCCGTCCGCCGATCCTGTCGGCCTCTGCAATCGTCGATTGCCGGCCGTGATCGAAAACCTTGCCGAATACCAGATCGTAGACCGGCGCCCAGCGCCCATAAGCCTTTGCGACCCCTGCGCGGTCGATATCTGACGCCATGCCCCCGCCCTGAAACTTATCCGCGCATCGCTTCAACGAGCGGCGGCGATGTGGCGGCGGTCGCTGCCGCGGCTTTCGCTGAAGCGCTCTTCGCGCTGGCGCTCTGGATGAAACCGCCGCCCAGCACGCGAGCCCGCCCCGAGGGCGCATCGTAAAATACACAGGCCTGGCCGGGAGACACGCCCTCTTCGCCCGCGACGAGTTCAACCTCATAACCGCCTTCGGCCGCGCGCAGCCACGCCGGCTGCGGCGGCCGCGTCGAGCGCACACGCACAAACATCTCAAGGCCCTCGCCGACCGCGCGATCAAGCGCGCCGTCGCCAATCCAATTGATGTCGCGCAGCGCGATGCGGTCCATGCGCAACGCCTCGCGCGGGCCGACCACGACGCGGCGGCTCGCCGCATCCAGCCGCACCACGTAGAGCGGCGCGGTCGAGGCGATGCCCAGTCCCCGCCGCTGGCCAACAGTGAAATGAACGATGCCCTGATGGGCGCCGATGACGCGGCCGTCGAGATCGACGATATCGCCGGGCTCAATGGCATTCGGCCGCAGGCGGCCGATGATGTCGGTATAACGTCCCGTCGGCACGAAGCAGATGTCCTGGCTGTCCTGCTTGTCGGCGACCTCAAGCCCGAAGCGGCGCGCCAGCTCGCGCGCCTCGGGCTTTGTCATGTCGCCGAGCGGAAACCGAAGGTAGTCGAGTTGCTCGCGGGTGGTCGCGAACAGGAAATAGCTCTGGTCGCGGTCGGCATCGGCGGCGCACATCAGCGCACGCGATCCGTCGGCCAGAGAGCGCGAGGCGACGTAGTGCCCGGTCGCAAGCACCGCGGCACCAAGTTCGCGCGCCGTCGCCAGCATATCGCGAAACTTGATCGAGCGATTGCACTCGATGCAGGGCACCGGCGTCTCGCCCAAGGCATAGCTTTCGGCGAAATTGTCGATCACCGATTCACGAAAGCGATTCTCGTAATCCAGCACGTAATGCGGGATACCGATCCGCTCGGCAACATTGCGCGCGTCGTGGATATCCTGGCCGGCGCAGCAGGCGCCTTTGCGGTGAGTGGCCGCGCCATGATCGTAAAGCTGCAGCGTGATGCCGACAACATCGTAGCCTTCCGACTTCAACAGCGCAGCGGTCACCGAGGAATCGACGCCGCCGGACATGGCGACGACGACTCGTGTGTCCTGTGGACGGCCTTCGAGATCCAGACTGTTGAGCATGGTTCCGGTCGTTGATGTCATCGCGAAAGCGCCAAACGCTTTGCGAGCAGGGGATCACCTTGCGATCAGAGACTTTGGAGCGTTCCCGACAAGCCCGCTTGGTTCTTGGGAGCGGCTGAAAAGCTCTCCTTTAATATAGGCCGTATTCCCACGAGGCAATCACACTCACCCTTCTGACGCGCCTTGGACGGCAAATCTTGCCGCCGGGCAGAAAAGGGGCGTCCGCCGCAACGCCTCACGCGATCAGGTTATATTGTAAGATATTGAAAAATATTGATATTTTTCTAATCCGGCGATGGCCCGGTCCTTGCTCATTAACGGCAGTTCCATCGCCGGAGACCGTCCTGTGTTGAGCGTTACACCAGAAGCCATCGCGAACGCAGCCTTCCAGGCCGCGCCGCAATGGACCACCCGGTCCGACCAGTCACCCGCAAACGACATTTTCGGGACGTTGGTCAACCAAAACACGGCCTCCGACAACGCCGCGTCGGCACCTCCTCCCCCACCGCGCCGCTCCGACGAAACGCCACCGCCGGCAGACAATGCGGCGGCGACCGCGAACAACGCATCCTCCAATCAGCCGGCAAGCAACGATCAAGGCAGCAACGCGAACGCCGCATCGTCCTCCAACGCCAATGCGAATGCCGGCGCCAACGCGAATGCGGGCGTCAACGCTAATGGCAGTCCAGCCGCCGGCAACGTGACGACCCAACCATCCGCGACGACGAACGGCGCTCCGAAGACCGGGTCGACAAAGCCGACCGACAAAGCGGCCAGCGACGACACGGCGACGGTCGACGCAACGATCCTCGCCCAGGCTAGTCTCACCACCACAACGCCGAACCCGGTCGCCGTTGCAATTCCAGTGACCACGCCGCCGATAAGTGTTCCGACCGCGACACCTTCCGCCGGCAGTTCCACCGCGCCGCTCGCGATCGCAGCCGCCGCCATCGCGGCCAGCTCGCAACCGCTCTCCGGACTGACCGGCTTGCCCGGCCAGGCCAAGACCGATCCGACCGCGGCTCCGGCGGCAGCGCCAACGACCTCCGGCACCACGGCCGCAAAGGTTGCGGGCTCCGCGGTTCAAAACGCACCGGTCACGGCGCCCGTCATTCAACAGGCCGCAACGCAGGCCAACGTGGCTCCCGTGGACTCCGCCGCATTGACGAGCGCAGTGGCCGCCACAGTGCCCGTCACACCGAAGGCGACACCGGCAAAGACAGCGGCGACACCCTTGCCAACCGGTGGCGCGACGCCGACGTCAGGTACGGCCGATTCCGCCGCAACCAACACGGCGGCGGGAATTGTTCAAAACACTCCGCAGCAGGCCGTGGCGGCAAGCAAGCCTGAGCCGGCAAACGCGGCCGCCGAAGGCGCGACCGCGGATGCAGCCGCGTCGGAAGCCGCCATATCGACTCACGAGCATTCGCCGGCCGCCGGCGCCGCCGGACACACGGTCGCCGACACGCAGGAAGTGGGAACGCAGGCGACCGGCCCGTTCCAGCCACAGCCCAATTCGCCAACGCCTGCCGCACCTTCGGGCGCATTTACGGTGACGGCTGCGACCAATGGACCGGTGCCTTTGAGCGGGCTGGCAGTCGAGATCGCAGCCACAGTCAAGAGCGGCAAGAGCAGTTTCGAAATCCGCCTCGACCCGGCCGATCTCGGCCGCATTGACGTGCGCATCGACATCGACCGCAACGGCCAGATCACATCGCACCTGACGGTGGAAAAGCCAGAAACCTTGTCGATGCTGCGCCAAGACGCTCCCCAGCTGCAGCGCGCGCTGGACGATGCCGGGCTCAAGACCGGCAGCGGCGGCCTGCAATTCAGTCTTCGCGATCAGTCGTCGTCCGGCCAGAACAGCGGCAACGATTCCAGCCCAAACGCCCAGCGGCTGATCATCAGCAACGAAGACACCATCCCCGCGGCGGTCGCGGGACAAAGCTATGGACGCTCGCTCGGATCGAGCAGCGGCGTGGACATCAGGGTTTGAGGAGACGGACATGACAACGACAGCAGCGACATCCAGCCCGGTCGTCTCAGGGACGACGACCCTGCCACCCTCTGCGACCGGCACCTCGGCCGCGGCTACGAGCGCGCTGGCGTCCTCCCAGATCGCGGGCAATTTTCAGAGCTTCTTGCAGCTATTGACGACGCAATTGCAGAACCAGAATCCGCTCAGCCCGCTCGACACCAACCAGTTCACCCAGCAGCTCGTCGAATTCGCCGGCGTCCAGCAGCAGCTCAATACCAACGACTCGCTGGCGACGCTGGTCTCCCTTCAGCAGACCGCTCAATCGACCCAGGCGCTGGGATTTGTCGGCAAGACGGCGGTGGTCAACGGCAACACCGCGACGATGACCAACAGCCAGGCGACCTGGGAGCTCAACGTTCCGACCGCCTCGACCGTATCGCTCACGATCACCAGCAGCAACGGTCAGACCGTCTTCAGCGGCAACTTCCCCGCCGCCGCCGGAAACAACCAGCCGTTCAACTGGAACGGCATCGGCAGTGACGGCACCCAGCAGCCTGACGGCACTTACAAGCTCACCGCCACGGCCAAGGACTCCTCCGGCAACACGGTTGCCATCGGCACCCAGGTGGAGGGCGTGGTCAGCTCGGTTGATCTCACCCAGTCGCCCCCGCTGCTGTCGATCGGGGGCCAGACCTTCACGGTCAACCAGATCCAAAGCATCGTGAACTGACGCCCACCGTCGTCTGACGACACCGATTTGCGGCCCCAAGCCTTGCCAAAGGGCCCAGGAACGGCCAGGCGGGCACTAAAAGCGGGTTCCGGAGGTCGGCAAACGAGGCATTTTCAAGGAGATTCGTATTGAAGCCTTAGGCTTAGGCAATTTTTAAGTCACCGGGCGTAGGTTACTGGCGTGAGTTCAGTGGTTGAGAGTTTGTGAGTACGCCATGACAGAGCCCCATCGCCCGAGGGTAAAATACGTCATCGGGCCCGATGGCAGTCCGTTAACGATTGCGGATTTGCCTGCACCCGGCACCAAGCGGTGGGTCATCCGTCGCAAGGCCGAGGTCGTTGCCGCGGTTCGCGGCGGTCTGCTCTCCCTCGAGGAAGCTTGCAGCCGTTATACGCTGACCGTTGACGAGTTCCTGTCCTGGCAGTTTTCCATCGACCAGCACGGTCTTGCCGGGCTGCGCACCACCCGGATCCAGCAGTACCGCCAATAAGCGGCCGCCCGCCGACCCAATCGCATTTGAGGAAAATCGGCCTTGCTCTGCGAAGCCGATTTTTTCCGTTTTAAACATTCGCCTCCCCGCTTAATCATCGTTAACCATATCGAAACCATACCGTAGGCAATAATTGCCCAGTCGGCTCCTGGAGCCGAATCTGAGGGGCGGTTGGTTTGCAGAGTCTCGTAAGCTTCCTGAAGGGCTTGGGTGCTTCGCGGTTGATGGCGATGGTCGCGGTGACTACCGCGCTGATCGGTTTCTTCGCGTTCGTCATCATGCGCGTCACCACGCCGCAGATGACCACCCTCTTTACCGACCTCAGCATCGAGGATTCCTCGGCCGTCATCAAGGACCTGGAACGCCAGGCCATTCCCTTTGAAATCCGCAATGACGGCGCCGTGATCATGGTGCCAAAGGACAAGGTCACACGGCTGCGCATGAAGCTCGCGGAAGGCGGCCTGCCCAAGGGCGGCGGCGTCGGTTACGAGATCTTCGATAAATCCGACGCGCTCGGCACCACAAGCTTCGTCCAGAACATCAATCACCTGCGCGCGCTCGAGGGCGAACTTGCCCGCACCATCCGCGCCATTGACCGTGTCCAGGCCGCGAGGGTGCATCTGGTGCTGCCCGAGCGCCCACTGTTTGCCCGCGAGGTGCCCGAACCGTCAGCCTCGATCGTCGTGCGCGTGCGCGGCGCGCTCGAACCGCAGCAGATCAGGGCGATCCGCCATCTGGTCGCTTCCGCCGTCAACGGCCTGAAGCCGCAACGGGTGTCGATCATCGATGAAGCCGGTCAACTCTTGGCCGACGGCGCCAGCGGGGCGACCGATAACGCCATCGGCGATGAACGCCGCGCCGGTTTCGAGAAGCGGATGCGCAGCGAGATCGAGGCGATCGTCTCGTCGGTGGTCGGCGCCGGCCGGGCCCGCGTCCAGCTCTCGGCCGACTTCGACTACAACAAGATCACCCAGACCTCCGACCGCTTCGATCCCGAAGGCCGCGTGCTGCGCTCGAGCCAGACCCGCGAGGAATCCTCAGCCACGGCCGAGAACAACGGCCAGGTGACTGTCGGCAACGAGTTGCCCGGCAATCAACAGAATGCCAATCCGCCGGCCGCGCGCGACCAGAGCAAGAAGACCGAAGAAACCAACAATTACGAGATTTCCCGCACCACCAAGACCGAAGTGACCGAGGCCGGAAGGGTCAACCGGATCTCGGTCGCGGTGCTGGTCGACGGCAGCTACAGCAAGAACGAAAAAGGCGAGATGGTCTATCAGGACCGCAGCAAGGAGCAGCTGGACCGGATCGCCCAACTGGTGCGCTCGGCGATCGGCTTCGACCAGAAGCGCGGCGATCAGGTCGAGGTCGTCAACCTGCAATTTGCCGAAGCCCCGATCGTCGCTCCGCTCGCGGAGCCGACAGGATTGTTGGGGCTGCTGCAATTCACCAAGGACGACGTGATGTACGTCATCGAGCTCGGCGTCATGATGCTGCTCGGCCTTGTCGTGCTGTTCATGGTGATCCGGCCGCTGGTCAAGCGCATCGTCACCGAAGAGCCACCTCCTCCGGTCGCCGTTCATTCGGTGCCGGTGCTGACCGACGGCAGTCAGCAGGCCGGCTCAACCGGCCAGAGCCTCGTGCCCGGCGTCAACAATACCGCGCAGTTGATCGATGTCGCCCAGGTCCAGGGCCAGGTTCACGCGCAATCCGTACACCGCGTCGGCGAACTCGCCGACCGAAACCCCAACGAAACCGCTTCCATTGTTCGTCAGTGGCTCTCCGAACCCGCAACGTCGTGACCTGACATGGCCTTACCGCAAGCCAACAACGCAAACGACATCACCAGCGTGATTTCCTCGCTGGCGGCGCGTCAGAGCAGCCGGCCGCAAGCCGAGCCGATCAGCGGTCCGAAGCGCGCCGCGATGCTGATGCTGGCGCTCGGCGAACAATATGGCGGCAAAGTCTGGTCACTGCTCGACGACGATGAAGTGCGCGAACTGTCGATCCACATGTCGACGCTCGGCACGGTCGACGCGGAAGTCGTGGAAGACATGCTGCTCGAATTCGTGTCGCGGATGTCGGCATCCGGCGCCTTGATGGGCAATTTCGACGCGACCGAGCGGCTGCTGCATCAATATCTGCCGCCCGAACGCGTCATCGGCATCATGGACGAGATCCGCGGGCCGGCGGGCCGCAACATGTGGGAGAAACTCTCCAACGTTCAGGAAGAGGTGCTGGCCAACTATCTGAAGAACGAATATCCGCAGACGATCGCGGTCGTGCTTTCGAAGCTCAAGCCGGAGCATTCTGCGCGGGTGCTCGCGATCCTCCCCGAGGACATGGCGCTCGACGTCGTCAACCGGATGCTGAAAATGGAGGCGGTGCAGAAGGAAGTGATCGAACGCGTCGAGCAGACGCTCCGCGTCGAATTCATGTCGAATCTCTCACAGACGAGGCGCCGCGATGCCCACGAGGTGATGGCCGAAATCTTCAACAATTTCGACCGCCAGACCGAGACCCGCTTCATTACCTCGCTGGAGGAGGAGAATCGCGAATCCGCCGAGCGCATCAAGGCGCTGATGTTCACCTTCGACGATCTGGTCAAGCTCGATTCCGCCTCCGCCCAGACGCTGATGCGCAACGTCGACAAGGACAAGCTCGGCATCGCATTGAAGAGCGCCAACGAGGACGTCCGCGGCTTCTTCCTCGGCAACATGTCGTCCCGCGCCGGCAAGATGCTGCTCGACGACATGGCGGCAATGGGACCGGTTCGGTTGCGCGACGTCGACGAAGCGCAGGCGCTGCTGGTCAACCTCGCCAAGGACCTCGCGGCCAAGGGAGAAATCACGCTGACCAAAAACCGCGCCGATGACGAGCTGGTGTACTGATGGCCGCCCCCGCAAAATTCCTGTTCGACATGGACTTCTCGGCGCCCGACAAGATGCGCGAGCGCGCTGCTACGCCGGCAGAGGTCGCCCAGAAGGTCGCCGCCGCCGAAGCCCGCGGCTATCGCGACGGCTACGACGCCGCACTGCGCGAGGCGAAGGTGGAAAGCGACCGCCGCGTGGCGCTGGCGCTGGAGGAAATCGGGATCGCCATCAAGGGCATCGCGGCGCGCTTTTCCGGCGTCGAGACCCGGATGGAAACCGAAGCCGTCGACGTGGCGGTCGCGGTCGCGCGCAAGCTTTGCAGCGAGCTGATCGCCCACGAGCCGCTCGGCGAGGTCACCGCACTCGTAAGCGACTGCTTTGCGCAACTGGTTTCGACCCCGCATCTCGTGGTCCGGATCAACGACTCTCTCTACGAGGCGGCGCACGATCGCATCGAGAGGCTCGCCAAGCAAAGCGGCTTCGCGGGACGCCTCATCATTCTGGCCGAACCCGAGATCGCGACCGGCGATTGCAGGATCGAGTGGGCGGACGGCGGCGTCGCGCTGGAACGTGCGGCGATCGAAGCCAAGATCAACGAACTTGTCGGGCGCTATATGGCGTCCCGCAATCAGGCCTGAACCGGGGCCTAAGAGGAATGAACCATGAGTGACACCGACGCACAGGTTCCGCTCCCCGATCTCAACGCCGCGGATGCAACGGCGGCCGATGACGTGGCCTATGCCGAAGACGAGCATGCCGCGCGCATCGCCGCCGACCTCGAGGCGGTGTTCGACGTGCCGGTGCAGGTTTCCGCCGTGCTCGGCCGCTCCAAAATGGACGTCGGCGAATTGCTGAAACTCGGCCCCGGCACTGTTCTCGAACTGGACCGCCGCGTCGGCGAGGCGATCGATATCTACGTCAACAACCGGCTGGTGGCGCGTGGCGAAGTGGTTCTGGTGGAAGACAAGCTGGGTGTGACCATGACGGAAATCGTCAAGGCGGATCGCAACTGAGGCTTTCTCTAACGATACGCGCTTAGCGGGCGCGAACGGACGAACAGGAGATTATCATGCGGCTTCTCATCGTTGGCACACTGAAAGGCCAGCTCACGACAGCCACCAAGATCGCGATGGAAAACGGCGCTTCCGTCACCCACGCGGAGGACCACGAACAGGCCATGCGCGTGTTGCGCGGCGGCAAGGGCGCCGACCTGTTGCTGGTCGATGTTTCCCTCGATATCCGCGATCTGGTGATGCGGCTTGAAGCCGAACACATCCACGTCCCGATCGTCGCCTGCGGCATCTCCAACGACGCCCGCGCGGCGGTGGCCGCAATCCATGCCGGCGCCAAGGAATACATCCCGCTGCCGCCGGAACCGGAACTGATCGCCGCGGTGCTTGCCGCCGTCGCCAATGACTCCCGCGACCTCGTCTACCGCGACGAAGCGATGGCCAAGGTAATCAAGCTCGCCCAGCAGATCGCCGGCTCCGACGCCTCCGTGATGATCACCGGCGAATCCGGCACCGGCAAGGAAGTGCTGGCGCGCTATGTCCATGCCCGCTCCAACCGCGCCAAGAAGCCGTTCATCTCGATCAACTGCGCGGCAATCCCCGAGCATCTGCTTGAATCCGAACTGTTCGGCCATGAGAAGGGTGCGTTCACCGGCGCGGTTGCGCGACGTATCGGCAAATTCGAGGAAGCCACCGCCGGCACGCTGCTGCTCGACGAAATTTCCGAGATGGACGTGCGGCTGCAATCAAAATTGCTGCGGGCGATCCAGGAGCGAGTGATCGACCGTGTCGGCGGCACCAGGCCGGTTCCGGTCGACATCCGCATCATCGCGACCTCGAACCGCAATCTGGCCGATGCGGTGCGCGAAGGCACGTTCCGCGAGGACCTGCTGTTCCGGCTCAACGTCGTGAACCTGAAGATCCCGCCGCTGCGCGAACGGCCGGCCGATATTCTCGAATTGGCCCAGCACTTCGCCAAGAAATACGCCGACGCCAACGGCGTGCCGGTGCGGCCCATTTCCGCCGAGGCCCGTCACGTGCTGACCACCAACCGATGGCAA
>Ga0210390_10002590_pt1 | contig 15945 bp, 12 predicted proteins | sample IncBWH11OmetaG_FD_161050 | JGI IMG/M metagenome (GOLD analysis project Ga0210390, IMG submission 161050) | Forest soil microbial communities from Barre Woods Harvard Forest LTER site, Petersham, Massachusetts, United States - Inc-BW-H-11-O ... | reverse complement strand
CAGCACGGCTAGAGAGCGCAATGTGAACGCGACTTGGGCGGCCCATGCGGACACCTTGCAGGCTCACCAGCCGCGACGCCGTCTTGGCCGATACAGCGTTGTACTTGAGCAGATATGCGCCCAGCGGTCCACTGGCGCCGCCGGTGCCCGGATCCTCCGGGATGCCTAAGACGGGTGCGAACATTCGACTGTAGACCGTGACGCCATCGTCGGCCGGCTCCGGCGAGAATACAAAAACGGGGAGCTCTTCGAGATCCAGCGGTCGGAGTAACGCGCACAGCTTCGCGCGATCGAGGGCTGCCGCATCGACGGCCGCGCGCGTGTTTAGCGCAACGTACAGAAACGGGAGTCCGGACGACGCGACTTGCACCGGCAAGTTTCCGCCCGCAAGGTCGCGCGGCTGGATAGCTAGCGCTGCGGCAACCGCAACGGTGTCGGTGACGATGGACCCGAATGTCGGAATCGATTGCTTCATCCAGGCAAAGCGCAAGCCGTTCTGACCCCATTCGAGTCCCACGGTCGTTGGTCCGATATTGAGGCCGAGCACCGTCTTATCGGCGTCGGCACGCAGTCGTCCCGCTCCCGCGAGCGCAAAAGTCGCTCCGACCGTCGGACTTCCAGCCATCGGCAACTCCTGGGATGGCGTGAAAATGCGAACGCGCGCGTCGGTTCCGGGAGCCTCAGGAGGAAATACGAACGTGGTTTCGGGGAAAGCCATTTCATTTGCGATCCGCTGCATCCGCCTGTCGTCAATTCCCGCCGCATCGAGGAACACGGCTAACTGGATGCCCGTGAATGGTTGATTCGTAAAAACATCGAGATGGACGTACTGAAGAATAGGCATTGGCTCCCCACTCCTTTATTCGAACGAATTGAACCACGTTCTCGACTCCAGCTTCAGGCATCGTCCCGTGTTACGCCAGACGCGATCCTTGTTAAGTAGACAAGCGACATCGCCGATTGTTGCGCTCATGACCTTTGCCCTCCACTCTTAGGACAAGGTGTGAATGGCGCCCGGTCCGACGATGACAAATAATTTTCTGAGCGTGCCAACGCAGAGCTCAGCCGAAGGCTTGTGAAACTGCTCCCTGCACCCGGCGACTCGACACCGTTAGAGATCGAACAGTAGTAAGACAGTCTCTACCAGCTCAATGCGGTCAATTGTTTGGCTGAACTTTCTGGAGGGGCCGAAACCTAACTCTGTCCCTGGTCGGAAAAGGCGACAGGTCAGAGTTACGCAATTCCCCTTCCCTCTGGCGGACGGCGCAGAAATCACCATCCGCTTTTCCTTCTTCAGCGGTCCGGCGCAATCACCAGGCATAAGCTCGCCTTGTTCTCGGGAGCGCTGTTGGCTGTCAGCTGTGAATATAGATCGTCCAGGTAACGGACAAGATCTTCCACTGCCCATCAATTTTGCACACCTGCCAGTGTTCGAGGCCTGAATGGTGAACCTTGTCGTTGATGACAAAATCGTAATTAAATGTCACCAGCCCTAGATCACCGTCCTGGCGAATCTCGATATTGCGAAATTTCTCTTCGAGTTTGTCCTTCGACGTAGCGAGTAATTTCGCAAATCCATCTAGCTGGCTCGGGCCAACCCCATCGAACTGAGCGTTATATTTGCGGGTGCTATCAACTTCTTCCTGGTTGTTGATGTGATGAAAGAGCACATCGGGGTTCAGCAGGAGCTTCGTTAGGGCGTAGCCGTCCTTGTGAATAATATCCTGACGGAACTCCTCCAACACGCTGCGAATTTTCGCGAGGTCATCGGCATTGGATTTGAATTCGATCTCCTGGCCCTGCGCCAATGCTTGACCAGCCAAGGCACACGTAAGGAGCACAATGAATGCTACGCCCGCTTTCTTTTTGTCCATCTGACATTTTCCTTTCACATCTTGATTTCGGTTTGGATCACGAAACGCTCGTGTCGCTCGGCGGGCTTTGGATGAATCGATGGGTGCACCCCGTATTCCTCGACTGGGGGCCGGCCCATCTTAATGTTTCTTGCCTGCGCCGCCGCGAAAGAGGCTGCCCCAGCTTTGCTGGTTTTGCAAAGCGGAATAACTTCAGCAGACCTCCTGTTAGCAAGTATCAAACCGGGGCAGGCATGCTTGCCAGTGGCCTAAAAGACGATTATCGTCAAATATGTGCCAATCCCTGGGACGACAAAGAAACCTTTCGCCGCACAGCACCGAGTAGTCGCGTTGGCTTATGACGGCCTGTGCACGTTTGAGTTTGGGATCGTAGTCGAGATGTTTGGGTTGCCACGTCCTGAACTCGACAACTGGTATTCCTTCTCGGTCTGCGGATTGGAAAAGCGTGCTGTTCGCGCAACGGGCGGAATCACTGTAACGCCACAAGGAAGTTTGAGCGATCTACAGCAGGCAGACACGATTATTATTCCGGGTTGGTGCAAGCCAATCGCGACACCGCCAGAGCCGCTCATCCATGCCTTGCTTAAAGCGCATGAACGCGGTGCGCGTCTTGTCTCAATCTGTGTAGGCGCGTTTGTCCTCGGAGCCACCGGTCTCCTGAATGGCAGGCGCGCGACTACGCATTGGAAGTTTATCGACCAGATGGCTCGCGCATTTCCGCTGATTCGGATTCAACCCGACGTGCTTTATGTAGACGAACAGGACATCCTTACCTCCGCCGGGAGTGCTGCCGGTATCGACCTTTGCCTTCACATCATTCGTAAGGACTTCGGAACCGTCGTGGCCAATAATGTAGCTCGGAGGGCAGTTGTATCTCCGCATCGCGAAGGAGGCCAGGCACAGTTCATTGATAAGCCTGTGGGAGAAGAAGCCCATCCCTGGCTTTCACATTTACTGGCGTGGACGCACACGAGGCTGCACACACAAGTGACGGTCGAGCAGCTTGCTAGAGAAGCGCACACGAGTAAGCGCACGCTATCTCGCCGCTTCGCGGAGACCACTGGAATGAGCCCACTTCGCTGGATAACAGTGTTGCGGGTGCGGCGAGCGAAGGACCTTCTGGAAACCACAATGCTCTCTATTGAAGAAGTGGCAGAACAGTGTGGCTTCGGGTCCGCAGCAGCGCTACGGCACCATTTCCGTAACAGAGTCAAGCTGAGTCCAAACATTTACCGTGATCGATTCCACCAGATTGCGTCCGCAGCTCCGTAATAGACCCGGAGCGCATCTTTCTAACCATTGAGTCGCTGATGTGTATGCCGGCTGTGTGCACTGCCCAGTTCTTATTCTTCAGGGCGGCTCGGACATCACTGTTCCCATTCGCTCGGCGGAGAAGATCGCGAATGCCATTCGCAGCAGTGGCAACTCCGGCGTAACGGTCCGGATCATTCTCGGCGTCAGCCACTCGTTGCTCCCGAACCCTTTCGGTCCGAATAGCAGTTGGGTTTGCCTACTTTCGCAACTTCGCCACAACTGCTGGACGTGATGACCAACTGGGCCGCAATGCACTTGCTGCTAGCAGCAGGAAAGACATCCGGCGCTGAGTGTTAAATCCGCGATGCAATCAGTGACAATTCCGGATGGCCCCAACGGCGGATTGCGGGCGGGTGACGGGTCAACCAGAAGTTATTCAGGTCCAGAAGTCGCGTTCGAGGAAATCTCGGCAACGAGATCAGCTAGGTCTCATTTACGCTTGTCAAATGCGCAAAGTCCCAACAGGTTGTTAGATTAGTGCCCCGTGTTGGGTGAGAAAGAGAAATCTGCCACAAATCAAACTGGGCGCCTGGCTCGTCCGAAGCTGGCTGTCGACCAGGATCGCCTCATTTTTTCCGTAGGTCAGAGTGGATGTTGTGCCCCAGCTTTCTGTATCGCCTGTGAATACGTCGAGAATCGAGCCTTTCCGGGGGGCCGCAAATGCGCCCTGTCTGGCGCTAACCATCATCGTGCAGCAAACGACTGCGAGGACAAAGCAACGGCGTAGTGACTGATTCATACTGCCTCCTTCGGAGCGGTGCGAACCGCTTTCTATATTCAATCTGGCGTGATTCTTAAGGGGAACCTACCGCCACGAGGGCCCAGCGACCGTCTATTAATGTTCCCTGTTCGCTAACGAGAGGCGCATCCGCAGCGTTGGAAGACATCAACGACTGTCTAGCGGTGAGACTTCATTGGGGCCATCAATCGTCAGACCTCCGCAATCAGTTCAATTTCCACACAGGATCCAAACGGAATCTGAGCGACCCCAAAGGCGCTGCGAACGTGCTTCCCTATATCGCCAAATACCTCTCCGAGAAGCTCAGAAGCACCGTTGGCCACCAGGTGCTGTTCGGTGAATGCGGGAGTGCTGTTCACGAGCACCATCAGTTTGACGATGCGCTTGATCTGGTTTAAGTCGCCCACCGCGGCATGAAGTGTTCCCATGAGATCGATGGCCACGCCGCGTGCGGCCTTCTTCCCTTGTTCAGTGGTGAGATTCCCGCCCAACTGGCCGACCCAGGGCTTGCCGCCGTTCTTAGCGATATGACCAGAGAGAAAAAGCAAATTGCCGGTGCGCAGAAAAGACACAAAAGCTGCAACCGGCGGGGTGAGTTCTGGAAGCGTGATTTTGAGAGTTTCAAGCTTGTCGTATACGGACATTGTCTTCTCCTCACAATCGAATTGTTCTGGTGCCCGTCCAACTATTATTTCGGCCACTCACGCCCCCGTTACATTAAGGATGCGGGGCACATGTACTTGCCAATTCGCGATATGGCAACCATACATTATATGTTAGTTAGCTAACTGACGAATTAAATACTCCACGATACTTCGTCATTTAGCTAACGACAATATGTAGATCCGCGTTCGCACAAGCGTCGTCGTCGCTCAGATTCCGTTTGAATCCTGCGTGGAAATACAACCTGGGTTGAGCTTCTCTGCTGTAGAGAAGTGTGAGTTTAGCAAGGCTAAGGTTCACCTCTCGATGAAAGCGATCTGTGTAAGCGAATTTGGTGGCCCGACATAACGAACGGTGTGGAGTCGACCTTCATCTCCGACCGTTCGCTCGCAATCGTAGCCGAGGCCCAGCCGGGAGACCCCGTAAGCTTATAGGTGAACAAAAATCATACAGTCGCGGAGACGCGAACACGATGAGCTTATCGCAACGGCGTAACTGGCGCTAACAGGCCCTAGCGCACGAAATCCAGTCATGCCGGGTCCATCCGGGCCGGGAACTTGGCGCAAGAACGTATCGCTTCAAATTTGTCCTCGCGTAAGCCGCGTAGCTCGTCCTCACTAACTCGACGTTGGTACAAAAGTCTCCTAAAGGCCCTCGTGAGTGGCGAAGAACGAAAGTCGCATAAGCTTGTCCGCTTTCCGCCGGTTTGTCGATTGCAGCAAATAGTTGCAGTCACGTTCCAAGCGCAAAACTAGAGCCCCCCGGGGAACTGGATCGCCCTAGTTGACATGGTCTCGGGCTTGCGCCGATGCGCTCACCGGCGCAACCCGCAGCGTGAATTGTGTTGACATGTTGTGCCCGCGAGCCACAATATAAGGACCGGCTTTGCGGCGCGACGACCGAGGGTGCGACTCTCGGATGCGCGCTTGACCAACCTCCCCCTCCGAGTCTCAGTACCGCCTTTGGGCGGCAATCTAGCGCGTTCGGGTCATAAACGCGCAACTTGCAAAAGGACAAACACATTTATGAAGATCCCTGTTCTGGCCACAGTGGTAGCCCTCAGTGTATTTATTCCAACCATGGTTTTGGCGCAGAGTCTGGAAAGTGGCGCGCTGCTTTCCATCCAAAGTGCGGATGGGTCTTTGAACCTGGCCGTATATGACAGTCAGATTCACTCTGGTATCACTCACTCTTTTCCGTGCGATAACGGTCTTGTAACCGATGCCTACGTGGTGCAAGGAGGGTCGGCGACTGGTTGCGATCCCGGCGATGCCTACGAGACTTCCCAAGCCCCCGGAGCTTTTAAGTTCGTAGGCACCGGGTATGAATTCGATGTCACGACTTTCTATACGGAAACGGCTGGTACCTGCAATTCCCCCGGCAACTCTGGCCCGATCGAACCGATTTGTGTGAATCCGGACAGCGGATTTCTCACGGTCACAAACAATGGCGCTTCGAGTTTCACAGGTACGATCACTCTGTCGGGAAACTCCCCTTTAGCGGGGGCGCCATATTGTGCACCCAACGGAATGGCTTCGGACAGTTTCACTGGCACGCTTACTCCCGGTCAATCCAGAACCTTCGGCTTGGCTCCGGACGCGAGCAACTGCGGCGGATACAATGCCCCGCAGACCCAAACTCTGACTCCCGGGTCAACCGCTATCTTCCGGGTCGGCACCGACGATTATGAGCTGGCAGCTCTTGATAATGCCGGGGGCGAGCAGATTACGATGCTTCCGATTCCGGTGCTGCAGTCCTTGTCTGAGCCGGGCGCCAACCCGTCCAATACGTTTAATGCGGGCACAATGTTTCCTACCTTCAGCTGCGCCCCCTATGGCGATTTCAACGAATCGGCAGCAAACTTGGAATGTGTCGAGTTCCAACTGAGTTGTTCCGGGGCTTCGGATTGTGAGCAATTCCTGTACACTGCGACTACCCATTACAGTTTCCCCACCGGTTTTCCGGGGATTGGCGGTCCCGGCTTCTTGAAGGCGAGTGGACAAAGTTGCCCGACGAGCCTCTTTAACGAAAATATTTTCAGTTTCTACTCGCAAGACACGACTCATCAAGGAGGAGGAGGCGGCCTGTCATGCTTTGTTGCGGCTTTTACTCCCCACGATCAGATCGTCACCAGTTTTACCAGCTTTGTGGGATTTCAATCGCCTGTGTCGGATACTCAGATCAACTTGATCCATGCCCCACAGGCCGTGCCGTTGAGCTGGCAACAGTTCACCGCGCCTAACGTTCCACTCACAAATCTCACATTCTGCTCGAGCCCCAACCCCGCCGTCGGGGCCTGTACGGCGCCGTGGGTAAACCTGGGGACGATTGCGACTACTTGCCCGGGCGGTCCGCCCGTGCATGGGGCAACGGAGACGACGATAGCAGCCGCAGGCAATTCTGGCCTGCAGAACTTCGGCAACGGAAATTACCAGTTCAATTGGAAGACAGTGAAGGGTTCGACTGGTTGTGTCACCGTAGTGGCGACATTTGATAGCGGCTTGGTCGTTTATCCCGCAACCTTCCAATACAAATGAAGTGGTGAGTTGAGTTTCGAAAAGGTGCAAGCCTTGGCTTGCACCTTCTTCTTGCTCTCAACCGGCGCACGAAGTCGCGACTGATCTTGCGCCAGTTACGGCATCGCCGAAGCGGATGCTCTGATACGAATTCTGCAGTTATCAGCAGCCTTTCGAAGGCGGCCTCATTACTTCTACGGCAGTTCCCGGATATCAAGAGAACTGCTCTAAGACATTTGCGGCACGAATTAACTTTTGACACGAGCCTGCCGAGTTTCGGTCAGCCGCCCGGACATGTGCGTCCGGGCCTACGCGTGCGCAACGATGGGGTGGTCAAGTGCTGGTCTATCGTGATCGGCGTGTCGCTTCTTCGTACATTATCTTGAAGTCAGAGCGTTGTAGGATTTTGTCTGCGCCCGGATCATCGTGCATGGTGTTCATCAACTGGAGAGCTTCTTGATAATGCCGTAACGCTTCGGCCTGGTCGCCCGATGCACGAAAAAGGGTGGCCAGGAGGTAATGCGCTTTGGCGCTTAACGGCCTCAGGCCGAGTTTATCGGCTTGCAGAAGGGCGCGCTCGAGTTCCTGTTGGGCATGGCTGTTGTCTTTGATTTTTATCATGGCTTCCGCCATGGAAACCGAGCACTCCACTTGCGCGTACTTCAATCCCAGGTTCTCGGCCTGCTTGAGGAGCGGCCTCAGAGTGGAGATAGATTGCTGCGCGTGTCCTTCTTGTATGGCAACCTTCGCGAGATTGATTTTGGCAACCAGGACTTTTTCTGGTTCCTTACTGCGGTTGGCCGCCTGCTGCGCCTGTTCATACAAAGCTCCGGCCGCTTTTGAGTCACCGCGATAGTAAGCCGCATCGCCCTGGAAAGCGAGCGTCTGCGAGACCATTCCATCGTTCTTGAGTTCGCGGGAAAGATTGAGCGCGTCATCCAGGTAGCTTTTTGCCTCGCTGCTTCGACCAGCAAGGATTAGGGCTTGGGAATAACCGCCCAGGATTTCAGCCATCCAGTAGGTTTTGTCTTTCAGGTCCTGGAAGGTTTTCAGGGCGGCCTGCTTAGATGTGATGGCAGCGCCGAAACGTCCCTGGTAATCCATAATCATGCCCAGAGTGTAGGATTCGATGGCGGCGCCGCGGGCGTCATTCATGCTGCGGCGCAAGTCGAGCGCGCGCATGTACTGGGAAAAAGCCTGATCGTAGTCGCCCATGCGGACCGAGGTTTCGGCCAGGTTGTGGACGGCCTCGACGATGTCTTCGGGTGTTTTCGATTTTTCGCGCAACTGCAACGCTTGCAGGTAGTAGGTACGGGCATCTTCGTACTGCCCCTTGGCAAAATACACACCCGCGATATTGTTCAGGCAAGCTGCCTGCAGACGTTCATTGCCGATGTCACGCTCGATCTGCAGCGACTCCTTGTACATTTGTAGCGCCTGGTCGTGATCGCCGCGATCGTCATAGAAATTACCCAGATCAATCAGCGTGTCGCCGAGGCCACGGTTGTCGCCAATATCGCGGCGAATCTGCAGTGCTTCCTGAAAATTGACAAGGGCCTCTTTATTCTTTCCCAAGAGAACTTGCGTTCTCGCAATTTCGTTCAGGCTTGAGGCGATTCCGCGTTTCTGTCCGATGCTTCGCCAAATGGCCAGTGATTCTTCGTCATTGCGCAATCCATCTTCAGGCTTGTTCAGCATGCGGTAGGCGACGGCCATGGCGTGCAGCGTTGCAGCTTTCTGTTCCTGATTATCCAGTTGAACAGAAAGGGTGAGCGCCCGGTTCAGGGGGTCGAGCGCCGCTTGCGCGTTGTCGCTTTTGATGGCGAGGCGTCCCATGGCGAGGGTCGCATTGATGTCTTTGGGATTTGCAGTCAGGATTTTCTGGTTGTACTCGGTCGCTTTGTTAAAGTCTCCTGATTGCTCATAGAGAGCGGCCAATGCCGACTGGACGTCGGCGTTCTCAGGCGAAACCTTTGCGATAGTCTCGTAGGCTTTGATGGCAGCGGGGAAATTCTTGGTAATCTGTGCCTGAATCGCAAGCAGCAGATATTTCTCTGCCTCGGGCAGGTTCTGGCTCAAACTGACGGCTCTTTGCGCAGCCCGCTCAGCCTCCGCATCGTAACCCAAATTGGTGTAAGTTTGCGCTAGCTTGGAAAAAGCCAGAGCAAAAGCGGCGTCGGTTTTGGTTGCGGCTTCGAAGTGCTTCTCCGCCTCAATATTCTTGCCTTCACGAAGCGAGACAATCCCCTGGTTGTAGTCGCGCAGCGCATCAATCGATGTAGAGGTGGGCTGATAGGAACTGGCCTTCAACTCCTTCAACACATCATCGGATAGGGCAAGGTTGTGGCGGACAGAATCGGCGAGTTTATCGAGTGCGACAGGAATATCTTTTTCGCTTGATGCATCCGCTTTGACAGAAATGGTGCGATTATTTTTCAGGTTCTGCAAGGTGGCGTCGATGCGGACCTGGTCACCGAAGCGCGCATACTGACCGAATACAACTACATCAGCGCTGCTGAACTCGGCAATGCGGCGGAGCATAGTGGGATCGAACGAACTGTTGGGCGCGATCTGCAGATCCTGGAGGACCTGGTGTAAGCGGTCGGGGGAAACGGTCCGCAAATGTGCGGACTGGCCGACGTCGGTGGTCAGCATATCCGCTAGGCTGGGTCCCAGCCAGTCGAAGCTGGGGTCTCCTGAAGCGTTTCTGAAGGGCAAGATTGCCAGCGATACGGCCGGGGCGCCGCTGGTTTGTGTGGCAGAAGATTGAAAAAGCTTGTCGCGGAAACGGTATCCCACGATTGCGAGGACAACTGCGATTAGAGCTGCAGTAATCCACGGCCAGGGGATGGTCCGGCCCCATGGACCGATCTTAGGCTCAAAGCTCAGGGTGGCGCCCGCACGTTTGCCTTGCCAGGTCTCCAAGTCAGCTAAAAGCTCGGCGGCGGTTTTATAGCGCAGATCAACGTCACGTTCTAAACACTTGGTGACGATATTACTGACCGAGCGGGGGATGGTGTTATCGTGGTCGGAAACCGGCGACACACGCTCCTGGGTGCGCCGAATCAGGCTGGCGATCGTGCTGTCAGCCCTGAATGGCATTTGCCCGGTGAGCATTTCGTAGAATATCAGTCCCAGGGCAAAGATGTCAGAACGCTGATCCAGGGGCTTACCGAGGGCCTGCTCGGGGGACATGTATTCCATAGTCCCTACCAGCGCGCCGCTCTGGGTCATGCCATCGCCTTCAAGGGTGCGAGCCAGGCCGAAATCCATTACCAGGATTCGCCCGGTAGTCTTGCGCATGATGTTTTGCGGTTTCAAGTCGCGGTGGATCACTCCCACACTGTGCGCGGCTTCTAATGCGCGGCACACCTGCTGCATAATTTCCACGGCTTCGGAGGGCGAGAACTTCTTTTTCTCGTGGATGAGGGTCAGCAGATTTTCACCCTCGACGTACTCCATGGTGATGAACTTGAGCCCATCGGCTTCGCTCAGGTCGTAAATGCGGATGACGTTGCGGTGCGTGACCTGATGGGACAGCAGCAGTTCTTGCTTGAAGCGATCGACAATGGCTTTGTCGCGAGCCAAGTCGGGGCGGATTACTTTCAGCGCCACGGTGCGGTTCACTTCGAGGTCGATTGCTTTGTACACTGCGCCCATGCCGCCTTGTCCGAGAATCTGAACAATCTGATACCTCTGCGCCAGAAGCATACCCGGCTCGAGCGTGGCTGGGTTCGAAAGCACGACCGACTTGGGTCTTGGGTTTGCATTCTCCTTCGGCGTGACCGGAGACTTTAGCGATGCGTCGATCAATTTGGTGAAGTCCGGTGAAAAATCCACGACGGTGGGAGCGTCGGCGGGCAGATTTGCATCGGACGAAGAACTGGCTCCCTCGGAGGGCGTGCGTATGCCAGCGGCATCTTTCCTTGGGATATTGGACTGGCCGGTTTTAGGATTTCGGTCCATTCGGAAGCCTAGCAATAGTAGCTGAAACCAGCCCAGACTGACGGGGTTTTTTGGCAGAATGTCGTGTTGTTCCGCTGGTTCGGGGGTACGCTGGGGTTCGTTGCCGGAATACCAGCTGGTTCACCGGTCTCATGGGACGCACGACGAACTTTTGCTCGCAAAGCGGTTGCAAGGATGGCACTCCACCCGGCGCGGAACTGATTCAAGCGATCTGGGGGAACTCGTGCGGAACAACGGCGGATTTCTCGCGAGCGAGTTTTTCAACAACCAGTCGCGATAGCACTCGTTGACGCAGGCTGTAGGAAGACCGGGGAGTTTCAACACGACTGTCCAGACACGTGTAATTCTCCTGCAACTTAACTAGATAGGCAAACTGGTCTTCGGCGATAAGTTTGGTGAGAATACGACGGAAGGAATCCCTTTCCGCAAAGAACACGGACAATTACTCACCACACCACAAAAGTCGCGATCCGGGTCTACGTTCCGTTGCCCGTCAGCGCGACTTTCTGCGGACTACCCCCGCCGTTGTCGCTGATCTGAAGCGAGGCCGAGCGCCTCCCCATGGCTTGTGGGGCGAATATCACCTTAATCGTACAACTTCCGCCAGCCGGAACTTTGCTCCCGCAGTTGTTGGTTTGCGAAAAGTCTCCGGCGTTTACGCCTTTGATCGAGATCTGCTGAATCATGAGCGCGCTCTTTCCGAGGTTCGTCAACTTGACCGGTGCCGGCGGGCTTTTCGTTCCGACCTTCTGATTGCCGAAGTTCACTCCCACGGTCGACAATTTCGCCACAGTTCCAGTGCCCGAAAGTGCGACGGCCTGCGGGCTGCCTTGTGCATCGTCGGTTACGGAAAGCGTTCCCGCTATCTGTCCCTTCAACTGCGGCGCGAACTTCACCTGGATCTGGCAGTTTCCATTCACAGGCAAGGTCGAGGGACAGTTGTTGCTTTGGACGAACTGTGCTGTCGCTGAGATGCTTGAAATGTTGACTGCCAACGTTCCATTGTTCGTTAGAGTCGCAATTTGAGCAGTACTGGTTGTGCCCACCAACTGAACCGGGAATTTCATTTTGGATGGTGTCAGCGTCACGCTCGCGACCGTCCCGATTCCACTGAGGGAAACCGTCTGCGGGCTGGCAAAACCTTGATAGTTGACATTTAAAGATGCCGATCTCGCCCCACCGGCTTGCGGCTTAAAGACTACGTGTATATGGCACCGCGCGCCTACCGGGATGCTGGTTCCGCAGTCATTAGTCTGCGCGAAATCCTGGGGATCGCTTCCCTTGAAGCCAATGCTTGCGACAGTGAGCGTGGATGAGCCATCATTTATCGCGGTCACGGTCTGCGGTGGACTCTTGGTCCCTACTTTTTGTGTTCCAAAATCAAGGCTGCTGGGCGAAAGGTTAAGGGGAACCTGCAAATATAGAGACTTGCCCACGAGGTCCAGTTTTCCATCGCCGTTGAAATCGCCCATGACAACGCTGGCGCTGGTGTCGTCGGCCACCAGAATCGGGTTCTGGAAAGTACCATCGCCGTTGCCCAACAACAGCTGAACACTATTGCCAGAGATTACGAGATCCAGCTTCCCGTCACCGTTAAAATCTGCAATATTCACGGGACCCCCGTTCCCTTCCACGTTCACTCCGGTGCCATTTCGGAAAGTACCGTCTCCATTTCCCAAGAGCACCGACACTCCGCTCGAGACGATGTCCAGGTACCCATCGCCGTTAATATCTGCGACCGCAACCGACACTGCGCCGAATTGAGTGTTATACAGAACAGTACTTTGGAAAGTACCATCGCCATTGCCTAAAAGCACAAGCACCCCCCCGTCCCGAGCGTCCGGGATCGCGAGGTCGAGTTTCCCATCACCGTTAAAATCCCCTACCGCGGGAGGCCCCGAAGAAAACTCGGCGCCCTGAAACCCTATGAACTGTGGGCTACCGAACGTCCCATCGCCATTGCCGAGACGGATCGAAGTGTTCCAGCCCGTTACTACCAGGTCGAGGATACCGTCACCGTTGAAGTCGGCCATCACCGCTCCATCGGTCCAGGACCGGAATATTCCTTGCTGAAGGAAGTTGCCGTTTCCATGACTGTTGGCAAGCACCGCAGTGTCCCCGATTCCATCCAGGATGACCAGATCAAGGTTTCCATCCCCGGTTAGATCAGCTCCGAGCATGGAGGCAACCGGTACTACCGAAAGCTTCGTAACAGGGGTGGCGAAAGTACCGTCGCCGTTGCCTGCGTAATAGTTAATGAGCAGGTTTCCACCTGCCACCAGGTCGAGGAAGCCGTCATGGTTGAAGTCCCCCGCAACGTTGACTCCCGAGCCCGAAAAACCGGGCGCAGGAAACACCACCACGGATGGTGTCGGTGTCTGAATAGGGAAAAACACAGTGTTGGAGGTTCCCCCGCCCGGTCCTGGGTTCGCGACGCTGACAGTCGCCGTCGCGGGTTTGGCAAGATCGGCAGTGTTAACTTGAATTTGTAGCTGAGAGCCGGAGATATAGTTCGTGATTCGGGTCGATCCATTCCAAAGCCCCACTGCGCCGTTCGCGAAACCAGTGCCGTTCACAGTCAGCATGAATCCTGTGCTGCCTGGCTTGGCCGTCATAGGTATCAGGGGTTGATAGACAATCGGCACGGGGTTGGGCTGCGCAAGTGCAGCACTGCCGAGGAGAAGGGCGAACGCGCATACTGTGCGGAGTAGTCTCATGAGGGTTTCTCCGTGCACTAGCAGATTTGTTATTCGCGACCTGCGTCCGGCTTTTGCCGGGAGGACGCGCCCGCGGCACCGGCCGCAAGATTCCCGAGGCTTCCTTGCGGAGACGGTGCAGACTTCATCAATCCAGAACCTCCACGTTGCTTGCGCCGGCTCCTTGCACCGCCACCCGTATCACCCGTAACAATGGGTTTGTTCGCTACCGTCTCGTAGGCGTACTCGTTCACGGCAGCGTACATTCCCTTGTTCGTGGCAGCGACGTTCACTCGGGCCCAGCCGTAATGGACCTCTCCCTGGATCCTGAACTGAAAGCCTAGGTAGCCTCGTGTAACCAGCTTCCATGGACCGGCGCTACCGTAGCTGGCGTAATAAGCCCAAGCATAAAAGGCCGCTTTACCCATGAGCGCATTGCCGGGCCGGAGCTTTCCGCTGGCTCCGATAGTCACACCGCTACCAAGTGCAGAAGCGGAGCCTCCTGTTCCCCAGATCGCATTGTTTTTACTCTGCGGCAACACGTTCAGCGTTCCGCTAAGCCGACGGCTCTGGGTCGAGACGAAAGCAATAGGGTTGGAAAAATAGAAATCAGGAATCCCATCGTTGTTCAGGTCGAGAGTCGCCGTGCCGCCAGGAACAATTTGAATCCAGTTCACGGTGGAAACGACTTTGCCCTGGGCAGGCAGGGAACAAGCCAGTACTCCTACTCCCGCCGCGCTGGCGACGGCGGCGTAGGAGCTAAGCTTCTTTTCAAGAGAAGTGCATAAACGGGCCGCAGCCCGCTTCTTCTGCGACTCTGGTTGATGCATGGTTTGCCTCCTGACAGAGGACCGTGACCTAGACCTATTCCAGTGCAAGACTGATTCAGAGAGAGGGGACCAGTCCAAAACAAAACCCGGCAAAGTATAGCTCAACAACACTATGAAGAGGAATGTTTCTTGCGACCCATTGGGTGCGGGCTTAGCCACTTCTTCGTGACAATTATTAGCACGGCGAAAGCCCACGGCACGCCTCGGGTCCAGGTTCGACTTGAGAGCGGCGCTAGCTTGAAAACAACTCGACATACACCCCAGAAGCTAAGACGCTACAGGTATGCCGAACCAGAGCACACCAAGCCCCGCACGTTTGTGCTGATCGGACCCCTGCTATGTGTTCTTCGCTGCACTACCGCGTGCCCGCGGGAGTTGCGACCGGCTGGGACAACTTGAGGTTGAAGTCAGGCGTGAAGCATCTTCAAGCCGGGACGTTCGGAAGCTGCCTGTTTCTTTTCTTGATCTTTCTTCAGACCGTAGGCAGAAACGACGCCGTTGTTCGAGCCGACGTAGACCACCCATTCGCCACGGCAGGCGAAGAGCCCAAGTTGGTGGTGGCGGGGTAGGTCCACAACACGGTACCGGTACTGGCATTCAGCGCATACACAGTATCGTTGGTGTCCGGGTGTGGCGGGCTGGGAATTCCCGTTGGCCTCTTTCATCAGGCGGCATACCGATGCCCGGCTAATCGAATATCGCTTGGCAACAGCGGTCAATGACATTCCCGAGCAGCGATCAGAAACAACCTGCAGCCGATTGATATCCACTCTCGATCTTCCGATCTGCCTGCCCCCCGCTTCGCCCTACGCGTTCCACTTTGACACGTTCCACCACGAGGGACCCTTCCAATTCTGCAATCGCCGAGATGATGGTCATGAACAAACGCCCCATCGCGTCCCCCGTCGCCACGCCTTCTCTGCGAAACAAATTCGATTCCCAAACTTATCTAGCTCATCGATGATCTGTAAGAAATTCCGGTTGCTCCTCGCGATGCAGTCGAATGCTGCGACCAACACCACCGGAGTTGACTTTCGACGTGTTGATCGGCTTAGCGAAGCCCCAGACGGAGACCCGATCCGCCGTTCTTTATTTGGTTGCGCCTATTCTGGTCACTCCTCCACCGTCATTTGTGACCCAGACATTGCTTCCATCGAACGCCACCATGTCAGGCCTTAAACCAACTGGGTAGGTACCGAGAAATGCCCCGTTGCTGGCTCGCAGCTTGGTTACCGTGTTGTCACCGCCGTTTGTGACCCAGATGTTACTCCCGTCAAACGCCATGAAATACGGAGTGTGACCGACCGGATAGGTGCCAATGAGTGTGCCGTCACTAGCCCGTAACTT
>Ga0210390_10002587_pt1 | contig 15950 bp, 18 predicted proteins | sample IncBWH11OmetaG_FD_161050 | JGI IMG/M metagenome (GOLD analysis project Ga0210390, IMG submission 161050) | Forest soil microbial communities from Barre Woods Harvard Forest LTER site, Petersham, Massachusetts, United States - Inc-BW-H-11-O ... | reverse complement strand
TACGAGACCGCCAGTGACCTTCACGACCACCTGGCGGCGGCTGTGGCCGCTACGTGACCCAAAAGCTCCCCGGCCTGGCGCCAACTGCCAGGAAGACCGCCAGGCCGGGGCCACCGACTAAGCCCCCCGGAAGGAGGCCCGTCATTCCTCACCGTATCCGCCGTGGCCGCTCCCGCGCGTCCGGCGGTTTCGTCGCGTCCGCGGTCGCCGTAGGGGCGCTCCTGGCGCTCCTCGGCCACCACGGCGGTACAGCGGTGGCCGCGCCGGGGAAGCCTGCCGCCGCCGCGATCGCCTACGCACGTGCCCAGGTCGGCAAGCTCTACGAATGGGGCGGCAGCGGGCCGGACGCGTTCGACTGCTCCGGGCTGGTCATGCGGGCCTACGCCGCGGCCGGGATCAGCCTCGCCCGGACCTCGCAAGAGCAGTGGTCGACCGAGCCGCATGTCAACGACCCGGCATCAGGTGATCTGGTCTTCTTCGCCGGAGCGGACGGCACTGCGTCCGCCCCGGGTCATGTCGGCCTGGTGGTCGACCCGTCCCGCGACCTGATGATCGACGCCTACGCCCCCGGCGTGCCGATTCACGAGGAGATCTACGGCCAGCCCGGCTCGGCTCCCGGCCTGCAGGACCCGGTGGGGTTCACCGACCCGTCCGGGGGGTCGTGATGGCCCGCCGCCGCCGCCGGGTCTCCGGCGGGTTCGTCGCGTCCGCCGTGGCCGCGGGCGCGATCTTTGCCCTTGCCGCGCATCACGGCTCCGCGCCCGCCACCGGCGGCGGCGCGTCCGGGGCGGCCCTGTCGGTGCCGGGCGGCGGCACCTTGTCCTGTTCCGGCCTGGAGGCCCTGTGGGAGTCGGCCGGCGGATCGTCCGGCACGGCGTTCATGGCCGCGCAGATCGCCACCGCGGAGTCCGGCGGACGGCAGTACGCCACCGACGATGACGGCAACGGCACCGTGGACCGCGGCTACTGGCAGATCAACAGCATCCACGGGGCCCTGTCGACGTACGACCCGGCCGGGAACGCCCGTGCCGCGGTCCAGCTCAGCCATGACGGCACCGACTGGTCGCCTTGGGTGACCTACAACACCGGCGCCTACCAAGGCCAGTGCTAGGAGGAACCCCGATATGCCCGAACTCGCCCAGCTCGCCCCGGTGGCCCTGATCGCGGTCGCGCTGTGGGCCATGGTCCGGTACACCGCCGCCCAGCTGTGGCACCTGCTCATCGCCGTAGTCCTCGGCGTCATCCTGTCCGGCACCGTCCTCGGCCCGGACATCACCACCATCCTGTCGCAGCTGTCCGGCGGGCATCTGCACTAGCGAAAGGCACCATCATGGCCCGTTCCCTCGTCCTCATCGGCGCCGCCCTCGCCGCCGCCGCCTGGCTGATCCACCAGCCCGCCTTCGCGCACGACACGCCGCACAAGCAGGCCATCGCGATCATCGCGATCACCGCCCCGTTCCTCGCGCTGGACATCATCCTGAGCATCCGCAACAAGCGGCGGACGCGGCCACGCCCCGCGCAGCCGCAGGCCAGGACCAGGGCGGGGGCAGGGCGGTGGTGAGCCACAAGCCGGCCGTCTCGCGGGCTGCCCGGCTGCCCGTCAGCCCGGCGGTCCTGTGGACCGGGATCGCCGCGGGCGTGTTCCTCGCGGTCGAGGCCGTGGTCCACGGCGTGGTCCTGCCGCTCAGCCTGGGCCTGCTGGCCGACGCGGCGCTCACGTTCCTGCTGATCCTCGCCCTGGCCGTCGTCCTGGCGGAACTGACCCGCCGCCATCACCGCACCGTGCTCCGTCACGGCAGGTACCTGTCAGCAGCCGGCGCCAGGCACGCCCGGCGGCACAGCGGGACCGTGCTCGGATGGCTGGCGTCAAAAGCACGGTCCCGCTGGGAGAACCGCAAGCACCGGCCTCTGATGCCCCGGAGGCTCCGCGGCGAACCCGCAGGCCCCGCGGAGCTTGCGGAAACCGACGACAGTCAGGGCGCTGGGGGACCTACGTACTCGTTCGGGCGCGCGGACCAGCCGTCCCCCTGGCCCGTGGATGACCCGGAAGAGGCACATAGCCGGGCGCGCCAGATGAGCACCAGCGGCGACCCGTGGGTGGTCACCGAGTACCCGCCCGGCGGCGGTCCCGGCCGCACGATCGCCACCTACGTGCACGGCAAGAAATCACAACCATCAACGGAAGGAAGCACCACCATGTCAGCAAGCAAGATCTCAACCGAGCACCGTGCCCAGCGGGCCGCCAGGACCGGCGCCGCGGGCGTCCCGTCCGAATGGGCGGCCGTCGTCGGGCAAGCCGCCGACTTCGAACCCGAGTCCGACGCCGAACTGCTCGACTGGATGGGCCGGCAGGTCACCGGGCTGAGCGCCTGGGCCGAGGCCCTGGTCGACACCTACGAGCACTGCACCCAGGTCATCGGGATCGACCCGCGGGCCTCGACCATGCTCCACGACGTCGCCGACGCCGCGGCGGAGGCAGCCGAGACCATGGGCGCCGCCAAGGCCCGGTTCACCGAGCACTACGAGCTGCCCCGCGAATTCGCCGCCAACGGCGGGCTCATGACGCACGACGGCCGGTGGATCACCGGGGACGGCGCCTGAGCGGACGGAACATCCGGCACGCCCGGCCCTGGGCTGCGACCCCGGGGCCGGGCCTTACCCGTGAGACAGGGATCACGTGACCCTGACCCGGTACCCGAGGCCCTGCCCGATCCCGGGGCACCCGCAGGACGACGAGCCCGCGTCCGTCGTGTCCGACTCGGCCTGGACGCGGCTGCGGGCCTGGCACCTGCACGCCCCGGCCGAGCGGCTGCCGCTGCCCCTGGCCCTGACCGTGTGGCCGGCCACGTGGATCCTGCACGCCGCGCACGTCCCGGGCCGCGCAGCGGCCTGCGCTGCCATCGGCGCCGTGACGATCACCTGGCTGACATGGCGGCGGCATCAGCGCAACTCCCCGCATCCGCGCCTCGCCGCTACCGAGGCGGCCATGGTCGCCGCGGCGATCGGCGGGTGGACCGCCGCGGCCGTGATATCGGGGCCGCTCGGCTGGCCCGCGCATATGCTGAGCTGGATCTACCTGGCCGGCGCGGTTTTCGGCTACCGGTGGCTGCGCGCGCATCCCGCCGTGCTCGCCGCGCGTAAGCGCCGGGACGACCACGCCGAATGGACCGCCCGCAAAGCCGAATGGCACCGGATCGCGCACCGGATCGGCCTGGGCGACTTCCACCTGCAGTCGGCGACCCCCACGCGGCTCGGTGAGGAACTGCTGCTCACCAGCGCCCCGGGCAGCGAGCTGGCCACCCGCGTGGCGGCGAACAGCCGGCCGTACGCGGAGAAGTTCGCGCACCTGCGCGGCCTGCCCTACGGCCGGGTCGACATCAGGCTCACCGAGTATCCCGGCCAGCTGGTCATCGAAGTCAGGGAGAAGGACCCGTCGGTCAACGGCCCGGTCACCCACCCCGCGCTGGACGCGGGCTCGCCGTACGCGGACTGGTTCCCCGAGCCGGCCAGCATCCGCGACCCGGTCCCGATCGGGGTCATTCCCGAGACCGGCGAGCCGATGGAACTGGTCCTGTGGGACTCCGAGGGCGGCAAGGCCGTCGGCGTGTACTCGATGACCGGCGGCGGGAAGACCAACATGCTCGACGTGCTCCGCGAGCGGATCACCGCGATGGACGACGCCATCTTGGTCCAGCTGAATGCGGCGGGCAGCGGCGATGAGCTGTCCTGGGAACCGCTGGCCGCCGTGACCGCGGCCGGGCTCCAGGCCGGCAACCCGGACCTGCGCGGCCGCATCATCGGGGCCCTGCAGTGGGCCCGGCACCTGATCGGGGAGCGGGCCCAGACCGCCGCGCACACCGGCGACTCGGTCTTCCAGCCCACCCGCGAGGACCCCGCGGTCGTGGTGATGATCGACGAGATCGACGAGACCGGCAACATCGAGGGCGCCACCAAGCTCCTGGAGTTCCTGGCCTCCAAGCAGCGCAAGTCCGCCGTCATCCTGGTCCTGGCAGGCCAGCGGGCGACCGTCCAGTGGACCGGCGGCTCCGGCGTGCGCGTCAACCTGTCCACGGTGGTGTACGGCATGCTGGCTCGCGACTCCGAGGCCCGCCACGCCGTCGGCGCCGAGAACGAGCTCCCCGACATCTCCGCGTACTCCCGCGGCCAGGCCGGCTACTTCGGCATCTACTCCGTGCGGCAGAAGAAGCTGACCCAGCGCGGGCGGACCTTCTGGATCGGCACGCTCCGCGATCAGCAGGAGAAGATCATCGCCCGCCGCGACCCGGCCGCCCGCCCGGCCCTGAAGGGCGCCGGCGAGGTCACCGCCCCCGCTCCTGCCGCTCCCCGGGAGCAGGCCGGGAGCGGTCTCCGGGAGCGCTTGGCTCACGTCCGCGAGCTGAACGAGGGCAGCCCGCTCCCCGCCGCGCGAGGAGCGCTCCCGGTGGTCCCCGGAGTGCCCCCGGAGGTCATGACGGTCCTGCACCCGATGCTCGCCTCCGGCCGCACCTCGGCCGCGGCAGTCGGCCTCCGGCTAGGCGTGTCGAAGACCACCGCGCACGGGTACCTCGCTGCGATGCGCGAGTACGGCTTCGCCGAGGTGGCCGGCGGCGGCCGGTCCTCGGGGTGGCAGCTTTCCGGGCGGCCGCAAGTGCCCGGAGAGATGCGCGAACCGCTCCGCCAGTACATCGCCGCCAGCCAGTACACCACCCTCGAAGACCTCGCCCAGGCGGTGCACGACGGCCTGGTAGAGGCCGATGATGAGGCCCGGGGTGTCCTGGAGGAGGTCCGCCGGATCGCCGGCCGGAAGCGGCTCTCGGTGGTTCCCGGCCCGCCGGGCAACGGGGAGTGACCGGTGTATTCGTTCGCTAATCGTTCGCGGAATCGTTCGCCAATGGTTCGCGGGGCTGTTTACAGGGTGGCACCGAACGATTCCGAACGATTCCGCCCAGATCGCGCGCCCGTCCCCTCTGACATGACGTTCCGTAACGGAAGGCAGGAACCATGACCGGACACGAGCAGGCTCTCCTCGCACGCGCGGAGGTGCTCGAAGACACTGGCGAACTGGTCCAGTCGATCACGACCGTCCTGGCGGGCGCGCAGGAAGCCGGTGCCGACCCGACCGCTGTCACCAGCCTGCAGGACGCGGCCCGCGCGCTCGACCCCGGCGCCAGCACCGGGTACGACGCAGGCAGCAAGCAGGACCGCCAGGCCGGCGGCGCATACCGCTCCGATGGCGAGTTCCTCGAGGCTGCGGCCGAGGCCGAGGGCGACGTCCTGGAGCGGCTACAGGAAGCAGAGCAGCTGCAGGAGCAGCTCGCCGCCGCGATGGACGCCGCGCAGGCCGCTCTCGATGCCGCCTACGCGAAGCCGGTCAAGGACAAGTGCGACGGCTGCCACGGCATCAAGCAGGCCGCGATCGCCGCGGCGCTGCACCGTATCGGGCTATGCGAGGCCGCGGCCGGGATCCTGGATCCCCTCGCTGGACGCCTCCGGGTAGCGCTGGAACGGCTCCGCCAGGTTCCCCAGGACCTCGGGGAGGTCTACCAGCTGGTGTATGAGTTCATCCGCAAGGGCGGCAAGCTGCCCGTCTACGGCCGATGGATCGAGGGGGAAGGAGCGCGCACGTGACTACGCGCACGTTTCCATAGGCGCTCTATCGCGGAAAACGCCTCGCTTGCTGCGGCAGGTCACGCAGATCCGGGCGCCTTACGAGGCCTGGCGGCTAGCCGCGGACATCCCACTGGACCGTGGAACCGAACCCGCCGGATGCCGACCACTGGACTTCGGTCACCTTGATCCCGTCCGGCACCTGGAAGACGACCGCTCCGGTCGTGGTGTCGCCTTGGGCTACGTGAATTGTCCCGTTGTCGAAGTTGGTGTACCCAACGATGTCGCTAACGTCGAACGTATAGGTCTGCCCGTTGCTGCCGATAAGGACGGCATCGCTGTTGGCGTCCTCATCCTGGGGGCTTCCGCTCAGCGCCTTGATTCTGAACACGGCGCCGACGAACCGCTTGCCGCTGTCCGGGGTGAAGAACTGGCCCGCGCCCTGTGCGGGGTCGATGATCTTCACGAGGGTAACCCTGTAGGTGTCGCCGTTGCCGTCCTGGACATCGAAGTACGAGCCGATCCTTGCCGGGGCGGCGCTGTGGCTGGCAGTTGGGCTGGCGGTAGAGGCTGCGCCGGACGAATTGCCAGACGGCGTGGTCGATACGCCCCTGCCATGGGAGGCGAGGGCGCTGATCGCGATGATGGCTACCACCACGGCGCCGATACCCGCGAGGGCGTTCCGCACCAGATGCCTCTTCCTGCGCGGCCCGCGCGGCGGCTGCGGGCCGTAGCCGTGACCGGGGCCCGGGTAGGGCGGCTGGCTTCCGGGCGGCCCGTACGGCTGGCCCTGGTAGGGCGGCTGGCCCTGATACGGGGGCCCGCCAGGCTGAGGCCCATACTGCGCGCCCGGTGTGAATGGCGGCTGGGGCGGCGGCTGCTGGCTGTAGGGCGGCTGGTACCCGTACGGCTGCTGCTGCGGCGGATACTGGGGCTGGCCCTGGTCCTGACGCGGTTCCCGTCGGCTGAATGGATCCCAGGGCGGCTGCTGCTCGCTCACGATTCCCTCCCCCGCGGCGCAGACGGCCGCGCTCTCCCGTTTCCGAGAATGCATCGAAGCCGCCTATGGCGCGCGGTAAGTGCGAACCTGACATATCCCTGTGACCGGCCCGTGTCCGGCGTTAACCTTCTCCGCGCTTCCCGAGCTCTCAGATGGCCGGTGGAACTGCTCCTGGCATACCGCTATTCGTCCGCCTCGGGAGTTGCCGCTGTTGAGTCCGCTTGCTGTTTATCCGCGTCCCGGGTGGCGAGCCGGTGCTGTAGTTCGATGTGCCGGAACTGGTAGACCGCCCCTGCCTGGCGGAGAACGCCACGCCTGTGGGCATCAGCGAGGAAGTCCATCAGCCGCCAGGGCAGTTGGCCGTGCAATGCCAGCCGCGCTCTTGTGCGCATGTATGACGGCCACGCAATTTGGCCTTCGCTCAATGCAGACGCGATTCCAGCTCCGAACGCGAGCCCTACAAAGGCCCCGGCTGCGGGCACGAGGCGACCCCCGACCGCGAGCCCTACCCCGAGCCCTGCCCCGAGCCCTCCCCCGAAGAGCAACACGAGGATAAGGAGCGCCACCTGCCGATCTCGCGCAAGCACTGTCGGGGGACTCGTTACTCGTACGAGGTCGCCCGGCACTACGTCGAACCCCGCCAAGAGCACGACAATGAGCCCGGCCCCTATCCCGGCCCCTATCCCGGCCCCTGGCCCGACCACGAGCCCGACCACGAGCCCGACCACGAGCCCGACCACGAGCCCGACCGAGAACGCTCCAACACTCATTCGCACACCACGCGCGGGTGTCGTGCCACGGCCACTAAGTTGCCACCAGGCCAGATCCGGGCCACCGATGATTTCTTCAAGATGGCGCGCGAGGAATACCAGCCAATTTTCGGCTTGCATCGCGGTCCAGTGACCCTCAGTGGGTGGCCGGTAGGCGGCGGGGATGAACGCGTCGAACAAAAAAGCCTCGACTGCTGACCGGTCTGTGACTGCGGCACTGCACAACTCCGCCGGATCACGCAAGGTCCCGGCCAGTTCACCGGGCCTAGGGTTGTAGATGGCACGCGCCAGGCCCACCATCAGCGGCGTGCGGAGTGCTTGCCCAGCTGGCATCTCGGTGCCGAGCACATTGAGAACGGGCTTCCAACGGGCCTTTGTGGCGGGGCCAGCCGCGTCCTCAAGCAGGTAACTGCGAACCGCATCAGCGTTCAGGGGTTGCAACTCGACAGCCGCCGCCGCCCGGAGAGTTACCTCGACACCAATTTGTGGCCGGACAGCGTCCAGGTACTGCCGGGTTCGGCACGTCACCACTACCTGCTCGCCGGGCCGTAGCGCGTCGTTGATCCGGCTGATGGCCGGGCCCCGGACCTCTTCGGGGATCTCATCGAGCCCGTCCAGGACCGGCAGGATAAGCCCGGAAGCCAGCAGCGCCGCGGCCTGAGTTGACTCTGTTCTACCCTCCGCCGGCGGGTTTCGCAGAGCAGGGTGGTCGATCATGAGCTGGGCGGCTAGCCAGGCCCGCAAATCTTGCTCCGCAGGGTTCCAGGACGCCACCGAGGCCAGGAACGGGACGGGGTCACCAGCGACCCGGCGGGCAAGCAGGTCTAGCACGAGTCGGACCATCAGCAACGTCTTGCCCGTTCCCCACTCGCCGAGTACAACCAGCCGCCCAGTCGGCACCCGGGCCAGTACGTCCGGCAACTCACCACCCTCCCCTGCCAGGTCATCGGGTCCAGCTGCCCATGTTTCTCCGGGCGAAGACCGAGGCCATCCGGCACCGCTAGTGGCCAGCTTCGACAGCGAGTCCCAAGGATCGGTCAGCGATGCGTCTGCCGCTGTCCAGGACACCGGTAGCGGGTAAGGATCGTTAAGGCGGCGCACGGCGGCCTCGGCATTCCACTGGGCGCCTATCGCGACGGCGAGATGGTCGGCTACCTCGGCTATGCTCAGGCCGCTAGCCGGGGTGCCGGAGCCTCCGCCTTTCGCCAAGGTCACCCACGCGAGCCACAAGGCGGACAAGGGAATAGTCACGGCGGCCAGAATGCCCACCGCGGTAGCGTCGAGGTGATGGTGACGTGCCAGCGCCAGCGTTATCACCCAGGGCAGTACCAGCAGCGCCACAGCCACTATGGCAACCAGCCACATTGAATAGCCCCGGACGGCAGCTAGCCAACGCCGCCTATCCGGGCGCTTCCCACCCCTCACGCTTGCAGATTGCCACCTGCCGCCGTCCGTAGCTACCGATAAGAGCAGCAATACGGTAACGGCGGGCGAACGCGCGGCTACCCCGGCGGGATCCGGCTGGGGCCGTGCGGCGGCCATGGTCTCGGCGACGATGGCTGTCCGGTCTGCGGGCCAGGCGTAACGCTGCCTCGGCGGCACGCAGTCGACCCCGGCCCGGGCTGTCCTGCGGGCCCTGCTTCCTCGGCGAGTCAGGCATCTTGCAGCTGGCCGAGCCGGGGGACATCGCCCCGGGCGGCTACAACGTCAACAAGACCCGGATCACCCTGGCTAACGGCAGCGTCATCCAGGGATTCTCCGCCGACTCGATGGAACGCGCCCGCGGCTCCAACCTGTTCGGCTGCTGGTGCGACGAGCTCGCCCTGTTCAAATACGAGTCGTTCTACCACGAGGTGCTGCAGCCTGCTTTGCGCCGCGGTGAGGCGCGGATGCTCATCACCACCACGCCGAAACGGCAGCGGCTGCTGCGGCAGATCCTGCGCCGCGCTGAGGACCCGGCCAACCACATTCATGTAACCCAGGCGAGCTCGGATGAGAACCCGCATTTCTCCAAGGTGCGCCTCGAGGAACTGAAGGCCAATTACGCGGGTACCCGTCTTTACAAGCAAGAGATCGAGGGCGTCTTCAACGAGGATGTCGAGGGCTCGCTGTTCACGCTCGACATGATCACCGCGGCGCGGATCGACCGGGCGGACCTGCCGGACCTGGCGCGGGTGGTGGTCTTAACCGCCGTGGCCGCTGTCTACGATGCCAGTTCAGGCCAGCAGTTCAGGCACCAGGCTGAACCGGTATGGCGCCGACTCGGTCTTTAGCAGCAAGCCAGCTTTGACCATCTGGTTCAAGGTGATCATCGCGTTCGCGTGGTCGTAGTCGAGCGTCCGCGCGATGTCCCCCGACGTCATCCCGTCTTCGCCCGCTGCGGCCAGTAGGGGCAGCATCTGCTCCTGCCGTTCGCCGAGCAGCCGGTGAATTTGTCTGGCCCGTTCCGTCAAAGTCCGGGCCTGCTGGGCCTCAGACACGCCCGGATGCCACGTGGCTGCGCGCCGCCGCAGTGACGTCGCCGCCGCCTCGAACGCGTCAGCCATTGCCTCTAGGATCTCCGACGTCATCAAGCCGCCTCCCTTTGTAGAGGTTGTACCTCCCTAGATACAGGCTACACAACCCAGGTTGGCCCGGCAACTGGCTATGCGGCGAGGCCCTCGGCAGCAGCCCGCCCACCGAACCCCGCGCGGAGAGTGAGTTCGCCTTTACTAACGGCCAGGAGTTGTGCGCGGCGGCCTGCAGCATGCCCATATCGGCGTCGCGATGCGCTGACCGATGTGCTCGATGTCCGGCGCCCCTCTGTGGGAGGAGCGGGCGATCTGTACCGCCCGTCGCGCCAACGCCCTCCTGTCCGCCGAGACGGGGAAACGGGCCAGGCTATGACTGTGGCCTAGTGCGCAGATACGCTCGCCGCAAGCCAAGGACCAGCAGGTCAGCGCGATGATCTAGCCGAAACTCCATGATCGTGAGCCAAGTTGGGTCCAACGCGAAGCGTCGACGCCCAAATTGGCGCGGGAATTCCCCGCCGGCGCCGCGCGAGGGACCTTTTCCGCTCCGCAGAGCGGACGGAAACAAGCCGCCGGATCTCACGTGCGCGGAGACGGTCCTTTTATGCGACGTTGCACAGCGGGACGCCGGATCGCGGACCGGGCCGACCTAGATCTAGGTCAGGCATTGGGGACGGTGTATGTGTACTTTATGGGGGCCAGATCGTGTTCTTCGTCGATGGTCCACGGCAAGATGCAGGTGGGTTCCCCATCTGAACCGGTGATCTCGCCTTCTGGGGAAACCTTGATCTGTGTTACCTCGTAGAACGCGTGGTAATCCGCCGGGCAGTCGGCAGTGTTGCGGTTGTGCCGTACCTCGCCGTCGGTCAGCTCGACTTTCTCGCCGCGACTCCGTGTGCCCTTGACCTCTACGTGCAGAATCTCGTCGGCCTCGTTCTTGCATTCCAGGTCATACGGCCTAAAGTGCCCGACGCGCGCGATCGTCGTCCATCCCAGCTTGGTGAAGCGCTCTATGGCGCGATCCTCGGCCCACAGCTCGATTTTCTTGCGGAGCTCTGGATCCATCAGGGGCCCCTGTCCTGCGACGGATAGCGGCTTGGCCGGTTGGCCACCCCCACTGGCGGGGGTTAGCGGCAGGAGATTTCCGGGGACTGACGTGATGTCCTGCCCGTAAAGATGAGCCAGCAGAGGCAGCATGCCAGCAAGGTCTGCGAGCAGCTGGCCGTCGTCGGGAATCATTGTGGAAAGATACTCGCGGGCCAGGATGTTGGCATGCTCGTAGGCGCGGGCCCGGACCCTGGAGTCATGGGAGTGAAGACTTCCCGACCCCAGGTCGATGGACTGGGCTGCGCCGGCGGCACCCGCGGACTCAATCAGGTCACCCAGCGCGTTCCGCGCCTGACCGCCGCGCGCAAGCAGAGCTCTGGTATCGGTGATCGCCCGCATGTGACCGGCCCGGAATTCACTCGTGCCCTGGTTGAGCGACAAGTACACTCGCGAGCCGTCCGCAGCGAAGAGATACACGAGGTAGATCCCGCCTGGGCGCTCGGCGCATAGTGCGGCGAGTAAATCCGCACCCAGGGCAGGGGACTGTAATAGCCCTGGTGCCCTCCGGCCTCTGCCCGCATGTCGAGATCGGCCAACCCCAGAGAGCCCGTCAAGCCGTCCAGAGCGTTCCCCAGTTCCGTTGCCAGATCATTGCCGATCTCGGACCGTTTGCGCATGTCTGGTGTCGGATTTGGCGAGTAGTGCGAGGCGAGATCCAATATCTGTTGCAGGCTTTCCGCGATGGACATGTCGCCATCCCTTGTCCCCGGGGGCCTCCTGTCGACCCGCTCCGCCAGTAGTTATGTCACGAGTGGCGACGGAATGCCAGAGCGCCGTACCAATTAGGACACCAGGACAGGACCGGAGTTGCCGGGCTGGCTGTCGTAGTAGATCCACTCACGGGGAGCCACTGCGGCGCTGGTCTCATACCAGGCGCGGCCGGAGTGCACCATCAGGCTGGCCCCTGCTTTGGCGGCGTCGAGTCCCGATGTGTGCCCTATCCAGGTCATCGCGGCTGCGCCCGGCCGGAGACGTACCCGGTTTCGATCGCGGCGAGGATTGCCAGGACGTTCGCGGACCGGCCAAGGTTCATTACCGAGTCGACGTGCTCGGCCAGGCGCATCTGTCGGCACATCTCGCGCACGTCGTCGAGCACCAGGACGCAGTGCCCTTCGGCGGCGACGGTGGCGAGCGCGTCGGCGAACTGGTTGAGCACCTGGTCGCCGCCGAGGCGGACCCGCTCAGCGAGGACAGCGCGCTTCATGGTCCTGGCACGGGCCGGGGCGCTGGCGCTGGCGAGTAGGGTCGGGGCGGCCGGGAGCGCTGAGGCTCAGCCTTCTCACTTGTAGGCATGCACCAGCTGGATGACTGCTGCCAGCATGAGCGCAGAGCCGGCCATGATGGGGCCCCAGACAAAGGCGAGTCTGAGATACAGGGCAAGCTCGAGGCCTTGGTCACCCAACACCCACCCCGGGAAGAGGCCGGCCGCCGGGGTCTCGGGGACCGGAGACAGAATCGCCGAACGGACCGTTGCCATCTCATCCTCGGCTCGATCGGCTCGATCCGAAACTTGTCGCCGCACGCCTAAAAGTCCCTCGGGCTGGCCCGGGCCTGCGCTCCGGTCCCCAAGGTCAACAAGGTCAGCCCGCTACAGTCAGCCAGTCCTCCAGCAATGTCATGTCGGGCAGCATACGGCTGGCCCAGCTCAAACAGAGGTTCGCCGGAGTAGCGCCCATGTGGTCTTCCCCGACCCTGCCGCTGCTTCTGCCCTGGAGTCGGCGGCGGAGCTAGCCCGCGGAGCCGAGCTCCGCATGATGCTGGAAGAGGCCCGTGCCGCAGCCCGCTAACCGGTCGGTGCCCGGATACTTGTAACGTCACAGCCATGAAGCCCATCACCCGCGCCTCCGCAGCCGCCGCTGCAGCGGGGATGGCGAGCTTCACTTATCAGAGGATCGCCGAAGCCCGTGACCGGCGCCGCTTTCCCGCGCCCGGCCGAATGGTGGACATCGGCGGCCGGCGGCTGCACCTGGTGACGGCGGGCGAGGGATCACCCGCCGTCGTCATCATCCCGGCACTCGCCGATAACGTCCTCCAGTGGCTGCCTGTAGCCGAGGAGGTCGCGAGCGAGACGCAGGTCTGCGTGTACGACCGCGCTGAGGTCGGTTGGAGCGATCCGCCGCCGCGGGGCCGACGGACGCTCGACGGGATGGCGGATGACCTGTACGCGCTGCTGGACGTTGCAGGCATTCCGCCGCCGTATGTCCTCGTTGGCCACTCGATCGGCGGAGTCATCGCCCGCCGGTTCTGCGTCCGGTATCCCAGCCTGGTAGCCGGCATGGTCCTGGTCGAGTCCAGCCACGAGGACCAAGGAAGGCGCATCGGGGCGGTGGACTGGCGGTTCGGCCCTGGAATGCTCGTCGAGGTGGCGGCACGGCGGCAGGCCCGGATACTGGGCCTCCGCCGGCTCGCCGCATCACTCGGCCTGATGCGGAGCTTTGACGCGATGGTCGCCCGCGAGGCGCCACCTGAGTACGCCGAGGCGAACCGCGCCATCCAGCTGTCAGCACGACAGAGACAAGCCTCCGTCCGGGAACTGCTCATGGCGGCAAGGATGCAGGGGCAGCCGCCCCGGCTCGGCTCCATCCCGCTGACCGTCCTCACCAGAGCCCGGCGGCCGGGGCGAGAACCGGAAGTCTGGGCGCAACTGCAGGACGAGCTAGCCGCCCTGTCGTCAGACAGCGTGCACGTCCATGCGGAACGAGGCGGCCACTACCTGCAACTGGACGAGCCGGACCTGGTCGTCCAGGCGATCCGCGATCTTGTCAGCCGCTGCCGGTGAGCCCTGTGCTTATCACAGAAAAGCGGGAGTCATGGTAGCTCGCCGCGCGTGTTCTCGCAGGACGGCCGTCGCGCTACCGCAGAAAAACACCCCGTTGCTGCGATACGAGTCCCGCTTGACGGCAGCCGGTCAGGGCTCGTCGACGACCTTGACCTTCGAGGCGCACTGTATAACCGGGGCAAACCGGCCGCTAGCTGAAAATTCAACATCGACTAGAAGCGATCGCAGGTAGCAGCGTCCCGCGGCTTGACATAAGCAGCGATAGCGGCATTCCGCCCCCTATCCGGCTAGCAGAACGCTAGCTCCAGCAAGCGCACGCTACGACCGCGTTGCGTTGACGCGCCGGGGGAGTCGCGCGAGTTGTAGTCTCTGCGGTGCGGTGTGTAGGCGGGCGCAGCCGGAGACGAGGCCGCGGTCGTGGATCTATGGTGATCGCTCTGGGTGTCAGGCGGCGGTTGCGGTTATCATGTGGGTCTTGTTGCGGCCTGTTTCCTTGGCGTGGTATAGGGCGGCGTCCGCGGCGGCGAGCAGCTGGGTCAGCTCGCAGCTCGCGCCATGCATGGTCGCGATGCCGATCGAGACCGTGAGCTTGATGAACGGCCCGGATTCGGCACCGTCGCCGACGGGAATGGGCATCGCGGCGATATGTCGGCGAATTTCCTCAGCGACGTTGATCGCGTCGGCCTCGTACGTGTGCGGCAGCAGGATCATAAACTCCTCACCGCCGAACCGGCCGGCCAGGTCGGACTCGAGGAGCTGGCTTCGCAGCCCGTCGGTGACGGCGCGGATCGCCTTGTCCTCCGCCCGGTGGCCGTAATTGTCGTTGACCTCCTTGAAGTGATCGATGTCGACCAGCGCGAGGGCCAGCGGGCTGCCGGTCCGGACGGCGCGGTTGATCTCGACCGCCGCCTCCCGCTCCCACGTCGACGCTGTGAGCAGGCCGGTCTTGGTGTCAATGCGGTCGTCGTCGACCGCGGGGGGTGCGGTTGCGGTTACCGCGTGAGTCTTGTTGCGGCCTGTTTCCTTGGCCTGGTACAGGGCGGCGTCCGCGGCGGTGAGCAGCTGGGTCAGCTCGCCGCTGCCGCCGTCCAGGGGCGGATCGCGGCTCTCGCCGTTCAGGGTCGCGAGGCCGACCGAGATCGTGAGCTTGATGAACGGCCCGGATTCGGCACGGCGGCCGACGGGAATGGGCATCGCGGCGATATGTCGGCGAATTTTCTCAGCGACGTTGATCGCGTCGGCCTCGCAGGTGTGCGGCAGCAGGATCGCGAACTCCTCACCGCCGAACCGGCCGGCCAGGTCGCCCGTGCGGAGCTGGCTTCGCATCCCGTCGGTGACGGCGCGGATCGCCTTGTCTCCCGCCCGGTGGCCGTAATTTTCGTTGACCTCCTTGAAGTGGTCGATGTCGACCAGCGCGAGGGCCAGCGGGCTGCCGGTCCGGACGGCGCGGTTGATCTCGACCGACGCCTCCCCCTCCCAGATGGACGCGGTGAGCAGCCCGGTCTTTTTGTCAATGCGTTCAATGCGGTAAACGCGGTACTCGTCGTCCGCAGGGGTGTGCGCGTTCAGATGGTCTAGTAGGTCTTCGAGGAGCTGGCAGCGTCGTTCGGCTTGGGCCGTCCGCTCTTGGGCTAGGTGCAGCTGGCCAGCGATCTGGCCAATCTCTCGGGTGAGCCGCTCGCAGTCGGCTTGCATGGCAACGCGATCGGCGTCCCAGGCGGCCCTCAGGCGGCCTTTGGCCTCGGCGAGTTCGGAGACCTGGCGGTTGCGATCGGCGAGTTGCTCCACCAGGGCGCGGGCATAGCGTTCAGCTTCCAGCTTGCCAGTGAGGGCGATCTCGAGTTCATCACTGACCCGTCGTACCCGGTACTCATGCGGGTGCGCGACCTCCAAAGCGCACAGCTGCAACCTTGCCAGGTGCTCGCGTACGGCAGGGGTGACCGGCTGGCCATAGTCGGCTTGGATAGCGAAGAGCTTGTCCAAGAACCAGCGGTCGCGCGGAACCCGCTGGCCGTTGAGGTAGCGGGAGATGGTGCCCTTATCGATGGGGTGCAGGCTGGCGAACTGATTCATCGACAGCCCCATGTAGACACTCCGAAATTAACCGAGTTTCCGGCGTGTCGGGTGCCAGGATGCTGGCATGGGCGCGGATACGGAGTTCCTGAGGCGTATCGGGC
>Ga0210390_10002586_pt1 | contig 15952 bp, 10 predicted proteins | sample IncBWH11OmetaG_FD_161050 | JGI IMG/M metagenome (GOLD analysis project Ga0210390, IMG submission 161050) | Forest soil microbial communities from Barre Woods Harvard Forest LTER site, Petersham, Massachusetts, United States - Inc-BW-H-11-O ... | reverse complement strand
ACACCGGTGAGATCAAGAGCCAGACGGTGTTCATGGGCGACTTCCCGATGATGACCGAGAAGGGCACCTTCATCATCAACGGGACCGAGCGTGTGGTGGTCAGCCAGCTGGTCCGGTCGCCGGGCGTGTACTTCGACGAGAGCATCGACAAGTCGACCGAAAAGCTGCTGCACAGCGTCAAGGTGATCCCGAGCCGCGGTGCCTGGCTGGAGTTCGACGTCGACAAGCGTGACACCGTCGGTGTGCGCATCGACCGCAAGCGTCGTCAGCCGGTCACCGTGCTGCTCAAGGCGCTGGGCTGGACCGCCGAGCAGATCAGGGACCGGTTCGGCTTCTCCGAGACCATGATGTCGACGCTGGAGAAGGACAACACCGCCGGCACCGACGAGGCGCTGCTGGACATCTACCGCAAGCTGCGCCCGGGCGAGCCGCCGACCAAGGAGTCGGCGCAGACCCTGCTGGAGAACTTGTTCTTCAAGGAGAAGCGCTACGACCTGGCCCGAGTCGGCCGCTACAAGATCAACAAGAAGCTGGGGCTGAGCGATAGGCCGGCCGACACCTCGTCGACGACACTGACCGAAGAGGACGTCGTCGCCACCATCGAATACCTGGTGCGCCTGCACGAGGGTCAGGCCTCGATGACCGTTCCCGGCGGCGTCGAGGTGCCGGTGGAGACCGACGACATCGACCACTTCGGCAACCGTCGGCTGCGTACGGTCGGTGAGTTGATCCAGAACCAGATCCGGGTCGGCATGTCCCGGATGGAGCGCGTCGTCCGCGAGCGGATGACCACCCAGGACGTCGAGGCCATCACGCCGCAGACGCTGATCAACATCCGGCCGGTGGTCGCCGCGATCAAGGAGTTCTTCGGCACCAGCCAGCTGTCGCAGTTCATGGACCAGAACAACCCGCTGTCGGGGCTGACCCACAAGCGCCGCCTGTCGGCGCTGGGCCCGGGTGGTCTGTCGCGCGAGCGCGCCGGGCTGGAGGTCCGCGACGTGCACCCGAGCCACTACGGCCGGATGTGCCCGATCGAGACCCCGGAAGGGCCGAACATCGGCCTGATCGGCTCGCTGTCGGTGTACGCGCGGGTCAACCCGTTCGGGTTCATCGAGACGCCGTACCGCAAGGTGGTCGACGGTGTGGTCACCGACGAGATCGAGTACCTGACCGCCGACGAGGAAGACCGCCACGTCGTCGCGCAGGCCAACTCGCCGCTCGACGAGCAAGGCCGGTTCACCGAGGCCCGCGTGCTGGTTCGCCGGAAGGCGGGCGAGGTGGAGTACGTGTCCTCGTCCGAGGTGGACTACATGGACGTTTCGCCGCGCCAGATGGTGTCGGTGGCCACCGCCATGATCCCGTTCCTCGAGCACGACGACGCCAACCGCGCCCTGATGGGTGCCAACATGCAGCGCCAGGCGGTTCCGCTGGTGCGCAGTGAGGCGCCGCTGGTGGGCACCGGTATGGAGCTGCGCGCCGCGATCGACGCCGGCGACGTCGTCGTCGCCGAAAAGAGCGGCGTCATCGAGGAGGTGTCGGCCGACTACGCCACGGTGATGGCCGACGACGGCACCCGGCAGACCTACCGGATGCGCAAGTTCGCCCGGTCCAACCACGGCACCTGCGCCAACCAGCGTCCGATCGTGGACGCCGGTGAGCGGGTCGAGGCCGGTCAGGTGATCGCCGACGGGCCGTGCACCGACAACGGTGAGATGGCCCTGGGCAAGAACCTGCTGGTCGCGGTCATGCCGTGGGAAGGCCACAACTACGAGGACGCGATCATCCTGTCCAACCGCCTGGTTGAGGAGGACGTGCTGACCTCGATCCACATCGAGGAGCACGAGATCGACGCCCGGGACACCAAGCTGGGCGCCGAGGAGATCACCAGGGACATCCCGAACGTCTCCGACGAGGTGCTGGCCGACCTGGACGAGCGCGGCATCGTGCGTATCGGTGCCGAGGTCCGCGACGGCGACATCCTGGTCGGCAAGGTCACCCCCAAGGGTGAGACCGAGCTGACCCCGGAGGAGCGGCTGCTGCGCGCGATCTTCGGTGAGAAGGCCCGCGAGGTCCGCGACACCTCACTGAAGGTGCCGCACGGCGAGTCCGGCAAGGTGATCGGTATCCGGGTGTTTTCCCGCGAGGACGATGACGAACTGCCGGCCGGTGTCAACGAGCTGGTCCGCGTCTACGTCGCCCAGAAGCGCAAGATCTCCGACGGCGACAAGCTGGCCGGGCGCCACGGCAACAAGGGCGTCATCGGCAAGATCCTGCCCGTCGAGGACATGCCGTTCCTGCCGGACGGCACGCCGGTGGACATCATCCTGAACACCCACGGTGTGCCGCGACGGATGAACATCGGCCAGATCCTGGAGACGCACCTGGGCTGGTGCGCACACAGCGGATGGAAGGTCGACGTCGCCGGCGGTGTCCCGGAATGGGCGCAGCGGCTGCCCGAGGAGTTGCTGGCGGCCGAGGCGAACAACATCGTCTCGACCCCGGTCTTCGACGGCGCCAAGGAAGAGGAGCTGCAGGGTCTGCTGTCCTCGACGTTGCCCAACCGCGACGGCGAAGTGCTGGTCGACAGCGACGGCAAGGCGAGGCTGTTCGACGGCCGCAGCGGCGAGCCGTTCCCGTACCCGGTGACGGTTGGCTTCATGTACATCATGAAGCTGCACCACCTGGTCGACGACAAGATCCACGCCCGCTCCACCGGCCCGTACTCGATGATCACCCAGCAGCCGCTGGGCGGTAAGGCGCAGTTCGGTGGTCAGCGGTTCGGTGAGATGGAGTGCTGGGCCATGCAGGCCTACGGCGCGGCGTACACGCTGCAGGAGCTGTTGACCATCAAGTCCGACGACACGGTCGGCCGGGTCAAGGTGTACGAGGCGATCGTCAAGGGCGAGAACATTCCCGAGCCGGGTATCCCCGAGTCGTTCAAGGTGCTGCTCAAGGAGTTGCAGTCGCTGTGCCTCAACGTCGAGGTGCTGTCCAGCGACGGAGCGGCGATCGAGATGCGCGACGGGGACGACGAGGACCTGGAGCGCGCGGCGGCGAACTTGGGAATCAACTTGTCCCGCAACGAATCTGCCTCGGTTGAGGATTTGGCTTAAGTTTTTCTTGTTACTACACCCGCAAGGGGAAAGGGAGTTACGTGTTAGACGTCAACTTCTTCGATGAACTTCGTATCGGCCTGGCGACCGCGGAGGACATCCGTAACTGGTCCTTCGGTGAGGTCAAGAAGCCGGAGACGATCAACTACCGCACGCTGAAGCCGGAGAAGGACGGCCTGTTCTGCGAGAAGATCTTCGGACCTACTCGGGACTGGGAGTGCTACTGCGGCAAGTACAAGCGCGTGCGCTTCAAGGGCATTATCTGTGAGCGCTGTGGTGTCGAGGTGACTCGCGCCAAGGTGCGTCGTGAGCGGATGGGCCACATCGAGCTGGCCGCGCCGGTCACCCACATCTGGTACTTCAAGGGTGTGCCGTCGCGGTTGGGCTACCTGCTCGACCTGGCGCCGAAGGATCTCGAGAAGATCATCTACTTCGCGGCCTACGTCATCACCGCCGTCGACAACGAGATGCGGCACAACGAGCTGTCCACGCTCGAGGCCGAGATGGTGGTCGAGCGCAAGGCGGTCGAGGACCAGCGCGACGCCGACCTGGAGGCACGCGCGCAGAAGCTGGAGGCCGACCTGGCCGAGCTGGAGGCCGAGGGCGCGAAAGCCGATGCGCGGCGCAAGGTTCGCGACGGCGGCGAGCGTGAGATGCGTCAGCTCCGAGACCGGGCCCAGCGTGAGCTGGACCGGCTGGAGGACATCTGGAACACCTTCACCAAGCTGGCTCCCAAGCAGCTGATCGTCGACGAGAACCTCTACCGGGAACTCGTCGACCGCTACGGCGAGTACTTCACCGGTGCCATGGGCGCGGAGTCGATCCAGAAGCTCATCGAGAACTTCGACATCGACGCCGAGGCCGAGATACTGCGTGACGTCATCAAGAACGGCAAGGGGCAGAAGAAGCTTCGCGCGCTGAAGCGGCTCAAGGTGGTCGCGGCGTTCCAGCAGTCGTCCAACTCGCCGATGGGCATGGTGCTCGACGCGGTTCCGGTGATCCCGCCGGAGCTGCGACCGATGGTGCAGCTCGACGGTGGCCGGTTTGCCACCAGCGACCTCAACGACCTGTACCGCCGGGTGATCAACCGCAACAACCGGCTCAAGAGGCTGATCGACCTCGGCGCGCCCGAGATCATCGTCAACAACGAGAAGCGGATGCTGCAGGAGTCGGTGGACGCGCTGTTCGACAACGGTCGTCGCGGCCGTCCGGTCACCGGACCGGGCAACCGTCCGCTGAAGTCACTGAGCGATCTGCTCAAGGGCAAGCAGGGCCGGTTCCGGCAGAACTTGCTCGGTAAGCGCGTCGACTACTCCGGCCGTTCGGTCATCGTGGTCGGCCCGCAGCTCAAGCTGCACCAGTGCGGTCTGCCCAAGCTGATGGCACTCGAGCTGTTCAAGCCGTTCGTGATGAAGCGGCTCGTCGACCTCAACCACGCGCAGAACATCAAGAGCGCCAAGCGGATGGTGGAGCGTCAGCGTCCGCAGGTGTGGGATGTGCTCGAAGAGGTCATCGCCGAGCACCCGGTGCTGCTGAACCGCGCACCGACCCTGCACCGACTGGGCATTCAGGCTTTCGAGCCGATGCTGGTGGAAGGCAAGGCGATTCAGCTGCACCCGTTGGTGTGTGAGGCGTTCAACGCCGACTTCGACGGTGACCAGATGGCCGTGCACCTGCCGCTGTCCGCGGAGGCGCAGGCCGAGGCCCGCATCCTGATGCTGTCGAGCAATAACATCCTGTCGCCGGCATCCGGCCGTCCGCTGGCCATGCCTCGGCTCGACATGGTGACCGGGCTGTACTTCCTGACCACCGAGATCCCCGGCGACACCGGCGAATACCAGCCGGCCGCCAAGGACCGTCCGGAGTCGGGAGTGTACGCCTCGCCGGCCGAAGCGATCATGGCGATGGACCGCGGTGCTTTGAGCGTGCGCGCCAAGATCAAGGTGCGGCTGTCGCAGCTGCGTCCGGCGGCCGAGGTGGAGGCCGAGCGGTTCGGCCAAAACGGTTGGCAGCCCGGTGATTCCTGGATCGCCGAGACCACACTGGGTCGAGTGCTGTTCAACGAACTGCTGCCGGTGGGGTATCCGTTCGTGAACAAGCAGATGCACAAGAAGGTGCAGGCGGCGATCATCAACGATCTGGCCGAGCGCTACCCGATGATCGTGGTCGCGCAGACCGTCGACAAGCTCAAGGACGCCGGTTTCTACTGGGCCACCCGCTCGGGTGTCACGGTGTCGATGGCTGACGTGCTGGTGCCGCCGGGCAAGCAGGAGATCCTCGACGCCTATGAGGAGCGTGCCGACAAGGTCGAAAAGCAGTTCCAGCGTGGTGCTTTGAACCACGACGAGCGCAACGAGGCGCTGGTGGAGATCTGGAAGGAAGCCACCGACGAGGTCGGTGAGGCGTTGCGGGAGCACTACCCGGCCGACAACCCGATCATCACGATCGTCGACTCGGGTGCCACCGGTAACTTCACCCAGACCCGGACGCTGGCCGGCATGAAGGGTCTGGTGACCAACCCGAAGGGTGAGTTCATCCCGCGGCCGATCAAGTCGTCGTTCCGTGAAGGCCTGACGGTGTTGGAGTACTTCATCAACACCCACGGCGCGCGGAAGGGGTTGGCGGACACCGCGTTGCGTACCGCCGACTCGGGTTACCTGACCCGTCGTCTGGTCGACGTGTCGCAGGACGTCATTGTCCGCGAGCGCGACTGCGGCACCGAGCGCGGCATCGTCGTCGAGCTGGCCGAGCGTCAGCCCGACGGCACGTTGATCCGCGACCCGTTCATCGAAACCTCGGCCTACGCACGCACATTGGGTACCGATGCGGCGGACGAGAAGGGCAACGTCGTCGTCGCGCGCGGGCATGACCTCGGCGACCCGGAGATCGACGCGCTGCTGGCGGCCGGTATCACGCAGGTGAAGGTGCGTTCGGTGCTGACCTGCACCACCGGCACCGGCGTGTGCGCGACCTGCTACGGGCGCTCGATGGCCACCGGCAAACTGGTCGACATCGGTGAGGCCGTCGGTATCGTGGCCGCCCAGTCCATCGGCGAGCCCGGCACGCAGCTGACCATGCGCACCTTCCACCAGGGTGGTGTCGGTGAGGACATCACCGGTGGTCTGCCCCGCGTGCAGGAGCTGTTCGAGGCCCGGGTGCCGCGCGGTAAGGCGCCGATCGCCGACCTCACCGGACGGGTGCGTCTGGAGGAGGGCGAGCGCTTCTACAAGATCACCATCGTCCCCGACGACGGTAGCGAGGAAGTGGTCTACGACAAGCTCTCAAAGCGGCAACGCCTGCGGGTGTTCAAGCACGAGGACGGTTCCGAGCGGCTGCTCGCCGACGGCGACCACGTCGAGGTGGGCCAGCAGCTGATGGAAGGCTCCGCCGACCCGCACGAGGTGCTGCGCGTGCAGGGCCCCCGCGAGGTGCAGATCCACCTGACCAAGGAGGTCCAGGAGGTCTACCGGGCGCAGGGTGTGTCGATCCACGACAAGCACATCGAGGTGATCGTCCGGCAGATGCTGCGCCGCGTGACCATCATCGACTCGGGTTCGACGGAGTTCCTGCCCGGCTCGCTGATCGACCGTGCGGACTTCGAGGCGGAGAACCGTCGGGTGGTGGCCGAAAGCGGCGAGCCCGCGGCCGGCCGCCCCGTGCTGATGGGTATCACCAAGGCGTCGCTGGCCACCGACTCGTGGCTGAGCGCGGCGTCGTTCCAGGAGACCACGCGCGTGCTGACCGATGCGGCGATCAACTGCCGCAGCGACAAGCTGCAGGGTCTGAAGGAGAACGTGATCATCGGAAAGCTGATCCCGGCCGGTACCGGCATCAACCGGTACCGCAACATCCAGGTTCAGCCGACCGAGGAGGCCCGCGCCGCGGCGTACACGATCCCGTCCTACGAGGATCAGTACTACAGCCCGGACTTCGGCCAGGCCACCGGTGCTGCGGTTCCGCTGGACGACTATGGCTACAGCGATTACCGGTAGTTAGCTGACGAAGAAGCCCCCGCGATCTCGGTCGCGGGGGCTTCTTATCCCTAGTCGACGTCCATCTCGGTCAAGACCCGTCGCAGCAGCTTGCCCGTGGCATTGTGTGGCAGCTCGTCGACGAACACCACATCCCGGGGAACCTTGTAGCGCGCCAAGTTGTTCTTGACGTAAAGCTTGATCTCGTCGACATCCTGCGCTGCGCCGGGCTGAGAGACAATGAAGGCACGCAACCGCTTTCCGAACTCAGAGTCGTCGACACCGATCACGGCCGCATCGAAGACATCGGCGCGTTCGACAAGCAGGTTCTCGACCTCCTGCGGGAAGACGTTCTCACCGCCGGAAACGATCATGTCGTCATCCCGCCCGTCGACAAACAGCAACCCGTTCTCATCGAAGTAGCCCACGTCGCCGCTGGACATGTAGCCGTCGATGATCTGCTTGTGCCGGCCGTCGGTGTAACCCTCGAATGGCGCCGCATTGCGGACGAAGATCCGACCCCGGTTGTTGGTGCCATGGACACGACGGTCGTGGTCGTCGAATAACACCACTTCGCACGTCACGGGTGAGCGGCCCGCGGTTCCGGGAGCCATGCGCAGTTCGTCCGGTGTGGCAATGGTCGCGATCCCGCACTCGGTGGAGCCATACATGTTGTAGAGCACATCGCCGAACGTGTCCTGTACGCGGTTGGACAACTCGGGTGTCAGGGCCGACCCGGCGATCACTATCGCCTTCAGCGTCGACACGTCGTACTTGGCGATGACGTCGGGCGCGAGTTCGACCAACCGGTGCAGCATCGTCGGGACCGCCACCAACATGTCGGCTTTGTGGGCCGACATGAGCTTGAGTGTGCCTTCCGGGTCGAAACGCCGGGCGGTGACAACCTTGTTTCCCAGCGCCTGCCCAACCAAGAAGGTGGCCAGACCGGTGCTGTGAAAAATCGGCGAGACGATGACCATGACCCCCTTGCGGGGGTAGGGGACTCGGTCGATCACCTGCACTGTCGCAAACGGGGAGAGCTTGGCCCGCGACGCGCCCTTTGGCAGCCCAGTCGTGCCGCTGGTGAGAACTACGGTCCCTCGGGACTTGGTCGGCGCGGGCAACGGCTCGGTGCTGTTCGTCGCTATGATGCCGTCGATCGTCGGCATGTCGCCGGGCGGGTGGGTGCGCTCGTCCACCCAGGTCAACGCCCGAGGCAACCCGCCCGGCAGCGCGTCGAGCAAGCTCAAGAATTCGCTGTCGTGAAGCACGACCTTGACGCCTTCGCGCTCACATACCTGCGCGAACTGCGGTTTGGCGAAGCCCGTGTTCATCAGAACCGTCCGGGCGCCGAGCTTTCCACACGATGCCATCGCGACGACGAGTCCGGAATGGTCACGGCAGAGCAGGCCAACGACCGAACCTTCATCGACGCCGAGGCTCTTGAGCCCGCGGGCGAGCGCGTTGGACATGTCGTCGACCTGCTTATAGGTCAAGGTTCCGTGCTCATCGACAATCGCAGGCAGTGACGGGAATTTGCGACCGCCCTGGATCGCCATCGTCGCCTGCGGTCCGTAGACGCGCGAATTCTTCACGGTCTGCAGCGTCACGCCGAGGTTGCCGAGGTCGACGATGCCGCTAGCGTGCAGTCGCTGTACACCTTTTGCCATCTCAGCGGCGCGACTCAGCTTCTGCCGAAATCCGACCAGTGCCTCGGCCATCGGGTCTCCTCAGCGCCAGTTTCGAGCCAGATTATCAACGTTGCGATCATTACCGCGCTGATTCGGTCCCCAGTCGGACTCGAACGTAGCGCGGCGGGTAGCGTCCGCACCGCTCACTAGACTGGGCGACGTGCTAATCGGTTCACATGTCAGTCCGCAGGATCCGCTGGCCGCAGCCGCGGCCGAAAACGCCGATGTGGTCCAGATTTTCCTCGGCAACCCGCAGAGCTGGAAGGCGCCCAAGCCGCGCGACGACGCCGCAGCGCTCAAAGCCGCGGCGCTGCCGATCTACGTGCACGCGCCCTATCTGATCAACGTTGCGTCGGCGAACAACCGGGTGCGGATCCCGTCGCGCAAGATCCTGCAGGACACCTGCAACGCGGCGGCCGACATCGGCGCGGCGGCGGTGATTGTGCATGGCGGCCACGTCACCGAGGACAGCGACCTCGACGAGGGCTTCCAGCGCTGGCGCAAGGCGCTCGACCAACTGGAGACCAAAGTTCCCGTCTACCTGGAGAACACCGCGGGCGGCGATCATGCCATGGCCCGCCACTTCGACACCATCGGACGGCTCTGGGACCAGATCGGCGACAAAGGGATTGGCTTTTGCCTGGACACCTGCCACGCCTGGGCGGCGGGCGAGGCGCTGGTCGACGCCGTCGACCGCATCAAAGGCATCACCGGCCGCATCGACCTGGTGCACTGCAACGACTCCAAGGATTCGGCGGGCTCGGGCCGCGACCGGCACGCCAACTTCGGCACCGGACAGATCGATCCCGAGCTGCTGGTGGCGGTGGTTCGAGCGGCGGGTGCGCCGGTGATCTGCGAGACGGCCGACGAGGGCCGCAAAGACGACATCGCCTTCCTGCGTGAGCGTCTGAGCTGAAGAAACGGATGCCATGGTCGCGCGGCTCGTCGCAGTTCTCGGCGTTGTTCTGGTAATCGCGGGCTGCGCCGGCCGGGACACGGGCAAGCCGTCGGCATTCGTCCAGGGCACCAGCGTGCACACGCTCAGCGTCGGCGGGCACGACCGCACCTATCGGCTGCACAAGCCCACCGGACTGCCCGCATCCGCCCCGCTGGTTGTCATGCTGCACGGCGGTTTCGGCACCGACGCGCAGGCCGAAAGGTCCTACGGTTGGGATGAATTGGCGGACTCATCCAAGTTCGTCGTCGCCTACCCGGACGGCCTCAATCGGGCCTGGAACGTCAACGGGGGCGGCTGCTGTGGCCGGCCTGCCAAGCAAGGCATCGACGACGTCGGCTTCATCACCGCGGCCGTCGCCGACATCAAACGCAACGTCAGCATCGACGCCTCCCGCGTCTACGCCACCGGCATGAGCAACGGCGGCATGATGTCGTACACGCTGGCGTGTGACACCAGCATCTTTGCCGCGATCGGCCCGGTTTCCGGCGCACAGTTGGACCCCTGCCGGTCACCGCATCCGCTGTCGGTCATGACGATCCATGGCACCAAGGATCCGCTGGTTCCTTACGGTGGCGGCCCCGGCCGCGGCTTCGCCCACATCAACGGCCCACCGGTACCGGAGTCGAATGCGTTCTGGCGCAAGGTCGATCAGTGCCACACTCCGGTCGAAACGACCAGCGGTTCGGTGACCACGTCGACCGCGGGATGCCCCGATAACCGCAGCGTGGTGCTGATCACCGTCGACGGCGGCGGCCACCACTGGCCCGATTTCGCCACCGCAAAGCTGTGGCAATTCTTCGCCGCGCATCCCCATTGAGTATTACAGGTGTTGTGCGGCTGTAGAAAAAATGTAATATTGGCGGCATGTCAGATACTCATGTCGTCACCAACCAGGTCCCGCCGCTGGAGGAGCACAACCCGGCATCCTCGCCGGTGCTCATCGAGGCGCTGATCCGCGAAGGCGGGCAGTGGGGCCTCGATGAGGTGACCGCGGTCGGTGCGATCTCCGGCTCGGCGCAGGCGCAGCGGTGGGGCGAGCTGGCCGACCGCAACCGGCCCGTACTGCATACCCACGATCGCTACGGCCACCGCGTCGACGAGGTCGAGTACGACCCCGCCTACCACGAGCTGATGCGCACCGCGATCGAGCACGGCCTGCACGCCGCGCCGTGGGCCGACGACCGGCCGGGTGCACACGTGGTCCGCGCGGCCAAGACCGGCGTGTGGACCGCCGAAGCCGCCCACACGTGCCCGATTTCGATGACCTACGCCGTCGTTCCGGCGTTGCGCTTCAACCCGGAGCTGGCCGCCAGCTACGAGCCGTTGCTGACCAGCCGGCACTACGACCCGGAGCTCAAGGTGGCGACGACAAAGTCCGGGATCACCGCCGGCATGTCGATGACCGAAAAGCAGGGTGGCTCCGATGTCCGCGCCGGCACCACGGAGGCCACCCCCAACGCCGACGGCACCTACTCCCTGACCGGCCACAAGTGGTTTACCTCGGCGCCGATGTGCGACATATTCCTGGTGCTCGCGCAGGCGCCGGGCGGCCTCTCCTGTTTCTTCTTGCCGCGGGTGCTGCCCGACGGCACCCGCAACCGGATGCTGCTGCAGCGGCTCAAGGACAAACTCGGCAACCACGCCAACGCATCCAGCGAGGTCGAGTACGACGGCGCCACCGCATGGCTGGTCGGCGAGGAGGGCCGCGGCGTCCCGACCATCATCGAGATGGTCAACCTGACCCGGCTGGACTGCGCGCTGGGCAGCGCCACCACCATGCGTACCGGGCTGACCTACGCCGTTCACCACGCACAGCACCGCAAGGCTTTCGGCTCGTATCTGATTGACCAACCGCTGATGCGTAATGTGTTGGCGGACTTGGCAGTTGAGGCCGAGGCTGCCACCATGGTGGCGATGCGGATGGCCGGCGCCACCGACAACGCCATCCGTGGCGATCAGACCGAAGCACTGCTGCGCCGGATCGGTCTGGCGGCCAGCAAGTACTGGGTGTGCAAGCGCGCCACGCCACACGCCGCCGAGGCGCTGGAGTGTCTGGGCGGCAACGGCTATGTCGAGGATTCCGGTATGCCGCGGTTGTACCGTGAGGCGCCGCTGATGGGGATCTGGGAAGGTTCCGGCAATGTCAGCGCACTGGATACTTTGCGCGCCATGGCAACTCGCCCGGAGTGCGTCGAGGTGCTGTTCGACGAGTTGGCCAAAGGCGCCGGGCAGGATCCGCGTTTGGACGGCCACACCGATCGGCTGCGCTCGCAGCTCGGCGATCTGGACACCATCGCCTACCGGGCCCGCAAAGTCTCCGAGGACATCTGCCTGGCGTTGCAGGGCTCGCTGCTGGTGCGGCACGGACATCCCGCGGTTGCCGAGGCGTTCTTGGCCACCCGCCTCGACGGGCAGTGGGGCGGCGCGTTCGGAACGATGCCCAGCGGGCTGGATCTCGCGCCGATCCTGGAGCGAGCCCTGGTAAAGGGCTGAGCCCCGGTATGACTCACGCGATCAGGCCGGTCGACTTCGACAACCTGAAGACGATGACCTATGAGGTCACCGACCGGGTTGCGCGCATTACCTTCAATCGGCCCGAGAAGGGCAACGCGATCATCGCCGACACCCCGCTGGAGTTGTCGGCTCTCGTCGAGCGGGCCGATCTGGATCCAGGCGTGCATGTCATCTTGATATCCGGCCGGGGTGAGGGTTTCTGCGCGGGTTTCGACCTGAGCGCCTACGCCGATCGCACCGGCTCGGCGGGCGGCACCGGCGCGTACCACGGGACGGTGCTGGACGGAAAGACCCAGGCGGTCAACCACTTACCGGATCAGCCGTGGGACCCGATGATCGACTACCAGATGATGAGCCGCTTCGTGCGCGGCTTTTCCAGCCTTTTGCACGCGGACAAGCCGACGGTGGTCAAGATCCATGGCTACTGTGTGGCCGGCGGCACCGACATCGCCCTGCACGCCGACCAGGTGATCGCCGCGTCCGACGCGAAGATCGGCTACCCGCCAACCCGGGTCTGGGGGGTGCCGGCCGCCGGGATGTGGGCCCACCGGCTCGGCGATCAGCGTGCCAAACGCCTTCTGCTGACCGGAGATTGCATCACCGGGGCGCAAGCCGCCGAGTGGGGTCTGGTGGTCGAGGCGCCCGACCCCGAAGACCTCGACGAGCGTACCGAGCGTCTGGTCGAGCGGATCGCCGCGGTGCCGGTCAATCAGCTGATCATGGTCAAACTCGCGCTCAACACGGCACTCCTGCAGCAGGGCGTGGCCACCAGCAGAATGGTCAGCACCGTCTTCGACGGTATCGCCCGGCACACCCCCGAGGGGCATGCGTTCGTCGCCGACGCCGTCGAGCATGGTTTCCGCGATGCGGTGCGTCATCGCGACGAACCGTTCGGGGACCACGGACGCCGAGCATCCCAGGTCTGACGGGTCAACAGCATGCCGAAATCGCTGGCTCGTATGACCGCCCGGTCGGTGGTGCTCAGCGTGCTGCTCGGGGCCCATCCGGCGTGGGCCAGCGCGGCTGAATTGATAAGGCTTACCAACGACTTCGGCATCAAGGAAACCACATTGCGGGTTGCGCTGACCCGGATGGTCAGCTCCGGCGACTTGGTCCGGTCCGCCGACGGCTACCGGCTCTCCGAGCGGCTGCTGGCTCGACAGCGTAGGCAGGACGACGCCATGCGGCCGCAGCTGCGAGCCTGGCACGGATCCTGGACCACCTTGATTGTCACCAGTGTCGGCACCGAACCCAGGACCCGTGCGGTGCTGCGAACGACGCTGCACAACAAGCGTTTCGGGGAACTGCGCGAGGGGGTGTGGATGCGCCCGGACAACCTCGAACTCGACCTGGACGCGCGGCTGCGTGCGCGGGTGCGGATCGTGCAGGCCCGCGATGAGACGCCGGACGAGTTGGCCGGCCAGCTGTGGGATCTGCCGTCATGGGCCCGCATCGGGCACCGGTTGCTTGCCGAAATGTCGGATGCGACCGATGTTCCCGCTCGGTTCGTGGTCGCCGCTGCGATCGTCCGCCACCTGTTGACCGACCCGGTGCTGCCGGCCGAATTGCTGCCCGCCGACTGGCCGGGCGCTGGGCTGCGCGCCGCCTACAACGACTTCGCCGCCGAACTGTTCGAGCGGCGCGACGGTATCCGATTGGTGGAGGCGACATGAGCGATCCGGTACGCGTAGAACGCAATGGCCCGGTGACCACGGTGATCCTGAACCGGCCGGAGGCCCGCAACGCCGTCAACGGCCCGACGGCGGCCGCTTTGTTCTCGGCGTTCGAGGAGTTCGATCGTGACGACACCGCTTCGGTGGCGGTGTTGTGTGGCGACAACGGAACCTTTTGTGCCGGAGCCGATTTGAAGGCCTTCGGTACGCCGGAAGCCAACGTGGTGCACCGGACCGGACCCGGCCCGATGGGGCCGACGCGAATGGCGTTGTCAAAACCGGTGATCGCCGCGGTCAGTGGCTACGCCGTCGCCGGCGGCTTGGAGCTCGCGTTGTGGTGCGACCTGCGGGTGGCCGAAGAGACCGCGGTGTTCGGCGTGTTCTGCCGCCGATGGGGTGTGCCGCTGATCGACGGCGGCACCATCAGGCTGCCCCGGCTGATCGGGCAGAGCCGGGCGATGGACATGATTCTCACCGGCCGCGCGGTCGATGCCGCCGAAGCGTTAGCGATCGGGCTGGCCAATCGCGTTGTGCCCGAAGGACAGGCCCGCGAAGCTGCCGAGCAGCTGGCCGCCGAGCTGGCCGCGCTGCCTCAGCAGTGCATGCGATCGGATCGGCTGTCGGCGCTGCACCAGTGGGGGATAAGCGAATCGGACGCTCTTGACTACGAATTTGCCAGCATCTCCCGGGTGGCCGCCGAAGCGATGGAAGGTGCGGGCCGTTTCGCGGGCGGCGCCGGCCGCCACGGCGCAGCCGCGGTGTAAGGGTTCAGTAGCTCGGCAAGGTGAAGGATCGCGCGACCGCCAGCGACTGCTTGGCGACCAGCTTGCTGACGCCCGGGATGCGCAGTAGTCGGAGAGCGACGTTGCGTAGCTTGGCGAGCCGGCCCGAGGAGAAACGTTCGGTTCTCAGGGTGCCGATCGCGAGCTTCTGACACCGCGCGGCATACGGCGCGAGTCACGTCGACCCGTTGGCCGTCGTCGTCGAGTGCCGTAACACGAACGGCGAAGCGATATTGACGTCGTCGCGTACGGCTTCGTACAGGATGCGGACGAGGTCGCCCCAGTGAATCTCCAGCTCGCCGCTGATGACTTCGGCGGGTAGCCGACCGACTTCTTTGCCCCGGTCGTCGACGAGCACAAGCGGCCCCATCCGCGTAGCACCCGCTTGCACCTGAGCCAGCAGGCCCATCTTCTCGAGCACCACCAGCGACGGGCCTCGGAAATCGACGGCCTGCCCGCCGGTGCGCAGTTGGCGGGCCTGTTCGATGATTGTCACGGTATGGCCTTGTCCTGTGAGCCAAAAGGCCAGGCTCGGCCCGGCGATACCGCCACCGTTGATGAGGATATCGAACGGCATTGCAACCCTTCTCTTTTGGCGAGCATCATCCATGATGCCAGGCGGAGGCTCGGTCGAAGGGGACTAGCTGGCTTTGTTGATGGTGTTGCCGGAGCCGAGGTTCTCGACCTTGGGGTTGCCGTCTTTGTAGGTGATCGTGTTGTTGAAGCCGACAACGTTGAGATGTTTGTCGATCTTGTCGATGGTGAGCTTGTTGTCCGCGCCGCCGATGCTCACCGTTCCGCAGGTGCCGTTGACGGTCAGTATGTTGTTGGAGCCGCCCACATTCAGCGACTTCCCGTCGCCGCAATCGAGAGTGGTTGTGGTACCGAGCGATGTGTAGTTGATCGTATTGCCGATGTCGAATTGCGCACCCGTGCTCGTTGTCGAGGGCGTCGAGTTCGTCGAACTGGGGGAGGCGGGCCCGGTTGTAGAAAGGGCCGCGTTGTTGTTCTTGCCGCCGCAGCCGGTCATCCCGAACACCACAACGGCGGAAAGCGCCAGCGCCGCGGCCACCGGTCGGGACGAGCCGGTGGTGTAGCGCATTTTTCGCCTCAACTTCCAACCTGGCTGATGCGGTTGGTCATGCCGAGTTCGCGGCCGCGGTCCCATACAACCGGCTGGCCGTTCTCGTAGAACACCGACTCGTTGTAGCCGTAGACGGTGATGTCGTGGATGACGTTGTCGGCGACGA
>Ga0210390_10002584_pt1 | contig 15964 bp, 14 predicted proteins | sample IncBWH11OmetaG_FD_161050 | JGI IMG/M metagenome (GOLD analysis project Ga0210390, IMG submission 161050) | Forest soil microbial communities from Barre Woods Harvard Forest LTER site, Petersham, Massachusetts, United States - Inc-BW-H-11-O ... | reverse complement strand
CGCCAAGCCGATGGGCCGGCCGCTGGTCGACACCTTCATCACCGAAGTGTCGCAGGACACCTGGATCTACTTTCCCTGGGACACCGGGCTCGCCTTCCAGCCGCCGATCAACGAAGCAGGCTTATAGTTGGCCGCGCGGACCTGTTGATGCCGGCCTGTTATAATGTCTCTTCCGCAGACCCGTGCTTAAATTTCCGTCGACGGGCATGCTATAAAAGGCTCGCTCCGCGGACGTGGCGAAATGGTAGACGCAAGGGACTTAAAATCCCTTGGCCGTAAGGCTGTGAGGGTTCGAGTCCCTCCGTCCGCACCAATGATCAGGGGAAGACACGATGGGTAACGGCAGTCCGGTTTCGCTCGCTGAACTCGATCAGCGCATCGCCATTGTGCGTGACAATATCCGGCAGCTGATTGAACAGGCCGCCGCGGTCTCGGGCGCGGAAGATGAAAGCCGCAACGCCGACCGGATCGCGCAACAAAGCGAAGAGCTGGACAAGCTAATGAAGCAGCGCCACGAGCTGCAGAAGAAGAAATAAGGCCGCACGACAAGGCAGCGTCCTGTGACTCGGCGACGAAATCCGCGGCGGTTGTCGTCGAAAGCGCCTTGTCAGCGCCTGAACTGCGTCGGAGCCGACGTAGCGACTCACCGCGCGCGCTTCACCTCAGTGCAGCTTATGACGCTGGTCTCGCTCTTGCCGCCAGCCTGCGTGTAGCAGAATGACAATGTGTCGTCGTTGACAAGCTGCCCATTGAGGTAGCCGTCTGTATCGACAATGACGACCGTTCTATTATTCGCACCGGTAAGCTCGCCGATCATGGGCTCTTGGGTGACCTCGCCATTGCCGGAAAGAGTCTGAATGCCCCAGAACCGACGATCCTCCTGGCCCGTAACCTCGATAACGAGGTCCTTTTCTCCAAGGCCGGGCTTTTCGAAGGTCCCTTTGTTGGTCGGCCAGTGAGCGCCCATGCCCGCCACGATCGTATAGGTCTTTCCGATCCATTTGCCTTTGAGGTTCGGAGGCCGACTGGCGGCAAATATTGACGATGAAGTGACAGCAACAGCCGTTATGCAAAAAAGCATCGACACGCTGGTGTGGATTCTCCTTGTCATGTTTCACTCCGGACCAGGGGATCAACATATTACGCTTATAGCGGAAACAATGGTAGCGCGCTTCTCGTGTTCGAGACCCGCGCGCACGCTCTCACTTTATTTATGAGTGCGCGACCTCAAGTCGGCGGCCGATATCGGAGCGGTATTGCGACGGGCCGCGCAACCGGTTTCGGCGGCCGACGGCCGAGGCGGTAGCGCGGCACAAGATGCTTCACGAGGCCGAAGCTTGCCAGCAACAGGCTGGTCCAGACCGCGGCGCTGAAATAAAGCGACATCCAGATAATCTCGCCGTCCCAGCGCGCGGCCTCATGGGTGACCACCCAGCGCGTCGCGACGTCATGCAGGCCGGAAAACAGGCCGAAGAATTGCCGTCCGGCGGCGAGGTCCGCCTGCCAGCGGACGAAATACATCGGCACGTCGACGGTGCACATGAAGGCGACATAGCCGGCGATGCCGACCGCCGCGCCGATCAGCGCTAACTTCACAGCGCCGCGATACCGGTTCAGCAGATCCAGAACCGCGATGGCGATCAGCACGAACGCCACCGTCCACAGCGAATTCTCCAGCACATTGCCGAGATAGTTCGTCGTGATCACCGCGTACCAGGAGCATGCTTCCGCCAGCGCCACGACCGGCACGATCGTCTTGGCGATATTGCGCGCGGTATCCGCATTGGCCGCCTGCGCCAGCGCCCGCAACACGATGGCCCACTGAATGATGAAACAAAGCTCCGCGACGGTCGCGACGGTCCTGCCGACGAATACGCTCGAGAGCCAGGTGTCGAACAAACAAATCCGCTGCACGTCGGCGCGGGGCAGGATGGAGCGGAAGGCGCAGCCGATCACATAGGCGGCGCCGAGCAGCAACAGCGGCTCGGTCGCGAGCGCGCTGGCGCGCTTCCTCAGGCTCGTTCGGCGAAAACGAAAATGCAAGCGAAGCAACAGCGCGATATTGCCGACGCTCACCAGGATTAGAAAGCTCCACCAGATCGCAACCGGATTGGACCAGGCCAGCCAGTCGAGCCGCATCGCTTACCTGCGCGTGTTATCAAAGACACACGGTATTGTAACAATATCGTCACACAACGCCAATGGCGCGCGATGGTTCCGCGCCGTGCCGCGTTGTCGCGGTTACGCGTCGATGAATTTGGCGGTGTGTTTGCCGGTGCCGCCGCGCCGAGCGGCTTGCCGCGCACCGAGCGACTAGTGGTAGAGCGTGATGCTGATGACGCCGCCGAGGTCGCCTTCCTTAGCGCCTTCCTTGGCGAAGCCGGTGATGTCGATCTCGCCTTGCGGCGAGCCGTGGCACGAGAGGCAGCTACCGCCATAATATTCCGGAATGAGGGTGCGCTGCACCGGCATCCCGTTCTTTTCGGCGCTTGCCGTATAAGGCTGGTTCTTTGGCCACGACGCCGACATCAGCTTGGTGCGAATGACGTCCAGCTCCCACTGGTCCGGCTGCACTTTCGGATTGCGGATCAGCTGCGGCGGCGCCGTCACCTTCATCTCGGCGATGCCGGCGGCGCGGCGGCCGAACGCCTCATTGACCAGGCGCGCGAACACGGCGGGAATGAAGCCTTTGAAGCCAACGTCCTGGCGATTGATCGTCTCCTGATGGACCTCCATGACTTCGTCGATGGCATCCATCTGCATGCGGATCAGCCGGCCATGCAGGGAATTCGAATCGATCGAAGCCGGAGCGGTCCCGGTCGCTTGTTGGTACAGTACGCCGGCCTCGGCCAGCACCACCTCGCCGTCGAGCCCCTTGTTGCCGATGTTCGGATTATTGATGCGGTCCTGATTTTTTGAAATCACGGTACGGACGGCGCTCAGCATCGTCGCCAAGCTCTTGCCGATCTGGGCGTCGTCTTCCGCCGTGTTGTTGGCGGCGGGCGCGGCGGTGACCAACGCCAGCACGAGCGCGGCGCAGACGCCGGCGCTTGCAGCGCTGACCGCCGTGGCGCCAAGTCGATGCCATCTCAAGAGACCCAAATGGAACGTCACAATGGCCTCCATTCGCCTCGCGGTCGCGCTCAGACCGCCGTGACTCTTTGCAGAAAGTCGTCGACTGCTTTGTCGATCGTACCGGTCTGTGCCGACAGCATTTGCGCGACGTCCAAAACCTCCGAGGCAAAGCGATTGGCTTCGCCGATCGCGTTGGTCACCTGCGTCATGCTGCCGGCGAGTTGCTTGACCCCGACCGCCGCCCCCTGAACGTTTCGGGTAATCATCTGCGCGGTGTTGTTCTGCTGCTCGACCGAAGCGGCGACCGCCGACGTGAAGTGGGCGATATCGTCGGTCACGGCGTTGATCGATTGGATGACATTGACCGCCTTGATGGTGGAGGCCTGGATGGCGGCGATCTGCGCCGTGATGTCTTCGGTGGCCTTGGCGGTCTGGCTGGCGAGTTGCTTGATCTCGTTGGCAACCACGGCGAAACCGCGCCCGGCCTGGCCGGCGCGGGCGGCTTCGATCGTGGCATTGAGCGCCAACAGGTTGGTCTGTTCGGCGACGTCGCGAATGAGCTTGACGACGTCGCCGATGCGGTTGGCGCCGGCCGACAAATGATCGCCCAGTTCGTGCGCCGAGTGCGCGATCTCGGCGGCGCGATTGACGACGCCGCGGGTCTGGATCGCCTGCTCGTTGATCTCGTGGATCGAAACGCCGAGTTCCTCGGTGGCGTCGGCGACGGTGCGCACGTTGTTCGATGTCGCCTCCGACGACTGCGCGACGGCGCGCGCCTGGGCGTCCGCCTCGCCGGCGATGGCCGACAAGCCGCTGGCGGTCGCCTGCATCGCCGAAGCGTGACGCGAGAGCGTGGTCACGACCGCCGTCACGGTGCCGCGAAAGTCCTCGATGATCCGGTCGATCGACGTTACGCGTTGGCGCTCGGTTACCTGTTCGGCCCGCTCGCGCTCGAGGAGCTTGCGCCGCTCCAGCTCGCCGGTGCGCAGCACATGCAGCGAGCGCGCCATATCGCCCATTTCGTCATTGGTTTGGATCGCGGGCAGGGCGCTGTCGACGTCACCGGCCGCGAGCCGCCGCATCGAGTCGCTGATGGAAAGCAGACGCCGGACCAGGCGCCGCTGCACATAGAAGGCGCCGACCACCGCGGCGGCAATAATGCTGATAAAGGCGACGAACAACAGCAGCAGGCGGCTGCGGCCGAGCGTGTCGATCAAGCCCGTGGTACCACGTTCGACCCCCTGTTGCGCGGTGCTCACCAGGTTGGCGACGGTCTGGTCCATGCCGCGTTGAATGGCGACGTTTTCGTCGATCGTGGCGTCGGCGCGGGTGGCGACGAAGGTCTCGCGGGCGTGACGGGCGAAAATGCTGTTGGCGCCGACGCCGAGCGGCAGCAATTGAGCGGCGATTTTGTTGATCTCCTCGTCGCCCAGCGCGGCCGCCGAGGCGCGCAACCCGTCCGACGCGGTCCTGAGCTGATCCTGGATGTGCTTGAATTCTGTCGGTTCGCGCACGATCGAAGCCTCACTGATAAGGCTTACGAAGAGATGCGCCTTGGCGGAAACTTCGAGTGCCGCCCGCGAATCCGGCAGTTGCGCCAGCCGCTCGACCAGCCGCGCGTGCGTCTGATGCAAAGTGTCGTCGAGCTTGGCGATTTGCGTGCGCAGGTCGCTGCGTTCGGCGATGATGTCTTCCAGCTCCGAGAGATTGGCGTTGAGCCGCCGCGACAACGTGCCGAGGTCGGCAACCGTCGGATTGCCGCTGTCGAGCTTTTGCAGTTGCCGCAAAGCGTCGGCCAGATCGTCGCGTTTGATTGCCATCGATGCGGCGATGGCCTTTTGATCGCCGGCGGTCCTGGCATTGATCAGGCGGGCGGCCGCCGCCGAGATTTCCCCGGAGATGGCCGAGAGCTGCATCACATTGGCCACAATCGGCATCTGCCGATCGGCGAAATTCCGCAAGCCGGCCTCGACGGCCGCAAAGCACAGCAGCGAAACCACCGTCGAGATGGCGGTCAAGCCGGCGGCGATGCTGAACGCCCATTGCAGCTTGCCGCCAACGCCGAACGCCGCGCGCCGCCAAATCGATGATCGCGATGTCGCGGTCGCCTCGAACGGGGCAGCCATGTCGTCCGCTCGCTAACGCTCTCTGTTGCCAGGGATGTAGTCAATAACCCGGCTTGGCGATCGCCCCGGGCAACGACGCGAACCAATCCTGCAAAGCTCGTAAAATATAGTGAAGAAACGTTTACGGTTCCTTGCCGGTCGACCCCCGGTTGCCGGGTACGCGCGGCCGGTCGAACACAAAAATGTGTTTGACGAAATTTTACCGGATCGCGGCCGGTAAGTGTTTGGGTTTGGTACTCATCGTGACGGCATCCAACCGCGGGGGGAACCCGGTATGGCGATGCCCGATCAACCGCTCACCTTGGCGACGCTCGAGGCCTATCTGGCGCAGAAGCACCAGCGCGCCAGTTTTCCGCCGGCCATCGAGACTGTCTACGACGAGCAAATGAGCTCGTACCGGCTCGAGGTGATGGAAAGCGGCATTCTGCGCGCCATCATTGTCTACAACGTCTTTTTGCCCTTGCACTTCCTGGTGCTGCCGCGGACCGCGATCATTGCGCTGTTGCTCCATCTTGGGGTGATCACGCCGGCGATTTTCGCCGTGGGCTGGCTCTATCGCGTCTTGCACCGCCAAGTGCTGCGCGAGGCCGCCGCCGCGATCATTCCCTGGCTCATGGTCACGCGCCAGATCGAGGACCTGGCAATCCCACACAACGGTGTCGGGCAATTGGGCGTTGTCACGATAAGCCTCGGGGTCATTGCCGGGCCGACCGCCGTCCATGACTTCGTCGAGTTGGTCACCGCCGCCGACGCGGCCTTGTATGCGGCTAAGCGCGGTGGCCGCAATCAGGTCTGGCCGCCATTTGTCGCCCGCGACAACCCGGTCGCGCTGCTGAAGAAAACCGCTTCGCGCAGTCGGCCATCGCGCGACAGGTCGAACCCGGCTTAACGGCGCTTTAAGGCGGATTTTCTAGCCTGAGCGAGGGGCGAAAGAGGCATTTTCGCGCCCGTCGCGGACGTTAAGTCCGCCGCCGCGCGTTGCATCCTGATAAGCTTTTCATCATCCTGTACGTGGCGGCGATCAGGTGCGACCGTCATTGCCTTATTTGCGGCGCAAGAAGCTGCGTACGGAACGCATGGGGATGGCGCTTGCCAAACGGCGCCGGAAATTTTGGTTTGTTGGGCGCTTTCGATGACTTGGCGTGATCGCGTTCGAGGGCTCATCGACCGTTGCGGACGCCATCCCGCGGCGGCAAGTACGCCGCATCGCCTGCAGGTGAATTTTGTCAGCGCTAACTTTATGGCAGCAACATTTTTTGTCGCCAGTCTTCTCGCCGGCTGCTCGTCGGACGGCGTCGGCACGTTCCTGGTCGATCCCGGTCGTTATTCGGTTTATCACTGCGATGGCCTCGCGGCACGATTGAAGGTGTTGCTGGCGCGCGAGCAGGACCTGTCCAATCTCATGGAGCGAGCCAGCGACGGCGGCGGTGGCGTCCTGATCGGGAACATGTCGTATCGCGCCGACTATGAGAACACCCTGAGCGAGGAGAAGCTCCTGCGGCGCACCGCGGCGGAGAAGAAATGCGAGCTGACGCCGCCGGCCGTGCCGGCGTCGCCGACGCCGACGGCCTATACCACGCCGCCGCCGCCCGCAGCGTATCGCGCGCCGCCTCCGCCCGCCGGCGCGCCGATCTTTCAAAGCGATCAGACCATCCGTTGATGCGCCGCCTTAGCGCGTACCGTGGCCGTCGGCAGACCGTCGCGCCTAAACGCCCGCGGCTTGCCAAGACCGCAATCCAGCTTACGGTGCAGGGCGATGCGGTTGATCCTTTTTGCGGGCATCCGGCCCTTTAATCCCAAGACGGCCGTGCGCGACGTTTTCGCGGGCTTGACGCTCGCGTCGATGAATATCCCGCAAGTCCTCGGTTACGCGCGGATTGCTGGCATGCCCGTGGTCACCGGACTTTACACAGTGCTGCTGCCAATCGTTGCGTTCGCGGTCTTCGGTTCGTCGCGCCATCTTGTCGTCGCGGCCGATTCCGCAACTGCCGTTATATTTTCCGGTCCGCTGTCCGGCATGGCTGCGCTAGGCAGCGAGAAGTACGTGGCCCTGGTCGGTATGGTGGCGATGTTCACCGCCGCGCTTCTCTTTCTGGCGTGGGTCTTCAAATTAGGATTTCTCGCCGACTTCCTTTCGCACACGGTACTCGTCGGGTTTCTCACAGGTGTCGGGTTTCAAGTTGGCATAGCGATGCTCAGCGACATGCTGGGTGTTGTGGTCGACTCGCGCAAAACGCTCGTTCAAGGCTGGGAGGCCTTGCAGGGCCTGCCGCACTCCAATCTTGCGACGGTTGCGTTGTCTGTGCTTGTTGCTGGCAGCATCCTGCTCGGCAATCGTATCGTCCCGCGATGGCCGTTTTCGCTGTTTGCAGTCGTCGCGACCATCGCAGCGAGCGCCCTGTTCCATTTTGCTGAACGGGGAATTCCGGTCATCGGCCCGGTTCCCGGTGGGCTGCCCGCAATTGGGTTACCTGACGTGACTTGGAGCGAAGCGCTGGCGCTGGTGCCGGTGGCCGCTTCGTGTTTCGTGATGATAATCGCCCAAAGTGCCGCGACATCACGGGCGTTCGGGTTGCTTTACCGCGAGAGCGTCGATCAGGATGCCGATATCCTCGGGCTCTCGACTGCCAACGCCGCCGCCGCCGTAAGCGGGGCTTTCGTCGTCAACGGCAGCCCCACGCAGACCGCCATGGCGGATCGGGCGGGCGCCCGCAGCCAGGTCGCGCACTTGGCGTTCGCCGCCGTCGTGCTGCTGGTGCTGCTCTTTCTGACTGGCCCCCTTCAGTACCTGCCGCGCTGCGTATTGGCCAGCATCGTGTTCACGATCGCGGTCGGAATGATCGACGTGAGGGGTCTGCGCAATATTCGCCGCGAAAGCCCGGGCGAGTTTTATCTGGCCGTGATCACCGCAGCAGCGGTTGTTGCGATCGGCGTCGAAGAAGGCATCCTGCTGGCTATCGCCTTATCGCTCCTCAGGCATGTCCGCCACAGTTATAGTCCGCACGCTATGTTGCTTGCGCCGGACGCGACGGGGCAGTGGGTGCCGATGCCGGCGACGCCGGGCGAGCAGACTGAACCGGGACTGATTGTCTACCGCTTCGGTTCGGATCTGTTTTACGCAAATGCCAAGCGTTTCACCGATCAAGTGCGCGCCCTCGTGGATTGCGCGCCAACGCCAGTCCACTGGTTCGTTGTCGACGCCAGCGCTATAACAGACGTCGACTTTTCCGCCGCGCAATCGGTTCGCGATTTGATCGATGAATTGCAGCGTCGAGGCATTCGCGTCGTCTTCGCGCGGGTCAGTCGCTACCTTCGATCGGACATGGATAGACACCACATTACCGACGTCGTCGGCGACAAGTGGATATTCACGACACTTCACGAGGCCATCGCCACGGTGCGCGCGGCAGCGCTCAAGTCACCTCCGCAGTCATGAGAGGAGAAAACGACCTGCGCATGCAATAAGCGCGCTGACGCGCGTCTTCGACGCGCCATAAGCGCGTTCACGCGCGTCTTCGACGCACCATGGCGGCTTGATTGGACCTATCATAGATAGCCTGATACGGCGAACTAGGGCGTGGGTGCCGCGGGCGCGGCGGTGGACGTCGCGCGCCACATAGTTGCGGTGCCACACTTGGGAGAAGAGCGATGAGCTGGTTACCCGATAAGGATCCGGTGCTCGGCGACAAGCATTCGTGCGACGCGCTCGAATTGGTGGTCATTCCGCGGGTGCGCGATCTCGGCGATGGCTTTTTGGTGCGCCGTGCGCTGCCTCATGGCAAGCGCCAGATGGTGGGGCCGTTTATCTTCTTCGATCAGATGGGTCCGGTGCAGCTTGTCGCCGGGAGCGGCATGGACGTGCGTCCGCATCCGCACATCGGACTCGCGACCGTCACTTATCTGTTCGACGGCCGGGTCACGCACAAGGACAGCGAAGGCAACGACATGGAAATCACGCCCGGCGCCATGAATCTGATGACCGCTGGGCGCGGCATCGCGCACTCCGAGCGGACGCCCGCGGGCATGCGCACCACCGGCGGCGGCATGTTCGGCATCCAAAGCTGGATCGCGTTGCCGCAAGAGCACGAAGAGATGCCGCCGCTGTTCGAGCATTTCGACGCTGTGAGCCTGCCCGCCATCGAGGATGGCGGCGTGCGCGCCCGCGTCATCGCCGGCTCATCCTTCGGACAAAGATCGCCGGTCGGCATGGTCTCGGAATGGTTCTACGCCGAAGTCATGCTCGACGCCGGCGCCAGCGCGCCGCTCGACGCCGATCACGAGGAGCGGGCGATCTACGTCACCGAAGGCGAGGTCGATATCGCGGGCGACACGTTCGCGGCGCCGCAGCTCCTGATCTTCCGCCCCGGCGACCGCATCACCGTGACGGCGATAAAGCCGTCACGGCTGATGTTCCTCGGCGGTGCGGCGCTCGAGGGTCCGCGTTACCTGTGGTGGAATTTCGTCTCGTCGCGCAAGGAGCGCATCGAAGAGGCGAAGGAGGAATGGAAGACTGGAAAATTCGCGCTGATCCCCGGCGACGACAAGGAGTTCATTCCGCTGCCGGAGAACTGACTCTCGCCACCGCCGCGGCCTGTCGTCTTTTCAGTGCTTACAGTTCGGGATGCCGCCCGAACAGTCGCATGTTGTGCGCGGATCGCAGCAATTCCACATGGCGCCCGGAAGCTTGCCGCAGGCGCACAGCTTCATGCCTTTGGTGCAAAGTCCCGCCGGGCCGGCGGCGAACGCCGGCTGCGCACCGATCGCCGCCACAATGAGCACTGACGCCAGAATAATCTTCTTCATTCGCCCCTCCGATCTCACGAGCCGCTTTACGCGGCCCGTTTCCCAAAAACCCCCGGCAAACTAGGACACTTTTCTTTCAGATTTTATGACAGCGGCTAGATCGCCCAGCGAAATCACGGGGATAGCCCGGAAGTTGCGAACAAAAGGGGAATCATGATTCAGTCGGGGCTCGGTCCGTCAACGATTCGAGTGCAAATCGCTCGATCGCAAAGCCATTTGGTCCCATGCCGGCGGCGCGCCTGGAAAAGCTCAATCCGCAGCAGCGCCGCGCTGTCGAGCACGGCGGGTCGGCGCGCGCGGAAGCTTTGCCGCTGTTGATCATCGCCGGCGCCGGGTCGGGCAAGACCTCGACGTTGGCGCACCGGGTCGCCTTCCTCATCGACCAGGGAGCCGATCCGCGGCGCATCATGCTCTTGACCTTCTCGCGACGCGCCGCGGCCGAAATGACGCAGCGAGTTGATCGCATTCTCGCCGGCGTCGCGCAGCAGAGGGGCGGCGCGGCTATCGACAGATTGACGTGGGCCGGCACATTCCACGGCATTGGTGCGCGGCTGTTGCGCGAGTATGCAGAGACGATCGGGCTCGTGCCCGGCTTCACCATTCATGATCGCGAAGACTCCGCGGATCTGATGAACCTGGTCCGCCATGATCTGGGTTTCTCCAAAACCGACCAGCGCTTTCCGACCAAAGGCACCTGCCTCGCCATCTATTCGCGCGCGGTGAATGGCGAATTGCCGCTCGACGAAGTTCTCGGCTCGTGCTTTCCGTGGTGCGAAATGTGGCACGACGAGCTGCGGGCGCTGTTCGCGCAGTATGTCGACATCAAACAGCAGCAACATGTACTCGATTATGACGATCTGCTGCTTTACTGGTCGCACATGATGCAGGACAGCGCGATCGCCGAAGAAATCGCCGCTCGCTTCGACCACGTGCTGGTCGACGAATATCAAGACACCAACAAGCTGCAGGCTTCGGTGCTGCTCGCGCTCCGCCCCGACGGCAAAGGCCTTACCGTCGTCGGCGACGACGCTCAATCGATCTATTCGTTTCGCGCCGCGACAGTGCGTAACATCTTGGATTTTCCCGGCCATTTCCGCCCTCGCGCCGAGGTCGTGACGCTTGAGCAGAACTATCGCTCGACGCAGCCGATCCTCGCGGCCGCCAACGCGGTGATCGGACCGGCGCCGGAGCGCTTCAGCAAGAACCTGTGGTCGGAGCGAACATCCGCCGAGCGTCCGCTTCTGGTCAGCGTGCGCGATGAGGCCGATCAGGCGCTCTACGTTGTCGAGAAAGTTCTCGAAAGCCGCGAGCAAGGCCTCGCCCTCAAGACGCAAGCCGTCCTGTTCCGCGCCTCGCACCATTCCGGCCCGCTGGAGGTGGAACTGACCCGCCGCAACATTCCATATGTAAAGTTCGGCGGTCTGAAATTCCTCGAAGCGGCGCACGTCAAGGACGTGCTGTCCTTCCTGCGCTGGGCGGAAAATCCGCGCGACCGTGTTGCCGGTTTTCGCGTCGTGCAGCTTTTGCCCGGCGCCGGACCGGCGACGGCAGCGAGAGTCCTGGAGCGTGTTTGGGAGCACCCTGATCCAGCCAAGGCATTGGCGGATATCAAGCCGCCTGTCGCGACCGCCGACCACTGGCCGGCCTTTGTCGAAACGGTTCGCCTCGTCCGCGGCAAGGCAGCCGGCTGGCCGGCCGAGCTTGATCTGGTCCGCCACTGGTATGAACCGCATCTGCAACGCATCCATGAGGATGCGATCGTGCGGCAGCAGGATCTTCTACAGCTGGTGCAGATCGGCTCAACTTATCCAAGCCGCGAGCGGTTCTTGACTGAACTGACGCTCGATCCGCCCGACGCCACCAGCGATCGCGCCGGCGATCCGTTGCTGGACGAGGACTACCTCATCCTCTCGACCATTCATTCGGCCAAGGGGCAGGAGTGGAAGTCGGTCCATATTCTCAACGTCGTCGATGGCTGCCTGCCATCGGACTTGGCAGTCGGAAGCAGCGCCGAGATCGAGGAAGAACGGCGGCTCCTTTACGTCGCCATGACGCGCGCCAAGGATCACCTGCACGTCATCGTGCCGCAGCGCTTCTTCGTGCACGGGCAAAGGAGCAATGGTGACCGCCACATGTACGCCTCGCGCACGCGCTTCATTCCGGACACGATGCTCGACAAATTCGAGCGCTGCGCCTGGCCGAAAGCCGTCGCACCGGGCGCCACGACCAAAGCGCCGCGAACGCCGGTCGACATCGGCGCGCGCGTGCGGCGCAGCTGGGGGTAGGGACTTCCCGTTGCTACTTCCCATTGTCCGGCGGGCAGTGCGCTCCGCTGGCGGCCCAGGCTCGCATGAGTGCGCCAAACTTGGCCTGGGTGCCGGGCGCAGGAGTGCGTCCAGCACCAGGCGACCATGCCCATCCAACCAGACTGTCTTCTGACACGTGCTTGAGCAACGCAGCTAAGTCCTTGCCACCGTTTCGCGCCGGATCCTTGATTTGCTCGCAAATCGCGCCCAGGGACCGCCCCTGCCACCCCATTGAAGCGGGAGCGAGACGCCACCCTGGATTTCCTGGTACGCCCGCGGCGTCGAAATTCGCCGCGTGGTGACAAGTGCTGCACGCAAGCCCTGGCGCGCCGTTTCCGTCGATGCCTCGCACGACCCAGGGCCGGTGCGGTTCCATCCGATCGGTTTGGGTAGGCCGGTCGCCCACCGGATGGCAGTTCAAGCAACGCGGGTTCTGAAAGACCTTACCCGCCTTCCGGAACAATGCGATCGATCGCGCCACCGCAGCGATATTGTTTTGACCGAGAGTGTGCTGCGTCGCAGCGCTTGTGATAACGAGAAGCGCGGCAGCGCAGGCCACGATGAGCGGGCGCGTCACGTCAGCCTACCAGCGTGCGGGCAGCGTCGTGGATTGCGGCACGGATGCGTATATAGGTGGCGCAACGACAGAGGTTGCCGCTTAACGCGAGATCAATATCGCGGTCCGTCGGCTTCTTGATCTCCTTGAGCAGCGCGATAGCGCTCATGACTTGGCCGGATTGGCAGTAGCCGCATTGCGGAACGTCGCGCGCCACCCATGCGTCCTGCACGGCGGCGGCTTCCGGTCCGGAAACTCCTTCAATCGTTGTCACGTTGCCCTTGCCGAGTGCCGAGATTGGCAACGAGCAGGCGCGCAGAGGCTTGCCGTCGACGAATACCGTGCAAGCGCCGCACAAGGCGATCCCGCAGCCGAACTTCGTGCCGGTAAGACCGAGATTGTCGCGCAAGATCCAGAGCAAAGGCGTATCGCCTTCGACCTCGATGCTTTGCGACGCTCCGTTGACGGTGATTGTGAAGAGACCCACTGTTATCTCCGAAATGCAGCCTCGGGAAACGGCATGACATCGAGCCGCCGCCCGGTCGCGTGCTGCAGGGCTTGCGCGATCGCCGGCGCCAACGGCGCCAAAACGACCTCGCCGAATCCCTGCGGCGGACGATCGCTCGGCAGCACGATAGGAACCACCTCAGGCATCTCGTCGATGGTGAGCAGAGGATAGTCGAAGAAATTCTTCTGATCGGCACCGCCCTTCGAGAACGTAATTCGGCTGTACAGCGCCGTCGTCATGGCAAAGCCGATGCCACCCTCGATCTGCGCCGTCAGGGTGTTCGGATTAACGACCAGACCGGGATCGACCGCGCAGAAGACGCGTTTGACCTTGAATCGATCCCCTACGTTCATCAGTTCGACCACTTCCGCGACATAGGTTTTGAAGCGGCCACCGCGGCCGACGTAGCAATTGTACGCGATGCCGCGATACAAGCCCGGTGCCGGCGGGGTCGTCCAATTCGACGCCTGGGCCACGGCGTCCAGCACCCGCAAAGCGAGTGGCTCCGCAGTCAGCAAATGACGGCGGTAGGCGTACTGATCGGCGCTTACATGACTTGCGAGCTCCGAGATAAAACTCTCCCAGAAGAAAACCGCCGCCGTCGAGCCGACCGAGCGCATGAAATACACCGGGATCGGCAACGGGGTGTCGACGGTCTCGACCGAGAAGTTTGGTACCCGGTAGCTCTGATTGTAGATGCCGTCGACCATGCTCTCGTCCCAGGCCCCCTCTGGCGTCTGGTCGAGCCAGCTCTTGCGGGTGGCGCCGAACAGGGATTGACCGGCCACCCGAGCATGCACCGCCAACGGATAACCGACCTCGTCGAGAACGGCGCGCAGGCGTGCGCCGGCATTTGGCCGAAAGACATCGTGCTGGGTGTCCTCTTCGCGCGTGCGGATGAGCTTGACTGGACGGCCAACTGCTTTCGACGCTTGGACAGCCTGCACGACATAATCGGGAACGATCTTGCGGCCGAAACTGCCGCCGAGGAACGTCACATGTACGGTCACCGCTTCGGGCGCGCAGCCTGTCGCCTTAGCCACCGCCTCCTGGCAAGCGGTGACCGCCTGGATCGAGCCCCAGACCTCCACGACGCCGTTCCTATAGTGCGCGGTCGCGTTGACTGGCTCGAGCGGCGCATGCGCGATGTGCGGTAGTACGAAGCGCCGCTCTATCACTGAGGCCGCCTGGTCACGCAGAATCTGCCGCGCCGTACCGATGTCGACGACAGGGACGGCCGCGTCGCCGCCGAGTGCCGCCTGCAGCAAGCCGTCGATCATTGCGGTCGAAAGGCCGCCTTGCGGGCCGCCGTCGAACACGACATCGAGCGCGTCGAGCGCACGCTTGGCTTGCCAGAAATGGTCGGCGACCACGCAGACCGCGTTATCTCGCGACAGGGATGTGAGCCCTGGATGTTCGGAGGCGGCCTCTTCGTTTGCCACGGCGACGGCCGCGATCCTCACGACCGCGTGGACGCCCGGCATCTTGAGGATTTTGGGTTCGTTTCGGATTGCGACCACCGCCCCGGTAAAGGAAGGGGCCATCCGGATCGCGGCGTTCAGCATGTCGGGGACGCTGACATCGATGCCGAAGAGCGCGCGGCCTGTCGACTTGGCCCGTGAATCCAAACGGGGAATCGGCTTGCCGATCAGCGTAAACTGGTGGGGCTCCTTGAGACGCGGATGAGTGCTGAGCGGAAGCCGGCTCGCTGCCGGCGCAAGCTCGGCGTAAGACAGTCGGTTTCCGCTGGCGCTGATCACGAAACCCCTCTCGGTGCGACATTCCGAGACGGCCACATCCCATTTCTGCGCTGCAGCGCGCGTCAACGCCTCGCGGGCCGCTGCACCCGCTATACGTAAACGCTCGTAGAACGTCGTGGTTGACATGGAGGCGCCTTCCTTTTGCGCTGGCGCCTCATTTTTGAACGCGATCTTGTAGGCGTCCTTGCCGGTCACAAACCGCACCCTGACGCGCTGCCAATCCACGTCGAGCTCATCCGCGAGGATCTGCGGTAGCACCGTGTACGATCCTTGCCCGACTTCGGGTTGCGAGAGGCCCAGCGTTACCTCTCCGGTCGAAGCGACGACTATCCAGTCGGTGATTTCGTAAGCTGTCTCGTCTTTCGGAGACTGTGCAATGCTCGAACGAACGACGACTGGGACCAGCAAGGAAGCAGCACCCGCTGCAGTTCCCACCAGCACGAGACGGCGCGTTATCGGTGACATCCTTTAGTCCTCGTCCGCGGAGTTTCTTCCCAAGAAGACGCGCGGACGACCTATATCAAAACGGCCTTGATTCGAATTGCTGAATAGCAAATTAAGCTACCGTCGCATGAGCGCAGTGCCTTGGCTTGTGGAGGACGTGTTGGGCCGGTAACTGTAGATCGCGCCGAAACTTGCTCAATCAACGTCGGATCGTCGACCAGCGCGTTTGGGTCAATCGCGACCGACGCCGCCGATCGTGCCTACCGGTTGGCTGTGACGGCCGGCGCGCCTCAACGCGCCCTCTTCCCGTCGCCGCCAAGCCCCAGGCCCTATGACAGGTGCTTCCGGCGTCAACCTCGAACCTGCCATCAATTCGGATTACAATT
>Ga0210390_10002582_pt1 | contig 15972 bp, 17 predicted proteins | sample IncBWH11OmetaG_FD_161050 | JGI IMG/M metagenome (GOLD analysis project Ga0210390, IMG submission 161050) | Forest soil microbial communities from Barre Woods Harvard Forest LTER site, Petersham, Massachusetts, United States - Inc-BW-H-11-O ... | reverse complement strand
CGCCGAGCTCACCGTCGAGGGCGCCTCCGGCGAGCTCGACCGCCAGGTACTCGAGCGCATGCTGCCGCCGTTCGAGCACATGCTGCGCAACGCCGTGGTGCACGGCATCGAGAAGCCCGAGGAGCGCCTCAAGCGCGGCAAGAGCGACACCGGGCGCATCGTGCTCGAGCTGCAGCGCGAGGGCGCCGAGGTCATGGTGCGCCTCTCCGACGACGGCGGCGGCATGAATCTCAAGGCGATCCGCGACAAGGCCGAGTCGATCGGACTCACCGCGCCCGGTCAGACGATCAGCGACGAGGACGCGATGCAGCTGATCCTCGAGCCCGGCTTCTCGACCGCGGGCTCGGTCACCCAGCAGGCCGGCCGCGGCGTCGGCATGGACGTGGTCGCCACCGAGATCAAGCGCCTGGGCGGCGCGCTGCACATGGAGACCACGCCCGGCGCGGGCAGTGTGTTCACCGTCCGGCTGCCGCTGACACTGGCGATCAGCCACGCGCTGGTAGTGCGCACCGACGAGGAGTACTACGCACTGCCGCTGCCGACCGTCGAGGGCGTGCTGCGCCTGTCGAAGTCGGAAGTTATCTCGCACCTCGGGCGCGACGCCGCGGCGTTCGACTACGGCGGCCAGAAATACCGCTTCCAGCACCTCGCGACCTTCGTCGGACTCACCCCGTCCGAGCTGCCCTCGCAGGACGTCACCATCCCGGTGGTGCTGGTACGCGCCGGCGAGCACTCCACCGGACTCGTCACCGACGAGCTGGTCGGCAGCCGCGAGATCGTGGTGAAGTCGGTCGGCCCGCAGATCTCGAGCATCCGCGGCATCTCCGGCGCCACGATCCTCGGCGACGGCCGCATCGTCATCATCCTCGACATCGGGGCGCTGGTGCGCGCCGAATGGCGTGCGCGGGCACTGCCCGCAGCGCCGCCCAAGGAGCGCGGCGACCGGCGCATCTTTGCGCTGGTGGTGGACGACTCGATCACCGTGCGCCGCGTGACGCAACGCCTGCTCGAGCGCAACGGCATGCGCGTGCTGACCGCGCGCGACGGCATGGACGCGGTGACGCTGCTGCAGGACAACGTTCCCGACGTGATCCTGCTCGACATCGAGATGCCGCGCATGGACGGCTACGAGGTCGCTGCGCACGTGCGCAATGACGCGCGCCTGAAGGACGTGCCGATCATCATGGTGACCTCGCGCGTCGGCGAGAAGCACCGCGCGCGCGCTATCGAGCTCGGCGTCGACGATTATCTCGGCAAGCCCTACCAGGAGGCGCAGCTGCTCGACGCGATCGCGCCGCTGGTGGAACGGCGCCGCGCGCGCACCAAAGCCTACGGGAGCTGAAGCTCATGGCCGAGCGCGTCGCGGAGATCTACAGCCTGCTGGTGCCGCTGGTCGACGGCCGGCTCATCATCCCGCGCTCCTGCGTCGCCGAGGTGATCGGCTTTCAGATGCCCTCGGAGATGACCGGGGCGCCGCCCTGGTACGTCGGCACCGTGCCGTGGAACGGCAAGGCCGTGCCGCTCATCTCCTTCGAGGGCGCCTGCGGGCAGATGATCCCGCCGGCGAGCGGCCGCACGCGCATCGTAATCCTGCACGCCCTCGGCACACAGGTCGAGGGAGGTCACTTCGCGCTCATCTCGCAGGGCTTCCCGCAGCTGGTACGCGTCAGCTCCGACGTCGTACGCCCGGACAACTCACGGGTATTCGCCGACCGCATGCCGGTCATCTGCCAGGTGCGCATGGTGAATGAGACGCCGCTCGTCCCCGACCTCGAGCGCCTCGAGGAGATGATCGCCGAAGAGACGAGTATCGGCGCCTAGCGCCGCGCGCCGGCGAGGCGTCGCGCCGCCAGCGCCAGCGCGAGCAGCGCGCCGAGCGTGACGAGATCGAGCGCGCCGCCGCCGCTGTGCGGCGCGATCGTGGGTTTGGCGGTGACCATCACCGTCACCGTCGAGTCCTGCATCGCCCCGCCGGCACTGCTGCAGTTCAGCGTGAAATCGTAGCTCGCGGCCATCGTCTCCTTGACCTGCTGCTGGCCGCCGTTGGCCTGCATGGGCCCCTGCCAGCCATCGCCGCCGCCGCCGCCGGAGGCGGTGCAGCCGGAGAGGCTCTGCGCCGTCCAGAAGAGCGTGAATGCCGTGCCCACCGCGACCGTAGTGGCGCTCGCTTCGAGGTCCAGGCTGGGGTTGAAGGGGCTGGTGGGCGTGAGCAGGTAGGCGTTGGTCACCCCGGGGGTGCGGCTGTCGGTGCCGCTCGCGATGATCTGGCCGCTGTCGTTGATGCCGTAGGCGAGGGTGAGCGTGACGTAGCGCTTGCTCGGATCGGTGGCGCTCACCAGCACGTTGAGGTTGCTCATCAGGCCGTGCGCGAAGAAGAACGGCACCGCGGCCGCGCTGCTGCCGGCGGCGGTGTAGCCGACGATCTGGCCGGCGTTGTTGATGCTGACCGCGGGCTGCACGCCGCTGCCTGGCACACCCGTGAGCGCGGTGGTCGCGCCGTAGCTGTAGAGGAAGGTCTGGTAGGTGGTGCCGTTCAGCTGCCACCCCACCGCCTGGCCGGCGTTGTTGATCGAGGTGGCGCTCGACTGCGTGCTGGCGGAGCCGCCGCTGAGGAGCGGTATGTTGGTAACGGTGCCGTTGTCGTAGATGAAGCCGGGCGTGCCGCGTGCGGCCACCTGGCTGTAGTCGTTGACGGCATTCGCGGCGGCGCCGGTCGGCCCGATCTGCTGCGGCGTGCCATTCACGTACATCGTGGCGATCGACTCGGTGAGGTTGGAGCAGCTGCCGACGATGAGATTGGAATTGTTGACGGCATTCGCCGTGCAGAACGGGAAGCCGGTCAGCATGTTGAGCGGCGCGAGCACGCCGTTCGTGTACATGAATCCGAACTGCCACATCGGCGGGATACCGGTGTCGGTGATGTTGCCGACGATCACGCCGCCGTTGCTGATGGACTGGCCGCTCGCCGAGCCGAAGTTGGTCGAGCCCGGGTACGGCAGGGTCCCGAGGTCGATGACGGTGCCACTCGTATAGAGGAAGGCATGCGCGGCCTGGCCGGCGAAGAAGGCGATCGAGCCGGTCTCCTGGTCGCCCGAGCTGATCGCCGCGGGGGTGATGCCGGCGGAGCCGGACGGCGCGGGAATGAGCGTGATGCCGTAAGCCGGCAGGACCGTCTGGGCGTGGGCCGCGGCGGCGATGAGCAACCCGGCGAGCGCCCCGTAGCGAACCGATGAGCCTGGCATGCGTCCTCCGCGGCCTCCGCCTCGCGCGAAACGCGTCACTGCAGCGAGTATGAAGCGAGCGCGCGCCGCCTGCCACGCCGGCGGCCGCCGCGTTAAGTCAACTCGCGCAGGATGCGCTCACAGGTCGCCGAACTGCCGCTGCAGCAGGCTAAGCGCTGCGAGCGCTGCGGTCTCGGTGCGCAGGATCCGCGGCCCGACGCGCAGCGCGCAGAAGTCCGCCGCGAGCGCGGCCTGCCGCTCCTCCTCGGTGAGTCCCCCTTCGGGCCCGATCAGCACGCTGACGCTGGTAAGAGCGCTGCAGCCCTCGAGCGCGCGCTGCCCGTCGGGGCTGAGCAACACGCGCGCGTGCCCCGCTGGGGGGCTGGCGCGCTGTGCCTCCAGGAACGCGGCGAGCGTCAGGGCAGGGGAGAGCTCCGGCAGGCGATTGCGCCCGCACTGCTCGCAGGCGCCGATGGCGATGGCGCGCCAGTGACGGTGCTTGCGCTCTGCCTGCTGCGCATCGAGCCGCACCACGCTGCGCTCGGTGAGCAGCGGCTGCAGGCGCGCGACGCCGAGCTCGGTCGCCTTTTGCACCACCAGGTCCATGCGCTCGCCGCGCGAGATGCCCTGCGCGAGCGTGATGGCGAGTGGCGACTCGCGCTCGATGGGGCGGTGCTCGCCGACGGCGACTTCGACCGCGGCGCCGCCCTGTTCGATGCGCGCGGCGTATTCCCCGCCGCGACCATCGAAGAGCGTGAGCGCCTCGCCGCTCCGCAGCCGCAGCACCCGCGTGACGTGGCTCGCGGCGCCGCCGCTGAGCGTGATGCGCGCACCGCTCGCGAGCGGCGTGTCGACATGCACGCGCGTCAGTCGCACGTGGCGCGCTCGATACCCTCGCGGGCCACGTCCACCATCAGGTCGATCTCCTCGGTGGTGACCACGTAGGGCGGCATGAAGTAGACGACGGTGCCGATCGGCCGCAGCAGCACGCCGCGCTCGAGCGCGCGGCGGTAGATGGTGAGCCCGCGGCGCTCCTGCCAGGGATAGGGGGCGCGCGTCGCCTTGTCGGCAGCGAGCTCGATGGCGAGGATCATGCCGCGCTGGCGCACCTCCGCGACGTGCGGGTGATCCTCGAGCTCGCGGGCGCGATTGCCCAGGTGCGCGGCCAGCGCCAGGTTGCGCTCGAGGGTGCGGTCCTCGCGGAAAATGGCGAGGCTGGCGAGCGCCGCCGCGCAGGCCAGCGGGTTGCCGGTGAAGCTGTGCGAGTGCAGGAACGCGTTGAGCTTCACGTACTCGTCGTAGAACGCCTGGTACACCGTCTCGGTCGTCAGCACCGCCGACAGCGGCAGGTAGCCGCCGGTCAGTCCCTTGGACAGGCACATGAAGTCCGGACGGATGGCCGCCTGCTCGCAGGCGAACAGCGTGCCGGTGCGCCCGAAGCCCACCGCGATCTCGTCCGCGATCAGGTGCACCTCGTGGCGGTCGCAGGCCGCGCGCAGCAGCGCCAGGTACACCGGGTCGTACATGCGCATGCCGGCCGCGCACTGCACCAGCGGCTCGACGATCACCGCGCAGGTTTCGTGGGCGTGCGCCGCGAGCGCCGCCTCCATGTCGGCGAAGCGGCGCCGCGAATACTGCTCGCAGCTCTCGCCGGCGACCCGCTGGTAGCAGTCCGGCGAGGGCACGGTGATGACGTCCATGAGCAGCGGGCGGTAGATCTCCTTGTAGAGCTCGACGTTGCCCACGGCGAGCGCGCCGAGCGTTTCACCGTGGTAGCTGTTGGCGAGCGTGATGAAGCGGTGCTTGGCGCTGCGGCCGCTGTTGCGCCAGTAGTGGAAACTCATTTTCAGCGCAACTTCGACCGCGGCGGAGCCGTTGTCGGCATAGAAGCAGCGCGTCAGCCCCGCGGGGGCGAGCGCGGTGAGGGCCTCGGAGAGCGCGATCACCGGCTCGTGCGTGAATCCGGCGAGGATCACCTGCTCGAGCCGCTCGAGCTGCGCGGCGACCGCGGCATTGATGCGCGGGTTGGCGTGGCCGAACAGGTTCACCCACCAGGAGCTGATGGCATCCAGGTAACGCTTGCCGTCGTAGTCCTCGAGCCACGCGCCGCTGCCTCGCCGTACCGGCACCATCGGCAGCTGCTCGTGGTCCTTCATCTGCGTGCACGGATGCCACACGTGGGCGAGGTCGCGTGCGACGTAAGCGGAGTTGGCGGAGGTTGCGGCGTTCATGGCGGGATTGTGGCATGGCAGCGTAATGACACGCATGCCCCGTCATTTGACGCAATGCGCCCGCAGTGATGAAGTGCGCGTGCGGTCGCGCCGCGCGGACACTCCCATGACAATGCTGGTCGGCATCGTGATCCTGGTCATTCTGCTCAGCGGCCTGCGCATCGCACAGGAGTACCAGCGGGGGGTGGTATTTCGCCTCGGCTCAAGATCAACGGCCTGCTGCGCGAGAGCACCGCGGCGGCGACCGTGCCCTGGGGGATCGAGATGGAGCACTTCGAGATGAAGGACGTGGAGCTGCCGGAGGCGATGCAGCAGGTGATGGCGATGCAGGCCGAGGCGATCCGCGAGAAGCGTGCGCGCATCATCAAGGCCGAAGCGGAGCTGGAGGCTTCACGCAAGCTCGGGGACGCCGCCGAGCAGATGGCCAACAATCCCGTGGCGGTCGAGCTGCGGCGCATGCAGATGGTCACGGAAGTCGGTGCGGAGAACAACAGCACCACGGTGCTGATGATCCCGTCGGATTTCGTGACATTGGCCAAGAGCTTCAGCGACTACCTGCGCGAGCACGCGCTGCGCAATCGCGACGCCGCCCGCTGACGCCCGTGAGCAGTGAGGGTCCCCAGCGCGCTCCGCAGCCATTGCGGATCGATGCCGCCACCGGCCTGTTGGCGGCCGCCCGCCAGGTGCTGTCACCGCACTACGACGAGCGCCCCGCCGGCGCGCTGCCGGAGCTGCTGGTGGTGCACGCCATCAGTCTGCCGCCGGGGGAGTTCGGCGGTCCGTGGATCGATCGGCTGTTCACCGGCACGCTGCCGGCGGACGCGCACCCGTCCTTCGCGGAGCGCGTCGGCCTCAAGGTCTCGGCGCACGCACTCATCCGGCGCGACGGCTCGATCGTGCAGTACGTGCCGTTCGCGGCGCGCGCCTGGCACGCGGGCGTGTCGCAGTACCGCGGTCGCCCGGCGTGCAACGATTTCTCGATCGGCGTAGAGCTCGAGGGTGCCGACGAAGTGCCGTACACCGATGCGCAGTACACAGCGCTGGTCGCGCTCGCGGCGGCGCTATTCGAAACCTACCCGTCGATGTCGGCCGAGGCGATCGTCGGCCACAGTGATGTCGCGCCCGGCCGCAAGACCGATCCGGGACCTGCCTTCGAGTGGGGGCGCCTGCGCGCGCTGCTCGCGGCGCGCATCGAGGCTCAGGCGCGCTAGCTACGCGCCAGCTACGATTTGCCGCGGTCGTGACGCCACAGCACCTCGGCGCCGCGCTCGTGGCGTGCCAGCACGCGCGCCAGCACGAACAACAGGTCCGAGAGGCGATTGAGGTACTTTGGCACCTCGGCATTCACGCTCTCGGCTTTGGCGAGCGTCCAGGCGCGCCGCTCCGCGCGTCGCGCGATGGTACGGGCGAGATGGCACGCCGCCGCCGCCGGGCCGCCGCCGGGAAGAATGAATTCCTTCAGCGCCGGCAGCGGCTCGTTGAAGTCATCGAGCGTGCTCTCCAGCCAGCTCACCTGCGCGGCGGCGATCACCTGGTGCCCCGGGATGCACAGCTCGCCGCCCAGGTCGAACAGCTCGTGCTGGATCCGGGTGAGGCAGGTGGCCACGCTCTCGGGTAGCGCCGGAACCGCCAGCAGCACGCCGATGGCGCTGTTGAGCTCGTCCACCGTGCCGTATGCCTCCACGCGCGCGCTGTCCTTCGCCACGCGGCTGCCATCGCCCAGACCCGTGGTGCCGTCATCGCCGGTGCGCGTGTAGATCCTGCTCAGCCGGTTGCCCATGGCCGTATCCTAGCCAAAGTCGGCCGCCGGCGCGGCGGCGGCTAGCAAGGGCGCTTGCCTGGCAGCAGCTCCGGCAGCCTGGTGCGACCGAGCGGCGTCAGTGCGAAGGCCCGCGGCTGGACGTGGCGCAACGCGGCCGGCAGATCGAGCTCGAGCGTCATTTCCTGCGCGAGGCCCAGCTCGACCAGCTTCGACCACAGGATGTCGTTGGGCGTGTCCTTGACGGTGGCGATCTGGCTGTCGGGCGTCTCGAGGGTCGCCACCAGAACCGACTGGTCTGCGGGGGACAGGTGCTGCAGCAGCTGCACCAGTTCCTGGGTGTCGATCGCATTGGTATTCACGACTGTGCCTCTCCGGTGGTGTCTGGGTCGCAAAAAATAGGATTCGACCGGGGCAGCCCCGATTGGTTCACCTCAGGGAGCGTGTGTTCCTGTAGGGAGCGTGTGCCTCAGGCGCTGACGAACACGCGCCGCCCGTCCTGGCCGAGCTCGATCATCGGCGCCAGGTACAGCTCGCTCAAGGATGCGGCGGTGAGCGTCGTGCCGACCTCACCCAGCGTCCAGCGGCCATCGCCGAACAGCAGCAGCGCACGATCGGCGAAGCGCGCCGCGAGCGTCGGATCGTGCAGCGTGGTGACGACGGTGCCGCCCGCGTCGGCGAGCTCGCGGAAGATGCCGAGCACCGCGAGCTGGTGATGGGGATCGAGGTGATTGGTCGGCTCATCGAGCAGGAAGATCGCCGGCTGCTGCACCAGCAGGGCCGCCACGGCCACGCGGCGCTGCTCGCCGCCCGAGAGCGTGTCGGTGCGGCGCGCGGCGAATTCGCCGAGGCCTACGCGCTCGAGCGCGTCGCGCGCCAGGCGCTCGTCCGCGGCGCTTTCCCATTGCCACAGGGCCAGGTGTGGGTGGCGCCCGATCAGCACCGTCTCGAGCGCGCTGGTCACGAAACCCTCCTCGATATCCTGCGGCAGCAGTCCAAGTCGCAGCGCCAGCGCGCGGCGCCTGAGCGCGCCGAGCGGCGTGCCGTCGAGCGACACCGTGCCGCAAGCCGGCGCGCGCAGTCCCGCGAGCGTGTGCAGCGTGAGGGTCTTGCCCGAGCCGTTGCGTCCGAGGACCGCCACGACCTCGCCGGGTGCGAACTGCACCGACAACTCGCGCAGCAGCTCACGCGAGCCGGCGTGCACGCTCAGGGCGCAAGCCGCGAGTCCCTGCGCGGCCGCGCCGTTGCCGCTGCCCTGCAGCGTCTCCACCGGATCTAGCGTCTCCACCGGATCTCCACTGCGGTCTCGGGCCCGACCACGACGCTCTTCAGGCTGCGCGGCATCTCCCATTCCTGCTGCGCGAGCGCCCGCCGCCCTGCCATGATTTCGGCGCGCTGCTGCGGGAACAGCGGCCGCTGCTCGCGATCGCCGTAGCCGCTGGGGAAGAGCGGCGCGCCGGTCGCGAAGTCGTACTTGTCGCTCGCGCCTACCGTGTGCAGCAGCTCGTGCGCGATCACGATGCTATTGCGGCCGTTCATGCTGCGATCCGCAAACGCATGCACGATGCCGACCAGGCCCTTTTGCAGTCCGTGCGAATCGGGCGCCGTCTGCAGTGTCGCCGGATCATGAAACAGGACGAACATGCGGATGCGCGGCGGCGCGCGCCCCGGAACGGCGCTGGCTGTTGCCGCAAACCAGCGCAGCTTCAGGCTCCACCAGGCGACGCCCAGGGGACCTGCGCCCGGCTCGAGCAACGGCGGCAGCTTCGCACCCTGCGGGTAGAGCTCGACGTGCACCGGCTGCTCGAGCGAGAGCCCGTAGCGCTGTCCCTCGCGGGAGAAGAACTCCTCGATGTCGGTGAAGTCCTGCACGCTCAAGGCCTCGACGTAGCGCTGCGTCTGGGCGCTGCCGTCGCCGTTGTACGGATAGATGCCGACCCACAGCGTTGTCTGCCAGCTCTGGGTCTCGATCCTGTCCAGCCAGGTGCGCAGCGCCACCGCGAGCAGCACCAGCAGCAGCAGCAGGATGCGCACGTTGCGCCACAGGTGCGACTTTTGCGCGGCGGGACGGGAGCCGGCCATGCGGCGCTGCGACGTCACTTATGGCTGCAGGCGAGTCGCCGACCACGGACCCGGCACGAACGTACCGCCGGCGCCCTTCTTCAGCCTGCGCCTCCACAGCGCGCGATCGTGAACGCGCGCCGCGCCCTCCACCCACAACTCGACGCTCTCGGCCCACAGGCGGTACCCGCCCCAATGTGGCGGGCGCGGGATGGTGATGGTCAGCGAGTCATCCGCCCGCGGGGAGCCCGGCGTCGGGGCGCCGAAGCGGCGCGCCGCCTTCTGCACCGCGGCGAGCAGCTGCGCGCGCGAGGCGATTGGTGCGCTCTGGGCGCTCGCCCACGCGCCGATACGGCTCTGCCAGGCGCGCTCGGCGAAGTAGCGATCGCTGTCGGCGGCAGGCGCCCGCGTCACCGGGCCCGCGATGCGCACCTGGCGCTGCAGCGCGTCCCAGTGCATGACCGCCGCGGCGCGCGGATTGGCCTTCAGCTCTCGCCCCTTGGCCGACAGATAGTTGGTGTAGAACAAGACGAAGCCGGGCGGCGAGACGATGTCCTTGCACAGCACCACGCGGGCGCTCGGGCGGCCGGCGCGGCTGCTGGTGGCGAGCACCATGGCGTTCGCGTTCGGCTGGGCGTGCGCGGCCCATGCCTCCTGCAGCCACCGGCTCACGACGGCGAGCGGATCGGTCGGCAGGGGCTCGGGCAGGACCTCGATGTGCGCGGCCATGCGATGATGTTAGAGGGTTTGACGGCTGCGTGTCGCGCGCAGGCGGTACGCCGTTCCCCTTGCACCCCCCGCCGCGCCCCGATAGAAAGGAGCGGAGACTTCGAAAGGCACCTGCCATGAGCGACAACCCGACGCTGGAGGATTTGCGCCAGCGAGTGAACGACCTCGACCGCCAGCTGATTGCGCTGGTGGCCGAGCGCAAGGCCGTGAGCGAGGAGGTCGCGCGCGTCAAGCGCGTCACGGGCAAGCCGACGCGCGATTACGAGCGCGAGCGCGAGGTCATCATGGGGGTGCGCGCCATGGCGGCCGAGCGCGGCGTGTCGGGGGAGCTCGCCGAGCAGCTGCTGCGGCTCCTGATCCGCTCGTCGCTCACCACTCAGGAGCAGGCGAGCGTGGTCGCGCGCGGTGCCGGCACCGGGCGGCGTGCGCTCGTCATCGGCGGCGCCGGCAAGATGGGCGGCTGGTTCGTGAGCTTCCTCGCCTCGCAGGGCTTCGCCGTCGAGGTGGCCGATCCCGCGCCGGCTCCCGCCGCCGTCGCGCGCGTCGCTGACTGGCGCAGCATCGATCTCACGCACGACTTCATCGTGCTGGCGACGCCGCTCGGCACCACCGATGCGATCCTGCGCGACCTGGCGCTGCGCCGGCCCGCGGGGGTGATCTTCGATGTCGGCTCGCTCAAGTCGCCGCTGCGCGCCGGACTCCTGGCGCTCAAGTCGCACGGTTGCAAGGTGACCTCGGTGCACCCGATGTTCGGTCCGGACACCGAGCTGCTCTCCGGGCGGCACGTGGTGTTCGTGGATCTCGGCAACGCCGCGGCGCTCGCCGCGGTGCGCGAGCTGTTCGCACCCACCATGGCCGAGCAGGTCGTCATGAGCCTCGATGATCACGACCGGCTGATCGCCTACGTGCTCGGTCTTTCGCACGCGCTCAACATCGCGTTCTTCACCGCACTCGCCGACAGCGGCGAGGCGGCGCCGAAGCTGGCGCGCATGTCGAGCACCACCTTCGATGCGCAGCTCGATGTCGCCAGCCGCGTCGCCCAGGAGAGTCCCGAGCTGTATTATGAAATACAGAGCCTCAACGACTACGGCGCCGAATCGCTGGAAGCCCTCTCCCAGGCCGTCGAACGGCTGCGCGCGGCGGTCCTGTCCCAGGACCATGAGGCCTTCGTTGCTTTGATGCGCCGCGGGCGCGATTATCTCGAGGACCGGCGCACCGTCACGGAGCGCCGCGCCTGAGGGACCAGGAGGAGCGCCATATGCGGCAGCCGGAGAGCGGGTCGCCGGAGAATGACGCAGTATTTTCGCGGGCGATCGAGCTCGAGCAGGAGAACAGCCTGCTCAAGGCGCGCCTTGCCGCGCTCACGGTCGAAGTCGGCCGCAACGACTCGCTGCTGCGCAAGACCCAGGAGCGCGAGCTCGAGCTGCTGCGCGCCGGCTCTCTGAGCCAGCTGTTCGAGCTGCTCATCCAGGGACTGCGCAGCTCCTACCAGCTCGACGAAGTGGCGCTGATCGTCAACGACCCGCACCACGAGATCCGCCACCTGCTCTCCGGCGACGCCGGGACGGGCGGGACGCTCAACGAGCCGCCCGGGGTGTGCTTCGTCGATGCCCTGATGACGGTCGCGCCGCAGCTCGTCAATCTCGAGCGTCCCTGGCTCGGGCCCTACCGCAAAGCAGACCACGAGCTGCTGGTGCCGGGACTCGCACCGACCGGGAGTCTCGCGCTCGTGCCACTGCGCCGCCGCGAGCAGCTCGACGGCGTGTTGGTATTCTCCAGCAGCGACCCGTTCCGCTTCACCCCCGAGCTGGCGAGCGATTTCCTGGCGCATCTGGGGCTGGTCGCGGCGATCTGCGTCGAGAACGCGGTGAATCGCGCGCGGCTGCTGCGCAGCGGCCTCACCGATTTCCTCACCGGCTTTCACAACCGCCGCTACCTGCACGCCCGGCTGCGCGAGGAGCTCGCCTATGCCCAGCGCTCACGGCAATCGATCGCCTGTCTGATGATCGACGTCGATTACTTCAAGCGCATCAACGACCAGTACGGCCACCTCGCCGGCGATGCGGTGCTGCGCGAAGTGGCGCAGCGCATCGACGCCGAGATGCGCATCAGCGATACCAGCGCACGCTTCGGCGGCGACGAGTTCGCCATGGTGCTGGCGCACGCTGCGATCGAGGACGGCGAGAAGGTCGGCGCACGCGTGCTGCAGGCGGTGCGCAACCGGCCGATCCCCGTCAAGCCGGGCGTCAGCGAGACCGTGACGCTGTCGATCGGGGTGGCCGCCGCAAGCCCCGGTCCCGGCCAACGCGATTACAAGGTGCTCGCCGAGCGGCTGATCGCGGAAGCCGATGCCGCGCTGTATCGCGCCAAGAGCGCCGGCCGCAACCGCATGGCCACCTCGCCGAACGTGGTCGCCTAGCTTTCGCGCGGGTGAGCCAGCGGCTGTTGTTTTGCCGGCGTGCGCCGTACAGTTCGCGCACCTAACCCCCCAAGGGAGCTGCGCGTCATGGGGTCATTGATCGCCGCGAGCGCGTTCTTTCTCGTCATCCACTTCGGCATCTCCGGAACGCGCCTGCGCGATGCGCTGGTGGCGCGGCTGGGCGCAGGGCCCTATCGCGGCCTGTTCTCGCTCGCCTCCATCGCCGGTATCGTGTGGATGGTTCGTGCCTACGACCGCGCCCCGACGATCGAGACCTGGGGTCAGCTCCTGTGGCTGCGTCCGCTGGTCTTAGTGGTGACGTTCGTCGGCGTGCTGTTGGCGGTGATCGGGCTGGCATCGCCCAGCCCGACGAGCGTCGGCATGGAAGGCAAGCTCGCGCAAGGAGCGGCGGCGGTGCACGGCATCACGCGCATCACCCGCCATCCATTCCTGTGGGGTGTGGCATTGTGGGCGCTCGCGCACTTCGTCGTGAACGGCGATCTCGCCTCCGGCATCCTCTTCGGGACGCTGGCGTTGCTGGCGCTGCTCGGCGGCGCGTCGATCGACGCCAAACGCCGCCGCCTGTTCGGCGAGCAGTGGCGCACCTTTGCACAGGCGACCTCGAACGTGCCGTTCGCTGCCATCGCCGCGCGGAGGAACCAGCTCGCGCCCGCGCTCGAGGAAATCGGCTGGCTGCGGCCGCTGATCGCCGTCGCCATCTATGTCTGGCTCTTCTGGCTGCACGGCAGGCTGATCGCGCCACTCACCTGATACGCTCGCCGCGCCGCGCCGGACGGGCTGCAGGCCGCAAGCAACCTGTTGCCGCCTGCGCCCCTAGCGGCTGCGACCGCGCAGCAGCATCACGAACAACGGCGCACCGACCAGCGCCATGATCGCCCCCACCGGCAGCTGCCGCGGCGCGGCGATCGTGCGCGCCACGAGATCCGCGCCGGTGAGCAGCATGCCGCCGGCGAGCGCCGCGGCGGGCGCGACGATCCGGTGGTCGCTGGTGCGGAACGACAGGCGCACCGCGTGCGGGGTGATGAGGCCGACGAAGCCGACGGTGCCGGCGCTCACCACTGCGAGCGCGGTGAGCGTGGCGCAGGCGATGAACAGCACCGTCCGCCAGGCATCGAGCGCCAGCCCCACGCTGCGGGCGCGCAGCTCCCCGGCCGCCAGCACGTTGAGCGGGCGGGCCACCGCCACGGCGACGGCGACCGCGAGCAGCGCCGCGCCGGCACTGATCCAGGGATTCACCGCCCATTCAAGATCGCCGGCGAGCCAGAACACCATGCCGCGCACGCGCGAGGTGTCCGCCAGCGCCAGCAGCACGCTCACCAGCGCGCCGCAGGCGCTCGCCAGCACCACCCCGGTCAGCAGCAGCCGGGGCGTGCCGCCGCCGCGGGCGAGAAGGTACACGAGCGCCACCGCGACGAGGGCGCCTGCCACTGCCGCGGACTGCACGATGAGCGCGGCGGCACCCGCGATCATGGCCAGCAGCGCCCCGACGGCTGCGCCCCCCGACACGCCGAGCACGTAGGGGTCGGCGAGCGGGTTGCGGAACAGCGCCTGCAGCAGCACGCCGGCGAGCGCGAGGAGACTGCCGACACCGAAGGCGGCCAGCACGCGCGGCAGCCGCACCGCGACCAACACGTTGCGTGCAGCCTCGTCGCCCCCGCCGGCGAGCGCCGCGAGCGCCTGCGACAGGCCTATACCTGAGCTGCCGATGAGCAGCGCTGCCGCGAACACCGCCCCCGCCAGCAGCAGCAGTATCGCCAGGCCCCGCAGCGAGGCGCCCGATGCAACTATCGACCCGGTCATGGTGGGGCAAGCCTCATCGAATTTGTTGGAAAACGCCATCCCAGGCCCCCGCGTGCATGGCTCACGGCGGGGCCGGCTGCCTTGTGGCAGACTTTCAACCCGCGTGAGCGACCTGATCGACGCGGAAGGTTTCCGGGCCAACGTGGGCATCCTGTTGATGCACCACGAGCAGGTGTTCCTCGGCCGGCGCCGGGGCGGGCGCGGCTGGCAGTTCCCGCAGGGCGGCGTGCGCATCGGCGAGGCACTCGAGCAGGCGCTGTACCGCGAGCTGGCGGAGGAGATCGGCGTCGACAAGGCCGGCGTCACGCTCGTCGGGCAGACCGAGCGCTGGCTGCGCTACCGCCTGCCGGCGCGTTACGTGCGACGCAACCAGCAGCCGGTGTGCATCGGCCAGAAGCAGCGCTGGTTCCTGCTGCGGCTGCAGAAGGACGATGTGATCTTCGATTTCCGGCGCACCAGCGCGCCCGAGTTCGATCAGTGGCGCTGGTCGCCATACTGGGAGCCGGTGAAGGAAGTGATCTACTTCAAGCGCGCCGTCTACGCCCGCGCGCTCACCGAGCTCGCCGGACTGGCCTTCCCGCGAGGCAAGCAGCCGCCGTTGCCCGAGTGGTGGGATCGGCTCACCACGCGCCAGCGCCGCGAACCCGCCGCGCGCGCGGACTAGAAAACTCTTGCGCTTCCTCACAGCCATTCTGGCCCGCCGCGACGCCGCGCCGCAGGTGGTGCGCCCGCGCGCGCCGCTGGTGCGCAGGACGGTGCGCGCCGCCGCGCTACTGATCGGAGTGTTTGCGTTGTACGTCGTGTACGAGCTCGGCCGCTACAATGCCGGCTACGACCGCCAGGCGGTCGTGCAGCAGCGCACCGAGCTTCAGGTGCAGATCGAGCACCTGGAGAAGGCCAATCGCGAGCTGCGCACTAAGGTTGCGGAAGCCGATACGATCACTGCCGGGCGCGCCCACGAGCAGGCGGAACAGGCGCGCGCCATCGGCGACCTGCAGGCGCAGGTGGCGCGGCAGACGCAGGAGCTCGCCTTCTATCGCGGCGTCGTGGCGCAGACCGCCGCGAGCATCGGCGTGAAGATCGAGCAGCTGCACATCACCGCCGGGGCGAAGCCCGGCACCTTCCGCGTGCACCTGTCGCTGGTACGCGCGGGACGCCCGGACGCGCTGACCTCCGGCATCGTGCACTTCACTCTCCTCGGCAGCAGCGCCGCGGGTGCGAGATCGTTGGACCTTGCAGCCCTCACCGCCGGCCGCCAGCACGAGCTGCGTTACGACTTGCGCTACCTCGAGAGCCTCGACCAGGAGCTCACCGTGCCAGCGGCCTTCCGGCCCGAGCAGCTCGACGTCGAGCTGCAGTCGAGCCGCCGCGACATCGCGCCGCTCTCGCAGACTTTCCTGTGGACGGTAGAGCCCTCGCTCTGAGTCCACGCATCCGCAACTCCCGGAGTCCCAAGGCATGTTCACACGCGATTCCCGGCAGACCGCCATCGACACGCTGATCGGCAAGTCCGCTCGCATCGAGGGGGATCTCGCCTTCGAGGGCGGCCTGCACGTCGACGGCCATATCGTCGGCTCGGTGCGCGCGCTCGGGCAGAAGGAATCGTCCCTGTCGGTGAGCGCCGGCGGGTCGATCGAGGGCACGGTGCAGGTGCCGAATGTGACGCTCGAAGGCACGGTCAAAGGCGATATCCACGCCACCGGCCGCGTCGTGATCGGGGCCAGCGCGCGC